>Ga0180094_1000088_pt1 | contig 21874 bp, 23 predicted proteins | sample EasRivT47_16_1Da_FD_121786 | JGI IMG/M metagenome (GOLD analysis project Ga0180094, IMG submission 121786) | Soil microbial communities from meander-bound floodplain in the East River, Colorado, USA - East River metaG ERMLIBT47_16_1Da | ecosystem: Environmental > Terrestrial > Soil > Floodplain ... | reverse complement strand
GGCGGGTCGTCGATCGTCCCGAGTTCCTTCTCCGCATGATGGAGCACGACGACGGTCGTGGTCGAAAGCGACGACCAGAACCAGGCACTCATGCTCAAAACCGCGAGCGCCGCGATCGCCGTCAGCCAGACAGGCGTCAGTAGGGGTCGGCGGCGGAGTTCGGTGTGCTCTTTCTTCATGGCCGGTCGTCAGCGCGACCGGGAGTATAGAGGAAAGAGATACCGCGCCGTGATCAGGCCGAAGAGCGCCCCCCAGAATTGCACGACTAAGAGGTATGCCCGATCTCGTCGAGCCTCTGCTTGAGCTTCAGGCGATCGAGAGTGGCAATTGGCAGGCTGACGAAGATCTTGATGCGATTCTCGAGAACCCTGAAGGCATCGCGAAACGCCAGCCACTTCTCCTTGTCGGAACCCTCGACGGCCGCGGGATCAGCGACACCCCAGTGGGCCGTCATCGGTTGGCCCGGCCACACCGGGCAGACTTCCGCGGCGGCTTTGTCGCAGACGGTGAAGACGAAGTCGAGCGACGGCGCGCCGGGCGCGGCGAACTCATTCCAGTCCTTGCTGCGCAGCCCCTCGGTGGGCAGTTTCATGTGAGTGAGCAGCTCAAGCGCAATCGGATTGACCTTGCCCTTGGGATGACTCCCGGCGCTGAAGCCGCGAAACCTGCCGCGCCCCCAATGATTGATGAGCGACTCGGCCAGGATGCTGCGCGCCGTATTCCCGCTGCATAGAAACAAGACGTTGAAAGGACGCTCGGCCACGACTCCTCCTACGCTCTTCCAAGCTCCAACTTTCTGATCATGCAGACCGCCGACGCCGAACAGAGCGTCCGGAACTCCGTACTCGCCTGTACTGCGGCGGGTGCATCCGCACGCGCAATCACGTGATACCCACGGCGCTCGAAGAATCCCGCTGCGGTTTCGGTCAGCAACACCAGCGACTTGAGTCCCGTTCGTACTGCGTACTCTTCCAATGCATGAGTGAGAGCAATCCCGAGCCCCAGCTGGCGGTGTTCCGCGCTCACCGCAAGCGAGCGCAGCAGGCCCACGACACCAAAGCGCTCGAGCCCTACGACACCGATCACGCGACGGCCCTGGCGCATCACCAGGAACTCCGGCCGTGAATCCCTACGCACATCGGCCGTCGGCAAGCCGTTGGCAGCCAGCAACTCGACGATCGCCGAAAGATCAGCGTCGGCTGCAGGGGATGCGGACTGGACCATCGGTCCGCTCAGGCGCAGCAGCCCGCCTCGCCGCAAGCGGACTCACCTGCGACCGCGGACTTCGTGCTGCCGGCACGGTCCTCACCATAGCTCTCGATCTCCCCAAACGTTTCGAACGTCTCCCAGACGACGCCTTGCGGGTCGGTGAACCAATTCTTGTTCGACTTGGCGTAGCAGCAGCGCGCCTCACGCTCCTCCACGCCTCCGAGCTCCGCGGCCTTGCCGCGCGCCGCGATTTCCGCGAGCTCCTCGGGACGATCCACCTGGAAGCCGAGATGCCCGATGCCCTTGTGGTGCGTGCCACTCGACATGGCGAAATTGAGACGTGGGTCCTCAAACATCCATTTTGCGTAGTCGGACTTGGTCACCGACGGCTCAGCGCCGAACAGTGCGGAGTAGAAGCGGATGCTCTGCCTGAGATCGTCGACATGGACATGTACGTGAAAGCGTTTCATGCGCGTTTCCTGACTTGGCGGGCTGCAGCCGGTTGGTAATCGGTCGCGCAGGCGTCATCCGAAAGGCTGCAGCAGTTTTCGGTGAGATAGCCCAGGAGCTCGTTCATCTGCGGAAAGCTCGCCGTGTAGTTCAGATATCGCCCCTCGCGCATGACTTGCACCAGGCCTACCCGCTGCAGTTCCTTCAAGTGAAACGACAGCGTCGGCGCGGGGATCTCGAGTTTTTCCGCCAGCTCGCCCGGGGTGTATCCCGGCGGACCCCTCTTAACGAGCAGGCGAAACACCGCGAGGCGGGATTCCTGCGCCAGAGCGCCCAGTGCGGCGACCACTTCGGTTGCTTTCATATTTCCAACTTTATAGAAATGAAAGCACGAAGGCAAGAGCAAGGGGCTAGACGGTGCGGATGCGGCCTTGAAGCGCCTAGCTAGCCGCCAACGGGCCGCCGGTGGTTGCCCGTGGCGTGAACGACCAATCCGATGAGCGCCATTGCCCAGACGATCACCGGACTCGAGGGCAGATCTGTGACCACGGAGGCCGCCAGGCCGACGATGTAGCTCGCCGCGGCCACGGCGTACCCGATCAGCAATTGCCGCTTGGCTGCATGTCGATAGGTCGCGACGGCCGGAACGATGAGGCTGGTAAACACGAGATACACGCCAACGAGCTGCACGGAGGCCGTGACGACCACCGCAAACAGCACGTAGAAACCCACTCGACCAATGCGCTCACGCCCCAGAAACCACACTACGGCAAAGATCGCGGTGAGCACGGCGGTGCGAACCAGCTGAGCCGTCGAGACCCAAAGGATTTGGCCCGCGAGCAGATCCTTCAGATTCTCACCACCGTGCGGATCGTTCGCGAGCACGAGAATTTGTGCGGTCGAAGCGAGCACGAACAGGATCCCAATGAGTGCCTCCTGTGCTTCCGGCCGCTTCCGTTCCATCCATGTCAGAAGCAATGCACCGGCGAGTGCAGCGGCGCCTGCGGCCGCCTGGGCACTCCAGCCTTCGATCGGCAAGCCAAAACTATTCGCCGCGATCACGCCGAGACCGGCGACCTGGGCAATTGCAAGATCGATGAACACGATTCCTCGGGCCAGCACCTGCTGGCCCAAGGGCACGTGCGACACCACGACCAACAGGCCGGCGATCAACGCCGGCCACAGGATATTTACTTCCGCGGAAAAAAGGTTCATGGCTCCACCGTAAGGAGTCGATTCAAGGTGTCGTCAAAGAGTCCGAAGAGATCCTTCGCCTCGGCCGTCCCCCCGACCGAGAATGGCAACAGGACGACCGGCGCATGAATGCGCTCCGACAGCCAGTTGACCGCCTTCGCATCGTTGTAGCTGTTGCGCAGGATCATGCGCGGCGGCGCTGTGGAGAGCTTGGTTACCAGCTGGCCGAGGTACCCGGCGCTGGGTGGCACACCCGGCTTGGGCTCGATCGCAGCGACTTCCTGCATCCCCAGCCAGTGACAGAGATAGGCCTGGTCGCGATGGATGACGACGACTGGGATTCCCCTGAGCGGTGCCGCCCTGCTCTCCCACCGCCCAATTGCCTGCTGCCACCGCGATTCAAAATCGCTACCGCGTTGCACGTAATACGGCGCATTACCGGCATCGAGCGTGGCGAGACGCGCCGTGAGCGCCTTGGCGACAGCTGCGATATTGTGCGGATCGAGCTGCACGTGCGGATTACCCTGGGAATGGATGTCGCCCAGCGAGCGGTCGAGCCGCGAGGGGACTTCGAGCAGGTTGAGCTGTGCCGCGGCCTCGAAATAGCCCGGTCTGCCCGGCTGAATGCGCGGATTGCCGGACTCCTGCACCAGAACCGGCAACCATCCGATCTCGAGCTCGGCTCCCGTGGCGATCACGAGATCGGCGGTGCGGGCGCGAGCGACCAGGCTCGGTTTCGCTTCGACGCGGTGCACGTCCTGCAGGGCGCTGGTCGCGACGTACACGTTGACGCGATCGCCGCCGAGCTCGCTCGCCAGCACGCCCCAGTCGGAGGTGGTGGCAAGAACCTTGAGTGCGGCGTGCGCCGGAACTGTGGCTGTGAGAACCAGCAGCGCAAGCACGCTGCGAATGAATGGCAACATGATTGCTGCTCCTAGAATTTGTGGGCGCCGTGAGCGCCGATACCGAAGAGGTACTGAAGCATGAACTGGCGGTCGCGGTCCTGCGCGTCGCGCGCATCGTCCCAAGCGTATTGCGCGCGTAGCCGCGAGAACTCGCTCGGATTCCAGTCCAGCATCAGCGTGACGCGATCCGGGTCTGCCGGAACGAGCGCCGGGAACGCTTCCGGCGGGAGCGCACCACTGCCGACGAGCCCGATCTCAGGTGAACCGGAGTCAAGAGCGTCGTAACGCAACCCGACGCGCCATCGCGGTCGGAACTGATACACGCTCTGCAAGTACCAGCCCGACTGCTCACTCCGATACGCGTCACTCAGAGCCAGGCCCTCGACGTCGAATGTGAGGTCACCGGTCTCCTCTCGGCGCATGTACTCGCCCTGCACCTTGAGCTGCTGACGGGCAACATTTCCGGATGGCGCCCACTTGAGCGTGGCATCGATGACCCAGGTTCGCGATTTCCCCGTGAAGGCGTTCAGCACCGGCGCGCCGAGATCATCGACGTCTTCATAGGTGCGTTCCTCGGCGCGTTGGTCGAGCCAGGACGCGCCCGCGCGCCAGCTGGTCGAATCGCCAACGTCACCGCCAAAGTGCGCAAAGGCGGTGGCGCCGTTCATGCCATTACGTCCGAGCCGTGTGCCGGGAAATGCCTGACCGTTGCCCGTCTCGGCGCCGAGCTCAATGTAGAGGTCGGTTGGCGCAAGCCACTTGAGTTGCACGCCGTCCTGCGCCAGCTGATTGCCGAAGAAGGCCTGGTACGCGAGCGGCTGATCGACGAAATCCCACGCATGCGCGTGCACTTCGTTCAGATAGCCAAAGCTGGAGAAGAAGCGCCCTCCCTTGGCGGTGAATCCTCTCGGCAGTGCAAGCGTGCGAAAGTACGCCTCCTCGACTTCGATCTCGTCTTCACCGGTGATCGCGGCTATCAGGTTCGCCGAAAAGTACGGGTCGACACTCGCGCCGATCGCCAGCTCGGATTCGCCAAGGTTGAAGCTGCGCTCGCCCGGCCCTACTTCGCTCCCACTCGGGATGAAGCCCGCGATCTGCCAGCTCTCCGGGTCTTCTGACACGTTGGCGTAGTTGCCGGCGAAGATCAACGAGATGGCGGGGTTGAATGCCGCCGCCGAACTGCGCGCCGCCGGACTGCCCGGCCCCGGTCCCGACGTTGCTGATGGAACCGCCGCGTTCGCAACTGACAGCGTTGCAGCGCTGCTTGCGCCCGATTCGAGCTGAGTGATTCGGGCTTCGAGTGTGGCTAGACGCGCGGTGTAGTCGGAATTCAGTGCCTGCAGTTCGGCTCGCAATGCCGCTGCGTCATCTGCGGCTTCACCAACGACAGGCAATACGGCACCTGAAAGCACCAGAAGCGCCCCAAAGGGCTTGAAAAGCGTCATGGAAGGGTCCTCCTCTCAAGTCAATGCACACGGCCGCGACACGCGCGGCCCGTGAAGTCATCGGACTAGAGGAGGTCGGGTGGCGCGCGTGATTGAAAGGAGGAAGGCCGGGAGACACACGAAACGGGAATGCTCGGAGAGCTGACGAGCTGCTGGTCGTCAAATCGCGGAAGGAGAATGACGGATTGCGAACCGCCTATGCTGGTGAGCAACGGCGCGCAGGACAAACACTCACCGCAGCCCTGCGTGGTGGCCGGAGCATCCGGTTGACTCTGTACCAGATGGGAGTAGGCATGCGCTTCCGCCCCGCTCTGCGCGATGAGCAACGTCATCGCAAGCAGAACGCGCGCAATCAACCGGTAACGGTGCCTGAACAGCGCTCGCGTCATAGATCGGCTGTGAAGTATCCGCCCAATCGACAGCGCCGACAATCTAAGCGCTGCGATTGGCCTTGATGATCCTGGTCACGTCGTGCAGCGATTCGATCTCGTAGTCCGCTGGGATGCCCTTCGTCGTCGGCGCCTGATTGGCCAGCATTCCGTCGACCGGCCGTCGAAGCCACGCGGCAATCAACCCGGCGGACATTGCACCCTGCACGTCGAACGCCGGCGCTGCGCAATACAGGACATCGCGCGCCTGCAGGCCATTCTGCTGGAGCACCCAGTAATACGTGAGCGGGTTGGGCTTGTGGATGCGTGGTTCCTCCGTGCTGCCGACAAAGTCGCCACGGAACTTCTTGAACTTGCTTACGTACATGTCCAGGTACTTGCGCTCGACATCGGAGTAGATGAACACCTTGACGCCAAGTTCCTGCTGGTTCTGCAGCGCCTCTTCCGTATCCGAAAACAGCCCGACTTTGTCCTGCAGATCGGTGTATGCGCGCACGTCGTCCGGCGAACCGGCAATCCGCAACACGCTGTAGGTATCCATCAACGCTTCCAGGACCGTCTCCGTCACCGGCGTATACTGAGAAAAGGCCGTGCGGCGATGATGCGACTCGAAAAATCGCACCCATGTCCGGATGAACTTGCCGACGTCCACCGTCGAGCCGTATTTCTCTACCAGCGTCGACGCCGCCTTCGCCCAGCTCCAGCCCCAATCGAACAGCGTCGTCTTCGAATCGTAGAAGATGGCACGCGGCCAGCGACCCTTAATTGCCATGCTTGTCCTCCGAGTTATCGGTTGTGGCGGAGAGGGGGAGATTCGAACTCCCGAACCCCTTGCGGGGTTGCCGGTTTTCAAGACCGGTGCATTCAACCGCTCTGCCACCTCTCCGATGCCGAGGTTTCACCGCCCGGCCAGCAGCTGGTTAAGCCCGGGTCGTGCCGCATAACTCGCGGAGGGCAGCATGTTTCCATTTTGTTGCCCCTTTCGCCAGCGCGTCGGGCCCAGAACGCCATTCACTGGGTGGGACTGCCCAGTCCGGGTCAGGCGAATGCGGCATCCAGAAACATCATCAGCGCAAAGCCAATGAGCAACGCGAATGTCGCGAGGTTCTCGTACCCCCTCCGGTGTGTCTCGGGAATGATCTCGTCGCTGATCACGAAGAGCATCGCCCCCGCGGCGAAGCCGAGGATCCACGGCATGAGCGGCTCGGCCAGCCAGATTGCGGCGCTTCCGAGAGCGCCGCCAATGGGCTCCACGAATCCAGTGAGGCACGCCACCCAGAACGCCTCGGTCCTCAGGTAACCGATTGCGATCATCGAGGCCGCCACCGCCCATCCTTCCGGCACGTTCTGCAGGCCGATCCCGATGGCAAGGGAGGTTCCATTGCTGATCCCCGTACCGGAAAAGCCGACGCCAACCGCCATGCCCTCCGGAAAGTTGTGCAGCGTGATGGCAATGACGAACAACCACACTCGCCGCAAAGCTCGGGTGTCCGGCCCCTCCTTCCCCAGAATGAAATGCTCGTGCGGGACGCGCCGATGCACCACGAGTAGAGCCATCGCGCCCAACAGCAAGCCGCCCACAACAATCGCGACGGCCAGGAGGTTGTTGTCGACCTGCACTTCGGCACGCTCGATCGCGGGCAGCAGCAGCGAGAAAAAGGTCGCCGCGAGCATGATTCCCGCCGCGACGCTCAACAAAACGTTTTCAGCCCTGGCGTCGGGTCTCGGGATGAAGAAGACGGCCGCGGCACCGGCCACCGTACCGCAGCCTGCGAGCAAGCTCGCGATGAATCCGAGCCAGAATACGTTTTGAGCCTCAAGCACGTGCGAGCGGCATCCGATTCATGTCCACACCCCAACCACTGCGATCACACGCCCATTGTGTCGGCCGTGCAGCCTGGCCACATCTCCCGCCGAGCCAATTCGGCCTCCGCTAAGAACCGCTGTCCATTCGTATAAGTACCAGCTTCGCTGGTCGCGCAGGGTCCGGGCGGAGGAATTCTCAGTCGTCGATCAGCGACAGGCGAGTGATGCGGTCCGCTTGGGACTCGATGCGCAACTCGATCCGCTCAAGAGCCAGTACATCGATCGATTGACAGTCTTGTGACACTTTCCGTGCGCCGTTTTCCTACCATTTGCCTCGCCATGTCGCTCGAACGCCTGTCCGTCGTTCACGTGCGAAAGATGGCACGGGAGGGAGGGGCAATTAGTGCGCCCAACGTGCTGCTGCCGGGATCCTTTTGTCTCGAAACCTGCCTACGGCGGCTCTGGATCACCACCTCGTCCCCCACCACGGATCATCGAGTCGCTGCGGCTATTGGGGCCGAACGCTATGCTGGCGTCGAGGCGTACGAATTCCTGCTGCGAATCGCATGCGGCCTCGAAAGTGCCATTGCCGGTGAGTCTGATGTTTTCGGGCAGCTGAAAGAGTCCTGGAAGTCGTTCCGCGGATCGTGCACGGACTCATCGCGAGCGCTCGAGCCGCTGATGCAGCGGCTGTTCGAGGACGTGAAGGAAGTCCGTTCGCGGCATCTCTGCGGACTCGGCGCGGCCACCTACGGCAGTCTCGTTCGCACAATGCTCGGCTCCGGTGCCGATGCGCCGACACTGCTCATTGGTGCCGGTCAGATGGCGCGCGCCGTGCTGCCCTACCTGCCGGGTCGACCGCTGTGGATCGCCAATCGCACACGCTCGCGCGCGGCACAATTGCTCGACGAGATCGGCGGATGCCTTTCTTCGACTAATGAAATTGAACTGCTGCCGGCCGATCCGCAGGCGGAGCTGGCGGCCTGGCAGCGTGCCTCGAACGTGATCGTTTGCGTGCCAGCCGACCCCGACCACGACTATCAGCGGATTCAGGCCTGGACGCGTCGGCGAGTACCGGATGGACGGCTCTTGCATCTCGGCATCCTCGAGGCCGACGGCTCGTCCTGGGCCTCTGTCGCGGGGATCACCACCCTCAATCAGCTTTTTGCCCTCCAGACCGCCAACCAGGACCGGCGTCACCTGCGGTTCGAACGCGCCCGCCGGGCATGCGGTGAACGCGCCCGGCTCCGAGACCTCGGCGGACCAGTCAATTTGGCTCACGGCTGGGAAGATCTCTCGCTGTTTGCCAACATTGCCTGAGCATGGCACCCGCGCTCCGTCTGGGAACCCGGCGCTCGACACTGGCCTGGGCTCAAAGCCTGTGGGTCGCCGAGCGGCTGCGCGCCCTCTCACCCGGTCGGGAGATCGAGCTGGTCGCAATCGAAACGCGCGGTGATCGCATTACCGACGTGCCGCTGCGCGAACTCGAGGGTAAGGAGTTCTTCTCGGCCGAGATCGACACGGCACTGCTCGATGGGCATGTCGACATCACCGTTCATTCGCTCAAGGATCTGAGCCTCGATCGGCCTGCGGACATCGTGCTCGGCGCAATCCCTGCTCGCGAGAACCCGCGTGACGTCATCGTTTTTCACAGCGACGCGCGCAACCGCCTGCTGAGCGGCAAACCGCTGCGCATCGGGACGTCCGCGCCTCGGCGCGTCGAGAATGTACCGCGCTTCCTGGAGCGAGCATTGCCGGGCGGCCGACCCGGCTGCATCGAGTCCGTCGAGATCCGGGGAAACGTTGACACGCGGCTGGGGCGGCTGCACGAACCCGGCGACAGTCCGCGTAAGCTCGATGGCGTCGTGCTCGCGTTGGCAGGTCTCATCCGGCTTTGGCGAGACCAGCGACCCGATGGTGGCCGCGAACGATTGTCCCGGTTGCTGCGCGACGTTCGCTGGATGGTCCTGCCGCTCACCGATTGCCCGTCGGCACCCGGCCAGGGAGCGCTCGCAGTCGAGTGCCGCCGTGCCGATGTGGATGCGCGCGCCGTCCTCGACCCACTCAATGACGCAACCACCACGAGGCTCGTGGGGCACGAAAGGCGACTGCTCGGAGAGCTGGGCGGCGGCTGTCATCAGCGATTCGGCGCTACCTGTGTCGAGCATCCCGCCTGCGGGACGCTCATGTATGTGAAGGGTCGTGTCCGTGACAACGAGACACTCGATGAAGTGATCTGGCCCGGCATGCCCGCGGAACCCGGCGGCCTTACCACGCCGTGGGATGGATTCCGGGCCCGTGCATCGACCGACGTGCCGCCCGCCGAGGTGTCCTCAGAGGTGCGCGACGCGTTTCGGCACAGTTCGGCGCCGATCTTCATCGCTCACAGTCGCGCGCTGCCAACGGGAATCGAAGGCGAGTTGAGAGATCGGCGCATTTGGACATCTGGCACGGCCAGCTGGTGGCGACTCGCGGCGCGCGGCGTCTGGGTCGAGGGTTGCGCCGAGGGTCTTGGCTACGACTGGATCGCGTCGACTCTCGCTGAACCCGTGCTCGCCCTGCCCGCGCTTTCCGGGTGGCAGGTGCTCTCCCACGCGGGCTCCGCCCAGCATTGGCCCGCGGGCCAGGTCATCGGTACCTACCGGCTGCCCGAAGTCGCCACCCAGTCGATTCCGGACGCGAGTGCGGTAACGCACGTGTACTGGGCCAGCGGTAGCCAGTTCCGGCACCTCTGGTCACGATTGCCACCGGCAGTCCATCATGCGTGTGGGCCCGGCCGGACCGCGGAGGTTCTCCGTTCGGCTGGCGTGCACCGAATGACGGTGTTTCCTTCTGTTCACGAGTGGCGACGATGGCTCAAGATCGACCCGCACACCGCTACGGACTGACGCTTCGCCGGCTGCGGCAGGATCGGTTCATCCGTGAGCTGACGCGCGAAGTGCGCGTGTCCGCTTCACAGCTGATTCAACCGCATTTCGTCGTCGATGGATTGAAAGCGCGCGAAGCCGTGCCGGGACTCACGGGTGTTCATTGCGAGACACCGGACACCCTGCTCAAGCAGGTGGAGCAGGATCTCGAGCAGGGCGCGAACAAGATCCTGCTCTTCGGCGTTCCCGGCGAGAAACGCGAGAAGGATTTCAGCTTCGAGTTCACCGGTAGCCAGATCGAAGCGCTGCGCCGACGGTTCGGCGACGACCTGTGGATCTCGGTGGACGTCTGCCTGTGCTCCTTCACGACGCACGGACACTGCGGCGTGCTTACCCGCGAGCAGGATCACGTCGTCAATCACGCGACGGTCGGTGAACTTGCACGCGCGGCATTGCGCTACGCCCAGGCGGGGGCGAATTGCGTCGCACCGAGCGACATGATGGATGGACGAGTCGCGGCGATTCGCGAGCAACTCGACAACGGCGGTTGCGAGCGCACGCTGATCTTGAGTTACTCAGCCAAGTTTCATTCCCGCTTCTACGGGCCGTTCCGCGAAGCGGCGGACTCAGCGCCTCGCGGCGGCATGAAGGATCGTGCCACGTATCAGATCGATCCCACCCGCGCTCGGGATGCGCGCCTGAGCTCGCTGCGCGATGCCGACGAGGGTGCTGACATCCTGATGGTGAAACCGGGGCTGCCCTATCTCGATATCCTCAAGGAACTTGCCGCCGAGATTCCACGCCCTTGGGCCGTCTATGAAGTGAGCGGCGAGTTCGCGGCGATCGAAGCGTTGGCTGCTCAGCAGCTGATGTCCGGGCCAGAGGCGCACGTCGAATGCTGGACTTCATTCGTCCGTGCCGGCGCCTCGATGATCATCACGTACGGCGCCCGCTACGCGGCGCGCTGGCTCGTGGGCGCATGACCTCGGCAACCTCAGAGTCCCTGTTCGAGCGAGCGCGACGAGTGATACCCGGCGGCGTGCACTCGCCGGTGCGCGCGTTTCGCGGCGTCGGTGGCGTGCCGCGGTTCATCCGCGAAGCGCGTGGCAGCCGCATCACGGACGTCGACGGCAATACCTTTATCGATTTCTGCATGTCCTTCGGGCCATTGATCTTCGGCCACCAGGATCCCGACGTCCGCGCGGCCGTCGACGCGGCTTTGAGCCGTGGCTGGACGTACGGCGCCGCGGAGGCCGGATCGCTCGAACTCGCCGAATGGATCACCGCGCACGTGCCCGCGGTCGAACAACTGCGTTTCGTGAATTCCGGCACCGAGGCTGTGATGTCGGCGCTGCGTGTCGCCCGGGCGGCGACCGGCCGCGCGCATGTCCTCAAGTTCGAGGGCTGCTATCACGGCCACGCGGATTCGATGCTCGTGAAAGCAGGCTCCGGGCTCGCCGAGATGGCTAGTCCCGACAGTGCGGGCGTCACTCAAGGAACCGCGTCCGAGACGCTGGTTGCGCCATTGAATGATGAGGCGGCGGTCGAGGAGCTGTTCGCGCGCCACGGCTCGCAGATCGCGGCCGTCATACTCGAGCCGTTGCCTGCTAACAATGGGCTGCTGCCACAACGCGACGCGTTCTGGCATGCCGTATTCAAGGTGGCACGCAAGCACGGCAGTCTGATCATCCTCGACGAAGTGATCTCCGGATTCCGCGTAGGTATCGGCGGGATGGCCGAGCGGCTCGACATCGAGCCCGATCTCGTGACCTACGGCAAGGTGATCGGCGGCGGATTCCCCGTCGGCGCCTACGGCGGACGGCGGCGGCTGATGGAATGGGTCGCACCAGTGGGCCCCGTATATCAGGCGGGAACATTGAGCGCGAATCCAGTAGCGATTGCCGCCGGCATTGCAACGCTACGCAAGCTCAAGTCGAACCCGCCTTATGCGGCTCTCGAGAAGCGCACGCGCGGGATCGCGGATGCCCTCGAGAAGCTCGCCGCGAGGCACGGCGAAACGCCCGTGCGCGTCCAGACCGCCGGTTCCCTGTTCTGGATCGTGATCGGCGCCGCGCCCGGTGCCGACGGTGTGGTTCGCTCGGTGGCGCAGATTCCCGGCTCGCACCAGGCCGGTTTTGCGCGCCTCTTCCATGCCCTGCTCGATCGCGGCGTGTATCTGGCGCCCAGCGGATTCGAAGTCGGCTTCCTGTCGACGGCCCACACCGATGCCGATGTCGAACAGTTTCTGATTGCCTTCGACGGAGCGCTGGCGGCTCCGCCGCGCCCATGAACACGCGCTCACACAGTGCCACTGCGCAACGCGGCCGTCGCTGGTTCGCGCTGGGAGCCATGGTCTGGGTTCTGGTCTTGCTCGCACTGATGAGCTGGTGGGGCTGGGTCGTTCACCAACAGTCGGAAAAGATCGTCGAGTTGCAGCGTATTGCCGGCGTGAGCGAGACGGCTGCGGAGGCGCGTTGGGAAGCCACTCAGCGCATGCTGCTGTGGGAAGGTGGCACGCTCCTGGTTCTGCTCGCGGGTATATCGTTCGCGTTGGTGCGGTTGTACCTGCGCGATCAACGGCGCACCAATTCACTGCGCGCTTTCTTTGCTTCGGTCACGCATGAGCTGCGCACGCCGCTCACGAGCATACGCCTCCAGGCCGAGTCGCTGGCCGATGCCGGCAACAGCAGCCCGTTGGTCGAGCGTCTGCTTGAGGACACCAGCCGCCTCGAAGCGCAGGTTGAAAAGACACTCGAGTTGGCCAGGCTCGAGGGCGGCGGACGACTCGATCTGCAACCGCTGCCGATCCATGCCTGGCTGCAACACCAGGTCCAGTCGCAAGCCGCGGGACGTACAGTGGCGATCGAGCTCTGGCCCGCTGATGCGCTTCCGGACGCGCTGGTGCTCGCGGATCGCAGCGCGCTCGAGATCATCCTTCGCAACCTGATCGAGAACACGATACGGCACTCGAAATTGTTGCCGGCCAAGGTGCGCATCACCGCCCGCGAATGCGACACAGCTCTGGTGGTGTCGTTCGTGGATGGAGGCGAGGGATACGGCGGCGACCCGGCGCAACTCGGCGCGTTGTTCATGCGTGGCGAGCGTTCGCGCGGCGCGGGAGTCGGCCTGTACCTGATTCGCGTCCTGATGCAGCGCATGGGTGGGGACGCCGAGTTCAGCTCGCGACCGGGCTCGGGATTCGAGACGCACCTGCACTTCCAACGCGCCGAAGAATCCGCGTGAACGCCGCCGCGCGCATCCTGGTGATCGAGGACGAGACGAATGTCGGCCGGACGTTGACCGAACGTCTGACAGCGGAAGGCTTTCGCGTGACATGGGCCAAGACTGCCGCCGAGGCGCAAGCCGCCGATGCGCGGGAACCCCCAGCGCTGGCGTTGCTCGACGTCGGGCTGCCCGATGGGTCGGGCTTCGACCTGGCAGCGGTGCTCAGGCACCGTCATCCACAGACCGCCATCGTGTTCGTCACCGCATTCGGCACACCCGAGGATCGAGTCCGAGGCCTCGAGCTGGGTGCCGAGGATTACATCGTCAAGCCGTTTCATTTCAAGGAGCTGTTGCTGCGCATCCAGAATGCGCTCCGCCGCGCGACGCTCCTGTCGCAGACCGAATCGCGATTCGAACGGCCGCTGCGCGTCGGCCGAGCCCGCATCGACCTCAAGCGCATGGAAGTGCAGACCGACGAACGCACGGTGACGCTCACTCACAAGGAATGCGCCGTGCTGACGCTGCTGCTGGAGAAGCAGGGGGCGGTACTTGCGCGCGACGAGATTCTCGATCGTGCCTGGGCGCCGGATGAGTTTCCAACGCCGCGCACGGTCGACAATTTCATCGTGCGGCTCAGGCGAATGATCGAACCCGATCCCGGTGAGCCGCAGGTGATCCGGAGTATCCGCGGTGTCGGTTACCAGCTCGATGCGCACGCAGTCCGGGACGCTGAGGCATGAGCAATCTGTTGCAGGCTGCGCTCGCGCGCGAGAACGACCGGCGCCCACCCGTGTGGCTCATGCGCCAGGCGGGCCGCTATCACAGTCACTACCGTGACCTGCGCACGCGGCATTCATTCGTCGATGTCTGCAAGAATCCCGGGCTGGCGACCGAGGCGACACTTGGACCGATCGCCGCGTTCGATTTCGACGCCGCAATCCTGTTCTCTGACCTGCTCTTTCCGCTCGAGGCATTGGGGATTCCGCTCGACTACGAGCCGGGCCCGACCCTCGGGTGGCGCGTGCGGGAGATCGCCGATGTCGACCGCTTGCACGTCAGCGAGTCGAGCCTGGCGGGTCTCGACTTCCAGGGGCAGGCGCTGCGCCACATCCGCGAGCGACTGCCGACTTCAAAGGGCCTGCTGGGCTTCGTCGGTGGTCCGTTGACGCTGTTCTTCTACGCCGCCGCTGGATCTCACCAGGGACAGCTTGGCGAAGCGCACGCCGGGCTCACGGATGGTCGGTACGCCGGCTTCTGCAAGAAGCTGATCCCACTGCTGTCCCAGAACATGGCTTCGCAATGGCGAGCCGGTCCGTGTTGTCTCGCCATTCTCGATACGTGCGCGGGCGAACTCGATCCAATTGGGTTCGGCCATTGGGTCGTCCCGCAGCTCGAGGCGCTGCTCGCCGAGTTCCGACGGCTCTGCCCCGACGGACGGGTGTTGTACTACTCGAAAGGTACGGACGCCCGCCACTGGCGGCTGCTCGAAGGCTTGCCGATCGCGGGCATCGGCATCGACTGGCGCACACCGATCGCGGACGTGCTCGCGGAGTTTGGCGGCCTCTGGGCGATCCAGGGCAATCTCGATCCACACGCGCTGTTGCTTCCCGAGTCCGACTATCTCAAGAGCCTGGAACAGTTCTTCGATCCGGTGCTGGCGCTACCCGCCAGCAAGCGACGCGGGTGGATCTGCGGCCTGGGCCATGGCGTGTTGCCCGCCACCCCCGAGCACCACGTGCGCCTGTTCGTCGACCTGCAGCGGGAGCTCTTTCAGTGAGCGCGCCGGCCTCTGCGCTGCTGCGCAAGTACAACGTGCCGGGCCCGCGCTACACGAGCTACCCGACGGTGCCCTATTGGGAACGCACCCCGACGGAAGCCGAATGGATCGCGGCACTGGGCCAGCAGCTCGCCACTTCGCCGGGCGCGGCGATCTACGTGCACATCCCGTTCTGTCGCTCGCTCTGCACGTACTGCGGCTGCAATACGCGCATCACGCGCAATCGCGCGATTGCCCTGCCGTATCTGGAAGCGGTGCTGGCGGAATGGCAGCTGTACCTCGAGCGACTGCAGCGCGACCGACTACCCGTCGCGGAGATCCATCTGGGCGGTGGAACGCCGACGTTTCTCACCCCCGAGGAACTTCGATTCCTCATCGAGGGTCTGCTCGCGAGCTGCTCGATCAGTGGCGATCGTGAGTTCTCGATCGAGGCCGACCCGCGGGTGACAAGCCGCGAGCAGCTCGCGACCTTGAGCGGGCTCGGCTTCAAGCGCTTGAGCCTCGGCATCCAGGACTTCGATCCGCGCGTGCAGGCGATCGTGAACCGCGTACAGAGTGAGCAGCAGGTGCTCGAGCTCACGGAGATAGCGCGCACTCTGGGCTTCACCAGTATCAACTATGACCTGATCTACGGTTTGCCCCTGCAGACGCTCGACTCGATCGAGCAGACCCTTGGCGCCGTTGAGCGCCTGCGGCCCGACCGCATCGCTTTCTATGGTTATGCGCACGTGCCCTGGATCAAGCCAAGCCAGCGACGCTTCACCGAGGCGGACTTACCCGAGGGAGAGTCCAAGCGCGCGCTCTACGAGCGCGGGCGCGAGATGCTCGAAGCCGCCGGCTACCGCGAGATCGGCATGGATCACTTCGCGCTGGAAACCGATTCGCTGTGGCAGGCCGCGCAAGCCAGCACCCTGCATCGAAACTTCATGGGTTACACGTCGCGGCACGTGGCTCCGCTCGTCGGCCTCGGCGTGTCCGCGATTGGCGATGCGTGGACGGCGTTCGCGCAGAATGAGAAGGCGATCGAACCCTATCAGCAGCGAGTGCAGAATGGCGAGTTGCCGCTGCTGCGCGGCCATGTCCTCGATGCCGAGGATCTGGAGCTGAGGCGGCTGATTCTCGACCTGATGACGCGATTCAAGGCGACCTGGGATCCCTCAACTGGGGGCGGCCACCTGAGCCGCGTACCCGAAAAGCTGCGTGAGCTCGTGGACGACGAGCTCGTGGTGCTGCACACAGCCGGTTGCGACGTCACGGAGCGCGGCCGCGCTTTCATCCGCAACGTCTGTATGGCGTTCGACGCCCGCCTCGCGCGCAAGGCGCCCGACATGCAACTCTTCAGCCGCACGGTCTGAGCACCGACGGTCCCCACGGGAACTATCCGGCCGGAAGATATGCCCGAAGCAGTTTCGGAACCTCGATCGTGCCGTCGGCGCGCTGGTAGTTCTCCATCACGGCGATGAGCGTGCGGCCGACCGCGAGGCCCGAGCCATTGAGCGTATGCACCGGCTCGGGTTTGCCGGTCTCAGGATTGCGCCAGCGCGCCTGCATGCGCCGCGCCTGGAAACTCTCACAGTTGCTACAGGACGAAATTTCTCGGTAGCGATTCTGCCCCGGCAGCCAGACTTCAACGTCATAGGTCTTGGCGCTGGCGAACCCGACATCGCCCGCGCATAGGGAGACAACGCGGTATGGGAGTTCGAGCCGCTGCAGCACGCTTTCGGCGTGTGCCGTCAACTCCTCGAGCGCCGCGTAGGAATCCTCTGGCTTCACGATGTGCACCAGCTCGACTTTCTCGAACTGGTGCTGGCGAATCATGCCGCGCGTGTCCTTGCCATAGGAGCCCGCTTCGGACCTGAAACACGGTGTGTGCGCGACGAACTTGAGCGGCAGCGCGTCGGCGTCGACGATCGTGTCCCGAACGAGGTTGGTCACCGGGACCTCTGCCGTCGGGACAAGGTACAGGCCGCTCTCGCCTCGAACGGCAAACAGGTCCTGCTCGAACTTTGGCAGCTGCCCGGTGCCGGTCAAAGCCTGAGCATTGACAAGAGCCGGGACATTGACCTCGCGATAGCCGTGCTCGCGCGTGTGGAGTTCGAGCATGAACTGCGCCAACGCGCGGTGCAGCCGAGCGAGGCTCCCCGACAAAATGACGAAGCGCGCGCCGGAAATCCGGCCCGCCGCTTCGAAATCCATTTCCCTCTGCCGCTCGCCGAGTGCCACGTGATCGAGCGGCTTGAAGTCGAATCTTCGCGGCTCTCCCCAGCGGCGCACTTCGACGTTTGCACTTTCATCACGACCATCGGGAACGCTGGCATGCAGCAGATTGGGTAGCGCGAGGTGCAACTGATCGAGCTGTGATTGCAGCTCGGTGAGGCGCCGTTCCTGTGCATCGAGCGTGCCGCCCAGCGTTTCGGACTGCGCGAGCAATGGCGCGATATCCTGGCCCGACGCCTTGGCCTTGCCGACGAGTCTGGCGTGCGCATTGCGCTCGCCGCGCAGACGTTCGGCCTCGGTCTGCACGCGCTTGCGCTCGTCCTCGAGTGCCTGCAATGCCGCGACGTCGAGCGAGAATCCACGACGCGCCAGGTTGGCCGCGACCCGGTCCGGTTCAGCGCGCAGAAGTTTAGGATCAATCACAGCTGCGCCTCACGCAGTGATAGTGCGCGCCGGCCATTCCACGACGTGGCCCGGCTTGCAGATCTCACTCAGCCGCTCCAATGCCGCCCGCGCCAGCTGCGGCTCGTCGAAGAACTCGACCACGATGGGCAGGTCCAGCGACAGATCGACGAGTCCGGCGCTGTGCCATTTCCCGGAGCTTCCGAACCCGGACATCGCGCGGAACACAGTCAGCCCGCTGACCTTGAGATCGTCGTGCAACAGCGAAAGCACCCTGGGCAGCCGGCCTTCGTGCTCGCTCAGGTAGATGCGGATCATCACGACGTCGCGTTCTTTCATAACTGCCTCCCGACCAGGACCCCGAGCCACGTAGCGCAGAGACAGAGGACGACGCTCAGCACTGCGTTCGCCAACGCCCTGCCGTAAGCGGCTTCCACGATCAGGTTAAGCGTCTCGAGCGAGAAACTCGAAAAAGTGGTGAAGCCGCCCAGCACGCCAATCATCCAGAAGGCCCGGACCGGCACGCTCGCTGCCGTCCGCTCGAGCATCCAGACATACACGAAGCCGATCAGGAGGAACCCGAGCACATTGACGGACAGTGTCCCCAGCGGAAACTGGCGCCCCGTGACGCCTTGCACGGCGCTCGCCAACAGGTACCGCAAGACGCTGCCCAGCGCGCCGCCCAGGGCAATAGCAGCGATAGTCACTCTTCTCCTTCCGTCTTCACCCCGCGATTACGGCTGCGCAGCCGTTCGAGAGCCTCGGCGATGCGGATTTCGAGACCGCGAGGGACCGGATGATAGTACGTGCGCGGCTGCATCGCGTCGGGAAAGTAGTTCTCGCCGGCCGCGAAAGCATCCGGCTCGTCGTGCGCATACCGGTAGCCCTTGCCGTAGCCCAATTCCTTCATCAGGCGTGTTGGCGCATTGCGGAGCTGCAGCGGTACATCAAGCGTCCCGTAACGGTGAACATCCTCCATCGCGGCGCCGAACGCGGTGTAAAGCGCGTTGCTCTTCGGGGCGCACGCGAGATAAACCACGGCCTGAGCGATCGCCAGCTCACCCTCGGGACTGCCGAGCCGCTCATACGTATCCCAAGCCTCGAGCGCGAGCGCCAGTCCACGTGGATCCGCGTTGCCGATGTCCTCGCTCGCCATGCGAACCGCCCGGCGCGCGACGTAAAGCGGATCGCAGCCGCCGTCGAGCATCCGACACAGCCAATAAAGCGCCGCATCCGGATCGCTGCCGCGTACCGACTTGTGAAGCGCGGAGATCTGGTCGTAGAACTGTTCGCCGCCCTTGTCGAATCGCCGATAGCCGCCGGAGGCCACCTCGGCGGCGATCGCAACGCTGATACCGCGTCGATCCGCCGCCGGTTCGGCCAGATCAGCCGCGACTTCGAGCAGGTTAAGAACGCGCCGAGCATCACCGTCTGCCGCCGTGATCAGCACTTCGAGTGCCTTGGGTTCGAGTTCCAAGCGCAGGGCACCCAGACCGCGCTCCTGATCCGCAAGCGCCGCCGCGACTACCCGTTCCAGATCGACGTGGCCCAGCGGCTTGAGCAGATAGACGCGGGCGCGCGAGAGCAAGGCGTTGTTGAGTTCGAAGGATGGGTTCTCGGTCGTGGCGCCAATCAACGTCAGCGTCCCGTCCTCTACGTAAGGGAGAAAGCTGTCCTGCTGCGACTTATTGAAACGATGCACTTCGTCGAGAAAGAGCACCGTCCCGCGTCCGTCCGCGGAACGCACCTGCTGCGCGAGGTCAACGGCCGCGCGCACGTCCTTCACGCCCGCCATGACCGCCGACAGACCGACGAACTCGTGGCTGCAACCCGCGGCGAGAATTCGCGCCAGCGTGGTTTTTCCCGTGCCCGGCGGGCCCCAGAAGATCATCGAATGCAACCGCCCGCCTGCCACTACCCGGCGCAGGGGTCTGCCCTCGCTGACGAGGTGATCCTGCCCGACGAATTCATCGAGCGTCCGCGGCCGCATGCGATCCGCGAGTGGGCGCGGATCGCTCATCGATCGAGTCGGCGCGCCCAATTCGCCAGGCCCAAACGCGCGAGCAGGAACGCGGTGGCGATCCCCAGCGCATTCATCACCAGATCGAAGAGATCCATGTCACGCGTCGTCGTCAGCGCGCCCTGGAGCCCTTCCAGAGCCGCGCCCATGAGCAGGAATGCCAGCGCCAGCAGCGCATGACGATCGCGCGGATAGAGACCTGAGAACCAGGCCATCACGATGAAGTAACCGAGGAAGTGACGGACCTTGTCACCGGTGGCAAGCCCCAGCGACGGCAGTTCCGGCGCAAGACTTCCGTAAATGGTGGCGGCAATCAGAATCCAGCCGATGACGAGCAGGATCCGCCCGTGGGGCAATGACAACATGATCAGCGGCGCGGCGTACCGATCACATCGACGCCGGCCGGCGGCGAGAACTCGAACAGGCTATGGGCGAGGCGCGCATTACGCTTGACGTCAGAGAACTCGATCCGCGTGGTTTGTTGCAGCTTGTCCTTGAGCTCCATCGTCCGGAGCTCGCCCCGAACGAAGCCCAAGCGAAACTCGATGAAGTCCGTATCGGCGCGCTTCGGAACCAGGCGCACCCAGTCAATCCCGGCTTGCGACCCCGCATCGGAAATGGTGAAGCCCTCCGAAACGCTGGCCCTGCCGGCGAGCAGCAACGCGGGTGTCATGGCCAGCGATTCATCGATCGGCTTCACCGTCACCTGATCGAGCTCCTGGTCGTAAAGCCAAAGATTGACGCCGTCGGAAACGATCAACTGCGCATTGGGCTCAAGGTAATCCCAGCGGAATCGTCCGGGCTTCTGCAGATACAAGCGGCCGGTCGCCTCCTCGGCCTCGTCGCCACCGGCAATGGTCGAGATCTGGTGAAATCCCGCTTGCAGGCTCGTGAGACCGGCTAGATAGCGCTCGAGATTCTGCGCGGACTCGGCGTCCCGCGCAGTCGTGCTGCTGGCAGGTAGCGCGGCGAAACATGCCACGGCGGCCACAGCGATCAGCGATGCTCGACTCATGTTCAAGACGGATCTCTCTGTCGCAATCGTCGTCAGTCGTCGGGGGGTGGCGGGACGAGGATTTCGCGCGCTCCGTTCGACTGCAGCGGACCGACGAGACCTGCGAGCTCCATGCTTTCGACCAGCCGCGCCGCACGGTTGTAGCCGATCTTGAGCCGCCGCTGCACGCCCGAGATTGATGCCTTGCGGCTTTCCACCACGATCCGTACTGCCTCGTCGTACAGGGGATCCTGTTCACCGTCGATTTCCGCCGCCCCTTCCTCGCCCTCTTCGGCCGGCAGACCGGGAATTGGAGTCTTCGGGCCGGAAAGAATTTCATCGATGAAGACGGGCGGCGTCGCTGCGCGCAGCACGTGCACGACTCGATGAACCTCGGCATCCGAGACGAACGCGCCGTGAACCCGAATCGGCACCGACGTTCCAGGCGGCAGGTAGAGCATGTCGCCGTGACTGAGCAAGGCCTCGGCACCGCTCTGGTCGAGGATCGTGCGCGAATCGACTTTGGCGGACACCTGGAACGCGATGCGCGCCGGAATGTTCGCCTTGATGAGACCCGTGATCACATCCACCGACGGCCGCTGCGTCGCCAAGATGAGGTGGATCCCGGCGGCACGCGCCTTCTGCGCCAGCCGCGTGATCAGCTCCTCGACCTTCTTGCCGACCACGAGCATCAGGTCGGCGAGCTCGTCGATGACGACCACGACGTTCGGCAACACGTCGAGATCCGGCACATCGGCGAGTGTCAGCGCCGGATCGCTGGCCGCCTTGGCTGCGATCAGCGGATCCTTGAGCGGCTTGCCATGCTCGGCTGCTTCCTTGACCTTGCGATTGAAGCTCGCGAGGTTGCGCGTGCCCAGGGCAGCCATGAGCTGGTAGCGCCGCTCCATCTCCGCCACACACCAGCGCAGCGCATTCGCCGCCTGTTTCATTTCGGTGACAACCGGCGCGAGCAG
>Ga0180094_1000086_pt1 | contig 22196 bp, 23 predicted proteins | sample EasRivT47_16_1Da_FD_121786 | JGI IMG/M metagenome (GOLD analysis project Ga0180094, IMG submission 121786) | Soil microbial communities from meander-bound floodplain in the East River, Colorado, USA - East River metaG ERMLIBT47_16_1Da | ecosystem: Environmental > Terrestrial > Soil > Floodplain ... | reverse complement strand
GCCAAGTGTCAGGGACGACGTTGGCGACCAGTTTGGGCCGGGGAGAAAAGGTTGTGCACACGGTCGAGCACCTCTTGGCCGCGGCCAGCGGATTGCGGATCGATAACTTGGTTGTTGAGCTCGATGCCGAGGAGATTCCGATTATGGATGGAAGCGCCCGGCCGTTCGCCGAAGCCTTGCTCGGAGCCGGAATCGTTCTCCAAGCGGTGCCCCGGTCGGTCTTCGTCGTGACGACCCCCTTTGAGGTATGTGAGGGGGCGGGGTGGATCTCGGTTGTCCCTGCTTCCCGGTTGGAAGTCCACAATACTGTTGAGTACGATCATCCGGTGATCGGCCGGCAAGCCTTCGAATATATTGATGAAGGACCGTCCACGTTTGTCGAAACCTTGGCGGGAGCCCGCACGTTCGGATTCCTCCAAGACGTCGAGCGGCTCAAAGCGGACGGCTTGATCCAAGGGGGGAGTCTTGATAATGCGGTGGTCGTCGGGACAAACGGGGTCTTAAATGAGGAGGGGCTCCGGTGGAACGATGAATTCGTGCGTCACAAGACGCTGGACCTCCTGGGTGATTTGGCGTTGCTGGGCGGGATGATGAGAGGCCGAATCACGGCGTTCAAAGCGGGACACACGCTGCACTCGAAGTTCGTTGCGTACATGGCAGCTCATCCTGAGGTGTGGACTGTTCGGCTTGCGGACTGCGAAGCAGCGGTTCCTGACGAGTCCCTTTGTCACCCGTAATCGATGTGGGGTGAGAACCCCAGCTGCGGTTGTTGCGTAGTTACGAAGAACGAGAACGAGTCGAACAAGCCCGGGGGTTCCTCGTGAGAGGAACCCCCGTGTCGCATTGCTACCTGATGCTACTTCTTTTTTGCAGCCTTTTTCTTCGCAGGTTTTTTCGTCGCCAAGTGTCCTCACCCCCTTTCATTAGGGGCCCCCTCCTGGGGCCACCGTTGTTTCTTCCGTCAGTTCAAAGGTGTTCGGTGCCACTTTACGAAATCGCTTGTCACGTCGGAGGGAAATCGCGATAGAGGTGACCGGGGTTTTCCCCCGGATCCGGACGCCGCCCTCTACCAGCTTCCGGTGCATCTCCTTCGCGTGCATTGGCGAGCCCGCTTCCTTGAGAAGCAGGAGCGCGGCCTGCGGGACGCTCATGCCGAGATATTTGGTCCGTCCAAAGAGGATTTCCTGCGATTGGTCTGGAACGTCGAGAGTTCCTTTGCCCTTCTCGCGCTCTCCTTCTCCTGGTAAGGGCTGTCTGGCGGCGACCCGATCTTTTTCCTGCTCAACTCGATAGAGGGTCTCGGCCAATTCCAAGTACTTCTTAATGGTCTTGATTTCTTCATCCAGTCGATCGCGCTTTTTTTGGAGTTCCTGAAGCTTGATCTTGTAGGTGCTGATTCGCTGGTCGAGGCCAGCCAGGATGTCGTGTAGCTCTTCCATATGTGTAAGATCCGTAGCATGTCACACTCAGAAGCCATAGGTCACTTACGATGTAGCGAAGCATAGCAAGCCTACTACTTGTTGTCAAGCAAAAAGTCTATTCGCGAGACTATATTTATGCTATGCGTACTTATCACACCGACATGCTATAAGCTGACGCTGTAGAGGGAATACTGAGGAATGCAAATGGTCTCTGAGGGTATGGATATTCCCTGCGCACGGTTGAGCATGTGGATTGTCATCGGTCTGCTTGCTGTGTTGATGGGCTGCCAAGGTCAAATTGGCCGAAGTGTCCCGCCAGCCGCTCCGTCTATCGGTGATCTGGCGTCGGTGACCCACCAGAGTCGTGTCACACTCTCCGGGGCGAAGCCGGGAGGTTCTTCCATCCTTATTAATGGGGAGGAACTCGTGGCTCGTGATCCGCTCGGAACCTGGAGCGCGGTGGTCGCGCTTCCGTCGGAGGGATTGCGGACGTTCGAGATACGAGTGCTGGACGATCGAGGCCAAATCAGCCCCGCTCTCATGGTTTCGATCATTCGAGATACGTCTCCTCCGGCGTCGCCGGCGATCGACCCCGTGACGTCGCCGGTTTCCGCCAACCCGGTTGTGCTCAGCGGTACCAAGGAAGCGGGAGCGGTGGTCCGGCTCAATGGTCGTCGGATCATTCCGCCATCCGCTGCCACGACGTGGAGTTACCCGGCGACCCTGGTGTCGGGTCCCAATACCGCGGCTGTGACGGTCGTTGACGTTGCCGGCAATGAGAGCGATCCGACAACGGTCAGCGTGACGCTGACACCAACGTGTGCCGTGCCACGGCCGGTCTTTCCCCTGGATCGGGGAGCGATCGTGTGGAATGCGGCGTTCACGTGGCAAGTCCCATCCATTGTCCCGTCGGGGGGCTATCGGTTCGAATTGTCTGCTTCGCCCGCGTTTGATTCGTTCATCGACACTGTGGACACTCCGTTAACGCTTTATGTGCCGACGATCCCCAGCCCACCCCGGGGAGTCTACTTTTGGCGGGTTGGCGCAATCGACGGCAACTGCGGTGTGTCGTACGGCCTGACAAGAAGCGTCACCATCGGTTCGACAACCGGCGACATCACTGGTGACGGATACGCCGATGCGATGATCGGCGTGGTGGGTGACGATACGGCGGACCGCGACGCTGGAGCCGCCTACATCTATCATGGCGGCCCCTCTCCGGAGGTTCAGCCGGACATCATCCTGACCGGCGAGCACCGCCTTGATGGCTTTGGAAGTTCGGTCGCGAAAGTTGGGGATCTCGACGGCGACGGGTACGTCGACGTGCTGGTGGGGGCCTATCTCTTCGATCGCGATGCCGATCAGAATGATAACGTGGGTCGCGCGTATTTGTATTGGGGCGGGCCGAACATGTCGCCTCAGCCTGGGCTGGTGCTCACCGGTGAGCAGGAGAACGGCTGGTTCGGCGTCTCCGTCGCTGGCGTCGGCGATGTCAACGGCGATGGCTACTCCGATGTGGCGGTGGGCGCGTCCAGAGCCGCGGTGACGGCGGCGTGCGGAGGTGGGACGGCGCGCCTCCCGGCGGTCGGGCGGGTTGATGTCTTTTTCGGCGGTCCGCGGTTGACGATGGATGCGAAGGCGGATGTGGTCCTGACGGGAGAGACGACCGCGAGTCCGGGTGATCCCGCTAGCGCATGTCGGCAGGGCGACGAGTTTGGTGGGCGGTTGGCGGGCGTTGGGGACGCTAATGGAGACGGCTACGACGATATCCTGGTTGGCGCCCGAGGGTTCGACCTGAACGCGGACCCCTCGGATCCGTCGCTCGGCCAGAACGCTGGCCGGGCCTATCTCTTTTACGGCGGTCCGTGGCTCGTGGGGGTGGGGGCTGACCAAGCCGACGTCGTGTTCACGGGAACGGCGACCGCTGATGAATTTGGAGCGACGGTGGGGGGGGTGGGGGATACGAACGGCGACGGGTTCGCCGATCTCCTGGTCGGTGCGCCACTGCGGGATGGGACGGCTCCCGACTCTGGGTCGGCCTACTGGTACTTCGGCGGTTATGGGTTGTCGTCGACGAGTTCCCCCGTGCTCTTAGAAGGTGTCGCGGCTGAGGACAACTTCGGCTTCTCGGTGGCGTCGGCAGGCGATGTCAACCATGATGGATTTGCGGATATCATCGTGGGGGCGTTTCTGGCTGGGCCATCAGATAACGGGTCGGCGACTCTCTACCTGGGTGGCGCTCCGCCCACCGGCTCGCCTGCGGCCACCTATACGGGGGAAACCGATCCGCAGTCGGGTGATCAATTCGGTCTCGCCGTTTCGGGAGCCGGCGATGTGAACGGGGATGGCTATGACGACGTGATCGTGGGAGCCTATCACAACGATGCGTGCTGCGGCCGCATTGGCGGCGATGCGGGCCGAGCCTATATCTTTCCTGGGAGTCCCTCTCCAACGTCGCGAGGGGCCGCCTCCGACCCAACGAATGACTGGATCTTCACCGGGCGGAGGCCTGGGGACGGACTCGGGATTTCCGTCCGTTGATGAGGGGGTGACCCCAGCGCTCGTGGCGCCAATCAGGCGCTGCGCCGTCTGAGCAATTGCCAGACAAAGCGGGCTTCCTCGTTGCGCCACAGCGCCTGGAGCGCACCATAGCTGGCGGCGGATGCTCCGATCCCTCCGGTGACCAGGAGGGTCTTGGCCAGCCAAGCCCCCGGTTCCGTCCAAATGGCCATGGCACTCATCAGGCCTCCGATGACGGCTGTCGGGATGCTGGCCGTCAGCGACTGAAACGCGGATCGCGCGATGCGGCGTCCTCCGAATCGGTTCAGTCGTCGGTGCAGTACGGCCAGCAAGACGAGGAAGTTGAGCGCCGACGCGAGCGCCGTGGCGAGCGCGAGCCCGGCGTGCCCGAGCGGCCCCATGAGCGCCAGGCTTGCCCCGATGTTGGCGGCGACGGCGAGAATGGCCGCAATCACCGGCGTGACGGTATCCTGCCTCGCATAGAAGACCGGTACGATGACGCGCACCCCCGCAAACGCCCAGAGCCCCACCGTATAACCCAACAACGCGCTCGCGGTTCCCGCGGTGTCGGCGGCTCCGAATCGTCCGTGCTCAAAGATGAGGTGGACAATCGGAACTCGAAGCATGATCAAGCCGATCATGGCCGGAAGGGAAATGAACAAGATGAGTCGAAGCCCGAACGACACCGTGTCGCGGAGCGCCTGGACGTCGCCCTTGGCGGCCTGGAAGGACAGGGTCGGAAGCAGGGCGGTTGAAAGGGCGACACCGAACACGCCGAGCGGAAACTGGACGAGGCGCATCGCATAGTACAGGTAGGTGACGCTTCCTTGCGCCAGGTATGACGCGAGGAGCGTGTTGATGAAGATGTTGACCTGGGACACCGAGAGCCCAGCGAGCGTCGGAAGGAGCAATCCCCCCATGCGTCGCAGGCCCGGATGGTCCGGTTGCCACGACCAGGCGAAACTCATTCCGAGCCGGCGCAAGGCCGGAACCTGCACCGCGAGTTGGGCGATCCCGCCGACGGAGACGCCCCAAGCGACGGCGACCACCGGTTCGTCGAGGAACGGCGCCAGAAAGAACACCGACGCGATAATCGAGAGATTGAACAACGCGGGGGACAGAGCGGGCGCCGCGAAGGCTCGCAGCGAATTGAGGACGCCCATCGCCAGCGCGGCCAGGCTGATCCAAAGCAGGTAGGGGAACATGACTCGGGTGAGATGCGCGGTCAGCTCGGACTTTCCAGGGTCGTCCCCGAAACCGGGCGCGATCAGCGAGACGATCGCGGGGGCGAAGAGGACCCCCAGTACCGTGATGGAGGAGACCACGACCAGGATCAGACTGAAGGCGGCCCGTGCCAGGCGCCGGGCCTCTTCGCGCGATTGGTTCGTGAGCGTGTGGGTGAAGACGGGGACGAAGGCTGCCGACATCGAGCCCTCGGCGAACAGCTCCCGGAGCAGGCTGGGAATCCGGTAGGCCACGTAGAAGGCGTCGGCGACAGAACTCGCGCCGAACGCCCGCGCGACGACCATGTCCCGGACGAAGCCGAGCACGCGGCTCAAGAAGGTTGCGGCCCCGATCACCCCGGCCGCGCGAGCGACTTGGCGCTCTTCTCCCACGTTACCGATCGTACGGGGCGTAGTCCAGCCGCGGTGGCGGGTGCCGAGGTCGTCGGCAGCGGGGCTGGGTGCTTGACTTCACGCCACCCATCATGCTAGAAAGCCCACTCTTTTCCAATACACTGTTGAGGAGGATTGGCCGTGGGCATGCATGCATCAGCGATTAAGAAGGACCGCCAGGCGCTTCGCCGCAGGGAACGAAACCGGGCGCTGTCGGCGGCCATCAAGACGGTCGTGAAAAAAGTTCGGAGTGCGGTCGGGGCCAACAATGACGCTGCGGCCAAGCAGGCGTTGGCCGCAGCGATCCCGGCGCTCTCGAAGGCCGCCGCGAAGAAGTTGATCCATAAAAATAGGGCCTCACGGCTCATCTCCCGCTTGACCCGTCACACCAACCGCTTGTCGTCTTCCGCGTCGAAGTAACAGGCCGGGCCACCACGGGCCGGTCACGGTCCGCCCCGCGGGCGGAGCCTCCCCGCCGGGGCCGGTTGGGCGGTTGCCTTGCCGGCACAGCGCGATCACCAACCGTTCGAGCGCAACCGAACCCGCGAGCGCCCCTCCCTTGAGCGCCGCATCGGTTTCGAGGCACCAGGTCAGACCTGCGACGAGTTCGAGCGGGTCCCGATGTTTCGATGCTTCGATCACCCGTTCCACCGCAAAGGGTGGCACCTCGAGGGCCTGGGCCATCCGACCGGCCGGTAGGCCCTCTTCAGCCAGGGCGACGCACCGGATCATTTTCCGCCACTGCCCGATCAAGATCGACAATAACAGCAGGGGCGCCTCGTCGCGGAGCAGCCTGGCCAAGGCGCCCAGCGCCGGAGCGGTTCGACCCATCGCCACGATGTGGGCCCACTCGAACACCGAGGCGGCGGCCCCGCGTGGTGAGACGGTGTCGAGGTGCTCCACCCCGAGGGGCCCTGGGGTGGTCCCTTGGCTGAGCGCGACTTTCTCGATGTCATGGCTCAGCGCGCGAAGACTGCCCCCGGAGCGTTCTTGGAGATAGGCGACCGCCTCGTCCGTCAACGTCACGCCGCGCGCGGTAGCCTGACGGATCAGCCACTCGCGGAGTGCGCGGTTGGACAGCGGCTCGCACGCGACGACGACGGCGTGCCGCAACAGCGATTGAACCACGGTCTTCCGCCGGTCCGGTTTGGTCATGACCAGGACCAGGGCGGTGGTCGGTGCGGGTGTCTGGCCGTACGCGACGAGGGTCTCGGACGATCCCAGTCGGTCCGCCTCTCGGACGATGATCAAGCGGCGCGGCCCAAACGCGGGAAGAGTTTCCGCCATCGCGACGACCGACGGCGCGGTGACCTCACCACCGGTATAGAGGTGAGTATTCAGCACGTCGCCGGGCGGGACCACGTGGCGGCGAAACGCCGCCAACGCCTCATCGACCAGCCAGGATTCTTCGCCCGTCAGGAGGTAGAGCGGTTCGATCCGTCCGGCCTCGAGTCGCCGCGCCAGTTCATGCGGCGTCATGGGCTGGCCTCGGGAGGCGCCGACATCGGGGACGGTGTGGGCCGGTCCGTGGGGCCGGATTGGGGCTCGAGGCGCTCCAGGCTGAGTAAGCGGGCGATCACATCCTGGGCGAGCAGGTCGCCGGCTTCTTCGATCGCCCGATTCTTGGCCGCCCGAATTTGTAGGGTGTCTCCGACCTCGGAGTATTCCGAGGCGCCGGTCACGGTGCCTTGAAAGGCCGCTCCGGCGGCGGCCTGGTTGCGCCGGTCGGCGGTGATCTGCGCGGTGATCGTGACGCGCTGCTCCAGCACGCGGTGTGATCGATCGAACGAAACCGGCGTCACCCCGAGAGCGGTCACCACGCCTCGAACGACGAGATCAGCCGTTCCGGGCCGATTGACGAGGCGCCATGGTCCGGTGGCGACCAGCCGCGACTTGACGCGTTCGGTGACCCGCACGTCCAACAAGGGCTCGAACGTGCGATTCTCGAAGAGCGGCACGGCGATCGACGGTGCGTGTCCCGCAGAGGTGGCGACGGTCGTGTACCCGCACCCTCCTCCCGCGACGAGGACCAGCGCGGCCAGCGCGACCCTACGCAAGGACAAGGTTCACCAGACGGCCGGGAACGTACACGACCTTGCGTGGGACGCGATCGCTCACCCATCCCTTGATTTTCGGGTCCGCGAGCGCCGCACGGAGGACGTCGTCCTGCGAGGCGGCGCTCGCCACGACGATCGTGCCGCGAAGTTTGCCGTTGATCTGCACCGGGAGCGTCACGTGCGAGTCAACCAGAAACGTGGGGTCGGCGACGGGCCACGCCTGGCGCCCGACCGAGGGGGCGTGTCCCAGCTCCGCCCAGAGCTGTTCGGCGATGTGCGGCGCAAACGGGGCGAGCAACAACGCCAGCGTGGCCAGCGCCTCGCCCATGGCCTCGTGCGTCGAGGGGAGTCCATCGGGCTGGATCTCTGAGAGGAGGTTGACGTATTCCATGAGCGCCGCCACGGCGGTGTTGAAGTGGTAGTGGTCTTCGATATCCCGCGTGACTCGGTGGATCGTGCGATGCGTGGCCCGCTGCACCCGCGAGGCCTGAACGCTGGGTGCTGAACCGTCGGACGAGGCGACGGCCTGCGTCCCCGTGACGTGAGGGACCCACAGCGCGACCAGGCGCCAGACACGACCCAAAAACCGGTGGATCCCCTCGACCCCCTCGTCGCTCCAGTCCAGGTCCTTGTCCGGCGGCGCTGCAAATAACGTAAATACACGGGCGGTATCCGCGCCATAGGTCGTGATCAAATGGTCGGGATCGACGACGTTGCCCTTGGACTTGGACATCTTAGCCCCGCCCTTGATCACCATGCCCTGGGTCAGCAACCCGGTGAACGGCTCGTCGATGCGGATCAACCCCAGGTCGCGGATGACCTTGGTAAAGAAACGCGCGTAGAGGAGGTGCAGCACCGCGTGCTCGATCCCGCCGATGTACTGGTCCACCGGGAGCCACCGCGTGACCGCGGCGGGATCAACCGGCTGATCGGGGCGACGCGGCCACGTGGCGTACCGCAAGAAGTACCACGACGAATCCACGAAGGTATCCATGGTGTCGGTCTCGCGGCGGGCGTCGCCCCCGCACGTCGGACACGGAGTCGAGCGGAACGCGTCACTTTCTCGCAGCGGCGAGCCGCCCGCTCCGGTGAACGGCACGTCGTGCGGAAGCACCACGGGGAGGTCCCGCTCGTGAACCGGCACGATCCCGCACCGCTCGCAATACACGATGGGAATCGGCGTGCCCCAGTACCGTTGGCGGGAAATCCCCCAGTCGCGCAGACGATAGTGCGCGACTCGGCGACCGTGGCGGTGCTGCTCGATGAACGCGGCGATCCGATCTTGGGCTTCGTGGGGCTCAAGTCCGGTGAACTCCCCGGAATTCACCAGTCGGCCGGTCTCCTCGACGTAGGCTCCGGACAGTCGGTCGGGATCGAGCGTGCCGGCCGGGTTCTGGATCACCACGCGAATCGGCAGACCAAAGCGCGCCGCGAATTCATAGTCTCGCTGGTCGTGCGCCGGCACGGCCATGACGGCGCCCGTTCCATATCCCATGAGGACGAAATTCCCTACCCAGATCGGGATGGCCTGCCCGGTGAGCGGATTGACGGCGGAGGCGCCGGTGAACAGCCCCTCTTTGGCGCTCTCGTTGGCCGTCCGCGCGTCCCGGTCCTGCGCGGCGACTCGATCGACGAAGGCCCGCACGGCGGACTCTTCCGGACGTCCCGCGACCAGTGAGGCCACCAGCGGGTGCTCTGGCGCCAGGGTGAGAAACGTGGCGCCGAAGATGGTGTCCGGCCGCGTGGTGAAGATACGGATCGACTCGGGGCTCCCGACGACGGGGAACTCCACGTCGACGCCGTCGCTCCGGCCGATCCAGTGTCGCTGCATCGCGAGGACGCGCTCCGGCCAGCCCGTCAAGCGATCGCATCCGGCCAGCAGCTCCTCGGCGTAGGCCGTGATCTTGAGAAACCACTGGGAGAGTTCTCGGGAGACGACGGGCGTGTCGCATCGCCAGCACGCACGGTCGACGACCTGCTCGTTGGCCAACACGGTTTCGCAGGACGGGCACCAATTCACGGCCGAGAATTTCTTGTAGGCCAGGCCCCGTTCGTACATCTTGAGAAAGAACCACTGGTTCCAGCGGTAGTACTCCGGATCGCAGGTGGTGACCTCGCGCGACCAATCGTAGGCGATCCCCAGCCGCTTGAGTTGGGTCCGCATGTGCGCGATGTTGTCGAAGGTCCAGGTGGCCGGATGGACGCCCTGTTTGATCGCCGCGTTCTCCGCGGGCATCCCGAACGCGTCCCACCCCATCGGGTGCAACACCGCGTGGCCTCGCATGGTCTGGTAGCGCGCGATGACGTCGCCGATCGTGTAGTTCCGGACATGTCCCATGTGGATACGCCCCGAGGGATAGGGGAACATCGCGAGACAGTAAAATTTCTTCCGCGCGTCGGGCTCGGGCGTCGCGAAGAGTCCGCGGGCGTCCCAGTCGGCCTGCCAGCGGGGTTCGATGGTTTTCGGATCGTACTTGGGGTCCATGCCCGTCGGTTTCAGCATTCCCATTTCGGTTGGGTGACGCCTCTACATAACACAGTCTCGCGCAACGCGGCAAGGCCGACGCGGAGTTGCCACGCCACCCGGATGGGGAGATGGGCAGTCCGCGCCAGTGGCGCGCGGTGCGGGCTGCTGCGCCACCCGGTCAGACGGGGAGAATTTTCAGTCCGCGCCCTTGGCGCGGTGCGGGTTGCGTGTGCAGCGGCCGATGGGGTAGAGTACCAACTCATCTTGGAGTTCCTCGTACGCCATGACGCGGCCGCACACGCCAACTGAAATCGCCAAGGTCGGAGATGCCGCCATCCGCATCAGGTGGGATGATGGGCACGAGGGTTTGTATACCACGAGATATCTGAGAGCCAGTTGCCAGTGCGCGGCCTGCGTGGATGAGTGGACGGGGGAAAAGCGGGTGTCGCTGGACAGCATTCCCCCGGACATCCGTGCGCTGAAGATCGCGCCGGTGGGCCAGTACGCGATCCACATCGACTGGAGCGATGGGCACTCCACGGGGATCTACGCGTTCGACGTCCTCCGAAAACTCTGCCCGTGCTCAGGCTGTCTGGCGTTGCCGCTCTCGGCGCTCTGAAGCGTAAAGGCCTGGCCAAAGGATCGCCGATATGGATGAAGATGAATGGGAAGCGGGAAAACAACGGCTGACCGAACTCGTTCGGACGATGAACCCCGACGTGACCGTCGTCATTCCAACGCGGCCAGCCGCGGGAACCTTTTTGATCGCGCTGGCTCGAGGTAAGGGAAAGAAGTTCGTCTCGGTGTCCGAGGACGACCTCATCGACCTCGTGGATGATCATGCGGTCGAGACCGAGGTGTTGGCGAAGCTCCGGGGCGCTCTGGACGGGTTGTCGGCGGCGTGATGATCGACGGCGGAACGCGTCGGCGACGAGTGCTCGCAACGCCGACCGGCTCCGCGAGCGAAGGAGAGGCCATGTTTAAGCTGTTCAATCGATACGATCAAACCCCCGGCGGGGTCAACGTGGCGGCGACCGAGGTCAAACAGCGGCTCGATCGGGGAGACAAGATCACGCTCCTCGACGTCCGCGAACCGTGGGAGTGGGACACCGCCCGCATCGACGGGGCGAAGCTAATCCCGATGCGGGAACTCGAGACTCGCAAGGCGGAGTTAAACCCGAACGACGAGATCGTCGTCTACTGCCACATGGGGGTCCGGAGCCTCAAGGCGATCCACTACCTCCAGCAACACGGCTTCACCAATCTGAAGAACCTCTCCGGTGGGATCGAGGCCTGGTCCACCACTGCCGATCCCTCCGTTCCCCACTACCGCTGATCGTGGCCGGTCCGCCGCGCTTCGTCCCCGTGGCGGCGCCGGCGGATCTGCCGCCGGGTGCCTCGCGCGCCGTGTGGGTCGGCGATGTGCCCGTCGCATTGTTCAACGTGGCGGGCACGGTCTACGCGATCGATAACGTCTGCCCCCACGCCGGCGGCCCACTCTCGCACGGCGTCCGCAGCGGCCCCTGCGGTGAATTCGTCACCTGCCCCTGGCATGGGTGGCGGTTCGACGTCCGCACCGGCCAATCCCCGCATTTGCCGGGCGAGCAGGTTCGCACGTTTCCTGTGCGGGTGGTGGAGGGCGCGGTTGAAGTGGGCGTGGATGGGGGTTCGGATTCAGTTCGGTTCGGCGATGGACATAACCCGTAGACGTGGCCCCGCCTGTGTGTCCTATCCCATGCCGGTCCCTTCACTGAAGGAACAACGCGAAGTTGCCGATGTGTTCGCCGCTCTGGACCGAAAGGAGAAAGTTTACGAACGCAAGAAACAGTCGCTCACCGACCTTTTCCGCACCCTACTGTATCAGTTGATGACGGTGCAGATTCGGGTCCACGATCGACTTACCAGGCCTGACGACGAACGAAATCGAAGAGAGCTAATCAAGAACGAAAGAGGCGACTATGGAAGCGCGTAACCGAAAGCTTGGGGACTGGCATAGGAAGATTCTGTGTAAGGAGATCAAGCTTCCGCGCTTTCAACGATTCGAGGCGTGGGATCGGGCGCGCATTTGCAGCGTGATCGAAACCGTCATTCGGAACCTCCCGCTGGGCATCACGTTGATTTTGGAGGTTGGCGATAAGGAGAAGTTTGTATCGAGGTTTCTAGAGACTGCTCCCGAAGGTGATGGCCGCGTTCACGAGCACCTGCTCGACGGGCAGCAGCGCCTCACTGCTCTGTGGCGTGCGTTCCACAACAACTATGAGGGGGAGACCTACTTCATCTATCTTAAGGAGTTTGACCAATACGACAACGACGAGGATCGGGAGGACATGTCCGCTTACTGGCGGGGGCGCTATACCAAAAAAAAAGGTGAGCGCTATCCGCTTTGGTGCGACGATCCTGAACAATGTCTCCGGCGGGGAATGATCCCCACCCATCTCCTCCGGCCCGAGGACATCCAGGTGGAGATCGACGCGTGGATCGAACAGGCTACGAGGCCGATGGAGCCAGATGGGGGAAAGGAGGAGCTGAAGAAGTTCTACGAGTTTCAGAAGCGCGTTAGCGACTGTATCAAGGACCTTCGATCCATTGTCGCCAACTACAATCTTCCCTACCTGTCACTGCCGCCGCAGACGGACAAATCCGTGGCCTTGAATGTGTTCATTAACATGAACACGAACAGCAAGCCGCTCTCGACCTACGACATCATAGTGGCCGAAGTGGAAGACGTCATGGGTCAGTCGCTCCATGATCTGGAGTCGGGACTGGCTGAACGGCATCCAGAGGTGTTCCGATATGTGCCCCTGTCCGATCTGATTCTCACGGCATCCGCCTTATTGCAGGGGCAATTACCGAATCAGCGCGGGGCCTGGGACATGGACAAGAAGCAGATGATTCAGCACTGGGATGCGATGGAGCGCGGTTTGAATCGAATGGCGGGGTTCCTGAAGGGCGAAGGCATCTATGACGAGAAGCGACTACCGACCAACGCGGTGCTGGCGGTCATCGCCGCCCTTTATGCGGACATCCCGGATGTGGGGGACAAGAGAGGCCGGGATGAACTTCTACTGAAAAAATATCTCTGGTATGCCTTCTTCACGGATCGCTACGAGAACTCTGCTGCTACGCATGCTTTCTCGGACTTTAATGCGCTGAAAAGCATCATCCGTAGAGATCGCAAACCGGACCAACGCCCGTTTGACGTCGATGATGTACCGATTTTTGCCGAGCACTCTCTTGTGGAGTTGGAGGAGTTGATGACCGCAGAATGGCCCAAGCGGGCGACAATTCGAGGACGGGGTGTCCTGGCCGCAGCCTCCCGATTGGGTGCCTTGGATTTTTCTACCGGGGAAAGGATGGACGTCACCAATATCGAACACCGGCAGTACCATCACATTTTCCCGGATGCTTTGTTGAAGGAGGCTGAGATCAACAGTTACCTCGCGCTCAATTGCGCCTTGATCAACGACAGTACCAATATCTCAATTGGGCGCAAGGATCCACTGGAGTACCTCAAGGACCGCTATAGGTGGACATCGGAATCGATCGTGCGTGAGCGACTCCAATCGCACCTCATCCCCATCCAGGAGCTGGCGAATGGTGGCTACGATAGACTCTCGAAACCCCAGAAGGTCGAAAAACTAAAGCGTGACTTCGACGCTTTTACCCACAGGCGTGCGGAACTTATCATCAAAGCAGTCAAATGTCTTGCGGAAGGCCGCCAATTGAGCGCAGCTGAGATTTACACAACATAGTATTTATGTCCACCCCCGGCGAACACAAAACCGTCCAGGCCCGCATCCTCGCCTATGGGAAAGTAGAGAATGGGGCCAGGTCTACAAAATTCGATTAATGGCAGAGGGACCCTTGAGGGAGTTCTTAACTTTTCACGCTCTTGCTTCTATTCCCGCCTGTCCGCGCCTTCCCGACAGCGCGGCCTTAAAGTCGCCTCGGGGGGCTGACTGGACGTCATCATCTCGCAGGATGGGCCGGCGAGGGAACCCTTGCGACGTGTGGCGATGAAGAGCACGAGGTTGTGCATTGAGATCAGGACTCCGCAGTACGGGGGATCCCCTCATCCCGCGTGATGTCTTGGCCGAGCATAGGCGGATCAATTTTCCAGGGTCTCAGCGCTACTCCGTTCGTCTGGTTTGACTTGCCCTGAAACCGCGTGCTAGAAGACGTGCGTGAAGCTTAAAGGCAAAGTCTCGCTTGTGACAGGCGGGGGCAGCGGCATTGGCGCGGCTATTGCGCGGGCTTTCGCGCGTGAAGGAGCCGAGGTCGTGATGTGCGGGCGGCGAGCGCACGCGCTGGAGGCCATGCGCGTGCAGATCACCGCGGCCGGTGGTCGAGTGTTCGCCGTGCCGGCCGACCTCACCAGGCGCGAAGACGTCGGCCGTTTGACCGAGACGATCCGCGAGCGTTTCGGTCGGCTGGACGTGCTCGTCAACAACGCGGGGATCCTGGGGGCGCACGCGCCGATCGCCGAGTATCCCGATGATGAGTGGGACGCCGTGATCGCGGCGAATCTCACCGCGGTCTTCCGGCTTACCAAGGCCGCCCTGCCGCTTATGCCGCGCGGCGGATCGATAATCAACGTCAGCGCCGGCGTGGGGGGGGGGGGGGGGGGGGGGTGGGGCGCCTATTCGGTTTCCAAGTTCGGCGTCGAGGGCCTGTCGCAGGTGCTGGCCGACGAGCTGCGCGAGCGCGGCATCCGCGTGAACACCGTCAACCCCGGCGGCACGCGCACGGCGATGCGGGCGGCGGCGTATCCCGACGAGGATCCCCGGACGCTGCCCTCGCCCGACGACGTGACGCCGCTCTTCGTCTACCTGGCGTCCGACGAGTCCACCGGCGTCACGGGCCGGGCGTTTGACGCGCGAGGGTGGACGCCTTCGCCCGCGGCTGCCGCGGCCGTGAGGCTCACCTCGTCGTGACCACCGAACACCATTCGGATGAGTGCGGCTGCCGGCGGGTTGCCGAGGTCATGGCGCGCCTGCGCGCGCCGGACGGCTGTCCCTGGGATCGAAACCAGACGCACCTGTCCCTCGTGCCCTATCTGATCGAAGAGACCTATGAGACGATCGATGCGATCGAAAGCGGCGAGCCCGAGGCGATGAAAGATGAGCTGGGGGATGTGGCGCTCCAGATTGCGTTTCACTCGCAGCTTGCATCGGAGGTCGGCGCCTTTACCCTCGACGACGTCTTTCACGCGTGCGCGGACAAGCTCGTTCGGCGTCATCCCCACGTGTTCGACCCGAACGCCGCGCGCGCTGCGACGGCGGAAGAGGTCACGGAGCGTTGGGAGGAACACAAGCGTCGCGAGCGGGGCGACCGGCCCGCGCCCACGCTCTTAGACGGCGCGCCGAAAGGACTGCCCGCGCTCGCCAAGGCCCACCACGTTCAGCGCCGCGCCGCGCGAGTGGGCTTCGACTGGGCGCGGGCCGAGGATGTGTTCGCTAAGATTGACGAGGAGATCGGCGAACTGCGCGAGGCGATGGGCGGCGCCGACCGTTCGCGCGTGGCGCACGAGGTTGGCGATCTCCTGTTCACGGTCGTGAACCTGGCTCGGCGGCTGGAAGTCGATGCCGAAGCGGCCCTGCGGGGCAGCGTCACCCGGTTCGCTTCGCGATTTGCGCACATGGAGCGCGCGGCGGGGCGGCCCCTCGCCGAACGCGCCCCCGAGGAACTGGACCGCCTGTGGGAGGCCGCCAAGGCGGCCGAGGCGACGCCCCCCGCACGACGGCCGCCCGTCGGGTGAGCCGGCGTCCGAACCCGCCCGATCCTTGCAATCCATTGATCCATCTCCTATACTCACGAGCGAGTGTACAGGTCGTTCATGCCCACCTTCGTCTGTCGAATTGGCCAAGCCGACGGAACCGTGTTGGAAGAGCGGCTGGAGGCGGAGAGTGAGGCGGACGCCAGACACCGCCTCGACCGTCGAGGCGTTGTCGTCTTTGCGGTCAGACAGGCGGGACGCTTCCAGTTTCTTCCACCCGGTGTCTTGGCCTTCCTTCATCGCGGGCTTCCGCCGCGCGAGTTCCTGATTTTCAATCAGGAGTTGCTCGTCCTCATCAAGGCCGGCCTTCCCGTGATGAAAGCGCTCGACGTGTTGGCGGCACGGGCGGGGCACCAGGCGTTTCAGGCGGTGCTCGCCGAAGTCCGCGAACAGGTCCGGGGCGGGTCGTCGCTCGCCGACGCGATGGCCCGGCACCCGCGAGACTTCCCCGAACTGTACGTGGCGTCCCTGCGTGCGGGGGAGCGAAGCGGGAACGTCGTTGAAATGCTGAGTCGGTATCAGACCTTCATGAAACGCATGCTCGCCGTCCGGAAAAAAGTGGTCAGCGCGCTGTCCTATCCGGCCTTTCTCTTGAGTGTCGGGGCCGGCGTGATCGTCTTTTTGGTGGCCTTTGTCATGCCCACCTTCCTCGATGTGTACCGCGAGGCCCAGTCCGAGCTGCCAGCCGCCACGCGCTGGTTAATGGCGCTGGTGGACTTCCTGAAACACTGGGCGGTTCTGGTGGGAGTGGGGCTGGTGGCGGCCGCGGTGATCTTCCGACTGTGGAGCGCGACGGAACGCGGTCGGCGCTGGACGGATCGCTTGGTGCTGCATATTCCGTTCGTGGGGCCGATTGTCCGCACCCACTATACGATCAGCATCGCGCGCACCTTGGCGACGATTTTGACCGGAGGTATCCCCTTGGTGTCGGCCCTTCGGATGGTTGGCGATTCGATGCCGAATCGGGTGATCGCCGACCACATCAGCGGGGTCATCGAGCGGGTCAAGACTGGGAGCGGCGTAGCCGCCGCGTTTGGGGTCGGGGCCTTCATGCCTCGCATGACGCTCGAGATGATTGAAGTGGGTGAAACCACCGGGGCGCTCGAAGAGATGCTCAACCAGGTGGCAGAATTCCATGAAGACGAGCTCGATCGGAGCCTGACACGGATCACGACGTGGGTCGAGCCGGTGCTGTTGCTACTGATGGGTGGCTTGGTGGCCGGCGTGGTGATCACGATGTACTTGCCGATCTTCAACTTGGCCGGGACCATCAAATAGGAATGAGAACGTTTCTCACCAAAAAGCGCCTGGGCGATATTCTGATCGAGCATGGAGTTCTCACGCCCGAGGTTGTGGTCGCGGCGGCCGAAGTGGCGATGCGGGAGCGGCGATGGCTGGGGGTGGTGCTGGTCGAACAGGGGGTCCTGGACGAGGAACAACTGGCTAAGGCGCTGGCCGAGCAATGGCGCCTTCCGTATTATTCGCTGTTGGGGTTTCACGTCGACCCCGTTTTTTTTAAGACGATTCCGGTCGAGCTGATGTACCGGTATCCCTTTGTGCCCTACGAAGACCGAGAAGGCGTGTTGACGATCGTCCTCGCCGATCCCACCAATCTTCCCCTGTTGGATGAACTCGAGCTGGTGTTGCGCCGCGAGCTGCGGTTCGGCATCGGGAGCCGGTCGGCAATTCTCGAGTCGCTCAAGAAGAGCGAAGGTTCTTCACAGGTTCTCAAACGCATCGAGGCTGACTTCCGCCCCGTCCTGATCAAGGAGGACGACCGCGGCGAGGAAGTCCTGTCGGTGGAGAAGATTTCCAAGGATGCGAGTCCGGTTGTCCAACTGGTGGATACGATGATTTTGAACGCGCTCCAGAAGCGGGCGAGCGATATTCACGTCGAAGTGAACGAGCGCGGCGTGTCGGTGAAATACCGGATCGACGGCGTCCTCTATCCCGCGATGGAGCCGTTAGATCTCAAATTCCACGCGCCAATGATTTCTCGGATTAAGGTGATGTCTGAGCTGGATATCGCCGAGAAGCGTGTTCCACAGGACGGTCGCTTCAAACTGCGGCTAGACCAAAAGAAAGTCGACTTCCGCGTGTCAATCTTACCCGGTATCTTTGGCGAAGCGGTCGTCATCCGGATTCTGGATAAAGAATATATTACCGCCGGCGTCAACCAGTTGCGACTCGATCGCCTGGGGTTTAATCCGGAGGACCTGCGTCGATTCCGCCGATCAATCGTTGAACCCTACGGGATGGTCTTGGTCACCGGACCCACCGGGAGCGGAAAGACCACCACCCTGTATGCGGCGATCGAGGAGATCAACACGCAGGAGGACAAGATCATCACGATCGAAGACCCGGTCGAGTACCAGCTTCACCACGTGGTGCAGATTCCGGTGAACGAAAAGAAGGGGTTGACGTTCGCCAAAGGGTTGCGCTCGATCCTGCGTCATGATCCGGATAAAATCATGGTCGGGGAAATCCGTGATGCCGAAACCGCGCAGATCGCCATCCAGTCCGCGTTGACCGGACATCTGGTCTTCACCACCGTGCACGCCAACAATGCCTTTGATGTCATCGGTCGATTCGTCAATATGGGAATCGAACCGTACAACTTTGTCTCGTCCTTGAACTGCATCTTGGCGCAGCGCCTCGTGCGGGCGATCTGCGAAGCGTGTCGGGAGCCCGCCGATGTCACGCGTGAACTCTGTGAAGCGTCCGGCTTGAACTACGACGAGTATCGGGATGTCCCCTTTTCTCAGGGGCGCGGCTGTCCCGAATGTCATGGCACAGGATTTCGGGGGCGCAGGGCCATCACCGAATTCCTGGACTTGTCCGATTCGATTCGAGAGATGATTCTGGACCGGAGGCCCCCGTCGGAAATTCGAAAGGCGGCCATCAAGGAGGGGCTCACCACGCTTCGCCAGGCTGGGGTGGAGAAGGTGGTCAGAGGCGAAACCACGCTGCGTGAAATCAACCGAGTCACGTTCATCGAGTGAGTCCGGTGATCTCACGATGGGGACAAGCAACTCGATTTGGCCTGGAGATTGCGCCCGATCTGTTGACGCTCGTCCGTGTTCGTGGTCGTGGCCGGCGCCCAGTCTTGACCGGGCGGTGGACCCACCCCCTGCCCCCAGGGTTGGTCAGCCTCTCGCCGATCGAGCCCAACATCACCGACCCGACCGAGTTCGGACGAGTGATCCGCTCGTTGACCCAGGGGAAGCGGGTTGGCGCCGTGTCCGTGGCCGTGCCGGACCCTGTCGCCCGCGTCGTGCTCTTCGATGTGGCACGGCTCCCCTCCCAGACCGGTGATCTCATCAAACTGGTACGGTGGCACCTCGAGAAAACATTTTCCGTCGAGTTGCCGTCCGCCCGCTTTGTCCACCAGCGGTTTCGGCGATCGGACGGCGAACCGGGTCACCGCGTGCTCGCCTCGGCGATCGACCAACAGGTTCTGACTCAATACGAACAGGTGCTGCTCCAGGCGGGACTCGAACCTCGTGTTGTGGATTTGGCCTCGTTTCACCGCTTCAATCTCTATCGACTCCAGATGGCCCAACTGGCCAAGCCCAACCACCACTTCATTTTCCTTGCCATCACCGGAGCGTCGTTGACGCTGATGATTTTTGAAAGCGGGACGCCAGCGTACGTGCGCATCAAGGGAACCCGGAGAGCCCTGGTCGGTCCGGAGGCGGTTGACCGCATTCTGGACGAAGTCGAGCTCTCGTTGAACGCGTACGGCAAAGAGAAGGACCTGTCGCGGGTGACCCACCTCTTCGTGTCGGCGGTGGGCGCGTCCGATGAACTGTCCGATCGACTGGCAAACCGCTTCCATCTGACGGCAAGGGTGCTGGGAGCAGACGATGTCCTCCTCGACGGCGTGCCGACCCTTCCTCCCGAAGAGCACGCTCGTTCGGCGGGAGCATTGGGGGCCGCACTAGAACGCTGAGAGCCATGGCCATCGTGATCGCCAAAGAACCCGAGCCGTTTCGGACCAACTTTTCGTCCGGGGGATACGCACGAGCCCGCCTGATCGCCGCCGCTCTCTATGCGGTCTCCGTTGTTGCGCTCCTTGTTGCGGGGGTGAACGTGTGGCTGGCGCTCGACGATCGGCAGGAGGCGGCGGCAATGCGAGAGAGCGTGGCCCGGGTTCAGCAGCAGTCGGCTCGGTTTCGCGCGGATCTGCGCGCGCTCGGGTTCTCAGCAGACGATCCTCGCGCGGTGAGCGATTTCACGAAGCAGGTTGCCGATCTCAATAACATCCTCGAATACAAGACCTTCTCGTGGACGACGTTGTTGAATGATCTGGAGGCGGCCGTGCCGCGCAACGTGTCGATCAGTAGCATTCACCCCGAGATCAAGGGCCGGGTGATCGCGCTCCAGGGTGTTGCGCTGACGTTGCAGGATTTGGCGAAGCTGATGATCGCGCTGGAACAGAGCGGTCGTTTCACCGACGTGTTTCTCCAGCAGCAGAAGACCACGGAGAACAACTGGGTGGAATTCAGTATCCAATGCACGTACCGGCTGGACGGATGACGATGAATCCTCTCATCCGGCGATACGGAACGGCGGGCGGATTGCTCCTGCTGGCCATCGCGATGAATGTCGTCGTCTATGCGGGACTGCTCCGGCCGAGCCAGATGACGCTGACCACGACCGAAGCTCAGTGGCGGACAGAGCGAGAGTCGATCAGCCGCTACAAAACGTATCAACAAGCGTATCTTGACATGAAGCGTGTGACCGAGAAAGCCACGGCTCGGCAGGACTTACCTCAAGTCATTACCACCCTGGCCAGCCTGGCAAAGCAGCGAGGGTTGTCTATTCCCGCTGTGAATTACCAGCCTGAGCGGTTTGATTCCAAAGAGTTCCAAAAGGTCGGATTGACGTTCTCCCTTTCGGGTCCCTATGGTCAAGTTCGCCGGTTCCTTGACGATTTGGAGCACAGCAGCCCATTCTTCACCATCGAGGGGCTCACCTTGGCCCGTGCCAAGAAAGAGGAGTCCCAGCTCGATGTTCAGCTCAGAGTCGCCGCCTACCTGAGGACCTCGTGACCAACCAGAAGGTGCTGCTCTTGGTGGTGTTGGTCTCCCTGTGGTTGGGGCTTCTTGCCTATCGGATCTTCACCCATGAACCGCCAAAGACCGCGCCGCTGACCTATGTGAAGGGCGTCACCGCCTCTCCCGACACCGCGAAAAGGGCACAGCCCGAGTTTCGCGTCAAGGTTGAGTTGCTCAATCCGCCTCGGGTAGCCGTCCAATCGCCCAGAAATATCTTCGCCCCGGTCCAGGTGTACGTGCCGCCCCCGCCGCCTGCGCCCCCGCCGCCCCCCCCTCCGGCCCCTCCGCCGCCACCACGCCCGCCCTCCCCGGAGGAGCTTGCCGCCCAACGCGCACGAAGCGAGTTGGCGCAGTATAAGTACCTCGGGTATGTTGCGGGCGGTGGAACCGAACGGGCCTTTTTGTCCCGCGGCAAAGATCTCTTTACCGTTGCTCGAGGGGAATCGTTGGTCGGGGGGATCGTTCTCAAAGACGTGACGCCGTCGTATGTCATCCTGCTGGAGCCTCAAACCCGCATCGAAGTGACCGTTGCTCTCAGCGGAACCTAACAGGCTGCTGAAAAAGTCCATCTGCTGCGTTGCTTCGCGATCCGTAGGGAGATCGGTTTCCAGCCGCTCCTTCGGAGCGGTGCGGATTCTCGGTCGTCGGAAATTGCTGCGCCACGCACAGATCGCGTTCTCACGTACGACCCAGTACGCTCCTGTTTCCTCCTCCCTTGCGGCCTTGCATCTGGAGCTTTTTTAGCAGCCTGCAAGCTATCAAATTCGCCGCTCTTCTTGCGGCTTTTTTACCCTCTGCTATATTTCCCCCATGTTCGTCGCCTGCAAAGTCCTGTAGGGCCGATGGCCCTCCCTCAGCAGAAGCGTAAAATGCTCGGCGAGATGTTGATCGCCGAAGGGCTGCTCACGCCGCAACAACTCGATCACGCCCTGGCCGAACAGCGTCGCCACGGCGGTCGCATCGGGGCGCTCCTTAAAGGTCTGGGGTACGTGACCGAAGAGGGCATCATCACGACACTGGGGCGCCAGACCGGTATTCCCCATCAGGCCCTCTCCACGATCATCATCGACGCTGATGTCATCAAGCTGGTCCCCGAGCTGCTTGCCCGCCGCCATCAAGCCATTCCCCTCTATAAGAAGGCAAACACGCTCACCCTGGCGATGGTCGATCCGCTCAACGTGGTGGCGGTGGATGATATCGCCCGCGTCACCGGTCTCGATATCCAGCCCGTGGTCAGCACCGAGCAGGATGTCATGCGGGCCATCGAACGCCAATATGG
>Ga0180094_1000085_pt1 | contig 22231 bp, 17 predicted proteins | sample EasRivT47_16_1Da_FD_121786 | JGI IMG/M metagenome (GOLD analysis project Ga0180094, IMG submission 121786) | Soil microbial communities from meander-bound floodplain in the East River, Colorado, USA - East River metaG ERMLIBT47_16_1Da | ecosystem: Environmental > Terrestrial > Soil > Floodplain ... | reverse complement strand
TGTACTTTTCGAGCGCGCTCGAGCCGCCCTCGGCTTCCCGCTCGCCTTCCAGGCCGGCCGCCTGCTCGTCCTTGTCGCCCCGCTCATCCGCAATCTTGCTCAGACCATGCGAGATGTAGTTGACCACGTCGAGACGCGCCACGTCCTGCAGGCTCAGAAGGTAGGCCGCGTGAGATTGCTTCTCGCTGAAGATGGCCACCAGCACGTTGGCGACAGAGACCTCCTTCTTGCCGCTCGACTGGACGTGAAACACGGCGCGCTGCAGGACCCGCTGGAATCCCAGTGTCGGCTGGACCTCGCGTTCGTCATCCTCGGGAAGACGCGGCGTGTTCTGGTCGATGAAGGACTTCAGCTCGGCACGGAGCTTCTGCGTATCGGCGCCGCAGGCACGCAGGATCTCGCGCACCCTTGGCGTGTCGAGAATCGCGAGCAGCAGGTGCTCGACCGTCATGAATTCATGGCGGGCTTCGCGCGCGCTCTGGAAAGCGTCGTTGAGACAGTATTCAAGTTCGTTGCTTAACACCGTCAGGCCTCTTCCATGGTGCACAACAGCGGATGCTGCTGCTGTCGCGCGTATGTCATTACCTGTGCCACCTTGGTCTCCGCGATCTCCTGGGTGAACACTCCACACACACCCTTGCCCCTAGTATGCACTTCGAGCATAACGCGGGTGGCCGTAACACGGTCCAGATTGAAGATGCGCTCCAGCACGTCGACCACGAACTCCATCGGCGTAAAATCGTCGTTGAGCAGCACCACCTGGAAAAGCGGCGGTCGCTTAAGGCGCGGCTTGGCCTCCTCGACCAGCAGCCCGGAACCGGATTGACCCTGCTCTTCCTCACTCATATCGACAGGCATTCACCGCGACGGTTCTCGAGTCGTGAGTCCTACGTTGCGGTCCGCCAGCGCCCGAAATGATGCCGCGCACAGCGCCTGTTTATAGGGCGCGAGCGAGCCCAAGACAAGTCAGCCTGTTGGCCCTCGAAACGCTCCAGATCTGACCCCGATTGCCTCTCGCGTACGTTCACCATCGGCAACGCTTAAGCGGTGTCCTTAGGAGGTGCCGCACAGCTTGATTGGCATGACATATCGCGCTCGCGCGGAGCACTTGCTGGCGGCCGGCGTAACCCGAGGCAAAACAATTGCTTGAGAGCTAACCGTGGGAACTCGTATCATTGCTCTCAGACCGAGCGGCACGCGCCGCCGTACGAGCACCAGCCCCATATCAAGGGCGCAGACGCGAGAGCCTCGAAAGTCGATGAATTCTAGCTCGATTCTGAGCGGCATCAGGGGCCTGGGGCCGGAGCTGCTCGCCGGCTCCATCGCCTCGCGATTGCCATCGATTGTCACGTGGGTGCTGGTCGTGGCGATCGGTGTGCAGGCGGCAGTCATCGTGCGTGACCTCATTCCATCGCAGCCACCTGCAGTCGTGACAGCGAGCGCGCCGAGCTCGGGGCCTGGCGCGGGCATATCCCGCAGCGCAGTGGACGTTCAGAGCATCATCAATGCCCACCTGTTTGGTGTGGCGAATCCCGCCGAGCAGGTTGCGGGCGACCCCTCTGACGCGCCCGAGACCCAATTGAGCCTGGTGTTGGCCGGAACGATCACGGCCAGCGATCCGAAGATCGGTTTCGGAATCATCGGCGAGAGCGCCGCCGCCGCAAAACTGTATTCGGTCGGCGACAGTGTCCCCGGCGGAGCGCGCCTGCACGCCGTGTACGGCGATCGCGTAATTCTCGAACGCGGCGGCCGGCTCGAAGCGCTGTTTCTCCCCCGTGAATACAAGGGCGGGGCCCCTGCGCTGGCCCCGCAAGCGCGCAACGATGCGTCGGCCAGACCCGGGGCCGCAGTGGTCGACCGCGTGCGCCGCATGATTGCGCAGGACCCCGGCTCGGTTGCCGAAATCATGCGCCCGCAGCCAGTGTTCGCGAATGGCCAGCAGCGCGGCTACCGCGTGTACCCGGGACGCAACCGGGCGCAATTCGCCCGCTTGGGCCTCAGACCCGGTGACCTGATCATGTCGATCAACGGCACCCCGCTCGACGATCCGCAACGCGGCATGGAGATATTCCGCTCCATCGGCAGCTCGGACCAGGTGCGAGTCACGGTCGAGCGTAATGGCAAGCAGGAGGAACTCACACTCAACATGGCGCAGATTGCCAGCGACTTGCCGGTTGAGGCCGGCGGCGGCAGCGACGGGCTCGTCCCGATGGACCAAGCCGCGCCGATGCCGCCCGATCCCACAGAAGAGCAATAACCAGGACATACCGGACGCGCCCGCGCAGGAACCATCGCATGAGCAGAACGCAACTCACCCAGTGCCCCGGCCGCGCGCCGGTCGCGCCGCGAGTGCCTCGTTTCACGGCCTGGCTGCTGCTGACCGCCATGGCCACCTCGCTCGGCTACGCGCAGGATCAGCCCACGATTACCCCCAACTACAAGGACGCCGACCTGAGCCAGATCGTCGAGGCGGTGAGTGAGATCACCAAGAAGAACTTCATCGTCGATCCGCGCGTGCGCGCACAGGTCACGATGGTGTCGAACTCGCCGATGTCCGCGGACGCCTTCTACGAGGCATTCCTGGCCATTCTGCAGGTGCACGGTTTCGTGGCCGTGCCGGCCGGCAATGTCATCAAGATCATCCCCGACGCGAATGCGCGCCAGGTCCCGGCAAACGACCTGCCCGACCGCATCAGCTCATCCTCGGATGAGATCGTCACGCAGGTGATCGCGGTCAAGAACGTGAGCGCCGCGCAGCTGGTACCGATCCTGCGCCCGCTGATCCCGCAGTACGGACATCTTGCCGCCTACCCGACCTCGAACATGCTGATCATCTCGGATCGCGCCAACAACGTGAACCGCATCGTCCGCATCATCCACCGTATCGACCAGAGCGGTGACGAGGAGATCGACGTGATCCCGCTGGAGCACGCCTCGGCGATCGAGGTGGTGCGCGTCGTCAATGTGCTCTACCCCGCCGCGCAGGCTGGAGAAGGCGGAGTGGGCGTGAAGCTGGTCGCCGACGAGCGCACCAACAGCGTGCTGGTCAGCGGCGAGAAGGCTTCGCGCCTGCGGTTGAAGACGCTGGTCGCTCACCTCGATACGCCGCTCGAGGCTGGTGGTGACACCCAGGTGCGCTATCTCCGTTACGCAGACGCTGAAAAGCTGGCTGCGAAGCTCAAGGAGCAGGCAACTGTCACTGCTGCCGTCACGGGCGGCGCCCCGGGCCAGCCGGTAGCGGCGGCAGGACAGCAGGCTGATCGCAACATCACGATCTGGGCCGAGCCCGAAACCAACGCGCTCGTCGTCACTGCCCCGCCGAAGGTCATGCGGGCGCTGATGGCCGTCGTGGACAAGCTGGACATTCGTCGCGCACAGGTCCAGGTCGAGGCGATTCTGGTGGCTGTCACGGCGGACAAGGCGGCGGATCTGGGCGTCAACTGGGCCGTGGACGGCAGCGGCGACGACTTCCTGCTGGGCGGATTCATTCAACCGATCGCTGGCACCAGCATCGTGGACATCATTCGCGGCGTGGACGATCCTTCGACGCTGACGAGCGCGCCAACCGGCATCACTTTGGGGGTCGGACGCGTGGGGGCGTCTGGAACTGATTTCGCCGCCATTCTCAGAGCGCTGCGAGCGGACGGCAATACCAACATCATCTCGACCCCATCGATCGTCACCATGGACAACCAGGAAGCCGAGATCAAGATTGCGCAGGAAGTGCCGTTCATCACCGGCTCATTCACCCAAACCGGGACCGACGCGACCAATCCGTTCCAGACGATCCAGCGCGAGGAAGTTGGCACGATCCTCAAGGTCACTCCGCAGATCAGCAGCGAGGGCGGCGACACCGTGATGCTCAAGATCGAGCAGGAGGTATCCGACATCGCGAGCAGTTCTGCCGGTGCAGTGGACCTCATCACCAACAAACGCACGATCACCACCAACGTCCTGGTCGAGGACGGCGGCATCATCGTGCTCGGCGGGCTGATTCGCGACGAAGTGCTCGACAACGAGCAGCGCGTGCCCTTCCTCGGCAGCATTCCGATCATCGGGCAACTCTTCAAGGTCCGCCACTCGCAGAAAGTGAAGACCAACCTGATGGTCTTCATCCGCCCCAAGATCCTGCGTGACGGCATCCAGAGCACGATCGAGACCAACAGCAAGTACAACTACATCCGCGACGAGCAACTCAAGATGCACGACGGCAAGGTGCCGTTGCTGCCGTTCGAGAAGGGGCCTGCGCTGCCGGAACTCGGATCTGCACCGACGAGCCCGCCCGCGGAATCAGTGCAACCGGCGCCGAGTGCACGCCCGGAGGGCGCCAAGACCGAGCCGGTGCCCGAGACGCCGGTGTCGCCACCGCCTGACGAGGCAGCACCCCAATCCGAGTGAACGGACGCCTAGATGAATGAAACCGCGGTAGCCGGCACTATCTCGCCCGAGCGGCGGCTCTCTTTTGCATTCGCGAAGCGCCACGGCGTCCTGGTGCGGCGGATCGCCGACGGGCACGCAGAGACTGTCTATCGTCCGGACGCATCGCCGCGGAGCGTTGCCGAAGTGCGGCGTTTCGTCGGACTGCCGCTGCAGCTCGAGCGCGTGGAAGCGGAGGCCTTCGACGCCCTCCTCCGGCAGATCTACGAGACAGGCTCCAATGCCGCCATGCAGATGGTCGAAGGATTCGAGGACACGACCGACCTCGCTCACCTCGCGCAGGAACTCCCGGAGCCGTCGGATCTGCTCGAGAGCGAGGACGAAGCGCCGGTGATCCGGCTCATCAACGCCGTACTCACGCAGGCGGTGAAGGAAAACGCCTCCGACATCCACATCGAACCCTTCGAGAATCGGCTGGTGGTGCGTTTTCGTGTCGACGGCGTTCTGCGAGAGGTCGTGCAGTCACGACGCGCGGTCTCACCCCTGGTGGTGTCCCGCATCAAGGTCATGTCCAAGCTCGACATCGCCGAGAAGCGGCTGCCGCAGGACGGCCGCATCAGTCTGCGCATCGCGGGCCGCGCGGTGGACGTGCGCGTATCCACGATTCCGGCAGGGCACGGCGAGCGCGTCGTGCTGAGACTGCTCGACAAGCAGGCGGGCCGGCTCGATCTCGGATCTCTCGGCATGGATGCCCCGACGCAGCGCACGATGGACGAGCTGATTCACAGGCCGCACGGGATCATCCTGGTCACCGGGCCGACCGGGTCCGGCAAGACGACCACGTTGTACGCAGCGCTCGAGCGCATCAACGACAACACGCGCAACATCATGACGGTCGAGGACCCGATCGAGTACTACATCGACGGCATCGGCCAGACGCAGGTCAACACCAAGGTGGAAATGACTTTCGCGCGCGGGCTGCGCGCAATCCTGCGCCAGGATCCGGATGTCGTGATGGTGGGAGAGATCCGTGACATCGAGACTGCGCATATCGCCGTGCAGGCGAGCCTCACCGGACACCTCGTGTTGTCCACGCTGCACACCAACACCGCGGTCGGTGCGGTGACCCGACTGCGCGACATGGGAGTGGAGCCGTTCCTGCTGTCGTCATCGCTGATCGGTGTCCTGGCCCAGCGTCTCTTGCGCGTGCTCAACCCTGATACGCGCCAGCCCTATGTCGGCGGTGACTACGAGCGGCGCCTGCTCAACCTGAGCGCCTCGGCCCCCGCCCCGATACTCTATCGTCCCGGGTCGGACGCCACCGCCGGCTACCGCGGACGAACGGGCATCTACGAGCTGGTAGCGGTCGACGACACGATGCGCACGATGATTCACGACGGTGCCGGTGAGCACGAGCTCGAGCGCCACGCGCGCACATTGGGCCCCAGCATCCGCGATGACGGGCGTGCCAAGGTCCTTCGCGGCGAGACCTCCCTCGAAGAGTTGCTGCGTGTCACCCGCGAAGACTGAGGCACCCTCACCCCAACCCTCTCCCGCACGCGGGAGAGGGAGTCGAATCTCACCCTACCCTCTCCCCGCGACACGGGGAGAGGGTGCCGAAGGCGGGTGAGGGGTGGGCGCTTTCGAATACACGGCGGTCGACACCCAGGGCCGCGAACGTAAAGGTGTCATCGAAGGCGATACCGCGCGCCAGGTCCGCCAGTTGCTGCGCGAACAGCAACTTCTGCCGGTCAACGTGGCCGAGGTCGTCAAGACCGAGTCGAAGCGCCAGCAGGGTTTCAGCTTCACGGGCCGCATTTCGTCCACCGATCTCGCGTTGCTTACGCGGCAGCTCGCCACCCTGGTGCGCTCCGGCCTGCCGCTCGAGGAATCGCTGCTGGCCGTGTCACAGCAGACCGAGAAACCCCGCATCAAGAGCATCCTCCTCGGCGTCCGTTCCCGGGTGATGGAAGGACACACGCTCGCCGACGGCTTTGCCGAGTTTCCGAACGTCTTTCCGGAGATCTATCGCGCCACCGTCGCGGCCGGCGAACAGTCCGGCCGGCTGGACGTCGTGCTCGAACGACTGGCCGACTACACCGAGAGCCGCCAGCAGATCCGGCAGAAGGTGAGTAACGCACTGGTGTACCCCATCGCGCTGACCGTGATGTGCTTCGGCATCGTTTCGCTGTTGCTGGTGTTCGTGGTGCCGAAGGTCGTGAACGTGTTCGAGACCAGCAAGCGAGAGCTGCCGATCGCAACCCAGATACTCATCGGCAGCAGCGATTTCTTCCGCGCCTATGGCATCTACCTACTCATCGTTTTCGCGATTGCCATGTGGCTCGTGGCTCGCTGGCTGCGGAACGAGGGGCCGCGCCGGCAGTTCCACCACGCGCTGCTCCGGCTTCCGCTCATGGGCCGGCTGGTGCGAGGATTCAACACCGCGCGGTTTACGCGCACGATGAGCATCCTCACCGCGAGCGCGGTACCGGTGATGGAGAGCCTGCGCATCGCGAGCGAGGTCGTCACCAACATCCCGATGCGCGAAGCCGTCACCGAGGCCAGCGAACGCATCCGCGAGGGATCCCCGATCGGCAAGTCGCTGGGTGCGAGCCGGCTGTTTCCACCGATGACCATCCACCTCATCTCGAGCGGCGAAACCAGCGGTGAGCTTGAAACCATGCTCGAGCGTGCGGCCACTAACCAGGAGCGCGAGCTCGACGGCCTGATCGGCGCCTTGCTGGGTCTGATGGGTCCGGCGCTGATCGTGCTCATGGGGCTGATCGTAATGGGTATCGTTTTTGCCCTCCTCCTGCCCATCTTCCAGTTGAACGAGCTTGTCGCGTGAATGTGACAATCCCGCGTCCGGCGTGACGGCGGTCACGATCCACGTGCCCGGCGCCCGCTGCGGCTCTTGCCACTCGATTCGATTCGCCTTATAACCGGCGCCGCGTGTCGTTACGGACGGGAGACCGACCCGAAACCGATTCGGATGAGCGAGAAGACCGAATCAGACGAGTTCGACGAGGAGGAAGACGAGGTCGTCGAAGAGTCGGACCTCGACGTCGATCATTTGATCAAAGACCTGGAGTCCATGAAGCGCCGTGGACCCAAGGTCACCGATCCTGCCTGGCGGCGGCTGGAGCGGCTCATGGAGGATAAACGCACCTCTGAACAGCTCAGCGATTTCGACGATTACGACATCGGCGCGGATGGTGACGGCGCGAGCCGACGGTCGCGAAGAAAGCGCAAGCACTAGCAGTCGGTCGGACTTAGCCGAGAGGAGACGCCCTCGCGTAAGAAGCCCTCTCGCGCCTTCCTCGCCAATTTTTCCACGGTTCCCTATCCTTCTTGATAGACGCAAGTGATCCGGCGGCGTATCCCGCGATTGCTGACGATTCGTACGAGGTGACGGTGGCACGTGTCGGGAGCTGTGGAAAAGTCGGGGAGGAAGGCGACGGCAGCTTACCTAGGCCGTCAGCGAATCCCCGCGCGGCGCAGCACCAGGTCGAGAAGCGCGCGCCTATCCTCCTCATCGAATACCGCGTCCACCGGCACGAACCAGTGACGCTGATCGGCAAACGACTCGCATTTCACCGCGTCCTTTTCTGTCATCAGCACCGGTAGCGAGTCGCCGAACTCGAGATCCCCGCGCTCGAGCCGATGGTGGTCGGGCAGCGCATGCGGGATCACCCGGATACGAAAGGATTCGAGCATTCTGAAGAAACGTGCCGGGTTGCCGATCGCCGCCACGGCATGTACGGGGCCAGGTGCGAAGTGCTCAAGCGCCCGGCGTACTCCCCCCGCCAGCGTCACCGCATCAGTGGCAGCCAGGCTCATCGGTATTTCCTGCTCCACGACCCGCTCACCGTTGACGACGAGCGCATCGACCTCGGTCAGGCGTCGCAACGGCTCACGCAATGGACCTGCGGGGAGCAGGCGCCGGTTGCCAAAGCGCCGCTCGCCGTCGATGACGACGATTTCCGCGACACGCTTGAGCTTCAGATGCTGCAGCCCATCGTCGGCGATGATGATGTCGACTCTGCTCGCGGCGAGCAGGCGCGCGGCGGCCACGCGATCGGCGCCCACCGCGAGCTGGCAGCCGCTACGGCGCGCGAGGAGCAGTGCCTCATCGCCGACCTCGCTCACGGATGCGTCCGCCGTCACGAGGCGCGGCGCGCGCGACTTCCCGCGATATCCGCGCATGACGATGCCAGGTCGCAGGCCGGCTGAGCGCAACTGCAGGGCGAGCCACAACGTCAGCGGCGTTTTTCCGGCACCACCGACCGACACATTGCCGACCACAACGACCGGGCAACCGACGTCGATCGCGTGAAGCAGACCGACGCGATACAGCCAACGACGCAGACGCACGACCGCACCAAACAGCCAGCTGAAGGGGAGCAAGAGGACCCCCGCGGGGTGACTCGCGTACCAGACGCGCTGCAACCAGTCGTGCAGTGCTCCACTCATCACGGCGTCATTCCACCGGTCGGGCCGCGCGAGGTCTCAGGCATTGAACTGCAGGCGATGGAGCGTGGCGTAGGGGCCAGCGCGCGCCAGCAACTCCCTGTGCGTCCCGCTTTCCACCATGCAGCCGTCATCCAACACCAGGATCCGGTCCGCATTCTCGACCGTCGACAGCCGGTGGGCGATCACGAGTGTCGTACGGTTCCGGATGAGCCTCGCGAGCGCCTGCTGGATGTGCCGCTCCGACTCGCTGTCAAGCGCCGAAGTCGCCTCATCGAGAATGAGTACCGGCGCATCCTTGAGCAGAGCGCGCGCAATCGCGATGCGCTGACGCTGCCCACCCGACAGCAGCACCCCGCGATCCCCTACCATTGTGTCGAGACCGCTGGGCAATTGCTCGGCAAACTCCAGCACATGAGCCGCGCGCGCAGCATCCTCGATGGCACCGGCAGAAGCCACGACGCCGCCAAAGCCGATGTTGTTGCGGATCGTGTCATTGAAGAGCACCACGTCCTGCGTAACCAGACTCACCTGTCCCCTGAGGTCCTTCAGCCTGTATTCGCGGACATCGTGACCGTCGAGGCACACACTGCCGGATTGCGGATCGTAGAAACGCGGTAGCAGGCTCACGAGGGTGGACTTGCCACTTCCCGACTTGCCGACGATCGCCAGCGTCTCCCCAGCACTCACCTGAAAGTTGACCTGGCGCAACACGGGCCCTTTCTCGACTGCGTAGGTAAACGTCACGGCACGGAATTCGACTTCGCCCCGCGCCCGGCCCAGCGTTCGCTGTCCACCCAGGTCCTCGGCAGGCACGTCCAGCACTTCAAATACGCTCGCGCCGGCGGCGATCCCCTGCTGTAACGGTCCGCCCATGGCGACCAACCGCCTGAGGGGCGCCGTGATCAACAGCAGCGCCGTGAGGAAGCCGATGAAATCATCGACCCTGAGCTCGTCCGCCAGCAGCTGCTGAATGGCGATGTACATCACCGCCGCGAGCCCGATCGCCGCGATCAGCTGCACCACCGGGTTGCTCACCGCCTTGGTCCTGATGAGGCGCATGTAACTGTGACGGTTCTGCTCGTTGACACGCTCGAACTGCTGCGCCTCGAACTCCTGCGCATTGAAGAGCTTGATCAGGCGGTGGCCGTCGATAGCCTCCTTGGCGACCCGGGTGACATCGCCCATTGAACTCTGGATGCGCGCGCTGTAGCGGCGGAACCGTCTGTTGATCCGTTGGATCAGCCCCGCGATGAGCGGCGCGGCGATGAGGCTGAACAGCGTCAGCCGCCAGTTGATGTAGAACAGCACGCCGAGCAGGCCCACGATGGTGAGCGTGTCCTTGATCATCACCGTGATGGCGTTGGTCGCCGCCTCCGCCACCAGCTCGATGTTGTAGGTGAGCCGCGACAGCATCTGGCCCGAGGCCTCACGGTCGAAGTAGCGCGTCGGCAGATTCAGGTAGTGGGCAAAGAGCTCGGCGCGCAGCGTCTTGATGACCTGACGGCCAACCCAGCCGGGAAAATAGTTCGCAACGTAGTCCCCGATCCCGCGCAGCAAGAAAAGCACGAACACGCCGGCGGGAACCAGCCAGAGCATTTCCCGGTTGCGCTCGATGAATGCGCCGTTCAGGAACTCCCTGACCAGCAGCGCCAGCCCCGAATCGGTCGCGGCAGCGAGCAGCATGCCGGCGATGCCGATGCTGAACACCGGCCAGTGGGGCAATGCGTACCGCAACAGGCGCTGGTAGACGCGGAGTGCATCTTTGGAAATCGGCAGCTTGGAGGACTTATCCGCCATCGCGCTCGTTGAGCGTGGCGATGTTGATCTGCGCAAAGCCCAGGCGACCGATGACATCGATGGCGGTGACGACGGATTGGTGCGTTGCCCGTGCGTCGGCGCGGATCGTTACCGGAGTATCGCGCGAGTTCCCCGCGACCTTGAGCAGCGCATTGCGCAGCGTCTCCGGGCTGTTGTTGATCAGAGCTCGCTCGTTGACCCGATAAGCGCCTTGCGTGGTGACAGTGACGATGATCGGGGCCTTGGCGGTCGACGCGTCCTGCACGGCGTTGGCCTCGGGGAGCTGCACCTTGATCCGGCCCTCGAACGAAAAGGTGCTCGAGACCATGAAAAAGATCAGGAGCAGCAATACGACGTCGACCAGAGGAATGAGCTGGATCTCGGGTTCTTCGCTCACCCGTGGCTTGAGAATCACCGCATCACCTCGAGGTTACGTGCACGCCATCAGGCGGTGCGGCCCTCGCCCGCCTCGATCGCCTCGACGAGTTTCATGGCTTCCTTCTCCATCTGCACCACGATGCGCTCAACCTTGCCGCGCAGGAAACGATAGGCAAAGAGCGACGGGATCGCCACGCACAGGCCGGCGGCGGTGGCGAGCAGGGCCTCGGAGATTCCGGCAGACAGCACGCGTGGATCACCCATGCCGCCGGTCGAGATGGCGCTGAATGAATTGATGATGCCGGTGACCGTGCCCAGCAATCCGAGCAGTGGCGAGATTGTCGCAATCGTACCGAGCGTGTTGAGGAACCGCTCGAGTTCGTGCACGACGTGCCGCCCGGTATCCTGCAGTCGCTCGATCATGACTTCGCGGGGCCGATGCCGGTTGATCAAACCGACCGCCAGCACTTTTCCCAGGGGGGAGTTCTGCTCGAGCGCGGTGATGAGCTTGTCGTTGATCTGGTTGGCGCTCAGCCACTTCCAGACCTGCTCGGTGAGATCGGTAGGGAGAACGCGCCTCTGCTTCAGCGTCCAGAGACGCTCGAGGGTGATCGCGGCCGCGGCGATCGAGCAAAAGATGATCGGCCACATGAACGGTCCGCCTGCTTGGATAATTTCCCACATGCCTCGAAGGAGATATGGCGTGACAACGGCGGCGCATGATACTTCACCTGCCGGAGTGCATAAACATTTGTTTTGGCGGGGTATTCCGCTCGGCCTGCGGCGGTTGCCCGCGGCATCGAGATTCACCGGCGAGCGGCGTGGTCGAATGCCAATAGCGACGGTGGTCCAGACGCTGCGAGCGTGGCTGCCACGTGCGCGCCGACGAATCAAAGCGGACGGTAATCGCACCCCAGCTCGCAGTGTCGATGACCGCGGCACCAGTGGCGCACCAGCGATCGACCACGACGGCGTGCGGAAACTTCCAACGGTTGCCGACACCGGCCGACACGATTGCATGGCTCGCGCGGACGCGCCGAACCAGATCCTCGGTCGACGAGCTGCGGCTGCCGTGATGCGGGACGATGACGACATCCGCGGTCGGCAAGTCGTTGCGCGCGGCCAGCTCGGCCTCGGCGTCGGCTTCGATGTCGCCGGTCAGCAGAGCGCTACCGCCGCGACCGGCAATCCGCAGGACGCACGAACCGTTGTTGTCAGTCCAGCGCGCCCGCTCAGCCGGGTGCACGAACTCGAACCACACGCCATCCCAGATCCACGCCTCGCCACGCGCGCAAGGCGCTGCCGGCGCCCGGCCCTGAGTCCTGTCGCCGCCATGGCGCAGCGTACGGATGCTGAAGGCGCGCTCGACGGCGGCGATGCCACCGATGTGGTCATTGTCCGCGTGACTCGCGACCACCAAGTCGAGTTCCCGGACACCAGAATGATGCAGATAGGGCACGACAACGAGCTCACCCGCCGATCGGCCGCTGCGGAATGATGGCCCCGCATCGAACAGCAGGGAATGCGATCGCGTGCGCACGAACACCGCCAGTCCCTGCCCCACATCGAGTGTCGTGAGCATGAAATCTCCCGTCGCAGGACGCTCGGGGACGGAGAAGACGAGGGGTGCCAGTACCAGCAGACCCGGTGCACGCAGCAATGCAGGCAGCGGGGTCATGACCACCAGTGCGGTGATTGCCAGTACCCCAACCTGCCATGCGTCCGGCGCTCTCAGGTGGATGAGCGCTCCGGGCAGACCGGCTGCCCCTTCGAGAAGTGACCAGGATGCCCCAAGGATCCACGCCACGGACTCGAGCAACAGCTCAGCCAATCCGGGCGCCGGCCACGCGAGTAGCAGGCTCAGCAGGATTCCCGGAACGAGTATCCCGCTGAAGAGGGGAATGGCAAAGAAATTGGCCAGCGGTGCGATAAGAGAAACGTTGCCGAACAGCGGCACGGTCACTGGAACCAATGCCACCGAGACCGCTCCCTGGGTTGCCAGAAACGCCCTCAGCAGCCGTCGCTGCTGCAGCAGGCTGCTCACACCCACGAAGATCGCCGCGACGGCGAGGAACGACAGCCAGAATCCCGCGGTAAGTACCGCGTGCGGGTCATGGGCGAGGATCGAGATCAACGCCAATGACAAAACGTTTGACGGCGGTTGCGAGCGGCGGAGCCAGATCGCCGCCAAGCCGGCGAGCAGCATGATCAGCGTGCGCTGGGTCGGAACCGAAAATCCCGCGAGCAGCGCGTAGGCTGTCGCCGCCACGGCTCCGTGCAGGCAGACGATTTCGGCGCGCACGCTGCGCGGCGTCCGCGTGCACGGCAAACGCCATAGCGCTTGCGCGATCAGCATCGCGAGCGCCGCGATCATCGTGATGTGCAGCCCAGAAATGGCGATGAGGTGAGTCGTGCCGGTCGCGGCGAATACCTGCCATTGGGCGCTGCTGATTCCCTGCGCAGCGCCAACCGCAAGACCGGCGATGACGCCCTTCGCCGGCGAATCACCGAGAATCTGCTCGATTCGATCGACAATCCCGGCTCGCAGGGCGAGCACCGGGTAGGCCGCCGTGCGCCGCCCGAGCAGGCGGTTGTGCGGAGAGTTGCGCACATAACCGGTCGCGCCTACGCCATCGCGAAACAGCTCACCCTCGTAGTCGTACCCGCCGGGATTGGCAAATCCGCGCGGCGCGCGCAGTCGCACTGCGAGCTGCCAACGCTCGGCGGCGCGGGGCGATCGTTCGGCGCGATACCAGGACAGCCGCAGCCGCGACGGAAATCCGCCGGCTGATTCCTTCTCAGGCGCAAATTCGAACTGGACTCGCTCCGAATCCACCTCGGGCAGCGACACGACGTCGCCCGCAATGATGAGATCCGCCCCGATTGTTTCCGGGGAAAGCGACGGTTGGAGCGCGATCGTCGCGCGCATCCAGGTATATATGATTCCGAGGCCCAGCGTCGTCATGGTGCGCGGCCCGAAGCGGCCACAAACCACGCACACAACGATGACCAGCGGAATTGTCGGTGTGACGACCTCGAGCGTGGGCCGTGTCTCGACTAGAAGGATGCCGGCCAGAAACGCCAGCGCATGCAGCGGCAAACGCATCCCTGCTCCGGCCCTGCGGGGGAATCACCTCGCCCATCGATAGCAGCCGTGGATCGGGATGTTAAGACTCAGGAAACGGGGCGATTGACCAGAATTCCGCCCTCGAGTGTCAGCACGCGCTGCATTCGCACGGCGAGCCGCGTGTCGTGCGTCACGATCACGAGGCTCGTGCCCAACTCGTGATTGAGCTCGAGCATCAGCTCGAAAACGGCCGCGGCATTCTGCCCGTCCAGGTTGCCGGTCGGTTCATCCGCCAGAACCAGCGCGGGTCGCGTCACCAACGCACGTGCCACCGCCGCGCGCTGCCGCTCGCCGCCGGACAGTTGCCCCGGGCGGTGGCGCAGTCGCTCAGCCAACCCGACTCGGTGCAGCAGCTCAGAGGCCCGGCCCCGGGCCTCCGCTGCCGGCATCCGGCGAACGAGCAGCGGCATCGCAACATTTTCGAGCGCCGTGAACTCCGGCAGCAGATGATGAAACTGATAGACGAAACCGACCGCGCGATTTCGCAGCTCGCCGCGCGCCGCATCCGACAGTCCGCTCATCTCCTGTCCCAGGATGGCCACGGACCCGGCCGTCGGCAGATCGAGCCCGCCCAATAGTTGCAGCAACGTCGTCTTCCCGGAGCCCGAAACGCCGACGATCGCGACCCGCTCGCCGCGCTGAACTTCGAGGTTCGCGCCGCGCAACACCTCGAGGGTGACGTCGCCCTGGCGAAAGCGCTTGACCAGGCCGCGGGCGCTCAGCACGGCTGGCGCCAGATCGGTGGCGGTTCGATTTGAACCCGCATCATTCATGGCGCAGTGCCTCGGCCGGTTGGGTTCGAGCCGCGCGCCACGCCGGATAAAGGGTCGACAGGCAGCAGAGCAGGAATGCGGTTCCGGCGATCTGAATCACGTCGTTCGCCTCCACGCGTGCCGGCAGGTCGCTCATGAAGTACACGCTGGCATCCATGAACTTCGTGTCGAGCGCGCGTTCGAGGGCGTGGACCAGACTCTCGAGGTTGCCGGAGATCAGCATTCCGAGCCCGATGCCTGCCAGCGTGCCGAGCAGCCCGATCACCGCGCCCTGCACTATGAATACGCCGAGAATGCTGCGAGGCGTCGAACCCATCGTGCGCAGAATGGCGATATCGGCTTGCTTTTCTTTCACGATCATCACCAGCGTGGAAACGATATTGACCGCGGCCACCGCCACGACCAGCACCAGGATGAAGAACATGATCGACTTGGTCAGCTCGATCGAGCGGAAGAGATTCGCATGACGGCGGGTCCAGTCGCTGACGTAATACCCGCCGCCGAGGGCGACGGCCACATTGTGAACGATCGACGGCGCCCGAAACATGTCATCGAGGCGCAGGCGCACGCCGGTGACGCCGTCCCCAAGCCGGTAGAGCCGCGCCGCATCGGCCATGGCAACCAGTGCCAGACCGCGATCGAACTCGTACATGCCCGCGTTGAAAATGCCACTGACCGTGAAGCGCCGCATCCGCGGTATGACGCCGACGGGAGTGGCGTTGCCCTGGGCAACGACCAGCACCACGGTATCGCCGACCTTGAGCTCGAGCTCCTCCGCGAGCGCCGAACCGAGCACCATGCGGTAGCTGCCGGGCTCGAGATCCTCCAGCGTGCCACTGGTCATATGCTCCGCGAGGCTACTGACGCTGCGCTCGTCCAGCGGCACGATGCCCCTGATCTGAACGCCGCTCACGCGCTCGCCATTGACCAGCATCCCCTGATCCTCGATGTACGGCACGGCGGCAGCGACGGCGGGATCTTCGAGTGCCTGCGCCCGAACGCGCGGCCAATCGTCGAGGTGGCCCCGCAAGCCCATTAGCGTCGCGTGCGAGGTCATGCTCAGTATGCGTTGTCGCAGCTCATGCTCGAATCCGTTCATCACCGATAACACGACGATCAGCGCCGCTACGCCGAGCGCCAACCCCAGTATCGAGATGAGAGCGATGAACGAAATGAATCGATTGCGGTGACCCGAGCGCAGGTACCGCGAACCGATGAACCACTCGTAAGGAACACGCATCATTCGTAGCGCAACGCTTCGGCCGGTTGGGTGCGCGCCGCGCGGATCGCCGGATAAACGGTCGCGAGCACCGTCAGCAGGAACGCCACGACGCTGATGAGGATGACGTCCCCGACCTGGAGGTCGGACGGGATCCGCGTGATGTAGAAGACGTCGGCATCCATGATCTGGAATCCGAAGGTGCGCTCGAGCAGCGGCGCTAGCGTCTCTACGTTGAGTGCAATCGCGATTCCAGCCGCGATCCCAAGCGCCGTCCCCAGCCAGCCGATCACGACGCCCTGAGTCACGAAGACACCCACGATGGTGCGCGGCCGCGCCCCGATCGTCCGCAGGATCGCGATGTCGGTGCGCTTGTCGGTCACGACCATCACGAGGGCGGCCACGATGTTGAAGGCGGCGACCGCGACGATCAGCAGCATGATGAGCGTCATCATCGTCTTCTCGATGCGGATCGCGCGAAAGTAGCTCGCGTTCTCGAGCGTCCAGTCGCTGACCTTAAAGCCGCCACCGAGTGCAGCCGCGGTGGCCGGGGCAAGCGTCGGCGCAGCGAAAGCGTCCGCAAACTTGAGCCTCAGGCCCGTGATGCCAGTCGAGCCGCGCAAGGCCACCGCGTCATCCAGATGAACGAGCGCCAGCAGGCCGTCCTGCTCCTGCAACCCGACCTCGAAGACGCCACTGACGGTGAAGCGTTGGAGGCGCGAGTTGAGGACGTCCCCAGCGGCGCCTCCCACCGGGATCATCACCGTTACGGTGTCGCCGATGCCCACTCCGAGCTGATAGGCGAGCACACGTCCGAGAATGATGTTCGCCGAACCGGACTGCAGGTCATCGAGACTTCCCTGCGCCAGTGCTCGCCCGATCTCCGAAACCGATGGCTCTATCGCGGGTTCGATGCCGCGAACCAGCGCCGCCTGCAACTCGGGTTCGTGCGCGAGGAGCGCCTGCAACTCCACGAACGGCGCAACACCGGCCACCCCGTTCTGCCGTTGTGCGGCCGCGACGAGGTCCGGCCAGAGAGCGAGTGCAGCGGGGTTGCGGGTCAACGTGGCGTGCGCGGCCAGGCTCAACAGACGCCCCCGCAGCTCGTTCTCGAAGCCGTTCATGACCGAGAGAATCGTGATCAGCGCCAAAACTCCGACGCAGATGCCGAGCATGGACACCCAGCTGATGAACGAAACAAAGAACTGACCACTGCGGGCTCGCACGTAACGCAGGCCGATGAACAGCGGCAAGGGCAGGGTTTTACGCATCAGGAGCCATCGCGGCGCATTTTACAGTATGATTATTGTCTTTCTGGATCATAGCATTACATGACATTGTTCCGTCGAGTTCTCGGCGTTGCTATAGTGGCCGCGGGCTGTTGAGGAGGATTCGAAATGAAGCTTGGAATGCTGCTGGCCGCCGCGGCCGCGGCCGCGCTTGCGGTCGGCACGTGCGTGGCAGAGACGATAGTCGTGGGTGAAGAAGTGGCCGTCCGCGAATCGGCGCTCCAGCGCCCCAGCCGCGGCATGAGCATGTCGGCGGTGGAAGCGCGCTTCGGACAGCCGGCAAACCGCCGTTCCGCAGTCGGTGAGCCACCGATCACGCGCTGGGACTACCCTGGATTTGCCGTCTACTTCGAGCATCAATACGTCATTCACGCCGTAGTTACTTCGGGGTGAGGATGGATTGACGGCACTTAACGTGCCGTCGATCCGGACGAACGCCCGTACAGGGACGTGCGGGCCGGGCTGATTCACAGGGAAGTTGAGGCGCGACACGGATCTTCATTCGATACGGTAAGCTTGCGCGCCCTTAGGTTCCAGCGCACCTGGTTGCGCCCGCTCCGCAATGCTCAAGCCACTGCTTCCCGACTCGGGTGCCGCGCGCGTGCGCTGGGGCCAGCTTTACGGCGGCGCCGCTGCGCTGGCCATTGCGGAAGCCGCCGCCAGCGCCGATCGGCCCCTGCTCGTCATCGCTGCAGGCGCGCGCGAGGCCGAGCGGTTGCACGGCGAACTCGAGTTCTTCGCTTCCAAGGCTCTTCCCGTGCGCCTGTTTCCCGACTGGGAGACGCTGCCGTACGACCTGTTCGCACCGCACCCCGACATCGTTTCGGAGCGCCTTGCGACTCTACACGCGCTGCCCGAAATGAAGCGCGGTGTCGTCGTCGTCGCGTTGCCGACGCTCATGCAGCGGCTGCCGCCACGGCAATGGATCGAAGCCCACGCGCTCGACCTCGCACGCGGCCACGAGCTCGATCTTGAAGCCTTTCGCGGCCGACTGGTCGCGGCCGGCTATGCCCACGTGTCGCAGGTCATGGCACATGGCGAGTTCGCGGTGCGCGGCTCGATCATCGACGTCTTTCCAATGGGCGCGAGCGAGCCGTTGCGTATCGACCTGTTCGACGACCGCATCGATTCGATCCGCAGCTTCGACCCGGAATCACAGCGTTCCGGCGGACGCGTCGAAGCCCTGAGACTGCTTCCGGCGCGCGAGTATCCGCTCACAGCGGAAGGCATCCGCGAGTTCCGGCGCCGATACCGGGTGCGCTTCGAGGGCGATCCGAACCGCTCGCCGTTGTATCGCCAGGTGAGCGACTCGCTGGCCCCGGCGGGAATCGAGTATTACCTGCCCCTCTTCTTCGACAGCCCGGCCACGTTTTTCGACTTCCTGCCGTCACATGCCCTCGTCATCGACGCCGCGGATTCACGCTCGCGCGCCGATATGCTGTGGCAGGAGACGATCGAACGCTATGAGCAGCGCCGTCATGACGTCGAGCGACCCATCCTCGCGCCACACGAGATCGGCTTGCCGCCGGAGGAGCTGCACGAGCGTCTGAGTCAGGTCTCGGTGATCGAGCTGTCGCCGGCCAGGGCCGAACCGCAGGCGGGTTCGCCCCCGACCATGAATTTTCCCAGTCGGGCCCCGCCGCGATTGCGCATCGATCCGCGGGCGGCCGATCCAGCCGCCGCGCTCGGCGATTTCCTCGGCGCCTTTGGCGGGCGCGTGCTTCTGGCTGCGGAATCAGCGGGCCGTCGCGAGATTCTGCTGCAGATGCTGCACGGCCGTGACGTTGCGGTCGAGCAGGTTGCAGGTTGGCAGGAGTTCCTGCAGAGCGCCGGTCGGGTCACACTCACCGTGGCTCCCGCCGCCAGCGCGCTCCTGCTCGAATCCCCGCCGCTCGCCCTCATCACCGAGGAGCTCATTTTCGGTGAGCGCGCCCAACAGGCGCGGCGCAGGCGGCGCGTTGAACGGGATCCGGCCGCGATCCTCAAGGAGCTGACCGACCTGCGTCTCGGTTCACCGGTGGTGCACGAAGACTATGGCGTCGGGCGCTACCAGGGCCTGAAAGTGATGCAGGTCGGTGGCGAGCGCGGGGAATTCCTGGTCGTCGACTATGCCGATGGCGACAAGCTGTACGTGCCGGTTCACGCGCTCGATCGCGTCAGCCGCTACACCGGTGCGCCGGCCGAAACCGCGCCGCTGCACAAGCTGGGAAGCGATCAGTGGCAGAAGGCTCGGCGCAAGGCCGCGCTGCGCATCCGCGATGTTGCCGCAGAGCTGCTCGATCTCTATTCGCGCCGCGCCGCGCGCCATGGGACCAGCCTGCGTGCGGGTGAAGCCGACTACCGCGCGTTCGAGGCCGGGTTCCCGTTCGAGGAGACTCCGGACCAGATGCAAACCATCCGGCAGGTGATCGGCGACCTGGAGTCCGAGCGACCAATGGATCGGGTGGTCTGCGGCGATGTCGGCTTCGGCAAGACCGAAGTGGCGCTGCGTGCTGCGTTCGTCGCGGTGCAGGCCGGCCGGCAGGTGGTGGTGCTGGTGCCCACGACGCTACTCGCGCAACAGCACTACCGGACCTTTTCGGATCGCTTCGCGGACTGGCCGGTGCGCATCGAGACGCTGTCGCGGTTCCGTTCCGGACGCGAGGCCGACGCAACCGTTGCCGGTATTGCCGCCGGCACGGTCGATATCGTCATCGCCACGCATCGCCTTTTGCACGCCGACGTCAAGTTCAAGGATCTCGGGCTCATCGTCATCGACGAGGAACACCGCTTCGGCGTGCGCGACAAGGAGAAACTCAAGGCCCTGCGGGCCGAGGTCGACGTCCTCACGCTGACGGCCACTCCCATTCCGCGGACGCTCAACATGGCGCTCGGCGGGTTGCGCGAAATGTCGCTGATGACGACTCCACCTGCCGAGCGGCTGACGATCCAGACCTTCGTCACCGAATGGAATGCGGCGCAGGCCCGCGAGGCCTGCCTGCGCGAGATCCGCCGCGGCGGCCAGATCTATTTCGTGCACAACAGCGTCGAGACCATCGAACGGCGCGCACAGGAAATCCGGCATCTGGTGCCGGAAGCAAGCGTCCGGGTCGGCCATGGCCAGATGCGCGAGCGTGAACTGGAACAGCTCATGCTCGATTTCTATCACCGGCGCTTCAACCTGCTGGTCTGCACCACGATCATCGAGAGCGGCATCGACGTTCCCACGGCGAATACGATCATCATCGACCGCGCCGATCGCTTCGGGCTCGCGCAGCTGCACCAGCTGCGAGGCCGCGTCGGGCGCTCGCACCACCGCGCGTATGCCTACCTCGTCACGCCGCCGCGAACGGTTCTCACGGCCGACGCCGCCAAGCGGCTCGAGGCCATCGAGTCGCTCGAGGATCTTGGTGCCGGGTTTACGCTCGCCACGCACGATCTCGAGATCCGTGGTGCCGGGGAACTCCTGGGCGACGAGCAGAGCGGCCAGATCCACGAAATCGGATTCAACCTGTACCTCGAGCTGCTTGACCGCGCGGTGCGATCGCTCAAAGCCGGTCGTGAGCCCGAGCTGGAACAGGGACTGCGCACCGGGGCGGAACTCGAGCTGCACCTGCCCGCTCTGCTTCCGGAGGACTATGTCGCAGACGTCCATCTGCGCCTCACGCTCTACAAGCGGATCGCGAGCGCGCTGACATTCGAGGCGCTCGAAGACCTGCGCGCCGAGATGATCGACCGCTTCGGGCCTCTGCCCGAAGCCGCTCGCAATCTCTACCGCATCGCCGGCCTCAAAATTCGCGCGCGCGAGTTCGGCATACGTAAGATCGACGCAGGTCCACAGGGCGGCTACGTGCTGTTCGACGAGAACAACCGGATCGATCCGCAAGCCGTGATTCGCCTGGTCCAGAAGGCCTCGCGTGGTTATCGTCTCGACGGTCCGCTCAAACTGCGCTTCACCTGGCGCGCGGAGAGCGACGACGATAGATTCGGCCTGGTCGAGAAACTGCTCAACACGCTGACTTCCGGGAGTCACGCTGCCAACCTGGACGCTACGGCGCGCAGCGCCTGAGCCGACGACCGCTCCCGGTCCACCCAGCATCCCTTCATCGGCTAGACTCTGCGGGCATGCGTAACCGGTTTCTCCAGAACCTGTCATTGCTCCTCGTCGCGATCGTCCTGGTCACGCTGCAAGCGTCCGCTGTGGAGCCAACGAGATTGCAGGAGTCGGCCTACAACATCGAACTCGTGATCTTTCGCGCGCTGACCCCCCTCGGCGTTCAGGAAGACTGGTCCGTCGAGAGCAACCGCGGCCCGCCGAGCGTCGGAGTCGCCGTCGATGACGGCGGCGAGGGCGCAGCAGACGCCAGCGCCAGCCGGCTATCGGTCAGCTCGCTGTCACCGGCTCTGTTCCGCCTCTCCGGGATCGAGTCCAGCCTGCAGCGCAGCCGGAGCTACGAGGTCATCGGGCACATCGGCTGGACGCAGATCGCGGTCCCCCGCGGCTCCGGTCTGGCCGTGGATCTTTCCGAGGTCGGACTCAGTGGCCTGTCAGTGCAGGGCACCGGTGCCCTCGAGCGCGGCAAGTACCTCTACCTGCGGCTTGATCTGGCCTATGCGCCGGGTCAAATGCCGGCCTCGCTGGTCGGGGACGTGCAGAGCGCCGGCCCGGTGACGTTCTTGCTCAGCCAGGTGCGCCGCGTACGCCCACTTGAACGTCACTACTTCGATCACCCGGCATTCGGCGTGATCGCGCTCATCTCGCCCGTGTCTTAATCTCGTGACACGGCGACGCGGTTGCGGCCTGCGGTCTTGGCGTTCT
>Ga0180094_1000084_pt1 | contig 22411 bp, 23 predicted proteins | sample EasRivT47_16_1Da_FD_121786 | JGI IMG/M metagenome (GOLD analysis project Ga0180094, IMG submission 121786) | Soil microbial communities from meander-bound floodplain in the East River, Colorado, USA - East River metaG ERMLIBT47_16_1Da | ecosystem: Environmental > Terrestrial > Soil > Floodplain ... | reverse complement strand
TCTATGCCGCCAACCCGAGCCTCCGCCACGACCTGAAGCAGATCAAATTCCCGTCGCCTGAAGTGCTGTTGGCTGATTTCTACCTCGACGAACATGAGTTGGGGCGCTTGACGGCGGGTGCCCCGCTCAACACCGACGATCGACTGCCTCTGGAGTTTTCGGCGCCCCGCAACCTCTATCGGGACACCATCGGTTTGAACGCCGACATGCTGCGGGCGATCAAAACCTCGCGCTTTCCGCCGCTGCGGGGACGCCACCTGGAGGAGCTGGATCGACCCACGATGCACTTCGATCTCGCCATCGGTTTGGTCGCCAAACAGATGTACGATGACGCGCGCCAACACTTGGACGACGCCTTGGCGAAGAATCCGAATTACACTCAGGCAATGGTGCTGCGGGGATGGGTGCACAAGCTGGCGAATCGTTTCCCCGATGCCCAGCAGGATTTTCAGACGGCGTTACGGATCAATCCTCAAGACGCGGGCGCCCACCAGCAGTTGGGTCTCTTGTATGTCAGGCAGAAGAAGATGGATGAGGCCATCGACGCGTTGAAACAGGCCGTCGCGCTCGACCCCCAGAATGCCGTCTACGCAGCCGACCTGGCTGCGGCGCTCCAAGCATCACGCCCCCACGCTCCGACCTCGACTCCGGGCGGGGGGTGACCCGAGCGGTCGATCCGACCTATTCAACGCCCGAGTAATACCGCAGGAGGTCGGAGACCGAGATGATGCCGATGACCGTGTTGTCCTTGGTGACGGCCAAGTGGCGGATGGCGTGTTCCTTCATGAGCTTCACCGCCTCGATGATCGGCTCGTCGTCTTCGATCGAGATGATCTTACGGGCCATGCAGCTCTTGACCAACGTGGTGGTCGGGTCGAGTCCTCGGGCCACGGCATTTCGGCTCAGACCCGACTCGGTGATGACGCCCACGTAGCGCTTATCGTCGTCCACGAATAGAAGGCCGATCTTGAATTTCTGCAGGAGCTTGCCGGCTTCCTTGAGCGTGGCATCCAGGTGGATGCTGCGCACGTTTTCAGACATGTAGTCCGAGACCTGGGGACCGTCCTTGGCCGCGGGGCGCGACGATGTCGCTTTGGCCGCGCGCCGCGCTTCCAGATCCCAGATACAGCTCTCGATCACGCGTCGGCGCTGCCGCGCGCTCCCCCGGTCGACGTCCAGCGCCCCCTCCTCCTGAGCGTCCTCCGGAAGATTCACCAGGGTTTCGGCTTCGCCGTGGCGGGCGTATTCGTACGCTTCCAGCCTATCCGCCACCTCGCCGAACACGGCGCCGATCAGCCGTTCCGTCGTGCCGTCGAACTCGGCCAGAACCGTGGCGGTTGCGCCTTTGGAGACCACGGCGTCGAAATGGGCCAGCTGTTTCTTGAGCCGCTCGATGTTCCGGTCCAGGAGCAGCCCGCGGCTCGGTCGTGGTTTGGTCCGGGTCGACGTGTGTCGCGGTGTTTTCATGTGTCCCTCACGATGAGCGCGTTAGAAGTCCGGACTGCGATGACTCACCATACATACGATGTCCACGGCGTCATTGTCAATCCGGGGGAATGGGTGCCGAGAGCGGCTATTCGAAGCCCTGCGTCAGAAACCTGTTCCAGTGAGTGGGTGTTGGAGCCTGTTCAGGAGCGGTCAGATGCAAGGCGCCGCAAGGAGGCCTCCCGGAGCGTACTGTATCGTACGTGAGGACGGGCCTCCGCAGCGGCAACGCCGCAGATGACCCTTGCTGGACAGGCTCCTAAGCAGCTTTGTCGGGCTGCCACCGAAGACCAAGATTAATGATCCGTCGTAAGAGCGCTTCGTACGGCAGCCCGGCGAGCTTGGCGGACTCTGGAAAATCCTCGCCACAGCCGATCTGGGGGTTGGGGTTGGCTTCCAGGACGTAGACCTTGCCCTCCGGATTGAGCCGAAGGTCCATCCGCGCGTAGCCGCTGAGGCCGAGGGCTCGGTAGACCCGTTTGGCGAGATGTTGAATCCTTTCGGCCATCCCTTCGGGCAGGTCCTTCGCGGCGCCCGACGTGATTCCGTACTTCAGTTGATACTTCGTGCTCCACTTGACCTTTTCGGTCGCGATGCGACGGGCCTCGTCGGGCAGGTTATGGAGATCCAGCTCCCACACCGGGAGAACGTGGAGCTGGCGATTGCCCAGCACGCCGACGTACAACTCGCGGCCCTCGATGTACCGTTCGACGATGGCGCCGCTTCCGACATGGTTGTGGATGAACGCCACCCGTTCGCGGAGCTTGTCGTCGTCGGTCACGATCGAGGCTTGCGAGATCCCGAGCGAGGCCTCTTCCGACACCGATTTGACGATCAAGGGGAAGGACAGGTGCTTCGGGCGCCTGACCTGGTGTCCGATCGGGAACACGATGAACTCGGGGAAGGGAACGCGATGATAGGAGAGGACCTTCTTGGAGAGGCCCTTGTCGCGACCGAGCATCAATCCGCGCGGGTTGCTCCCGGTGTACGGCACCCGCAAGAGTTCGAGATACGAGACGACGTTTTGATCGTACAAGACGACCCCGTCGAACTCTTCGAGCAGGTTGAACGCGATGTCCGGCTTCCAGTGCTCGATCGCATTCTTGATGACCTCGAGATTGTTGCGCACGCCGAGCGGCTGGACGTCATGCCCCATCTCGCGGAGGGCCGTGATGACGTCGTGCTCCGTCTTCCACGCCGCGGTCGCCAGGTCGATGCCGTCGACTCGGTCGGGCGGGATGAGATCCTCGTGCATCAAGACCAGGACCCGCAGCCGTTTCATAGCGCGACCCGGTGACGCCCGCTGTGGAGGAAGTTCATCGTCTGCACGGTGAGCAGCACGGTGAAGTCGAGCTTCGTCTGCTCCGCCGGCGCGGCGAGCCGAAGCTTGAGTTCGCGACACCGATCGATCATCGCCTCCAGGACCTTGTCGATCGTGTACTGGTAGGCTCCCGTCCAGTTCGCGACCTCCCGGCGCACGTCCCTGCGGATGCGGCCCAGGAATTTCGCCGCCGACTGCTGCGACGCGAACTCCGGCGCATCCGAGAAGAGCCGCCGAAGGTCTCGGTCGTAGAAATCGGGGTGGGAGAGCCCGTAGCGCTCCCGCTTGGCCTGGTAGTGTTCCCGGAGGGTCTTCGAAAGGTCGGGAAGGGGATCGACGCGTCGGTCGGAGGTCACCGGCGGCGGCACGCCCGCGAGCTCGCGCATCAGACCGTCCACGTATTCGAGTTTCTTGAGCGCGGGCCAGCCCGCGTACCGCTCTTGCCACATCGAGCCGGGGGTCAGCCACAGCGCGAACGTCTCGGCGAAGTCCTCGTCGGGATGGCTCTGCGCGTACCACAGGTCCAGGTGCAGGACGAAGCTCTTGCTGTAGGGCCGCGGCGTGTAGTAGTCGGGGTAGGGCTCGGACGATTTGCCGAACAACTGCTGGCGCCGGCGACGCCGGCGCAGGCGGTACGCGTTTTCAATGGCGTGTCCCGCCTCGTGGCGAAGGATCCGCATGCACCACTCGGGGGTGCCGCCCTCCACTTCAAGCATTTGATGACGTTCGAGCTTGGCCAGCCGCGGGTGGACCAGATAAAACGGGACGGCGATGCCGGGGACGCCGTCGGGCGTGAACCATTCGTCAGACACCCAGTAGTGCGGCCGAAAGAGTAGATGGTGGTCCTCAAGCTCGGAGGCTAGCCGGTTGATTTGATCGGCGACCAGACTTCCCTCGACCTTCACGTCGAGGTCGCAGAGTCTGATGTCCAGGAGCTTCTCGTCGGGCCACGTGGTCCAATCGGGGCCTTGGCCGGTCGATGCGGACTCGCCCGCCGATGGCGGTGGCTTCGTGGCGGCGTCGCCTTGTGGAATCGCGGGGTTCAACGAAGATCAGTATAGCAGCCTGATTTCCTCCATCATCGTCTTGTCAATCTCCATCTTCCGGCTATAGTGTCTTTCGTGAAACGTGTGTCTCTGCTGATCCTAGGAATCGTGATCCTCGGTGCCGTGTCGGCCTGCACGGGCGCACGAACCCCGCACCTCGCCGTCGACGAGCACCCGCTTCCCCAGGTCCTGGATTATGAGGCGCTCCTGGCCGCGCCGGACATGCCCGTCACGGACACGCGTCAACGCCTCGTGGAAACCGCCAAATCGTTTCTGGGAACGCCCTCCAAGCGCGGGGGCAAGACGCCGGAAGGATTTGACTGTACGGGCTACATTTTCTACGTGTATCAGCAGGGCGCCAACATCATGCTGCCACGAAAATCCCACGACCAGGTCCAGTTCGGGAAAATGATCTGCCCGGTGGATCTTCAACCCGGGGACCTCATTTACTTTTCGGTCACAGGCAGCCGCTCCCTCCACCTCGGGCTGTATCTCGGGGAGGGAGACTTCATACACGCACCCAGTACCAGAGGCGCTATCCGGATCGAGAGCTTGGGGAGCCCCGAATGGCGGACACGCTTCTTAGGCGCCCGCAGAGTGCTCCCGAGCTGATGGCGCGACCGGACCGCACGGCATAGCGATCTGAGCAATCACTCGATCTCAACGGGCCCCGGAAATGGCGACCGCCTCCTTCGTCTCCCTGATGCTGTTCGCGTGATTCCCGGGCCCCTGAAGTACGCGGAGGCTCGCCGGAACGAGCGAGTCGGCAGAGCGCGCGACCGTGCGTGATCACGTGATCACCGAGGAGGAGTTCGGGCAATTCAGCGCCCTCGTGTACCGGGAGTGCGGGATCCTCCTTCCAGCCACCAAGAAGGCCTTGTTGGTCACCCGCCTGTCGAAGCGCCTCCGCGAACTGGGGGTCCCCTCGTTTCAGGCGTATTACAATCTGATCGCCGGCGATCCCGGGGGATCCGAGTTCACGCGACTGCTGGACCTGATTTCCACCAACAAGACCGACTTCTTCCGCGAGCCGGTTCACTTCGAGTTCCTCCGCACCCGAATCCTCCCAGAGCTCCAACGGCTCAAACAGGTCCGGATCTGGTCGGCCGCGTGTTCGTCCGGCGAAGAGCCTTACTCCATCGCGATGTCGGTGGCGGACGGGGTCGAGTACCCGCCGCAGTGGGATTGCAGGATCCTGGCGTCGGACCTTTCAACGCGGGTGCTCTCGAAGGCCGCATCCGGGATCTACGAGGCCGACCGCGTGCGGGCTCTCCCCCTCGACGTGCTCCGCAGGCACTTTCTCAAGGGAAGGGGAGAGCACGCCCATCTGTTCAAAGTGAAGCCGCACCTGACCGAGATGATCGTGTTCCGGCGGATCAATCTCATCGCCGAACGGTATCCGATCAAGACCCCGCTCGACATGATCTTTTGCCGGAACGTGATGATCTACTTCGATCGGCCGACTCAGGCGCGGCTCATGGCCAAGTTTCGTCATCACCTGAAGCCCGGGGGCTATCTGTTCATCGGACACTCGGAAAGCCTGCAGTGGGTCGACCACCAGTTCCGGTACGTGGCGCCCACGATCTATCGAAACGAGGGGTAGCTCCGGACGGGGGACGACCCGCCGGCGGGGCGATTGTCCTTCGGCGGTTGCGCTCGGCCCGCCGATTCGGTACCCTCTCCCTGATCGCGCGGAGGAACCCGATGCCCAACAGGACCGTGGGGCAGGTCGAGGCCGAGATCGGCAACGCCCTCATCCAGTTCGAGAAGGATTTTATGGGGCGGGGGCCCAAGGAGACCCGGGCCTACGTCATCGAGGACATGGTGCTCGTCCGGCTCAAAGGCGTGCTCACGCCCGCGGAGCAGCAGTTAGCCAAGAACGACGCGGGAACGGACTTGATCAAGCAGATCCGGTCGAACCTCCTGGAACAGGCCCGCGAGCTCCTCTCGGGAACGATCGAAAAGATCACCGGCTTGAAGGTGATCAGCCTCTACACCGACATCAGCACCAAGACCGGGGAGCGGGTGATCCTCTTCACGCTCAACGAGAACTTGGCCGAACGGTTTCGTCCGGCCCCCGCATAGCACAGGATTGACTTCGCCGGAGCGTTTCCTGTTTAATTACTCATAAATTGATCCCGGAAGATGGCCCGAAGGATTCCCCCACGGAATCGGTCGGACCGTAGGCCGACCCCTCTACTCTAGGCGGGTCGGCTTTTTGTTTTGACAGGGGAGGGACGTGACATGCGGGCGCTCAAACAGCTCTTCGAGAATAATCTGAAGTGGGCGGCGAGCATCAAGGCCGCAGATCCCGAGTTCTTTGCCAAGCTGTCGAAGCAGCAGGCGCCCGAATACCTCTGGATCGGCTGCTCCGACAGCCGCGTCCCGGCCAACGAGATCGTCGGCCTCTTGCCGGGCGAACTGTTCGTCCACCGCAACGTGGCCAACCTCGTCCTCCACACCGACCTGAACTGCCTCTCGGTGGTCGAGTACGCCATCCACGTGTTGGGGGTCAAGCACATCATCGTGTGCGGCCATTACGGCTGCGGCGGCGTGAAGGCCGCGCTGCAAAACGACGAGGTGGGCCTGATCGACAACTGGCTGCGCCACATCAAAGACGTCTTCCGCGGCCACCGCGCCCGATTCGACGGCGTCACCGACGACCGCGATCGGCTCAACCTGCTCTGCGAGCTCAACGTCATCGAGCAGGTGGCCAACCTCTGTCAGTCCACCGCAGTGCAGACCGCCTGGAAGCGCGGCCAGAACCTCACCATCCACGGCTGGATCTACGGCATCGAAAACGGCCTGCTCAGGGACCTGGACGTGTGCACGTCCGGCCCGGATCACATTCCGATGGTGGATCGGCACTCCGACGACGCCTCGATCTCGGTCGACGTCGACGTGCGGCCCCTGCCCGAGGCGGTGCGGGCGACCTGAGGGGAACGGTCGTCGGCGCTCGGGAAACACGTTTAGAACAAAGGAGTGAGACCCGGCAACCGTCAGGCGGGGACGAACGTCAACGCGAGGCCGTTGTTGCAGTACCGCAGGCCGGTGGGCGGGGGGCCGTCCTCGAAGAGGTGGCCATGGTGGCCTCCGCAGCGCGCGCAGTGGTACTCGGTCCGCAGGAAGAACAGGCTGTGGTCGAGACGGGTGTTGACGCGCCCGGGGATCACGGTGAAAAAGCTCGGCCAGCCGGTCTTGCTATCGAACTTCATCTCCGACGTAAACAACGTCAGATCGCACCCCGCGCACCGATACTCGCCCTTCGCGGTCATCTTGTCCAACGGGCTGGAAAAGCGCCGCTCGGTCCCTTCCTGACGCAGGACCCGGAACTGTTCGGGCGTGAGCAGCTTCCGCCACTCGTCTTCCGAGCGATGGATCGTCTGGATAGGCTCAGCCATCCCTTCGTCCTCCCCAAACGCCCTCCTTCCCGCGAGTAGCGCCGAGAGGCCGAGGACGGCCGTGAAAAACGTTCGTCGAGTCATCTCGCCGCCATTGTAATCCAGGGACGTCCGGGTTGTGAAGTCGGCCCGAGGGCGTTTGCCCAGGGCCGCCCTCGCCGTGAACCTGCGTTGGGTGCTGTCGGGGGGGCGATGCAGATAGCTCATGTGATACTTGATGATTCTCTGGTTGATATTTTCCCGTATTCACAGCCTGTTAAATACAAATTACTTTTATTTAATAAACTATTTCATGCGATATTATTTTCTGATCTTGCAAACTCATTCTATTTTATGTACCGTGTCCCCATGCCAAAGAAACCCACGCCGAACCGCTCGGACCGCCTCTATACCCTCGCCGAGCGCCAAGGCGGGTACTTCACCGCGGCCGATGCCAAGGCCGCAGGGTACGACTATCCGCTTCAGCATTTTCACGTTCAACGGGGGAACTGGATCCGGGTCGATCGGGGCACGTTTCGCCTCAAGCGCTTCCCGTCGGTCGACCACGACGATCTGATTCGTTGGTGGCTGTGGAGCCGCAAGCTGGGGGTGATCTCGCACGAGTCGGCCGCCACGGTGTACGACGTGGGAGAGATCCTGCCCGCCAAGGTCCATCTCACGGTGCCGCCGGGCTTTCGTAAAAAGACGGTCGGCGGGGTCGCGCTGCACCGAGCCCCGCTCCACGCGCGCGAGGTGGACGTGCGCGACGGATTCCCGGTGACCACCCCGTTAAGGACGATCCTGGACCTCGCCGAGGCGCGTCTGGACCCGGACCGGCTCACGGCCGTGGTCAAGACCGCGCTGCGCAAAGGCCTGGTCGATCGCCGCGCCGTGCTCGACGTGCTCGCAACGATGCCGAAACACATCGATCCCTCGACCCAGGTCACGCTGCAATTGGCCGTACGGGAGCGGTAGTGCCGCCTCGATCGGACGAGGATGTCCGTCGAGCCGTTGAGGAGCGGCTGGCGCAGCGTTCGCGCGAAACCGGGCAGCCCCTGGTCCGGATCCGCAAGCGCCTGGTGTTCGAACGATGCCTGGCCCGTCTGCAACGGCGGAAGGACAGCCCGTGGATCCTCAGGGGCGGATTCGCGCTCGAGCTGGGACTGGGCTCGTCATCGGCCCGCACCGCCAAGACCTCGATCTCGGCCTGCAAGGGGGCCTCGAATACGCCGCATGGTCGGGAATCGATGTGGCTCAGGCGCTGCGCGACGAGCTGAACGACGCCTGGGAGGATCGATTGCGCTTCATCGTGCCCGAGCAGGCCGACGTCAAACCCCTCGGCCCTGGCTGTACCTCGTATCAGTTCTCGATCGAAGCGCGTCTGGCCGGGCGGCGATTCGAGACGATCGCGGTAGACGTGAGCGTGGGCGACGCGGCCATCCCGCCGTTCGAGACCATCACCGGCAGCGAGTCCGCCTTCACCGGCATCCCACCGCCCACGATCCGGGCCATCTCCCGAGCCCAACACGTCGCGGAAAAAATCCACGCGCTGACCCGGCCGCTGGATGACCGGATCAATACGCACGTGAAGGACCTGGCCGACTTGATGTTGCTGATGGACCTCGGCCTCCCCAAGGCCCCCGAGGTGAGGCGCGTCGTCGAAGAACTCTTCACCGCGAGGCGGCAGCACCCCGTCCCTCACGCCATCGGCCCGTTGCCGGCCACGTGGAAACCGTCCTTCGCGGTCATGGCCAAGCAGCTTGGGGTGGCGCAAACCACGCTGAAAAGCGCCGCGGATCGGCTGAGCGAGTATTGGGCCAATCTGTTTCGTCCCAATAGGGCGGCTCGCGGTTCTTGACCCCCAACCCCGCAAACCTCTATGCTGGGCGTCCACCAAAAGTATTCTGAGCGACCCCCGTCTTCTTGCTCGACGGGAAGGGTTGCGACCTTCGTGTCCCATGGTACAGGCTAGGGAGGTGCGTCGTGCCGAACAGGTTCACCATGTGGTGGCGGGCGCTGTGGCGGCCCAGCAGCCGGTATTCGGTTGGCGTGTTGCTGATGCTGGGCGGCGTCGCCGGTGTGCTCTTCTGGGGCGGCTTCAACACCTTCGTGGAATACTCCAACACCATGGAGTTCTGCACCTCGTGCCACGAAATGCGAACCTTTGTCTTCGAGGAATACCGGCAGGCCTCCCATTACCAGAACGCCAGCGGTGTTCGGGCGACCTGTGCTGACTGCCACGTGCCCAAAGCGTGGGGACCAAAAATCGTGCGGAAGGTCGAGGCCACGCTCAAGGAACTCCCCCAGAAAGTACTGGGTTCGATCAACACGAAGGAGAAATTCGAAGCCAAGCGCCTCGAGCTGGCCGAATACGTCTGGACCTCGATGCGCGCGAGCGACTCGCGCGAGTGCCGCAATTGCCACAGCCTGGACGCGATGACGCTTGAGACGCAAAAACCACGTGCCCGTGCGCAGCACGAGGATTCGCTCAAGACGGGCGAGACCTGCATCGACTGTCATCAGGGGGTCGCCCACGAGCTGCCGGAGAAGACCAAGAAAGCGAAGGAGGCAGAGGAGGCGGCGGAGGATTTCTCGCTGTAGGCATGGCCAATTGGCACAGGAGGCGGCGGTGACACCTCGCACATCGGAAATGATGGACCCAAGGACGCACGGGCGCCGGTTTCGGCGTCCTTGCGTGTTAGCGCTGGTGGTCGGTGTGGCGTACGGGTTTGCGGCAAACGGACCTGCTTGGGCGATCGACTGGAGCGGGGTCGCCGAGCGTGAGATTCCGCTGCTGTATCCCGGTCAGTCCTCGTGGGAGTGGAACCTGACTCAGGACGACCACAGCGGCGCGAAGAAATTCCGCGAAGGCAAAGACTGCAAGGCCTGCCACAAGGGGGAAGAGCAGGAAATCGGCAACAAGATCGTTACCGGGAAGAAGCTCGAGCCCGTGCCGATCCCGGGTAAGCCCGGCAGCCTCACGCTGAAGGTCAAGACCACCCATGACGGAGACCGGCTCTACGTCCGCCTGGCGTGGCAGGGCGGCAAACCGGGCAGCGGAAAAAAGATGGACGCCGATTACGCCGCGCGGGTCACCATGATGTTGGATGACGGGAAGGTGAAGGAGGCGACGCGCGCGGGATGCTGGGGCACCTGCCACGACGATGCCGCGGGTATGGCCAGCGCCCCTGCCGGCAAAGAGATTACGAAGTATCTGGCGGCCTCTCGCGCCAAGGTCACTCGCCAGGGCGGTGGCGAGAATTTCAAGTCACCGGCCGACCTTGAGCAACTACTCAAACAGGGTCTCTTCGTCGAGTACTGGCAGGCTCGGCTCAACCCGGGGCAACCGGCGCGAGCCGCCGATGGTTACATCCTCGACAAGCGCTACGAACAGACGGCGCCGATCGTCGGTGCCAACGCGACGTTTGAGAGCGGCCAATGGGTGGTCGTGCTGAGCCGCGCACTCAAGCCAGGCAAGCCGGGCTATAAGGACGTGGTTGCGGGCAAGACGTACACGGTTGGGTTCGCCGTCCACGACGACTACGCGAACCACCGCTTCCACCACGTGTCGTTCGAGCACACGTTGGTGCTCGACCGGGGAAACGCGGATCTGGTGGCGGTCAAAAACTAGGAGCCTGTCCATGAACGGCCATCTGCGGCGTTGTCGCTTCGGAATCCCTCCTCACGTACGACCCAGTACGCTCCTGGGGGATTCCTCACTCCGCCTTGCATCTGACCATTCCTGAACAGGCTCCAACACCCAAATACTCGGACACACGGAGGGGCCATGAGGGCAGACAAGGGATCGGCCACGGCACGGGGCTTCGGGCTGGGCGTGTTGTTGCTCGTCGTCGGCGTCTCCGTTGAACCGGCCGCGGCGCAGGAATCGGCAGTCGCGCCGGACGCGACACCGCAGGAGGTCATCCGCACCTGCACCAAGTGTCATGACGAGACCGAGAAGTACCCGGTCCTGTCGATCCTCAAGTCCAAACACGCGGTGATGGCCGACGCGCGGACCCCATTCGCGGATCAGGCATGCGTGACCTGCCACGGTCCCAGCGAGGCGCACTTGAAGAAACCCGCGGAAGGCGAGCCCCGCGCTCCGGCCGGCATCGCCTTCGGGGCGCGGGCCGCCACGCCGGCAATCGAACAAAGCGCGGTCTGCCTGGGGTGTCACGAACGGGGTCCTCGCATGCACTGGAGGGGCAGCGCGCACGAGTTCCAGGGGCTGGCCTGCACCTCCTGCCACACCGTGCATGCCGGGCGTGATCCCGTGCTTGCCAAGACGACACAGTCCGACACGTGTTTGGCCTGCCACACGGAGAAACGGGCGGAGATTCTTCGGCCATCGTCGCATCCGATCCGCGAGGGGAAGGTCGCGTGCAGCGACTGCCACGATCCCCACGGATCGACCGGTCCCAGGCTGCTCGTCAAGGGCACGGTCAACGAGACCTGCTACACCTGTCACGCCGAGAAACGCGGGCCGTTCCTGTGGGAGCACGCCCCGGTTCGTGAGGACTGCACGATCTGCCACACGCCCCATGGCTCGATTCATGCGTCCTTGCTCAAGAACCGGGGTCCGTGGTTGTGCCAGCAGTGCCACCTGGCGCAATTCCATCCGAGCACGGCGTACAGCGGCACCGGACTTCCGCCGGTTACTTCGACCAACGAGAGCCTTGCGAATCGGCTGTTAGCGAAAAACTGCCTGAACTGCCACTCCCAGGTCCATGGGTCGAACCATCCCTCCGGGGCCCGGAAAACGAGATAAGGGGTGAAGCATGGACAGCACGGCGACAGCGCGCGAGCGCGAAACGTGGAAGCACCGTCTGGTCTGCTTAGTGGTCGCGGGCGCATGGTTGCTGCCTGCAGCCGCCGCGGCGCAGGAGGACGCGTTTACCTTGGAGGCGGATAAGGAAACACGTCCATCCGATCCGGAAGCGGTGCGCGAACTGACCGAGGTTCAAAGCGAGGCGGAGATCGGTATCGGATCCGTGAGCCGCGATTCGTATCGGTTCGGCAGATACACCGGGCTGGAGGAACAAGGCGCGTTCGGCGTGCTCGACATCGAGATCCGGCGTCGCGGGTCCTATGACGGCGACAGCGCCCGGTACTGGAATTTCAGCGGTTCCAACTTGGGCCTGCCGTCGCGGGGCGCGCGATTCGAATACGGCGTTCAAGGCCACTACGGGATGATGCTGGAGTATGACCAGATCCCGACGTTCCGCAGCGACACGGCGCAAACCATCTTTGACGGTGCGGGGAGCACGAACCTCACCCTGCCGACTCCATGGACCTTCGGGCCTGACGGTGCGGATTCCGGCACGGTGGCCGGCGACGCGACCGACGAGATGGCGGACCTGAACACGAGCCTCAAGGACGTGAACATCGACCACGAGCGGCGCCGGCTCGGCTTCGGGGTCGACAAACGGTGGGCCGACACGTGGGCGTTCAAGACCCGATTCACGCACGAGACCAAGGAGGGGCTCAAGACGGTCGGGGCTGTCATCGGCAACAGCGGCGGCAACCCGCGCGCCGTCCTCATTCCGGAACCGGTCGACTACGTCACGCGGCAGCTCGACGCGACGCTGAGCTATGCCGATCGGAAGAAACAGGTCGAGATCGGCTACTCGTTATCCCTGTTCAATGACCGGAACGAGTCCCTGACCTGGCAGAATCCGTACTCGGCAGTCGCCGGCTGGGATGCCTCGGCGGGCTATCCGACGGGGCAGGGCCAATTGCACCTGCCGCCGGACAACCAATTCCACCAGGTCACCGCCTCGGGCGGTTACAACCTGTCGGACACGACGCGTGTGACCGCCGATCTGGCGCTGGGCCGGATGATCCAGGATCAGGCGTTCCTGCCGTACACGGTCAACCCCGCCCTGGCGGCCAGCGCGTTACCGCGCACCTCCCTGGACGGATGGATCGACACCACGCTGCTCAACCTGCGGATCGCCTCGCGGCCGGCGCCGAAACTCTCCATGAGCGCGGGCTACCGCTACGACGACCGCGACAACAAGACGCCGCGGGACGAATACGTCTACATCGGCGGCGATTCCCAGACCCAGGATACGAGCGCCACGAGCTTACGTCGCCGGTTCAACGAGCCGTACAGCTATCAGGATCACCAGCTCAAGCTGGATGCGGGGTACCAGCTCTTCCGCCGGACGGATCTTACGGTCGGGGCCGAGCGCAAGGAGACCGAGCGCACGTACTCGGAGCGGGAGGAAGCCACCGAGGACACCTATCGAGTCGGCTTGAAGGGCGACCTCACGGAGACGGTCAGCACGGGGATCCGCCTGTCGCGCGCCGGCCGCCACGGCTCGACGTATCGGGGAGAGGAACCTTTCCTGTCGACCTACGCGCCGGGGTATACGGCGACCGTTCCCGGCGGATGGGAGAACCATCCCGACATGCGGAAATACTTTCTCTCCGATCGCCAGCGGGACACCGTCGCGTGGTTCGCCGCGCTGACCCCGGGCGAAAACTGGGCGGTCGGCGTCAACGTCACGTATCTCAGGGACGACTACGAACGCTCCGAGATGGGCCTGACCGGCAGCACGATGGGCAATTACACGGTGGACGCGAGCTATCATCTCCCATCGGCGGCGGTCACCACCTACGCCTTCTATACCTACGAGCATCTCAGGTCTGACCAGGATGGCCTGCAGTTCAGCGGGGGCGCGGTCAAACTCACGCAGGCCTCCGATCCCGCCCGAGACTGGTCCGCCACCCATCGCGACCGAATGGATACCATTGGCGGGGGCGTGGCGAAGACGCTCATCAAGAACACGCTGGACCTCGGCGTGGACTACGTGTACGCCAAGTCGAAAAGCGAGGTCGACGTGACGGCCGGGTCCTCGCTGACCACGGCCCCACTACCGGTGTCCATCACGCGGCTCAACTCCCTCGGCGTGTACGGCAAGTACAAGATGCGGCAGGACATGGCCCTGAAGGCGCGTTACTGGATCGAGAAGTTCAGATCGACCGATTGGGCCGCGGACAACGTCGATCCGAACACCCTCGCCAACGTCATCACGCTGGGCGAGGACAGCCCCGGGTACACCGTTCACGTGCTCACGATTTCGTTCGTGTACCGGTTCTGATCGCGACAGACGAATCGTGTCCGCCGGTCGCGCAGCGCTGCGCGACCGGTATCAACGCCACATGTCCTCTCAGACAAAAGCTCAAGAATCACTTGAAGTCGTGGTCTCGCCAGCCTCATTCCCTGGCAGGCTACTGAAGGACTCGGTACTGTCTGCGGGCTGCTCAAAAAGCTCCAGATGCAAGGCGGAGGGAGGTCTTGCGCGCGGAGCGTACTGGGCCGTACGTGAGCACGCAAGACCGACTGACAACGCAGCAGATGGGCTTTTTCAGCAGCCCGCTAGCCCGAGGGTGCGTCGCTACCGGTGTTTCTCTTCCTCGTGTTCCAGGTCGCGCTGGGCGTCGGCGGCGTTCCGGCGGGTCTGGTCATTGTCGTGGCGGTACTCGCGCGAGGAGGAACAGGCGGTCAGGATCGTCAGGGCGGTGAACAGCGTGACCAACAACCACGTGATGTGCCTCATGGCAGGGGCTCCTGGGTGGAGGGTGGTGACTCGGAACCCGTGTCGGTTCCAAACAGAAATGCGGCCAGCGTGCGGCCCGCGTCCTCCGACACGGCCTTCTGGGCTGCGCGAAGGGCGCGAGCCCGCGCTTCTTGGTCCGTCACGTGTCCTTCGCGGCCGCCGCGGCCGATGGATCCAATGATCTGGTCGGTGGACCGGTCCAGCACGTCGAACCGAGCGGTCCAGCGTACGAACGGTCCCTGGGGCATGTGACCGACTGGCTCGAAGCTCACCGACCCCCGGATAACGATGTCGGCGTGCGGGGCATCCGCGCCGCTTACGGGCAGACCGTACTGGTTGAGGCCTTCGGTGAGCGCGTCCCGAATCGCGTCCGTGTCGTCGCCCGCGACCTCGAGCGCGATGCGAACGTGTTGTTCGAGGTAGCGACGCAACTCGAGACGGACGGTCTTGAGCCGGGTCAGCGGATCGGAGCCGCGACCCGACGGATCCACGATCTGGAGGTCGGTGTGGTAGGCGTCACGGAGCAACAAGAGCCTGACGGCAAGGTGCAGCGCCCGTGCCCGGCTGAGCGTGTCATCGGTGCGCCGGGCCGGCGCGAGCAGCTCGTCGATCTCGCGGTCGAGGCCGGCGATGCGCTCGCGCAGCGTCGCCGAGGCCTGCCGCCGATCCATGGCGGCCAAGGCATAATGCACCTTCGTGTTCTTGTCCTGGAACCGCTCGGCGATGACGACGTGTTCCAGAACCTTCTCCGTGGACACCTGGGTGACCTGGTCGATAGAGATGTCGCGCTGGGCCGCGGTCTTGCCCTCCTCGTCGGTCTGTAGATACTGCTCCCACTCCCTGGTGCGCTGCGAAATCTGCGCCGAGAACACCCGGGAAATCGCCGCGTAGGCTCGGTCCTCCGCGGCCTCCGGGGTGTCGGCGCGGCCCACGCCAGTCAAGTAGTTTGCCTCGGGGTAGCGCGAGCTCTTCCCGTCGACCCAGTCCGGTGTGCGGGCGGCGAAGCTGGTGGCGCCCACACATGCGAGCAACAGACCCGCCAGCGTCAGCGCGGGTCCGAACACGAGGGCGGGGCGTCTCGTCGCCATGCTAGTACACGGTCACGGGCCCGACCACGCGCTGCGCCATGACGAACGTGCGCCCGGCCTCCAGCGCCACATCCCGGGAGGTGGTCGTGTGGGGCGCCGCGCCCGAGCCGGACGTGACCACCTCCACCGTATACCGCCCCGGGGGAACCGCGACCCGCGCCATGCGGATCGCGCCCGGCAGCGTCCGCCAACTGCGAGTGTCGGCCTGTTCCGTCACGATGCTATAGAGGTTGCCCAGCAGGCCGACCATCGCGCCGCTCCCGTCGCCCCGCGATTGGCTCACCTTATGCTCGGCGGCCCTCGTCGCGGCGTATTTGGCGGTGGCGCGGGCGATGGCCTTGGCCGAGATGCGGCCGATGCGATCGGCCAAGTTCTTTTGGGCGATGGCCGTAATGTCCTCGACGAGAAACGTCCGCTGCGAGGCCACGGCGCCGGTCTCGCCCACCACGCGAACGTCGGCGCCGGTCAGTCCGGTCGGTCTCGGAACGAACTTCGGGAAGGCGACGCGAATGATGTAGATCCCGTTCGAGCCGTCGGGGATGGGCGCGTCGACGAACTCGTTCACCTTGACGGGAGCGAGGCCGTCGTAACTGATGACGAGGACCTGGGCCTGGGCCAGAAAGTCGCGCTCACTGGTCCACGTGGCGTCGGGGAACAGCTCGCGGTAGTGCTCGTGCTCCTCCACCAGGCCCAGGGCGTCGGTCACGCGCAAGAGGTCGGCCGGGAGGGTCGGCGGGAGAGGTGTGCCGTACTGCTCGTGGTAGGTTCGATAGGTGTCGTACGCCTTCCGATAGGCGATGAACGCGTCGTTGAGTTCGCCCTTTCCTTCGTAGAGGATTCCCGACAGGTAGCGGGCGAAGGCGTCCTCCTTATAGACGTTCTTCTTGTCGTAGCGGTCGTTGATGACGTTGAGCTTGTGGTCGACCTTGCGCGCTTCCACAAGCGCGTCGTCCCACTGGTTCAGGAGCACGTAGTTGAGGGCGGCCACCACGTTGATCAGCACCGTCTCGAAGTCCTCGCCCTCGTACGGCAGCGTCAAGTCGTTGCTGAGCATGGCGCTCGTTTCGGCGGTGACGCTCTTGGTGAACAGGTCGTCGATGAGCCGTTCGGCCCGGTCGAGAAACCGGTTGCTCTCTTCGTACCGTCCGGCGTAGTGCAGCGTCATGGCGCGGTCGAGCCCATACAGGACTTCGTTCCTCCGGCCGTATTGCTTGGCGTGTTCCTCGACCAGCCGGTCGGCGTCGGCGAATTGCGCGTGGGCGAGCCAGTCTTCGACCCTGACATAGTGCTGCGCCGCGGGCGCGCAGGCCGCGAGCAGCACGAGGGCGAACAGGGAACACACGGCCCGCAGGCCGCGGCCGGCCGTCGAGGGCATCTCCACGGGACGCGGACGGCGGGGGCGCGTCAGAACCCGAGACGGCGTCGCTCGACCACCTTCTTGATCTTTTTGTCGCCGAACCAGATCTTGACGTTGGATTCCAGGTCGATCATTTCCAGGGTGACCTGGTAGTAGACCACTTTGGTCTTGCCTTCTTCGTCCTCGATGGTGTTGATTTCCCCCTTGAGCATGTAATCGGCGCCGATTTCCTTGCCCAGGCCTTTCGCGGTCTCCTGGCTGGAGTGGGTCTGCTGCTCCATCCGCTCTTCCCGAAGTTCCTCCCGTTCGCCCTTGGACGCGACGAACTGCACGCGGCCGGAATTGGTCAATTCGCGTTCCAGGTCCTTGGTGAACGTCTGGACGCTGATATGCTCGTGGCTCCGGTTGACGACGGTCCCGACGATCACCGTCGGGTCCTTCCGGTACTGCTTGAGGTGCTTGTCCACCCACGGGCGGGAGAGGGCTTCCGAGACCATGGTCTCGGCCACCATGCGGGAGTCCGTGTCGTTCCACTGGCCGCTCAGGTCGATGGTCTCGCCCACGTCCACCCGCGAGACGCGCTTGTTCGCGCAGCCGACCACCGCCACGCTGGTGACCAATACGAGTGCTGCCACCGATACCGCCACGTGTGTCATCGAGTCCTCCTGTCTCTGTTCGAGGGAATCGCTTCCCGGTTCTTCGAAGGGACGTTGCTCCAGCTACCGGTGTCGGTCTTCCTCCGTGGCCAGGTCGTCAAACGCCTTCTCCGCGTTCTCTTTGACGTAGGCCTTCACACCGGCGTTCAGCTCCTGCATCTTCTTGACCTGGGCTTCAAAGTCCTTCAGGTTGAGCCGAGCGAGCGAGTAGATCGTGCCGTCTTTGGAGTCCTCCCAGCGGTCCACGATCATCACCCCGGACAGCGTGACCGCCGAGAAGGTCTTGATGGTCTGCTCGATGTGCTGCTCCTCGCTGGTGGGGGTCTCGGCCGTGATCGCCGCGCCCCCGGTGGTGGACGCCGCATAATCCTTCATCAGTGAGGCTGAATACGTCTCGAACACCTTGGCCACCTCGGCCCGCGCCCGGTTCTCGGCCGACGTGACGGCCAGGGGCTTGTTGTGCACACCGGTGACGGCCCCCACCCCGTAGAACACGCTCTCTCCGGTGTCCTTGAACGCCCCGCTGCCCTTGATCACCCACGCCGGCGTTTCCTTGGGCATCAGCACCGCCTTGGTCGCGCAACCCGCAAAGACCGCGACCGCCACCCCGACCAGCATTCCTTTCATGAGCGTCTTCGACATGTCCCGACTCCCTCCGTGGTACGACGTCTGACCAAGCCAGCCAAACCGGGAACGCCCACCGCGTCCCGCGTGTCCAAAATCCACGACGAGGAACCATAGCACAGACCTGTGGGCGAGTCACTAGGAGCCTATCCATGAACCTGGGCGCGCCAAGGGCGCGAATGCTAATCGGCCCGGAGGGACCTTGCAGGTGGCGAAGCAATGGCCATCTGGGCGTTGCCGCTACGGAAATCCCTTGTTGCGCCACCCAAAAATCGGGTTCTCACGGACGACCCAGTCCGCTCCGGCGGGAAGCAGCATTCGTCCGTCACGCTAGAGGGGTTCCCTTGCGGCGCCTTGCATCTGGCGATTCCTGAACAGGCTCCATCATCCCAATACTCGGACACGCTCCTAGCAGGCACAAGGAAGACCCTATCTGGTGTTCGGGCGGCGTTCGCCGTGCCCGTTGGAGGCGCCCCATACACGGCGACAGGCCCTGACGTCGCACAGCGGAGAATGTTCCTTGACCCGTGAACCCGCAACGGGCTAAGCTGCGGTTCTACCGTCTCATAGGTACCCGGTCCGCTCAATTCTTGCCCGGAGGCTGCGATGAAGATTGGATACCTCCTTCTCCTTTCACTGATCGTCGGTTCGGCCCTTCCGGCGACCGCCTCCGCACAGGAAAGTCATCAGCGGGACAGTTGGTACATCGGCTTCGGTCTGGGCGGGGGGCTCTCGGCCAGTTGGGAGGCGACCACCGACACCGTCAGCTTCGACGATTGGCTTGACGGTCTTGAGAAAGATCCGAAGATTTCCCTGAACTTCAAGGTGGGCGGCACCATTTCTCCAGAGACCCTGTTGGGCTTCGACGTCACGGCCGTGGGCCAAGGCGGCGCCGCAAGCGGGGTCGACGCCCACGCTCAGATCAACAACTACTTCCTGATGTTGACCCATTTCCCAAATAAGGAAGGCCTCTTCATCCGGCTGGGCGGCGGGTACTCGGTCATTGTCGCGACCATCGATACCCCATTCGGTGATTTCGACAGCATGGTGAAAGGGGTCGGGGCCCTGGGCGGGATCGGCTACGCCTTGTGGCTTGGTAAAAGCTTCAACCTTACGCTGAATCTGGACCATTCCCAACAGTGGTATTCGAGCAGTTTCGGTGAGCCCGACACGTCCCAATTCACGATCCTCTACGTGGGGTTTGACTGGTATTGATCTTGCGCGGCCGCATGATGCCGGCGCGCCAAGTCCAGAGGCCCCAGGCGAGGTGCGGCTGCAATCTGCTGAAGGTTGATCTCGTGCGCGACAACCCCTACAATACCGCCGGTCCCCGATGAATCCGCTCCCGATCACTCAAGTCCATCCGCAAACGCTCAAAGAGCGGCTCGATCAAGGCGAGGCGCTCGTCATCGTGGACGTGCGCGAGACCTGGGAGTACTCGCTCGCGCACATTCCGGGGTCGATCAACTTCCCGTTGGGGGAATTGGCCGACTGCGTGATGGAGCTCGACGCGGAGGACGAGATCATCGTCTGCTGCCACCACGGCGCGCGCAGCTACGAGGGCGCGCAGATCCTGATCGAGTCGGGCTTTCCCCGCGTCGCCAACCTGATCGGAGGCATTGACCTCTGGTCGTGCCTGGTGGACCCGTCGATTCCACGCTACCGGGAGGGCGGGTAAGCCCACGAATCATCCGGGCGGGAACCCGCCAGAGACTTACTCCCCTCAGACCCGCCGCCAGGACGGTTGCTTGACCCTCGACCACACAACGGACTAAGCTGGGCTTCCAGCTTATGAACAGCAGGGACCCGACCCGGTGTGCCAGGGTCGCGCGGGCAATGGTTCCGGTACGGTCTTAATTCGGCAAGCGGTTCGGACAGAGAGCGGCGGACGAGGAATATGTCCGTGCAAGACCTGACCCTCAGCGAAAGACGTTTTGTACGGGAAATAAAGGGGTGGATCTATTTCTTATATTTCTCATCCTTCAGTCCGGAACATCTTCGTAACAAGGGTTCGCTTGTATGAGCAATGAACCAGCACCTGTTCCCCAGCCACGTACCCACACATGGCGAGGTCAAGGCAATCTTGGAAAGTGGATGCTTTGAGACCTTGATCGGCGGTGTCGAGGATCAGTTGCTTGACTGTAAGCGAGAACCATATTTTGTCGATAACGACGCACGGAAACGGGAGCTCGCAAAAGACGTCTCGGCGTTTGCTAATGCGCAAGGGGGCACCATTTTGCTCGGCATCGAGACACGTCGCGATCCGGCGCTTCATGCAGATGAAATTATCACGAAGATCCGGCCGTTTTCACGCGACTACCTGGATATCAACCGATATCACCAAATTCTCCGGGACTGGCTGTATCCAACACCGGACATCGAGATTCAATGGTTCCAGTCTCAACAAGACGATCGAATGGGAATCGCAGCAATCTTCATCGCAACCCCACAGCCAGACCGTGGGCCATTTTTGCTGCGGAGCCCCATTGAGGATAACAACCGGTCGGTCTCGATCGTCGTCGGTTAAATGGAACGCCGGTTGGCCACGGCAACGCCCGCTCGAATCGAGGATATTCATCGATGGATTCATGACGGGCGTCGCTTCGACAACCTACTCGGCGAACAGTTTGAGAGTCTCCGCGTGGCGATCCGTGACCAAACGTTGCTCGCAGGGGCTGAAAGACCTTTTACCCCAGAGGATGACCTCTCGTGGATTCTTGATGGGCGAATCGGCCAGGCTCTCGTTCAGGCGCAGCTTCAGGGCCACCCCGCATTTGTGCTGACTGCTGCTCCACTTTCCCGTGTCGAAATCCCGACGCTCTTTGCCGCACGGGATGCCGAGATCGTTCGCTTGATCGAGAAACCACCGGAGCTTCGTCCCGGCGGGTTCGACCTAGACCCCGGCGCTTCACCACGCATCGTCCGAGGCGAGCTTCGCCGCGCCGTAACTCCCGGATACAAAGTCCTCGATCTGTGGCGAGATGGCGTGCTGGTCTTCGCGGTGAGCAGTGGTGAGGATTTTTTAAGTTGGGGCAAACATACGCCAGATCACGGGCCACTGCGGATCAACCAGTTGGTTTTGATGGAAGCAACCTATCTCTTTATTGAGTTGGCAAGGCAGGTCATTCGTTATTGCGATCCGGAACCGGCGCGAGTCACGATTTCGCTGGGGTTTCGGAACATGACCGTTGGGGACACCCCTTGCGGGCTGATTCCGGGCCCCATTGGTTCGGCATCGTGGCAATTTGGAAACGATATCCATCGCGCCCCCGCGCCCGATAATACGTGGAGTGGAACGTGGGAGACGAAGGACCTAGAACCGAGTGTCGTGGGCATGGATATGGTGAAACGTGTCTATGCGTGGTTTGGTATTGAGGAGAACCACATTCCGTACACGGAGGAAGTCGGAGGGCAGCGCGTGATTAGTCGCAAGACGCTAGAACAGATTGCCAACAGGTAATAGCGTTTGTGGTTGGGGTCTTGCTCTGCAGCACGCAGACATGTTCTTGAGGCTCGCAAGTGAGAAAAGGTATGAATGCGATGCGTAATCATTGAAATGAATTCGATATGGATGACGGCGCGTACCGTTGAGTTCAGAACCCTCTATATCGACGCCAACAGGATTAACTCGCGGCAGGGCTTGCCTTACATGAACCAGATCGAGCGATGGGCTGACGATGAAGTGATTTTTACGGAAATGACTGAAGTCTCCCAACGTGAAGCGTTTGCAGGAGAAAACCCCTATCGCTTGCAGAAAGCATCGGAATATATCGCCTCTTGCGCCGAGATTAGTACGCCCGAAGAGCGAAGACTAGTTGTTGAAATAGGACGCCACATTTTCCCTAACGGACCACAGAACCTAAATGAGCGACGCGATGTCCTCAATGTT
>Ga0180094_1000082_pt1 | contig 22615 bp, 27 predicted proteins | sample EasRivT47_16_1Da_FD_121786 | JGI IMG/M metagenome (GOLD analysis project Ga0180094, IMG submission 121786) | Soil microbial communities from meander-bound floodplain in the East River, Colorado, USA - East River metaG ERMLIBT47_16_1Da | ecosystem: Environmental > Terrestrial > Soil > Floodplain ... | reverse complement strand
CCTGGATGCACCTGATGGGCACCGAGCCCGCTGGCTTGCCGGTCGCGCGTGCCTGCCACCAGGCGGGTGCGGCACTGCCGGCGAACGAGCGCGAGCGCGGACATCTGCAGGCGATTCGCCTCGTGAGCGAAGGCCTGTGGCGCGATGCCGGCCGCGTGCTCGAGGATGTCAGCGCGGCCTATCCGTGCGACCCCCTCGCCTTGCAGGCGGGGCACCTCATCGATTTCTTCACCGGCGACTCGCGCATGCTGCGCGACCGGCCTGCGCGCGCGCTGCCGGCGTGGGACGTGAAGGTCCCTGGCTATCATGCGGTGCTTGGCATGCACGCGTTCGGTCTGGAAGAAACGGGGGACTACGCGCGAGCCGAAAAGACCGGCCGCAGGAGTGTGGAGCTCGAGCCGCGCGACGGCTGGGGCCAGCACGCGGTGGCCCACGTCATGGAAATGCAGAACCGGCCGCGCGACGGCATCGCCTGGATGCGTGCGAACCCGGAAGCGTGGTCGCGGGACAGCAGTTTCGCCGTGCACAACTGGTGGCACGTCGCCGTGTTCCATCTCGAGGTCGGAGACGTCGACGAGGTGCTGCGCCTCTACGACGGCCCGATCAACGGCAAGCGTTCCCGGATCATCCTGGAAATGATCGACGCCACAGCGTTGTTGTGGCGGCTGCAGCTGCGCGGCGTGGACGTGGGCAATCGCTGGGAAGCGCTGGCCGACGATTGGGCGCCGGTGGCCACCGCGGGCAACTACGCCTTCAATGACGTGCACGCCATGATCGCGTTCGTCGGCGCCAATCGCGGCAAGGCGCAGCGTGCGGTGCTCGAATCTCAGCGCCACGCGCTCGCAGGGAGCGGCGACAACGTTCAGTTCACGCGTGAGGTGGGGTATCCCGCGGCACTCGCGATCCAGGCGTTCGCGGAGGGCAACTATGCGGAATGTGCGCGATTGCTCAGGCCGATCCGCAGCTACGCGCACCGCTTCGGCGGCAGCCACGCGCAGCGCGACCTGCTCGATCTCACGCTCATCGAGGCGGCGCTGCGCGGCGACAATCGCCCGCTGGCATCCGCGCTGGCGAGGGAGCGCATCGCGTTGCGGCCGGAGAGTCCGTTGTCGCAGCTTTTCGTCAGGCGTTCCGAGGCGCTGGATACATCGGTGCGGGCTGCTTAGCCGTGTCGACCGATCAAGCGAACCAGGGCGGGTCAGGGCGGACGAAAGGACTCGTCCGCCCATTCCCGCGGTCGCAGACTCCGGGCCGAAGGGAGCGCAGGCCTCGCGAGCGGTGCGGTGCCAGTGAACCGCGTCCACTTAAAAACCGTAGTAGGGCGTGAGGTCGAAGCCGCCGCCGAACCACCAGATGGGCTCGCCGCCTTCCTTCTCGGCGAGGAAGAACCTCACGTTCATGTGCGCCGTGGGCGCGTAGGGGTTGTGCGGATGGAAGATGAGCGAGACGCCAAGGGCTTCGAAAGAACGCCCCGCGAGCTCCGGCCGGCGCGCGCTGGCCGTGGGCGGAAGGTTCGGACCGAAGACATCCGAGTAGCCGACGCCCGCGCGCTCGAACACCGCACCCTCCGCGAGCACTCGCGACCGGCCGCCACCACCCTCGGCGCGTTCCCAGAGGTCTTCGCGAAAGCGCGCCGCCCCATCCTCCGCCTCACTCGCCCCACAGACGCGATCCTGGAGAGAGATGAGATAGGCGCGGACGGCAGCGGTGTCGATCCGGTCGGTCATCGGCGAGCAGTATGATCCGAAAGGACACCATGCCCTCACCCCAACCCTCTCCCGCGAGCGGGAGAGGGAGTAGAGTCGGTCGAAGCGCACAAGCGGGAGGGGCCGGAAATGCGAAATCTAGAGCGCCTCATCGCATCCGTAGTGTTGTTGCTGCCGTGCACAGGCGTTGCGGCAGAACCGGCGGCGCCCACCGACTTTGCCCTGGAATTTGTTCTGTCCGAACGACCGCCGCCGGGCCGCCCCGCCATCGTTCGCTGTCTCGAGGGCTGTGACTGGGCGGAGAGGACGATCCAGTGTCCCGTGGAGCAACAAGATTGTCGCGCACTCATTGCGAGCCGCAGGCTCGATACTCTGCAGTCCATCGAGGCGCGTCGGCCAAAAGCTCGACCAGTTCTTGACAGCCACTGCCTGGGGCTTCACGTCATCACGGATCCGCCCGGCAAGATGAATCAACATTGCGAGGAGATTGAAGAGGAGGGCGCCTCAGGATCCAATTGTTTTGTCGAAGAGGTACCGGCGCCCGACAGCCGTGCATTCGTCAACGATGTCTTTCCGAAGGCACCAGCGGAACTGGCGGGTTTTAGCCCCGGTGATGTCATTGTGAGCCTGAACGGTGCTCCTATCGCGGGACGCATGGACGTGTTCTACGCGATCCGAAGCACTAAGGCGGGACAGTCGTTCGATGCCCTGCTCGAACGCGATGGGGCCCCGATGACGGTGCAGGGTCGAGTCGGTATCGCAATGTCCGACGGCGCGTGCGCAGTAGCTAGCGCACGACTGCTCGAGACTGCGGTGAAGTACGACCCTTATCTGGAGTACGTTCCCTTCAAGCTTGTCTTCGATTTGCCAGGCGTGAATGTCGAGCTTAATTGCCTGGAAGGCTGCAGCGGGGGCAGGCAGGGCAACTTGTGTGGCTTCTCATTCTATGGGCCCGTCGACCGATGCACCGTCCGGGTCTATCAAGTTGCTGGCGGCGAGTTGATGGTGGGCGGCGATGAACTGAACAACGCGTACCCCAAACCGTCGAAACCAAAGTAAGACGCTACTCGCCAGTGGTGTGTCAGGTATCGGCTGCCGGTACCGAATGATGCTCGTGCACGATGGTCCACGCGCCGCCGACCCGACGCAGGCACACCGTGAGGCGCACGGGGAACGAGATAGGCGCGGACGGCGGCGGTGTCGATCCGGTCGGTCATGAGCGGGCAGTATGACCCAAGAGGGCAGTGGGACGCGTCCGTGTGCCTCCGTCAACGCTAACCAGAGCCAGAGCATGGGCGGGCATGGCGCCGAGAGGTGGTCACAAAACGTGACCACCTCCGGATGCTGCCGCGGTCACCGCAACGGCTGGCAGACTTGCATTTCAGCGCGGTTGGACCACATTCCAATCTGGCTCTCTGGACATACATGACCTACCTTGCGCCAAATGTCCCAGATCGGAGACACTAAGCCCGCAGAGGCGGTATTTCATGCTCGAGCACTGGCCGAGATCCGCGGATTGCCGCGTGTTGTTCGCAAAGCGATAGGCGCTGCAATCTGGGACTTACAGCTCGGGCGAACGCTGGCGATGCCGCTTTCAAAGCCGTTGCCTGGCGTTGCGCACGGAGTGCATGAGCTGAGGCTGCATGGCGAGACTACCCAATTCCGGGTGATCTATTGCCTGCGGCCGGGCGTAGGTGTCGTGATTCTCAGCGCATTTGCCAAGCGCACGCGGCGGATTCCGCTGCAGGAGTTGAGGTTAGCAAGGCACCGATTGAAGGACTTACTCAATGAAGAAGCGTAATCGAGTTGTGACCCGCAGCGCACGCGAACTGGCGCGTGCCCTATCACTTGATCCTGAAGATGCGATTGAATTCGAGGTTCGCTCGTCACTGGTTGAAAAGATTGCGGTAGTAGTTAGGCAACGCGGGCTAACACACCAACAAGTGGCGAAACTTGCGCGGACGTCGCGCACTCGCATCACCGGAATTCTCAACCGCAGCGCGAGCGGTGTTTCGACTGATCTGCTGCTGCGAATACTGGCAAGTCTCGGGTATCGCGCGCGAATTGTTGTAACGCGTGCCGCTTGAGTTGTGCGTTCGCGTTGTGCCCTCACCCCGGCCCTCTCCCGCAAGCGGGAGAGCGGGTGGAGCCCTCACGCTGGTCTGGCGAGGAGTAGCTAACTAGGCTACATTTGTAGCCTAAATGGCGACACACCAACCCATCGATCTCGCCGCGCTGTTCTTCGGTGCCTATCGCAGGCAGGTCCTCGGCCTGTTGCTCCTGCACCCGGACGAGTCCTTCCACTTGCGTGAGATTGCGCGGATCACGAATACGCAGCCGGGAACGTTGCGGCGTGAATTGGCGTTGCTGGCCGAGGCTGGCGTTCTCCAATCCGAAAAGGTCGGAAACCTGGTGCGCTACCGGGCGAGCCCCGAGTGTCCCATTTACGATGAGTTGCGTGGAATTCTGCGCAAAACCAGCGGCATTGCCGAGATATTGCGCGAGGCATTGGCGCCGTTGAGCGATAGGATCTCAGTGGCTTTCGTCTATGGCTCGGTGGCGCGCGGTGACGAGCGTCGCGCGAGCGATATTGACGTCATGGTCGTTGGTACGGTGGCCCTCGAGGATGTCGTGCGGGCGCTGCATCCCTGTCAGCAACAGTTGCGCCGCGAGATCAACCCCAGTGTCTATGCCCCGGCGGAATTCAGGCGAAAGGCGAAGGACAAAGGGGCGTTCATTGCGCGTGTCCTGGCAAGCCAGAAGCTCTTCATCGTAGGAAACGCTGATGAGCTTGGAAAACCTGGCGCGCGTCGGAAAGCTCAAGCCGCATAGTCCGACACGGCAGGAGATCGCGCGGCTTGTCGCGTCGGCTCACCGCAATCTTCGGGACGCGCGCGTCGCGGGCGTCAGCGCAGAGACGCGCTTCGATGTGGCGTTCAAGGCAGTCATGCAGTGCGGTCTGGCTGCACTCATGGCCAATGGGTTCCGGCCCTCAACCAGTGAGCCCGGTCACCACGCGACAGTCATTCAGAGTCTTACGATCACGATTGCGCTTCCGAATGAACGCTGCATTGTTCTCGACAAGCTGCGACGCCTGAGGAATCTGAGCGACTACAGCGGCGTGGACATTAGCGAACAGGAAGCCGCCTCTTGCATTCGCAGCGCAGAGAGCTTGTTGGTTTCTTTCGGGGCATGGCTGCGTATCAACCGTTCGGAACTGTTGAGTCGCGATTCGTAGGGCGCCCGGGAAGGAACCCTCACCCCGGCCCTCTCCCGCAAGCGGGAGAGGGAGACCGTCTAATTCGCCTGTGCGATCGACCCAGCGGACAACACGCCCTATTAGAATGAGGTGTGCCTGACTTCATCACTTCTGTCGCCGGCGAGCAGGTACCCCGGATCATCTATGGAACCGCTTGGAAAGAAGCGGACACCGAACGACTGGTCCGGCTCGCGATCCACGAGGGTTTTCGCGGCATCGACACCGCTTGTCAGCCCAAGCATTACGACGAAGCGGGTGTGGGCGCCGGTGTGACCGCATCGCTCGGCGACCAGCTGACTCGCGCTCAACTGTATCTGCAAACCAAATTCACGCCGCTTTCGGGCCAGGATCCTGCCCGGATTCCCTACGATCCAAAGGCACCGCTTACCGAACAGGTGGCGCAGTCCTTTGCCGCTTCTCTGCGCAACCTGCAGACCGATTACCTGGACTGTCTCGTGCTGCATTCATCGCTCGCGAGTGAGAAACACACGATGGAGGTATGGCGCTCCATGGAGTCGCTCGTGGACAGCGGCGGTGTAAGGCAGCTGGGCATCAGCCACTATCATGACCTCGCAGAGCTGGAGGGCATGTTTCGCGCAGCTCGCGTCAAGCCCGCGGTCGTGCAGAACCGCTTTTACGCCGACACGGGCTACGATCGCGAGATCCGCGCGTTCTGCTCGCAACCACGGATTGTTTATCAGAGCTTTTGGACGCTCACGGGCAATCCTCACGTGCTCGCTCATGCGACGATCAAGTCTCTGGCGTCGAAATACGGACGAACGCCCGCGCAGATTTTCTTCCGCTATCTGACCCAGGGCGGCGTCGTGCCGCTGACCGGAACCCGCTCCCAGACGCACATGCGCGAGGACCTCGCGATCTTCGAATTCGAGCTCACGGAGAGCGAGCGCGAGACGGTCGAGGAGCTTCTCTAGGCCAAGGCGAACGCTTATGAAGCGCCCGGCGGACCAGCGCGGAGCCGGGGTCGGCGAGAAAGACTCCGCCGAAGATTTGCGGCACGCCGAATGCTCCGATCAGCAGCGGTCCCCACGTTCCGCCGTGGCGCCCGCGCAGCACACGCCGCATTCCGACCGCGCAGGCGGTGAAGAGCAGACCGACGATCACGAAGTTGGCGATCTGGATCCATCCGAGGTCGCCCAGGCTCAACAGGCTGAACGGGTGACGTTTCAGGTCGAAGCCGTCGCGGGTGAAGGCCTGAAGCAGGATAGAACTCCCCGTTGATGCTTAGCGGCACGCTTGTGAACTCCCTTTCACGCCGGCGTTACTTATTTAACGTCGCTTGCGGCACCTGCGACCGCCTATTCTTGCAGGGAATTGTCGCATCGGATTTCGCTCGAAGTGTGCGCGTGTCCGCTCTAGGCCTAATCGTCCGCTAGGCGAACGAGTCGAGCGGCGTTGAGAAGGTCAAGGCTCGTGTCCACGATCGATCATCCGTTCGGCACAGTCCCAGCCGCATGCGCGTCGTCCTGAGTCGCAAGGGTTTTGATACCACGGCAGGCGGATGCCCGAGTCCGATCGTCGCTGGACGTCCGCTGTCACTGCCGATCCCGACGCGGATGCCGACTCGATTTCGCTACTGCGACCTTGCCGCCGGTGTGGGCGAGGTCGTCGAGCAGCTGACGCGCGGTCGCCATGCGAGGCAGAGCTTCTGCCACCTCGACCCCGATCTCGACGCGAGCACCTTGCCGCGCGCTGCGGGCTGGCCTGCGTCGAACACGGTCTACGTGGCACGTGAGGCGCTGAACGTGGGAGGCGAGGAATGGGCGTGCCCGGGTTGGGGGCTGTTTGCGCGCGGCCTGCGATATGATTCGTGGAGCGCTGACGGGCACCCGCAAGCGGCGGCTCGTGGCCAGGAGTTCGTCGCCGATATCGGTGAGCGTGTCGATGCGCGGGAGTGGGTGAGGGGGTTGTTTGCGGCGGCACTCGTGGCACCGGTGTGAGGAAAGATGGTATCGCGATTTCTGGGTTTATCCGTCGCTTTCACTGCTGGAGACCAAGTATCGACCGGCGGAGAGTCAGAGAGCGATGGCGGAGTTTCGTCAAGCCGGTACAATCGCTCACCCTTCGATTCGAGGGCAGACGGGCATGGCGAAACTCGATCCGCGACTTTCACCAGCGTATTCGGTCGGCGAGGCGGCGCGATATCTAAGGATCCCGTCGCCGACTGTCCGCTCGTGGGTATTCGGTCGCGACTATCCGAAGCGCTCCGGCCAGGGCCGGTTTCAGCCCGTTGTCGTCCTGCCGAGGGATCCCAGTCACCGTTTGTCTTTTCGCAATCTGATCGAGCTTGCGGCGCTCCGCGCGTTGCGGACGGAGCACGAGTTCAAGCTTTCAGCGGTCCGTGCCGCCCTCGACTACGCACAGCGCAAGCTTGGAGTGAGCGATCTCCTTGCCAGCAAGGACCTATACACGCGGCCGGGCGAGCTGTTCCTTGAGCACTACGGGCAGCTGATCAATCTCAATCGTGCCGGCCAACTCGGAATCAAGGCGGTGTTGCAGGGACTGTTGGAACGTATCCAATGGGATCGTGGCCTGGCAGTGAGATTCTTTCCTCCACTGCCCACCCGCAGTGATACGAAATCCGTGATGATCGATCCGACGGTCTCATTTGGCCGGCCCGTGCTGTCGCGCCTTGGGGTCTCGACCTCGGTGATAGTCGATCGGGTCAATGCCGGTGAGGAACCCGCGGAGATCGCTAAGGACTACGGCGCAACGAGCGACGAGATCATGGACGCGCTCGCTTATGAACGGGCCGCGTGAGCTCACGTTCTTTACCGACAGAGATCTCGGCCACCGATTCGCTCAGCTGCTTCTAGACGCCGGAGTCAGGGTCGAGCGGCACGACGATCACTTCCAGCCCACGACGCCAGACGATGAGTGGATCGCCGCCGTCGCGAGCCGCGGGTGGGTTGCACTCACTAGAGACGCACGAATTCGCTACTCGCCACTGGCTCTCAGAGTGCTGAAGCAGTCGAAGGCTCGGCTGTTTGTGTTAGTTGGCAAGCTCACGACGACTGATGCAGCGGGCGTGTTCCTGAAGCGGCGCACCCGCATAGAGCGGCTTGCTGAAACTGAGCCCGCACCGTTCATCGCGAAGGTCCGGCGAGATGGCGTGAAGGTCTGGGTGCGATTCAACAAGTGAAAGGAATTGACGTGTTCGGGTTGGGGCCTGTTCCGCGAGGTGCCGGAGGCGTCGGCCTCAGCCCGAATCTGATGCCGCATCATCTGGTTCGAAAATCGAACAAAGGGTGAGCCCCATGAGAATGATCGTCGCCTCCCTGCTCCTCGCCTCGGCCGCCGTGCAAGCCGCCATTCCGGTGCCCGAGCGCGCCATTACGGATCCGACTAGCGTCACCTCGCCGTCCAACCCCAAGGCTGCGCCGGTGCCCATCGAGGACCTGGCGGTCACGCGCGGCGTACCGGACGCCGCCTGGAGCGTCGACGGCAAGCACGTCTTCCTTTCCACCAATCTCACCGGCCGGTACAACCTCTGGCGGGTCGATGCCGCCGGTGGCTGGCCCGTACAGCTCACGCAGTCCGAGGAGTTCCAGTCAGAGCTGAGCCCCTCGCCCGATGGACGCGCCCTGCTCTTTGCGCAGGATGTTGGAGGCAACGAGCGCTATGACGTGTATTCCGTGCCGACCACCGGCGGCCCAGTGACGCAGCTGACGGCCACGCCAGATGTCACGGAAGAAAACCCGCACTTCTCACCGGATGGCCGCCACATTTCCCTTGAGATCAAGCCCGCGACCGGTGCCACCCTCAACATCGGTGTGATGGATCTGGCGACGCGCCAGATCCGACCCCTTACGAGTGAGACCGAGGTCGATCAGAACTGGGAAGTGGTCGGGTGGGCGCCGGATGGCCGATCGATCATCGCCAATCGCGCGCAGGTGGATGGCAGCGAAGCGAGCATCTGGCGACTTGACGTCGCGAGCAGTGCGAAGTCGCCGATCACGCCGTCGAGGAAAGACATCTACGTCGCGGCGACCAGCGTCTCTCCGGACGGGCGCCTCTTGGCCGTGTCATCGAACGAAGAAGACGGCCAGATGCGTGCCGGCATTCTCGACCTCGCGAGCAATCAGTATCGTTGGCTGACGCCGACGCCGTGGGAGCAGTACTCGGGGCAGTTCTCGCCCGACGGCCGCATGCTCATCACGCGCACGAGCGAGGATGGGCGCGCGACGCTCGGTGTGGTCGACGTTGCCACGGGAGCCGAGCGGGCGCTCCCCTTCCCGCCGGGCTTCAACAGCGAGGCGACCTCGCTCACGCCGGCCTTCGCGCCGGATTCGAAACGGCTGCTGGTGCTGCACAGTGCTGCCAACACGCCGTTCGACATTTGGATCGCCGACGTCGCAACGGGCCATAGCCGCGCATTGACTCGCCTCTCGATGGCCAGCCTCGATCCGGAGGTGCTGGCGCGCTCTCAGATCATCACCTATCGCAGTTTCGACGATACGCCAATCAGCGCGATCCTCACGATTCCGTTCAACCTGAAACGCGACGGCTCGAACCCCGCCATCGTACTTCCGCACGGCGGTCCGACGGGTCAGGCTGAGGACTACTTCAGCAAGACCGCTGCGGCACTCGCCTCGCGCGGGTACCTGGTGATTCAGCCGAATTTCCGCGGCTCGACCGGCTACGGCCGCACGTTCCAGATGGCCAATGTGGGCGATCTCGGCGGCGGCGACCTGAAGGACGTGCTCGCCTCGCGCGACTTCCTCATCGCGACCGGCTACGTCGATCCGAAGCGCATCGGCATCGTCGGCGGCTCCTACGGCGGCTACATGACGCTCATGGCGCTGGGGAAAGCGCCCGATGCCTTCGCGGCCGGCGTGCAGCTCTTCGGCATCATCAATTGGTTCACGATGTACGAGACCTCCGATCCCCTGCTGCAGCAATACCTGATCTCGCTGCTGGGCGATCCGGTGAAGGACAAGGCGCAGTACGAGGCCGCCTCACCCATGACCTACATCCGCCAGGCGAAGGCGCCGTTGCTATCCCTGCAGGGCGAGAACGACATTCGCGTGCCGCGCGGCCAGGCGCAGGAAATCGCGGACATCCTCAAGGCGCGCGGCACCGAGGTCGAGACGCTGTTCTATCCCGCGGAGGGCCATGGATTCATGAAGCGCGAGAATCAGATCGATTCGCTGCGCCGGACGGTGGAGTGGTTCGAGAAGTACTTGAAGCCGCGGTGAGGGGCGTGGGCTCACTCGAGGGGTCGAGGGCTACGCCGCGTCGACCTCGACGATCTCGGCTTGTGACGTCGGTGAGGGAACAGACTCACCGCTGTCTCGCAGCTTCTCGATGTGCAGCTCGATGCCCTCTCGGATGAGCCTCAGCGCCTCGTTTCGCGTTTCCCCCACCGCGACGCAGCCGGGCAGATCGGGAACATATGCGCCAAAGACCGTCTTGCTCCGTTCAAGCACAACCAGGTATCGCATGTACGGGACTCTAGCCACGTTACAGACAAAGATCACCCTAATATGTAGATGCTCCGCCCAATAACTCCAATCGCACTCGTATCGCTGTGCGCCCAAGCTGAAGGAGAGGTCGATACCATAGCAAAAAAGCGATACCATGACTTCCGGGTGGACTGTCGTAACTTTGGATGCCAGGGTAGATGCGGAGCTGGAGGCTCTGCCAGCCGACATGCGTGCGAGGTTGGTGAGGATCTCCGAACTGATCGCTTCCGTCGGCATTGAAAACGTTGGAATGCCACACCTAAGACCCGTGCATCGACCTCTGTGGGAAATGCGACTGTCCGGCCAGGGCGGAAGCGCACGTGCGCTGTATGTCGTTTCTCAAGGCAAACGGATCGTGATTCTGCGCGCCTTCGTGAAGAAGACTCAGAAAACACCTCGCAGGGAGATCGAGCTTGCGTTGATGAGGGCCAAGCAGCTGCGAGCATGATGCAGTACAGGATGAGTGACGGAGAATCTGTGATGACCGACGTGAAGCGCCTTCACAAGCGGTGGAGCCGGGTCCCTCGCTATCGAAAGGCATACGACGCGCTTCAAGACGAATTCCTTATTGCGCGGGCGATGATCGACGCACGCCAGAGGGCGGGCCTCACCCAAAACGAGCTGGCGAAACGGATCAAGACCACGCAATCGGTCATCGCCCGACTTGAGAGTGGACGCTCACTCCCCTCCGGCAGGACGTTACAGCGTTATGCGAAGGCCACGGGCTCCCGCCTCGCGATTCGGTTTGAACCCATCGCCGACAAGTAGTCAGTTGGAAACGGGGTCAGATCAAATAGATCAGACCCCGTTTCCGCTTGGCCAAATCTCACCGATTGCTCGAATTATGTCGCTGGCGGCCATTGGGCGGTCGAGGGATCATGTGCGCGACCGCCCAGTTCGTAACTTGACAGCAGTACCAGCCGGACTATCTTGAAGCCATGAACGAGAAAGTAGAAGAGCTGGCCACTAAAGCCATGGAGTTGCCGACAGAGTCGCGCGCGCGGCTCGCGGAATTGCTGGTCGAGAGTCTCGATGCCGCGGCATTGGGAAAGATCGATCGTCTCTGGATAGCGGAGGCCAAGCGCAGACGGGACGCCGCGCGCTCGGGCCACGCGAAGGTCGTTCCTGGAGATGAAGCTCTGCGGCAGGTGCGCGACGCGTTGAAGCGATGAATTTGGCGTTTCATGAGGAAGCGCTTGCCGAAATCCAAGGAGCAGCGTTGTACTACGCGAAACGCGATCCGGCCTTGGGGCTCCGATTTGTGGAGGCGGTTGAGGACGCCATTCACAGGATCACCGAAGCGCCGACTTCGTGGCGAATTGTCGATGAGGACGTACGACGTTGTCTCACGCACGTCTTCCCTTACGGAGTTCTCTACACGCTTGAGCCGGATCACGTATTGATCGTGGCCGTCATGCACTGCGCCCGCGCGCCCGGCTACTGGAAAGCGAGGACGAATCGCCGATGATGGTGTGAAGGTCCGGCTGAGATTGACGCTAGGTGCCAGGACTCCGGGATCAGGGCCGTCGCAGGAACTCCTCGATCAGCCGCGCAACCTCTTCCGGCCGCTCGTGATGCAACATGTGTCCGGCACCCACGATCGTCTCGATGCGCAGGTCCCGAATCACCTCGCGAAGATTTGCGCCGGTGGCGTCGGGGCCCAGACGCGACCGGAGTTCCGATTGTTCGCCCAGCAGCAGCAGCACCGGCGCGCTCACACGTCGCCAGCAGGCCTCTGCCTCGTCGCGTCGATAGAGCACGGGGTTGACCAGCTTGTGGCGTGGATCGGCGCGAATCCGGATCTGACCGGGGCTGTGCTCGACTCCCCAGCTGCGTGCGATGAACTGTGCTCGATCGGGATCGAGCCGGGGATTTCGCCGCATTAGAGAGGCGGCTAGCTCCTCAAAAGAGGCATGCGTTGCGAAATCACGCGTGCCGCGCAGCTGCTCGAGCCACTCGCGAAAACGCTCCGGTGCCTGGTCCGGGGAAGTGCGTGGCAGCCCGATTCCCTCGATGTTCACCAGGCGCTCTACGCGCTCGGGCCGCACGCCGGCATAAAGACTGGCAACGTTGCCTCCCATGCTGTGACCGACCAAGCGCGCGGGCTCGGCAGGACTGACGATGTCGAGCAACGCGTCGAGATCGGCCAGGTAGTTTGGGAACCAGTAGCCGTTGGGCTCCCAGTCGCTACCCCCGAATCCCCTCCAGTCGAGTGCCACACACGAGGAGTGATCGGCCATGCAGTCCACGACAAATTGAAACGTCGCGGCGGTATCCATCCACCCATGCAGGAAGACCAATGGGGAATTGCTGTCCGGGCCCCAGCGCGTCAGGTGATGACGAACACCCCGAATGACGCGCGTCTCGTGCCGTGACGGTCGCCGCGGCTGATAACTCATGTGCGCGGAGGGGCGTTCAAAGTTCTACTCGCCGATTCCACCAGTGTTTTGAGGATACTACCGAGCGCGCCTGGCGGTACATCGAGGCTAGCCTGTCCTGGTCGCTACAATGGAAGCGTCGCTCCTCTCACTCGATCGCGGCATCCTTGAGGAGCGCTGTGCGGATCGTCGAAGGCTCGCCGGCGACGGCGAATCGGGTAAGAAGATAAGGAAGTAGAGCCCTCACCCCGGCCCTCTCCCGCAAGCGGGAGAGGGAGTTGCCGCCGCGGTTCGTGTGATCACGACGCACCCGGCGGGTCCTTCGGAGCGCCGGGCGGGAAGCCCAAGCCGGGGTCGGCGAGAAAGACTCCGCCGAAGATCTGCGACACGCCGAAGGCTCCGATCAGCAGCGGTCCCCACGTTCCGCCGCGGCGCCCGCGCAGCACGCGCCGCATCCCGACCGCGCAGGCGGTTGAGTCCGGCTGAGATACTACGCGGAAACCTTGCGCGCTCGTGGCTTGGGAATCTCCCGGCCAAGTTCCCGCGCTGTCTGAATCCAAAGGTCGATCGCCCGTTCGGCTGCCGCCAGCGCTTCTTGATAGGTTGCTCCGTCCGCCATGCAACCGGGGAGATCGGGAACCGTCGCGATGTAGGCGCCGTCCGCGTCACTCCAGGAAATCACGATTTCAAAGCTGCTTTTCATGCCACAACGAAAGTCCGTACTTGAGGATTATCGCCCGCACCTGACGAACCTGATACGGCTTGGCCTTTCCGGCTTTGGGCTGAAGATTGATGATCTCGTCGACTTGGTCGCGGGCATATATGAAGTGACTCCCGCGAATCCGTTCCGAAAAACCAAGGGGATGCAACAGACCCCGCAGCTCGCTGAAGCGGACTTTAGCATCGGATTGCGCGACCAGTATCCGCGCAAGGAGCTTGGCGGCGGAGGACACCCGCAGACTGTGGCGGCCTCAGGCATGCAACGGGTCCGCAGGAATTTCTGCCGTGTTTTCGAAGATTCAGAGAATCCGATATTTCACGATAAGCCACACCAGGAGACCGATCAGCACCACGATGATCGGAACCACAAACCGACTGACGCGCTTCATGCGTTCTATGGCGGTGCGCTGCAGGGCGACGGATTCCTCGGAGATGCGGCGCATGCGTTCGGCCTCGGCGCGGGCGAGTTCGAGATGTTCACGTTGTTGAACGAGTGCCTGGCGCTGACCGTCACGGAGGTCGGTGAGGAGTTGCGCGATTTCGTCTTCGCGGGACATGCGGGGCTCCTGGGAGGCGGAGGGGCGGAGGTATGATGCGCGAGAAGAGAGGATAAGGAGAACCCCTCACCCCAGCCCTCTCCCCAAAGGGGAGAGGGGGAAAGCGCCCCTCACCCCAGCCCTCTCCCCCAAAGGGGGGAGACGGAGTAAGAGCCAACCATGAAACTCATTGGCATGTATGACTCGCCGTTCGTGCGGCCCGTGGCCATCAGCTTGAAGCTCTACGGGATGCCGTACGAGCACTTGAACTGGTCGGTGGGCAAGGACTTCGACCAGATCCGCCGGTACAACCCGCTCGGACGGGTGCCGACGCTGGTGCTGGACGACGGCGAGGCGCTGATGGAGACCTCCGCGATTCTCGATTATCTCGATGAGTGGGCGGGAGCTGAGCGGGCGTTGCTGCCCAAGTCCGGTCGCGAGCGGCGAACGGCGCTGCGGCTCATCGCGATCGGGACCGGCGCGACGGAGAAGGGCAGGGACCAGATGTATGAGCGCATCTATCGCCCGAAAGAGAAGTGGCACGAGCCGTGGCTCGATCGCTGCCGGATTCAGATGCACGCGGCGCTCGCGGAACTGGAACGTTTCGTGACGCAGAACGGCGCGACGTCGTGGCTGGTCGGCGGGCGGATGACGCGGGCCGACATCCAGGTGACCTGCTTCTTCACGTTGCTCACCGATTCGCTGGCCGCGGAGTTCAAGCCGGCGGACTACCCTGCGTTGCGCGCGTTCGTGGCGCGGTGTGAGGCCTTGCCGGAGTTCGTGGCGACGCGGGAGAAGTGGTCGATGCCGTTGAAGTAGGACCCTCACCCCAACCCTCTCCCGCCAGCGGGAGAGGGGGAAGAGCCCTCACCCCGGCCCTCTCCCGCGGGCGGGAGAGGGAGAAGATCCCTCACCCCAACCCTCGCCAAAATGGGGCTGCCGCCGCAAGTGTCAGGGAAGGCTTCGAGGCCATTCACGCCGCGTCAGTCAGCTTCAATGCAGGACGCAGACCAGCGCGCGACGCGAACACCAGCAACATGTCAAGACTGAACTTCTCCCACTTGCCGCGGACGAGATCGCTGACTCGAGACTGGCTGATGCCGAGCGCTTTAGCGGCGGCGACTTGCGTCCAACCTCTACGCTCGATCAACAATCGCATGCTCGCCATCAAGTCGGCGCGCATGGCGAGAATGATCGCCTCGTCCCTGGGAAAGCCCAGATCGACGAATATGTTTCCGCTGGATCGCCGCATCTTGCGAGCTCTGCTTGTCATCTATTGATCCAGAAATAGCGCTTTCGTGCGAGCTTGATGTCGCGAAGTCGCGTCGTCCGAGACTTCTTCTCGGACGCGTGCAGGACGTAAACGGCGTCATCAAACTTGGCCACGAATGTCACACGCCACTCACCGAGTCGATGAGTCCGGATCTCATTCACGCCAGGTCCGATGTCCGGCATCGGCCGAAAGTCGCGCGGTGGAAGTCCGTTCTGCACTTGCCATAACTCAAAACCGATGGCGCGGCGAGGGGTCTCGGGGAAGGCGTGCAGAGCGTCAAGACTACTCCCGAGGAAAACGAGAGGCTTCATCGCCCTCTGTTCCGAATATATACAAACTTATATAGGAGGGCAAACCGGCCGGAGATCGACCACGCGGCGGTCGGGAACCGTCATGTAGCTCGGATGGATGCTGTTGATTTCGCGGGGCGGCCGAAAGGCGAGAAATCGAGCTGAACGCACAGATTCGGAAGCGGCGCGCAGGTGACCTTCACCCCGACCCTCACCCCAGCCCTTCCCCCGGAGGGGAGAGGGGGAGGAGAGGACTAGAAGGAAATCTCGCGGGCGATGTGTTGGATGAGCGCGCGATTGCCGAATAGGGAGTCCACCTTGCCCGGCACTTGAGAGGGGCGAAGCAAGATCATCCCGCCGGCTTCATCGATGAGCGCCTGCGTTGGCAGGATGTCCCAGGGATTCAAGGCGGGGTCCATCATCGCGCCGAGCGCGCCGCTGATGACCAGGCCGTGACCGAAACAATCCGTGTAGGCGCGCACGTAGCCATGCATCGTCGCCAGCCGACGCAGATCCTCGTACCGCTCCGCTGCGACAAACTGCGCCACATCGCCCACACCGATGATCGCGTCTTCAATCGACACCGCCTCCGGCAAGCGCAAGGCCTTTCCATTGCACGTGACGCCCTGTTCTTTCGCGCCCGCATATGTGAGCCCGAGCATGGGGAGATGGATGACTCCCAACACGGGCCGCTCATCGTTCATGTCCTGCAACGCGATCATCGTGCCGAACAACGGTATGCCGTGAATGAAGGAGCGGGTGCCGTCGATCGGATCGACCGTCCAGCGCCAACGCGTGCCCTGGCCCGTGAGGCCTTCCTCCTCACCCAGAACGTCCAGCGCGCCGATTGAGGCCTTAGATAAGAGATGAGTGCGAATCACCGCTTCGGCCTCCTGATCGGCGAGCGTCACCGGTGAGCCGTCGCGTTTCTGCTGCACGCCGAGCTCGAGACTTCCGAAGTACTTCTTGATGCAGACCGATGCGGCGAGTGCAGCATCCACGGCGGTCTGCAACAGCTGCTTCAATTGCTCGTCGGTCATGAGGTTGACAGTCCCTGTGGGGTTCGCGGACTATGAAAGTCCGCAGCATAATCAAAACACCGCAGAGTCGGGGGATGGGCATCGCTATGATTCAGCGCCTGAAGACTTTTGCTGTCGCGGCCGCGCTTGTCGGGCTCGCCGTTGCCTTGGCCAGCTGCGCCAAGCCCGCGGAAAAGACACCGATCAAGCTGACGTTGCACGACTGGACCGGCCAGCTCATCACCACGCGGATCATGGGCTCGGTGCTGGAAAAGGCGGGCCAACCGGTGGAATACGTGCCGGCTGACTATCTCGCGCAGTTCGCGGGGTTGAAGACGGGCGACCTGCATGTCGCGATGGAGATGTGGGCGACGACCGGCCAGGAAGCCTTAGACGAAGCGGTCGCCACCGGCAAGGTCGAAAACCTGGGCGAGACCGGCATGCTCGCCATCGAGGAGTGGTGGTATCCCGAATACATGAAAGAGAAATGCCCGGGGCTGCCGGATTGGCAGGCGCTCAAGGGCTGCGCGGAGGCCTTCTCGACGCCCGAGACCGCGCCGAAGGGCCGGTATCTGGGCGCGCCGGTGACTTGGGGCGGATTCGATGAGGAGCGCATCGCGGCGCTCGAGATGCCGTTCGAGCTCGTCCATGCCGGCACCGATGCCGCGCTCTTTGCCGAGCTTGAGTCGGCCTATCAGAGACAGGCGCCGGTGCTGCTCTGGGTGTATGCGCCGCATTGGGCGCCGCTCAAGTACAAGGGCGAATGGGTCGAGTTCCCGAAGTATGAGAAGGCCTGCTACACGGATCCAGCGTGGGGTCTCAACCCCAACGCCACCCATGACTGTGGCAAGCCGCGCGGGCCGATCTGGATGGTTGCGTGGTCGGGCGTCAAGGACAAATGGCCGGGCGCGTACAAGACGATCAAGAACTTCAAGATCGAGAACGACGAGATGGGCGGCCTGATCACGCAGGTCGATATCGACGGCAAGAAGGTTGAGGACGTGGTCGCGGCCTGGATCATGGCGAACGAAGCCCGTTGGAAAGGCTGGATCGCCGAATAATCTGGTCGGTGCCGGACACGGCTTATTGGTCATTCGCCTTTTCGGCGGGTCGGTCTGTCTTTGCGAATCGCGAATTTGCAAATGGCCAATAAGCCGTGTCCGGCACCGTAAGTGCGAACAAGCTGTCGTGTCGCTCCGTCTGGAAGTTGTATGGAGAAGCGGCGGGCAGTTTCTTGGGGGCGCGCCGGGGACCGCCCACGCCAGAGGAGATTCGTAGCGCCGGTCTGATCGCCGCGGTCGCGAACGTCAGCCTCGACGTCCGGGCCGGCGAGATCTTCGTCATCATGGGGCTCTCGGGCTCGGGCAAGTCGACGCTCGTCCGCTGCCTTTCACGCCTCATCGAACCGACTGCGGGCGAGATCCTGTTCGACGGTCGCGATCTCCTCGCCGTGCCGGAGAAGGAGCTCATTGAGCTCCGGCGGCATCGCATGGGCATGGTGTTCCAGCACTTCGCGCTGATGCCGCATCTTTCCGTGCTCGACAACGTCGCGTTCCCGCTCGCGATCCAGGGCGTCGAGCGGGCGAGGCGCGAAGCGCGCGCGAGAGAGATGATCACGCTCGTGGGTCTTGAGGGGCGCGAGTATTACCTGCCACGGGAATTGTCCGGCGGTCAGCAGCAGCGAGTCGGGATCGCTCGCTCGCTCGCGGTCGGCCCGGAGCTGTGGTTCCTCGATGAACCGTTCTCGGCGTTGGATCCCTTGATCCGGCGCGAAATGCAGAATGAATTCATCCGCTTACAAGGGTTGCTCAAGAAGACGATCGTCTTCATCACGCACGATTTCGACGAGGCGATCCGGCTCGCCGATCGCATCGCCATCATGCGCGACGGACGGATCATTCAGATCGGCACGGCGGAGGATCTGATCGTCTCGCCGGCGGATGACTATGTCGCGAACTTCACGCGCGATGCGCCGCGAGCCAAGATCCTGTCGGCGCGGGCGATCATGCGCGCGACGACTGGTCCGGCGGAGGTGGGCGGCAGCGTCGATGCTTCTGCCAAGGTTTGCGATTTCGCTGCGGCGCTCGATGCCGATGGCCGGCCCTTCGCCGTGATCGAGCAGGGGCGCGTCATCGGCCTGGTCGACCGGGCCGCGGTGATGCAGGTCCTAGTGGGCGCGCGCTCGAGCGAGCGTTGATGCGCGCGGTCGCCCACGCCGTTGCGGCGCCGGCCCGACCCGCCGTGCCGTGGATGCGTCTCTTCTGGTTCGGCGCCCTCGTGATTGCGCTCGCATTCGCGTTCCTGCCGGCCGCCAAACCACCGGACTGGACGCTCGAGCTGCCGCCAGAGCTTCTGGTGCCGGTGCAGGCGTGGATCTCGGCGGCGATGAAATGGTTGATCGACGTGGCGACCTTCGGGCTCTTCACGTTCAGCGAGGCGACGCGGTTCATTTCGTTCCTGCTCGATCAGCCGCTGTCGCTCGCGACCGCGATCTTTTCAAGCGGCTTCACGCAGGGCCATGGATCGTCGGCGGTCGAATACTTCCCGCCATTGCCCTGGCTCGCCGCGTTCATCGCCGCGTGCGCCATCGCCATGCATGCGGGCGGCATTCGCCTGGCCGCACTCGCCGCCGGTGCCGTGGGATATCTCGTCGTCTTCGGGCAGTGGCAGAGCGCGATGCTGACGTTCGCCTCGATCGTCATCGCGGTGCCCTTTGGCGTGGCGGGCGGGCTCCTGCTCGGAATCGCGGCGCATCGATCGGCGCGGTTCCACAAGGTGCTGATGCCGATCCTCGATGCGATGCAGACGGTGCCGATCTTCGCGTATCTGCTGCCGATCCTGTTCCTGTTCGGCTTCGGCCCGGTGGCTGCGCTGCTTGCGACGATCATTTACGCATTACCGCCGATGGCGCGCGTGACCCTGCTGGCGTTCTCCGCCGTGCCGACCGAACTGGTCGAAGCCGGGCGCATGGCGGGCTGCACGGCGCGCCAGCTCATCACCAAGGTGTTGATCCCGGCCTCGCGCGGGCCGCTCATGACCGGGGTCAACCAGGTCATCATGCTCTCGCTCAACATGGTGATCATCGCGTCGATGATCGGGGCGGGCGGTTTGGGCTACGACGTGCTGGCGTCGCTTCGCCAGCTCGACATCGGCGGCGGCCTGGAGGCCGGCACCGCGATCGTAGTGCTCGCAATCACCCTCGACCGTGTCAGCCAGGCCTACGCGCGACGCGCGTTGGACGTGCGCAGGTACCGGACACGGCTGATTGGTCATTCTCGGGTCGAAATGACCAATAAGCCGTGTCCGGCACCTGTCCTGCTGACGCCGATCGTCGTTGGCGTTGTCGTGATCACGGTCTGGCTCGCGGCGCTTTGGGTCGAACCCCTGCGGCACTATCCCGAGGCGTGGACCCTGTCGACCGGCGTCTTCTGGGATGACGTCGTGAGGTGGCTCAACGTCAACTTCTTCGACACGTTTGAGGCGATCAAGACCGTGATCCTGTTGAACTTCATGATCCCGGTGAAGCGCTTCCTGCTCGCTCAGCCCTGGCCCTTTATCGCGCTCTGTGTCGCCGTTGCCGCGTTCTCTATCGCCGGGACGCGGCGTGCGGTGATCGCCAGCTTCTTCGTACTCACGATCGCCTTCACCGGTCTCTGGCAGCCGGCGATGGTGTCGGTGTACCTCACGGGTGTCTCCGTGCTGCTCGCCATTGCGATGGGCATACCAATCGGGATCGCTTCCGGCACGCGCAATCGCCTGTGGCGCGTCGTCGAGGTCGTCATCGACACGCTGCAAACGCTGCCGAGCTTCGTCTATCTGATTCCGGTCGTGATGCTGTTCCGCGTCGGCGACTTTACCGCGATGATTGCGATCATTCTGTATGCCTTGGCGCCGGCGATCCGCTACACGGCACTCGGCATCCGCGAGGTCGATCCGGGTCTTGTCGAAGCGGCGACGGCGATGGGTGCGACCAAGCGTCAGGTGCTGTTTCGTGTGCGCCTGCCACTCGCGCTGCCGTCCATCATGTTGGGCATCAACCAGACCATCATGCTGGCGTTATCGATGCTCGTAATCACCGCGCTCGTCGGCACGCGCGACCTCGGCCAGGAAGTCTACATCTCGCTCACCAAAGCCGACGTTGGCCGCGGCCTCATGGCCGGCATCGGCGTCGCCATGATCGCCATGATCGCCGACCGCCTGATGACCGCCTCGGCTGGTAGGATGAAGACGAGACTTGGACTGACGTGAACAGGTACCGGACACGGCTTATGTGGCTTATTCAGAATCCTGATTCGATGCGTGGCGTGCCAGGAGCTTCGCCAACGACGAGGGATCGCGATTCAGGAAGCGAGCGATGTCCGACACTGTCGCGATGCCTTGTTCGATGGCTTGAGTGCTGAAGGCGACGCGGATCGACGCGAAATGTCGGGCGCGCGAGGGTGAGCGCAGCAGCTTTGTATCGATGTGATGCTCGGAACAGAAGGACTCAGCCAGCTGTTCCAGCGTCAACGGGCTGCGCGGTTTACGCGGGACGAAGGGAATCCTGGCGATGAACTGATCCGTGCCGAGAATCCGGCAGTCGTCTGGATGGGATTCCTGTTCGAGGGCGTCATCGTCGCCATTCCCGGGCTCAAGAACAAACCTCTTGTAGGCGATGCGTGCTTGCACGGGGTCTGCGGAAAACAGCGCCAGGCCGAAATCAGTCGTTAGCCAAGGGACGGACTCGGTGCCGAGGAAGGCTCGGTGCGAGGACCACGGATACTCGGACGGATCATTGACGATCCCGGCTTTCACCGGGTTCCGGTGAATGTAGCGAAGCAGTGTCAGAAAGTACGCGTCGACATCGACCAGCTTTCCCTTGTAACGCCGCTCGAACAAGTGCCCGCTCGTGTCGAGTGCCTTGTGCCGGTATCGCGAATATCGCGTCGCGATGCAATGCATGAACTTTCCCAGCGGGTATTCAGCGACCTGCACCAGCGCGTGCAGGTGATTGGTCATCCAGCAGAACGCATGGATCCGACATTCGAACTGCGCCAGCGCCTCAGCGACGACGTCATCGAGTACGCGGCGGTCAGCAGGACTGCCGAACAGGGGCTCCTGGTGATTGCCGCGCAGAACGACGTGATAGCAGGCGCCGGGGACGTGAAGGCGAGGAGGTCTGGGCATCCGTGCCCCTTGCTGGTGAAGGCGAAGCCCTTGCCGACGTGGACGAAGCGGACCTTACCGCACTAGCGCCGGGACCGCATTGAAGGGAAACTTCGCAAATGACCAATAAGCCGTGTCCGGCACCTGTCATGGCGGTGGCGCGGGCGGCCGAGCTCGCGTGCTGGCATGGACTGGTTGAGCCCGAGCCGCTCGCGGGTGGCATCACCAACATGAATTTCAGCGTCGTCGACCAGGGCCGGCGGTATTTCGTGCGGATCGGCGCTGACATTCCGGTGCACGGCATCGTGCGGGCGAATGAACTGGCGGCGAGTCGTGCGGCGCATGCGGCGGGCGTAGCGCCGGCGGTGATTCATGCCGAACCCGGTGCGCTGGTGCTCGATTTCGTCGCGGGACGGACGTTTTCGCCGGCCGATGTGCGCGACCCGGGCAATCTCGATCGCATCGTCGACCTCATCAAGCGCTGCCATCGCGGCATTCCCGAACACCTGCGCGGGCCGGCCGCGATGTTCTGGGTATTTCATGTGGTGCGCGACTACGGCCATACACTCACTGTGGGCAAGAGCCGCCACCTCGCACGCTTGCCGGAGTTGCTCGATTCCGCCGCACGTCTGGAGAAAGCGCTCGGCCCCGTCGAGATTGTCTTCGGCCACAACGATCTGCTGGCAAGCAATTTCATCGACGACGGCGCGCGGCTATGGCTGGTCGACTGGGAGTATGCGGGGTTCAACTCGCCGCTCTTCGATCTCGGTGGTGTCGCTTCGAACAATGAGTTTCCAGATGACTTG
>Ga0180094_1000080_pt1 | contig 23080 bp, 21 predicted proteins | sample EasRivT47_16_1Da_FD_121786 | JGI IMG/M metagenome (GOLD analysis project Ga0180094, IMG submission 121786) | Soil microbial communities from meander-bound floodplain in the East River, Colorado, USA - East River metaG ERMLIBT47_16_1Da | ecosystem: Environmental > Terrestrial > Soil > Floodplain ... | reverse complement strand
GAGACCTTCTGCGGACTGGAGTTCGACGTCACGCCCGATGTGTTGATTCCCCGTCCCGAGACCGAGGGGGTGGTCGAAGCGGCCCGCCGGTTTTTTGCTGAACGGCGCCCCGCGGGGGCCTCGCCGGCGGTGGTCGACGTGGGAACCGGGAGCGGCTGCATCGCGCTGGCGCTGGCGCGAGCCGTCCCCGACGCGACCGTCTACGCGACCGACTGCTCGCGCGCCGCGTTGGCGGTGGCTGCGCGCAACGCGGCGCGTCTCGGGGTGGAAGACCGGGTCGTGTTCCTGGCCGGCGATCTCTTGTGTCCCTTGCAACTCGCGGAGGCGCGGGTCGACTTGATCGTGTCGAATCCGCCTTACGTGGCCGACGATGAGTGGCCCCGGTTGCAACGTGAGGTGCGCCGCGAGCCGTCGCTGGCGCTGCGAGGCGGAGCCGATGGGCTGGATCTGTACCGGAGGCTCGTGGTCGAGGCCGGAGCGGTCTTGAGGGCGGACGGCGCGATGGTCCTGGAACTTGGGTTCGGCCAGGAGGAGGCGGTGGGTCGTCTCGCGAACGCGGCCGGCTTTGACGTCGAACGGGTCGACCCCGATTTTCAGCGGATTCCGCGCGTCATGGTCCTGCGTGCCCGCGAGGTGTCCCGCTCGATCGACGTCGACCGTTTCGCGATGCCGGGCCGCGAACGGGATCGCCTGGGATGCGCGTGACGCGCTAAGAACGTGGATCGAATCGTCATTCAGGGCGGCCGGCGGCTGGCGGGTGAGGTGCCGATCAGCGGCGCAAAAAATGCGGCCTTGCCGCTCTTGGCCTCGGCGCTGCTCAGCCGAGACGAGTGTCTGATCTCGAACGTCCCGCGCCTGCAGGATGTCGCGACGATCCTCAAATTGCTCCGGCACCTGGGCGCCGACGTGCGCGAGGAGGGAGGCGGGACCGTGGCCGTGTCCGCGTCCTCGCTGGGGGCGGCCGACGCCCCGTACGAGCTGGTGAAAACGATGCGCGCGTCGATTCTCGTCTTGGGACCGCTGGTGGCCCGGTGCGGGGAGGCGATCGTGTCGTTGCCGGGAGGCTGCGCGATCGGGGCGCGTCCGGTCAATCTGCACCTTGACGGCCTTGAGCGGATGGGCGCGAGCGTGGCCATCGACCACGGCTATATCCGGGTCAAGGCGGGCAAACTGCGCGGGGCGCACATCGCGCTGGATGTTCCCACCGTGACCGGCACGGAAAATTTGCTGATGGCCGCCACGCTGGCGGAGGGGACGACGACCATCGAGCACGCGGCGAGAGAGCCCGAAATCGTGGACCTGGCCAACGCGTTGATCGCACGCGGCGCCAAGATCCAGGGGGCCGGCACCGACGTGATCACGGTCGAAGGGGTCGCGTCGCTGCGCGGGGGGGCGTACCGGGTCATGTCGGACCGAATTGAAACCGGGACCTACCTCGCGGCTGCCGCCATCACGGGGGGTGATCTGTTCTTGCGCGGCGGGGTCGGGGGGCACTTGGAGGCCGTGTTGGCGAAGCTGCGGGAGGCCGGCGCCGAAATCGCGGTCGAGGCCCAGGGGGTGCGTATTCGCCGCGCGGGGCCGCTGCGGGGCGTGGATTTTAAAACCGCGCCCTATCCGGGTTTTCCGACCGACATGCAGGCGCAAATGATGGCGGTCCTGTCGATCGCGGAGGGCGCGAGCGTGGTGACCGAAACGGTCTTCGAAGGCCGCCTCACGCACGTCGCCGAGTTGCGGCGGATGGGAGCCAACATCCAGGTCGACGGGAATCACGCAGTCGTGCGGGGGGCGCCGCGCTTGAGCGGCGCGCCGGTCATGGCCTCCGATCTGCGCGCGAGCGCCTGTCTGGTGGTTGCGGGGCTGGCCGCCGAGGGAGAAACCCACGTGCTGCGGGTCTATCACTTGGACCGAGGCTACGAGCGCATGGAGGACAAGCTGTCGGCCGTCGGCGCGCTGATCCATCGCCAACGTGAAGCCGCGTGAGCCGAACGCCGGTCGTCATCGCGTTTCCCAAGGGGCGATTGCTCGACCCCACCGTGGAGTTGTTCGCTCGCGTCGGCATCCGGGCGCGCGGGCTCACGCGCGACACCCGGAAGCTGCTGTTTGAGACCGACGTGGAGGGCGTGACGGTCATGGTGGTCCGGGCGGTGGATGTGCCCACGTACGTCGAGTACGGGGCGGCCGATCTCGGCGTGGCGGGCAAGGACGTGTTGCTGGAACATCCGCGAGAGGTGTACGAGCCGCTCGACCTCGCCTACGGTCCCTGTCGCGTGGTCTGGGCCGAGCCGATCCGGGCCGTCACGCCCCGCGGCGGGTTGCGGGCCGTCAAACGGCGCGTGGCGACGAAATATCCGAACATCGCCGAGCGGTATTTTACACAGCGCGGGTTGCCCATCGAATTGATCAAGCTGTCCGGCGCGGTGGAGCTGGCGCCACGGATCGGGCTTGCCGAAAGCATCGTCGATCTGGTGTCCACGGGGAAGACGTTGGAGGAGAATCAACTGACCGTCGTCGAGGAAATCGTGCGGTCGACGGCGCGATTGATCGTCAATCGGGCGAGCTTGAAGGTCAAGTTCCGGCGGGTCAGAGAGATTTTGGACCGGGTGGCGGCGGCCGGTCGCCCGTCGCCGGCGTGATCACGGCCCACAGAGGAAAGGAATCGATATGGCCATGAAGGTCATCAAATTGCGGTCGAGTGCGGGCCGCCGGGACGTCGAAAAACTCATTCATCGCGGCGAGCCCGAGGATCGCAAAATCGAGCAGAAAGTCCGCAAGATGCTCGACGACGTCCAGGCGCACGGGGATGTGGCGGTGTCCCGCTATACCAAACAATTCGACAAGATGCCGCTGTCGCCCAAGCGGTTTTTGATCACGGCCGAGGAGCGGGCGGCGGCCCTGGCCAAGACCGATCCCAAAGTGGTGGATGCGTTGCGCTTTGCGGCGGACCGCATCTACGCGTTCCACTCCAAACAGCAATCGCACTCGTGGAGCTTCGAAGAAGCCGGCGTCACGCTGGGCCAGCAGCTCCGCCCGCTGGCGTCCGCCGGGCTGTACGTGCCGGGCGGCAAGGCCGCCTATCCGTCGTCGGTGCTGATGAACGGGATCCCGGCCAAGGTCGCCGGCGTGGAGCGGGTGGTCATGTGCACGCCGACGCCCAAGGGCGAGATGAATCCCTACGTCTTGGTGGCGGCCGATCTGGTCGGAATTCACGAGGTGTATCGGATCGGGGGCGTGCAGGCGATCGGCGCGATGGCCTATGGGACCAAGACGATCCGACGGGTCGACAAGATCGTCGGTCCCGGCAATGCCTTCGTGGCGACCGCTAAACGCCTGGTCTTCGGCACCGTCGACATCGACATGATCGCCGGGCCGAGCGAGATCCTGATCATCGCCGACGAGACCGCCCATCCCGCCCACGTCGCGGCCGATATCCTGTCGCAAGCCGAACACGATGAGGAGGCGTGGACGATCCTGGTGGCCCCGAGCGATGGATTCCTGAAAAAAGTGCAAAAGGAAATTGCGGCCCAGGTGGGGAAACTGGCGCGGCGCAAGATCGCCGAAGCCTCGCTGAAGCACCGGGGGATCGCGGTGGTGGTGCCGGAAATTCTGGATGCGATCGCGTTCTCAAACGACGTGGCGCCCGAACACCTGGAGCTGGCCATCGAGCGACCGTACAAGGTGCTCAAGTACGTGAAGAACGCGGGTTCGGTCTTTCTGGGCCATCACACGCCGCAGGCATTGGGTGACTACCTCGCCGGTCCCAACCACGTGCTGCCTACCGGCGGAACGGCCCGGTTTTTTTCCCCGCTGTCGGTGGAGGACTTCACCAAGAAGAGCGGGCTGATCGCGTTTTCCCAGGACGCCCTGCGGCGTTTCTCGGAAAAGGTGGTGCAGATCGCGCGTGTCGAGGGCCTGGGCGCCCACGCCGAAGCGGTCGAGATCCGTCTGCGGCCCGATGACTGAGCGGCGATCACGCCGTGCCGCCCCGACCGGCCGGTCGACGGCCAGGCGGAGGAACGCCTCGCCGGGTCGCCGCGCGGCCGTGGAGCGGGCCACGGCGGAGACCTCGATCGCCGTGACGGTGGATCTCGATGGGACGGGGAAGACTCGCGTGGCGACCTCGATGCCCTTCCTTGATCATATGCTGACCGTGATGGGCAAGCACGGGCTCTTGGACCTGACCGTCCGGGCGTCGGGCGATCTCGACGTCGATTGCCATCATACCGTCGAGGATTTGGGGATCGTCCTGGGCCAGGCGCTCAAACGGGCGCTGGGCGATCGGGCCGGCATCCGCCGCTTCGGATCCGCCGCGGTGCCGATGGACGAAACGCTCGCGCGCGCGACGATCGATGTGTCCGGGCGTCCGTATCTGGTCTACCGAGTCCCGCTCTCCACGCGCAAGATTCAGGCGTTCGACACCGAGCTGGTCGAGCATTTCTTCGAGGCGCTGGCGGTGCACGGCGGCCTCACGATCCACCTGGAGGTCCCCTACGGCAAGAACGCCCACCACATGCTGGAAGCCGGCTTCAAGGCGTTCGGGCGCGCCCTGGAGCAGGCGACGCGACTCGATCCGCGCGTGGCGGGCGTGCCGTCGAGCAAAGGGCGGCTCGAGTAGGGAAGCTCACGGCTCATCGCTCACAGGTTGAGGTCTGCCTTGCTGAGAGCTGTGAGCTGACGGCTGTGAGCTGAGTTATGATCACGATCATCGATTATCAGGTCGTCAACCTTCGCAGCATTCAGAAGGCCTTCGAGCGGTTGGGGCAGGCCGTGGAGGTGACCGACGATCCGCGGCGCATCCGCTGCGCCGACCGCGTGGTCTTGCCGGGGGTGGGCGCGTTCCGTGCCGGGATGGATCATCTCACCCGCCTCGGGCTCGTGCCGGTCATCCGCGACGTGATCGACGCGGGGACGCCGTTTCTGGGAATCTGTTTGGGCATGCAGTTGCTGATGAGCGAGAGCGAAGAATTCGGCCGCCACGACGGCCTGGGGATCATCCCCGGCCGCGTCGTCCGGTTTCCTTCCGGCGACCCGGTCATGACGGGGCTGAAGGTGCCCCACATGGGGTGGAATACGGTGGCGGTTCGGCGTCCGGTGCCGGCGCTGGCCGGACTCCCTCCGCAGGGCTATTTCTACTTCGTCCATTCCTATTACGTGGTGCCGGAGGATCCCGAGATGGTCGCGGCGGACACCCTGTACGGTGTGCGGTTCGCCTCCGTACTCGCCTGGCGAAACGTCCTGGCGTGTCAGTTCCACCCGGAGAAGAGCCAGACCCTCGGCCGCGCGCTCTTGGCGCGGTTCGCGACGGATGCTCCCGTCGAGACGGCTCCCTCGTGACGATCATCCCGGCCATCGATGTGAGAGGCGGACGGTGCGTCCGGTTGTTTCAGGGCCGTTTCGACGCGGAAACCGTGTACGGGGACGACCCCGCGGCGATGGCGACCCGCTGGGCGGGGGAGGGCGCGCGGCGTTTGCACGTCGTCGACTTGGACGGCGCGGCCGAGGGAGCGCCCCGGAACCACGCGGCGATCGCCGCGATTCTCAAGGCGGTCGCCATTCCGGTCCAGGTGGGAGGAGGGCTCCGCGATCTGAAGACGATCGAAACCTACTTGGAGGCCGGCGCGGCACGGGTGGTGCTGGGAACTCGCGCGGCGCTGGACCCCGAGTTCCTGCGCGAGGTCTGCGGCTACTTTCCCGGGCGCGTCGTGGTGGCGATCGACGCGCGGGACGGGCGCGTGGCGGTGAACGGCTGGCTCGAAGCCACCGACCGCGCGGCTCTGGAGGTGGCGCGTGAGGCGTCCGACGCGGGCGCGGCGGCGCTGCTGTACACCGACATCCGGCGCGACGGGACCCAACAGGGCCCCAACCTCGAGGCGCTCGAAGCCGTCGCACGCGCGACCCCGACGCCGGTCATCGCGTCCGGTGGGATCTCAACCCGCGAGCACGTGCGGGCCGCGTCTCGAATCGCCGGCGTCGAGGCGGCGATCGTCGGGCAGGCGCTTTACCAGGGGACGCTGACCCTGCGCGAGGCGACCGAGGCGGCGGAGGGCAACCAATGACGACAGCCTGGCCCCCGAGAAGGAGGCGGATGCAAGGCGGCACAGGGCCGACAAGGTCGGCCCGTGTCAATATTAGACGGGCGCGGGCTGCGCGCCCTGTGCCTCGCCCCGGAGCGTACTGGATTGTACGTGAGAACGCGGTTCGTGCGTGGCGAAGCAAGGCGAGACTGAAGTGACAACGCAGCAGGCGCCCCTTGTCGGGGGATCAGGCACGTTCGCCAAACGGATCATCCCCTGCCTGGATGTCAAAGACGGCCGCGTCGTCAAGGGCGTGCGCTTCGTCGATCTTCGGGTGACGGGGGACCCCGTCGATTCGGCGGACTGGTACGACCGCGAGGGGGCCGACGAGCTGTGCTTTTTGGATATCACGGCTTCGTCCGACGAGCGACCGATTCTCCTCGACGTCGTGCGGCGGACCGCCGAGCGGGTCTTCATACCGCTGACGGTGGGAGGCGGGATCCGCACGGTGGACGATATTCGCGACCTGCTGCTGGCCGGCGCGGATAAAGTGTCGATCAACAGCGCGGCGGTGGCGCGCCCCGAATTCATCCGCGAATCGGCGGAGCGATTCGGCAGCCAGTGCATCGTCATTGCGATCGACGCGCGCAAGACGGGGGACGGCTGGGAGGTGCTCACCCACGGCGGGCGAAAGCTCGCGGGACGGGAGGTCGTGGGGTGGGCCGCGCAGGCGGTCGAACTGGGGGCGGGGGAGGTCTTGCTCACGAGCGTGGATCGCGACGGGACGCAGCGGGGTTACGACCTCGACCTCCTCAAGGCGGTCTCCTCGGCCGTGCCGGTTCCGGTCGTCGCGTCGGGCGGCGCCGGAACCCTCGAACATTTCTACGAGGCCCTCATGATCGGGGGGGCCGACGCCGTGCTGGCGGCGTCCTTGTTCCACGATCGGCGCCTGTCGATTAAAGAGGTCAAGGCCTACCTCGGCGGTCGCGGCGTGGTGGTGAGACCGGTTTAACCCCGAGATCGGAGCAACGTGGCCAAGCAACCCGCACCGCGTCGAAGGGCGCGGACTCGCAATCCTCACCCCCCCGTCCGGGTCGCGGAGCAACCCGCACCGCGTCGAGGGCGCGGCACCAAAACACGGAGTTCTTCAACGCGGCCGGGTACGCCGGGGGATGCGGCGTGGTGGCGTGAGCTGCGATTTGACCAGGCGGGGTTGATCCCCGCGGTCATTCAGGAACGGGATTCCGGCCGCGTTCTGATGGTGGCCTTCATGAGCCGCGAATCGCTGGACTTGACCCTGAACACGGGGTTCACCCATTTCTGGAGTCGGTCGCGGAAGGCGCTGTGGAAAAAGGGCGAAACGTCGGGCCACACCCAGCGGGTCGTGTCGCTGCGGGTGGATTGCGACGGCGACGCGCTGCTGGTCGAGGTCGACCAAGAGGGTCCGGCGTGCCACACCGGCGAAACGTCGTGTTTCTTCCGCCGTTCGGCCGATGGTCGCTGGACCCGCGAAGCCCCCCCCGCCGGCTCCGCGGTCGCGGCTCCTTCGGGTTCAGCCGAGCGGACGGTGCTCGATCGCGTTTACGCGGTCATCCGGGACCGGAAGGCGCACCCGCGGGAGGGGTCGTACGTGGCGTCGCTCTTTGAAGGCGGGATCGACCGGATCCTCAAGAAAGTGAGCGAAGAAGCGGGTGAGGTCGTGATCGCGTCCAAGAACGGCGCTCGGGACGCGATCATTTGGGAAACGGCCGACCTCTGGTTTCATACCCTGGTGGCATTAGGTTACCACGACATCTCGCCCCAGGCGATCTTCGAGGAACTGGAACGCCGATTCAACACGCCGGCCCGCGCGATGACCACGACGCGTCCGGCGACGCGAAGGACGAGCAAGGGGAAGGAATGAGCGCGACGACCTGCCTGTTCTGCCGGATCATCCGGCGAGATCTGCCCGCGACGGTGGTGTACGAGGACGACGACGTCCTCGCGTTTCGGGACATCGCGCCCAAGGCGCCCACCCACCTCCTCGTGATTCCCAAGCGGCATATCGACAGCCTGCAGACCCTTGACGGCGACGGCTCCGGGGTGATGGCGCCGCTCTTTGCGTGTGTGGTGCGCCTCGCACGTGAAGCCGGCGTGGCGCACTCGGGGTACCGGGTCGTCGTCAACAACGGCGTGGACGGAGGCCAGACGGTGCCTCACCTTCATCTGCACCTGCTCGGGGGGCGCCCGATGACTTGGCCGCCTGGTTGACCCTCCGCGAGGCCTTTTCGTATAATGCGTCTCTTTTCGGAAAGGGAGTCCAGGGAATCATGACACTCCAGGAACGGTTGGTTGAAGAAATGAAGGACGCGATGCGCACCGGCCAAGCCGAGAAGCTCTCGGTGATCCGGATGGTCCGCGCGTCCTTAAAAAATCGAGAGATCGAACGTGGCAAAACGAAACCGCTGACCGATGCCGATGTCACGGAGGTGATCCTCTCCGGCATCAAGCAGCGGCGTGATTCCATCGACCAGTTCCGCAAAGGCGGCCGGGCCGATTTGGTGGCCAAAGAAGAGCAGGAAGTCGCCATCCTCCAAACCTTTTTGCCCCCTCCCCTGTCTGACGAGGAACTCAACGCGCTGATCCGCGAGGCGGCCGCAGAGGTCGCCGCCTCGGGGGTCAAGGACATGGGCAAGGTCATGAAGGCCGTCATGCCTCGCTTAGCGGGGCGTGCGGAGGGCGGGACGGTGAATGCGGCGGTGAAACGTTATCTCGAGAGTCGATAAAGACGGTTGACGGTTCGGCGTCCGGAGGAGGCTCGAAAGGCGACGGTGGCAAAGGGGTTTTCCGATGATGTGCTCCGGGCAATCAGAGAGCGGGTCGACCTGATCGACTTGGTCGGGTCGTACGTCGCCCTGAAGCGGACCGGACAGAACGCCGTCGGCTTGTGCCCGTTCCACACCGAGAAGCGCCCGTCCTTCACCGTGAGCGCGTCCAAACAACTGTTCCATTGCTTCGGGTGCGGAGCCGGCGGAGATCTGTTCAGCTTCGTCATGCAGCGGGAGACGGTCAGTTTTCCCGAAGCGGTCCAACTGCTGGCCCGGAAAGCGGGGGTCGCGTTGCCCGATCGCGATGCGTCGGGCGTGGATGGCCGTCGGCAAGCACTGTACGAGATCCACACGGCGGCGGCCGACCACTTTCGCCGCAGACTGGCGAGCCGGGAGGGAGAAGCGGCCCGCCGATATCTCCAGGGGCGCCGCCTCACCCCCGAGAGCGTGGAGGCGTTTGGCCTTGGCTACGCCGCCTCGTCGTGGGACGACCTCTTCGCCACCCTGGTCGCGAAGGGGTGGACGCCGAGCCAGCTTGAAGAGGCCGGGGTGGTCGTCCCCAGAGCGCAGGGTGGCGGCTGCTACGATCGATTCCGTCACCGCGTGATTTGCCCCATCCGCGACGTGCATCGCAACGTCGCGGCCTTCGGCGGTCGGGTGTTGGACGATACCCTCCCGAAATACCTCAACTCACCCGAAACCCCGATTTTCAGTAAAGGTCGATATCTCTTCGGGCTGGATCGCGCTCGCGAGATGGTCGCGTCGACCGGGACGCTGGTCGTCGTCGAGGGATACTTCGACGTCATCGCCACGCACCAGGCAGGATTCGCCAACGTGGTGGCGACGCTCGGAACTGCCCTGACTCCTGCACACATCGAGGTGATCCGGCGACTGGTCACGCGCGTCATGCTCGTGTTCGATCCCGACGCGGCGGGTGTTCGGGCGGCGCTACGGACCGTCGACCTGTTCGGGCCGCTCGATTTGCGCGTGGACGTCGTGTCGCTGCCCGGGGGCAAGGACCCAGATCGTCTGATCGTCGAAGACGGGCCGGATGCCTTCCGGGCCGCCTTGGAAGCGGGCCGCAGCCTGCTCGCGTTTGTGCTGGAGCATCTGGTGCCGCCCGGAGACTATCGGAACGTCGACGCGAAGAAGGCCGCCGCCGGGCGCGCATTGCCGGTGATCGCCAAGATCCGCAACGCGATCGAGCGGGACCATTACCGGGCGTGGATGGCCGATCGCATTCAGGTGGCCGACTCGACGCTCCGGGACGCGCTCGCCCGGATGCGGGGCGACGGCCGCATGAATGATGGGGACGGTCGGCGCCAGGCGGTGTCGGCACGCCAGCCGGCTCGGGCGGTTGCGCCGCGGCCGCGGGCTGAAGTGGTGGTGGCCGCCGCCGTGGTCCAAGGTCGACTCGATGTCGGCCGGGTGCGGGGGCTGGGGGTCGAAGCCTTCACCGATCCTGCGCTCCGCGCGGTCATCGAGCTCGTGTGTTCGTCGGCCGCGGCCGAGGAGGCGGTCGACGCCTCGCCCCCCTCGGGGTCGAAACTGTGGGAGCTGGCGGAGGGGCAGGAGGACGCGGCCCGGGCGATCGCGGAGCTGGCGGTGTTCGCCTGGTCCGAGGATGAGGCCGACAAAGAGGTGGAGGATTGCGTGACGGAGATCGAAATCTGTCGCCTCACGCCGCGGGTCCTCGAAGTCCAGCGGTCCATCGGCGAAGCCGACGCCAACGGCGAGGCGGAGCGCGTCGCCGAGTTACAGCAGGAACTCAACCGTCTGATGCAGGCCAGGGAGCGGTTGCGCGGCTCCCGGCTCGTCTCGGCCCGGGCTGTTGGGGGGTAACGTGGTGGGAGATTCCATGTCCAAAGACGATAAACTCGACGAAGTCAAACATTTGATCTCGTTGGGGAAGGAAAAAGGCTTTCTCACCTACGACGAGTTGAACAACGCGCTTCCCGCCGATGTGTTGTCGTCCGAACAGCTCGATAATATCATGGTGATGTTCGGCGAAATGGATATCGAAGTCGTGGACTCGGCCGAAGAGGGGCGGTTTCCGCCGCTCGCCGAGTCCGAGGAAGAACTCGAAGAGCTCGACGAGGCCGAGGAATTGGGAGAGGAATTCCTCGAGGAAGCGAAGGAAAAAGAGATCGACCTTACACCCGGCGTCCTCAATCGCACCGATGATCCCGTCCGCCTCTACCTCAAAGAGATCGGGAGCGTGCACCTCCTGAGCCGGGAGGGCGAGATTGAAATCGCCAAGCGGATCGAGGAGGGGAAGCGGGAGGTGACCTCGATCGTCTTCGGGATGCCGATGACGGTGAAAGAGGTGTTGGCGCGCGGCGAGCAGATCAGGCAGGACGCCATCGGCGTCGAAGACCTGGTAGTGGCGTTCGACGATGAGATCGGCGACCAGGACGCCGGCGAGCGCGATACGTCGGAGATGAAGGCCAAGGTCCTGCAGACGTTGGGCGGCCTTCGCGCGCTCTATAGGGAACTGAGCCAGGTGACGATCCGATGGAAGCGGTCCAGCGGCGATCAGGCGCGGCGGCGCAAGATGAAAGCGCTGGTGATGGAGACCAAAGACCGCCTGGTCGTCAAGATGGAGGCGTTGAACCTCCAGCCCCGGGTGCTCGAAGAAGTCGTCAAGCGTTTGAAGAGCCTGGCGGTGGAGGTGACGCGGTCCGAACGCGAGATGGCGCAGATCCGGCGACAGTTGGGGCACCCCGAGGAGGAACCGCTCCTCATCTTCCGTAAAATGAAGCAGAACCCTCGGACACACAAACCGTTTCTCAAAAAGACGGGGGTGAGCGAAGAGGAATTCCCTCGTATCGAAAAGAGCTACCGCAACGCCCACCGGATCATCAGGACGACCGAAATGGAAGCGGCGGTTTCCACCGAGGAACTCAAGGATGCGATTCGCCAGCTCGACCATGGCGATCTCAAGATCAAGCGAGCCAAGGGGGAGTTGGTCGAGGCGAATCTCCGGCTCGTGGTCAGCATCGCGAAGAAGTACACCAATCGGGGGTTGCAGTTCTTGGATCTGATTCAAGAGGGCAACATCGGCCTCATGAAGGCCGTGGATAAGTTCGAATACCGGCGCGGCTACAAGTTCTCGACCTATGCCACGTGGTGGATCCGGCAGGCGATCACCCGCGCGATCGCCGACCAGGCCAGGACGATCCGTATTCCCGTCCATATGATCGAGACCATCAATAAGTTGATCCGCACCTCTCGGCTGCTGGTCCAGGAATTGGGGCGTGAGCCGTTGCCGGAAGAGATTGGCGAAAAGATGGATCTCTCGCTCGACAAGGTGCGGAAGATCTTGAAGATCGCCAAGGAACCGATCTCGCTCGAAACCCCGATCGGTGAAGAAGAGGATAGCCATCTCGGCGATTTCATCGAAGACAAACGGGTCGCGTCTCCGCTCGAAGCGACGATCCGGTACGATCTCCAGCGCCAGATCGGCAACGTGCTCAATACCTTGACCTCTCGGGAAGAGAAGGTCTTGCGCAAACGGTTCGGCATCGGCGAAACCACCGATCACACCCTCGAGGAAGTCGGACAGGACTTTGCCGTCACACGCGAACGGATTCGGCAGATCGAAGCGAAGGCGCTTCGGAAACTGCGCCATCCGAGCCGGAGCCGTCGATTGAAAAGTTTTGTGGAGGGGTAGTGTGAGTTCGGAGCCCACAGCTCATGGCTCACGGGAAAGATGGTGCGATGAGCTGTCAGCGATGAGCTGTGAGTTCATCCGGGCCCATAGCTCAGTTGGTCAGAGCTGCCGGCTCATAACCGGTTGGTCCCAGGTTCGAGTCCTGGTGGGCCCACATGAATCGGAGATTCGTCTCGCTCCTTCTTTCACCGTACACGAAAGTAGAGTGTGAACGAACAGCTTGCGCTATTGATCCAGCTCCAGGACGTCGACAGCCGTTCCGATGTCATCGCCGAGAAGCGGCGACAGATCCCTCTGCTGGTCGAGGCCGCGGCCAAACCAGTGGAGGAGGCCCAATCCACGTTGGCCGAGGTGCAGGGTGAGCTTGACGCGCTCAATCGGGATCGCCGCGCGAAGGAACAGGATCTCGATGAGCGCGAGGAGCGGATCGATAAGTTGAAGGGGCGCTCCGCCGATCTCAAGACCAACAAGGAATACCAGACTCATTTGTTCGAGATTGAGTTGGCCCAGCAGGAAAAGGGCACGGTCGAGGAGCGTTTGCTGGAGCTGATGGATCGCGCGGAGGCCCTCCAAAAGACCGTGCGGGAGCACGAAGCCCAGATCGCCGCCCGGCGGCACGAGTACGAGGCGGAGCGGGCGCGCCTGCAGATCGAACAGAACGCCATGGAAGCCGAGGCGGAGCGGCTGACGAGCGAATCGAGAACGCTGGCCGACCAACTGCCCTCGGCGAATCGCCAATCGTACGAACACCTCAAGGCCACCCGGAAGGGCCTGGCCGTCGCGGCGTTGAAGAACGGCACGTGCCAAGGATGCCGGCTCTCCCTCCAACCGCAACTGGTCGCCGATATTCGGAAGAACGAGCAGATTCTGACCTGCACGTATTGCCACCGCATTCTGTACTCGCCCCCTCCCGTGTTGGAATCTCAAAAAGCCTGACCCGTGTTCCGGGCCGGCGTGATCATCACGGCGCTCGCCCTCCTCGCCACCGGATGTGGGGAAGCCGCGCCCCGTGTGCTGACGTCGCGGTGCGCGGCATTCGAGGGGCGGACCGATTCCGGAGGAGGGGGGACGCTCTCGGGTTCGGCCGCCTACCGGAAACGACGTGTGGCGTCGGGAGGGATGACGGGCGAGGTGGTGTCCGTTCCCATCCGATTCGCGCTGGTGGAGGTCGTCGCGTGCCGGAGCGGAGAGGTGCTCGCGGAAGGCGAGACCGGCGAAGACGGTTCGTACGCGATCTCCTTCAGCAACCCGGGACGTCCGGGCGTCTACGTCCGGGTCTCGTCCCGTTCGGGAACTTACGCCGCTTCGGTCAAACGCTCCCCGCAGGAGCCGGTGCTCTACGGCGTGGTGTCGGGGGCGATCGATGATCTCCCCCGCGGCGCGCGCGCGCTGCCGGCTCTCGAAGCGCGGGACACGAGCGGCGCCGCGGGGGCGTTCAATATCTTGGAGCAGGGGGTGCGCGGCGGACGACTGGTGGAGGCCGCGACCGGATCGACGCCGCCGGCGGGTCTCCAATGGTATTGGTATCCGGGCAATCCGGACGGCACGGCGTACAACCCCGGCGCGCGGGCGATCAGCGTCTTGGGCCAACCGGCCGATCCCGATGAATGGGACGATGCCGTGCTGCTGCACGAGTACGGGCATTACGCGGCCGACATCTATTCCAAGGACGATTCCCCCGGCGGCCCGCACCGCCTGGATGATTCGACGCTGGACCTCCGCTTGGCGTGGTCCGAAGGCTGGGCCACCTTCTTCTCCAGCGCGGTCCGCAATGATCCGCGCCACGTCGATACCTCGGGGACCGGCGTGCGGCTCGAGTTCGAGATCGAGGGGCCGTCCCTGGCCTCCAGCGCCCGGTATGACACGAACGAGCTCGCGGTGGCGGCCGTGCTGTGGGATCTCCACGACGACACGAACGCCGACGAGGAGCCCGGACCGCTGACGATTCCTTTCGACAGGATCTGGGGCGTGGTGGCCGATCTGTCGGCCTTTTCCACCGTGAGCTTCGAAGACTATTGGCTCCACTGGCAGAGCGGGAATCTGGGCGACCTGACAGCCATTCTGATCCCCCGCGGTATCGATCTCTGGCGCGACCCGTACGAGGGATCGCCGGATGACGACGCGCCCGCGCGAGGCCGAGCCATCGCTCTCGGAGAGATTCAACTCCGCACGCTGTACCCGGCCGGCGATGTCGATTACGCGGTCTTCACCCCCGACGCCGACGGCACGTACACCGTGTCGACGTCGCGGTGCGTCATCGACGCGGGGGAGGCAACGTGCGACGTGCGCGTGTCCAACGCCGCCGACACCGTGCTCGACGTCGAGGGGGTCTCACCGGGGCTATCGGCCGACAATCTGGACGGGGGCATCTATTCACCGTCGTGCGGTGTGACGTGCCCGCCTAACGACGCCGACACGCTCTCGTCTCGGATCGTTTTCTCCGGCACGGCGGGCACTCCGCTCACGATCAAGATCACCCGGTCTTCGTCGGCCCCGCCATCGGCCGGTGATTTGGGATCCTACGGCCTGGTCGTGGAAAAGATTCCCTGACCGGGTGTGCGTATCTGGAACATTGCCCCGTCGGCGCCGCGCGGACTCAAGCCAGCGTTGACGTCTTGGTCAGGCGTGTTGAGACTTTCTCGGCAGCCTGCTAGAATGCGCCCGCGATGACGACGCCTGTCCGAGCCTCCCAGAGCGCCCTGCTCAAAGCCCTGCGCCAAAAGAGCCGCGAACTAGACGTCCTCCGGCGCATCAGCGAAACCATCAGTTGCACGCTGGATCAGGAGGCCGTACTCAAACAGATCATCGAGTTGGTGGTGGAGGTGACGCGGGGCGACGCCGCGTTCCTCTACCTCCTCAATGACTCGCGCGAGGAACTGGTGTTACGAGCCTCCAAGCAGCCCCATCCGCGGCTGATTGGGCGGATCCGCCTGGAACTGGGCGAAGGGATCACCGGGTGGGTCGCGCGCGAGCGGACGCCGGTGGCGATTGCCCGCGACGCGGGCGAGGATCCCCGATTTAAGTTTTTCAAGAATTTGCCCGAAGACCGCTATCAGGCGTTCGTGTCGGTGCCGGTCATTGCCAAGAACGAGGTCATCGGCGTCATCAACGTCCAGCATCGCGAGCCCCACCGGCACGAGGCCGGAGAAATGACCCTGCTGGCGACGATCGGACACCGAGTGGGAAGCGCGATCGAGAACGCGCGGCTCTACGAGGCCATGCGGCGTAAGACGCTCCAGATCGAAACGCTGTCCCAGGTGAGCACGACGATCACCTCGACCCACTACCTCGCGGAAATGCTCCAGTTGATCGTCACGATCACGGCGCGGACGATGGGGTCGGCGATCTGCTCGATCATGTTGGCGGACGAGGGGCGGGGCGAGTTGCAGATCGCCGCCACGCAGAGTTTGTCAGACGCCTATCGAAAGAAGCCCGCGCTCAAGATCGGAGAGAGCGTCAGCGGTCGGGTCGTCAAGGAACGGAAACCGATCGCCATCCTGGACGTCACGGCGGACCCCTCCTACGTGTATCCGGATCTCGCGCGAGACGAGGGACTGTGCTCCCTGCTCTCGGTGCCCATGCTGTGCAAAGGCCGCGCGATCGGCGTCATCAACAGCTACACGGCCAAGCCGCACGTGTTCTTGCCGGACGAAATCGGGCTCTTGGAGGCGATCGCCAATCAGGCCGCGGTGGCGATCGAAAACACCCGGTTAGTGAAGGAAACATCCCAGATGCACGAAGCGTTGGAGCTTCGCAAGCTCGTCGAGAAGGCAAAGGGCGTTCTCATGCGCGAGCGGCGGCTCACCGAGGAGGAAGCCTTCCGCGTCTTGCAGCGTCAAAGCATGAACAACCGTCGTCCCATGAAGCAGGTGGCGGAAGCGGTGATCGTTACGGCGCGCAGCCGCGCCTGACGACGAGGCTTGACGCGTTACGGAGTGGCGGCGGGTGGCGCGGCGGGGCTCAGTTTCTCCTTCTTGACCTTGGGTTTCACCGGTTTCTTCGCGGTGGATGGTTTTGCCTTCATCGCCACCTTCCTCCGTTCCCGTAGGACCTCGCGCCGTCGCTTCTGCCGTCGCCGCAGCTCCTTCTGTCGTTCTCGTCCAGGTGCCATAGTCCTTTGCCCTCTCCGTTTGGGTGTGATGGCCTGCCGTGAGTAAAACCACGCCATTGTAAAGCAACCCCTTTGAAAGTCAAGCGATTCGAGCCGCAGGCCCGCGTTCTTGACAGGGACGAGCGCCTTTGTTTAGACTGAGTTGAAATTTAATTTCATTATGATGAAATCACACCCTAAAGCGCGTTCGAGCGAGTTGTTGCGAGCCAGGCTTCGCGAGCACGGCCTGAAGCTCACTCACCAGCGGGAACTGATCGCCGAGCTCTTTCTCAACCAGGACCACATTACGGTTGAAGAGCTGTACCACGAGGTGTCCAAGAGAGAACCCGCCATCGGTATCATCACCGTGTACCGGACGTTGAAACTCCTCTGCCAGTGGGACCTGGCTCAAGAACGCCACTTCGGGAAAGGTAAGACGATTTACGACAATGTCGCCTGGAAATCCCATCACGACCATCTGATTTGCACGAAATGCGGGCGAATTATCGAGTTCGCCAATTTTCAGATCGAGAAATTTCAAGAACAGGTGGCCAGCGAACACGAGTTTCACATCACGTTTCACAAGCTGGAGTTGTACGGGATCTGTAAAGCGTGCGAAGCTCACAGCGGGAAGCGTCTTCCCGGCGCTCACCGTCACTCGGCCTAAGGTCGGTCTATTCCCGCGTCACCCGTCGCTTTCCCCCCCCCAGATGGCCCGTTGGAAAGTGCAGCCCCTTGGAAAGTGCTTGACGCCAGGGGACCCTTCCGCTTATGATTGTCAGTGAAATTGAAATCTAATTCCATTTTGGAGGGTGACCATGCGGTACGTGAGACGATTGATGACCGCCGGCGCACTGTGCGCGGCGATCGTGACCACAGGGGTGTCGTTGGCCGCCGCCGATGAAGAGCGGGCGCTGACCATCAAAGACCACGTCTTTTCGCCCCAGGAAATCACGGTCAAGGCGCACACCAAAATCAAACTGGTCGTGACCAACCAGGACGCGGCGGCCGAAGAATTCGAGAGCCCCAGCCTCAATCGAGAGAAGCTGATTCGGGCCGGACAATCGACCACGATCTTGCTCCCGCCGCTCAAACCAGGCCGATATGAGTTCTTCGGCGAATTCCATCCTGAAACGGCGCGCGGCGCGGTCATCGCGGAGTAGGAGCGTCGATGTTGGGCACATTCGTCATTACGTGGAGGGAAACGATCGAGGCGGCCCTGATCGTCGGGATCCTGCTGACCTACCTCGACAAGATCGGCCAGGCGTCGCAGTTCCGCTTGGTATATTGGGGCGTGGCGTGGGCGGTTGCCGCCGCCGCGACGTTCGCCGGGCTCTCGACCTACGCGGCGGCGTTGTTTCAAGACGCGGGGCAGGAGATCTTTCAAACGGCGATCCTGTTCCTCGCCACCGTCGTCCTCACCCACATGGTCGTCTGGATGCACCACAACGCCCGGGAGATCAAGGGAGCCCTCCAGCATCGGGCGGAGCTGGCGATCGCCAAGCGGCAGTTGTGGGCCCTGGCCACCTTGGCCTTCGTCGGAGTCTTTCGAGAAGGGGTCGAGACCGTGCTGTTCCTGTGGGGCCTCTTCCTACAGGGCGCGACCGGCGAGTCCGTCGGCCTGGCGGTGACCGGCGGATTCTTGGGCGTCGCGGTAGGGATCTTGATGACGTGGGCATTTTTCAAAGGGTTTGGCCACCTCGATCTCAAGCCATTCTTTCGCGTGAGCGGCGTCATCCTGATCTTCATGGCGGCTGGGATGCTGGCGACCGGTTTCGGCCATCTGATTGCCGCGGGGCTGCTTCCCGGCATCATCGAGCCGTTGTGGGACACGTCCTCACTCTTGAGCGAACGAAGCCTCCTGGGATCGTTGGCGGCGGGGATCTTCGGGTACCGATCTCACCCGTCGTTGGTCGAGGTGGGAAGCTACCTCCTTTACTTCCCGGTCGTCTTCGGGGTGTTAGAGATCCAGCGGAGGCTGCATGTGCCGACCGCAGCGCGCGGTCGCCGCGGCGTTGCTGAGGGGGTCGATTCCACTCCAGAATCTTGACACGTCATCCCCCTCGTGAGTAGAGTCAACGGCGGAGGACGTCGATGCGCCGTTTGAGACTCGCCCTGGCCCAGATGAACAGCACCGTGGGGGACCTGGATCGCAACGTGGCGACGATTCGGCGTCTCATCGGTGAGGCCCGTCGCGCCGGCGCCGATCTGGTCGCGTTTCCCGAGATGGCGCTCCCCGGTTATCCCCCCGAAGATCTGCTCCTCAAGCCCCAGTTCATCCGCGACAATCTCAAGGCCCTGGACGCAATTGCCGCGTCCACGCGTGGCCTGGTGGCGGTGGTCGGCGTGGTGGATCGCAACGGCGACATCTTCAATGCCGCCGCCGTGCTGGCCGACGGCCGGCGCGTCGGGATGTACCACAAGATGTATCTGCCCAATTACGGGGTGTTCGACGAAGACCGGTACTTCCAGGCGGGGAGCCAGTGTCCCGTCTTCACCGTCGCGGGGGTCACGGTGGGCGTGAACATCTGCGAAGACAACTGGTATCCCGAGGGACCGACGCAACTCCAGGCCGTCGCGGGCGACGCCGAGGTCATCGTGAACATCAATGCCTCGCCGTACTATCAAGGTAAGGGCGCGTTCCGCGAGCGAATGTACGCGACGCGCGCGGCCGACAACCTGGTAATCGTCGCGGCGGTCAACATGGTGGGCGCGCAGGACGAGCTCGTGTTCGATGGTCACAGCGTGGTGGTTGACGAGCACGGTTCGATCCTCGCCAGGGGTGGGCAGTTTGTCGAGGAACTGCTCGTCGTCGATCTGGACGTCGACGCGGTGTTTCAGTCGCGGCTCCACGACACGAGGCGGCGCAAGAAGAAGCTCGCGTTGCTGGAACAACACGGAGCGGTTCAGCGGTTCGACATGCCGCGGATCAAGCCGAAGCCGAGACGGCCAGGGATGAACCGACCGGTCGCGCCGCCGCTCCCGCCCAACGAGGAGGTGTACCGCGCGCTGACGACCGGCGTGCGCGACTACGTCCACAAAAACGGGTTTGAGACCGTCGTGATCGGGCTGAGCGGCGGCATCGATTCGGCGCTCACGGCGGCGATCGCCGTCGACGCATTGGGAGCGCCGCGCGTGGTGGGCGTGTTCATGCCGTCGCCGTACAGCGCGACCCAGAGCCGAGAAGACGTCGCGCGGCTGACGAAAAACCTGGGGATCCGCCTCGTCACCCTGCCCATCCCCGGATTGATGGCGGGCTACGAGAAGGTCCTGGCCGCCACGTTTGCGGATCGCCGGCCTGATACCACGGAGGAAAACATTCAGGCGCGCATCCGCGGCAACCTCCTCATGGCGCTCTCGAACAAGTTCGGGTGGCTCGTGCTCACGACCGGCAACAAGAGCGAGATGAGCGTGGGCTACGCGACGCTTTACGGCGACATGGCGGGCGGGTTCGCCGTGATCAAGGACGTGTACAAGACCATGGTCTACACGCTCGCGCGCGACCGCAACCGGGCCGGCGAGGTGATCCCGCAGCGGATCATCGACCGCGCGCCGACGGCCGAGCTGAAAGCCGATCAAACCGATCAGGACACGCTGCCACCGTATGAGGTGCTCGATCCCATCCTCCGCGCGTACGTCGAGGAGGACAAGGAGATCGGCGCGATCGTTGCCCAAGGCTTTGCTCGTCGGACCGTGACCGCCGTCGCGCGGATGGTCGACCGCAGCGAATACAAGCGCCGCCAATCCCCCATCGGCATCAAACTCACCCCTCGCGCGCTCGGCAAGGACCGGCGGATGCCGGTGACGAATCGCTACCGGGAGCGGTGAATGGTGGAAGCGGGCCTGAGTCAGAGGACTGAAGACTCATTGGAGACGGTCTCAGGTCCTCAAAAGTCAACAAGTCAAGATTGACCCCGTCGCTATTTCTCGCAACGCCACCTTTGCTTGTCCCGAGTTTTCCGAGGGCTACAGCGGCAGCGTTCTTTACTTGAACGCGGATCACCAACGGTTCCTTCGTGGCGGCCTCTGCCACTTCAGAAACAAAAATTCAGAAACACGTTGCTATGTTACATTCGTTATGTTATATAACATCCCGTGGCTCGCGGTGAATCCGGCAGAATCGTTCTAGAAATCGATCCTTCTCAGAAGGATGATCTGTATTTTGCTCTGACGAAGGATGGGCTAACGCTCAAAGACTGGTTTCTACAACAGGCTTCTCAATATCTCCGAGACCGCTCTCAGCTCTCGCTCTTCGGTTCATCGGCTGTTGCTGAGGAACTAACTCCATACCGGGTCAAATCTGAGCCTGCCGACGTTTCGCCTGCGAAGAAAAAGCAGCACCGCGGAAAGCCTAAGGTCGGATGAACTTCATCGAATTAGAATCCGAGCAAAAGCTTCGAGGCGGCTTCTACACCGAACCGTCGATTGCCGCGTTCCTAGTGAAGTGGGTAAAGGAAGCTGCCCCACGATCGCTCCTAGAACCGAGCTGTGGGGACGGTGCATTCCTTGCTGCCCTCCAGCAAGAGGGCATTCCGACACTAAAATCTATTACCGCATTTGAACTTAACGCAGAGGAAGCCGAAAAAGCCCGAGCACGCACCAAACTCAGCGCTCGCATCCTCAGCACTGACTTTCTCCGCTGGTATCTTTTCGAAGCGCAGGATAGAGTGGCCTTCGACGCGGTCGTTGGAAATCCTCCCTTCATTCGCTACCAATACTTACCGGAACAACAGCAGTTCCTCGCCGAAAAGATATTTGCCCAGCTCAGACTCCCCTTTACCAAGCACACCAACGCGTGGGTCCCATTTGTCCTAGCCTCAATCAAGCTGCTCCGACCGGGTGGACGAATCGCCATGGTGATCCCGTCGGAGATATTTCACATCCCCCATGCACAATCCCTTCGGTGCTATCTTGCCGAACAGTGCTCCAGAATTCTTCTCCTTGATCCCGAGGAGATCTGGTTCAACGACACACTGCAAGGAACCGTGCTCCTTCTCGCCGAGAAAAAGCGCGATGCATTCGAGAAAGGGCAAGGTGTTGCGATCATTCCTGTCGCAAGCCGTCGAACCCTGTCTACTAATCCGGAACAGCACTTCCAAAACGCGGCCTACACCAACGGCGTCACTATCGAGGGAAAATGGATGCCCGTATTTCTCTCTGCCGGCGAACGCGCACTCCTCGCGCAGATCAGAACCCAGCAGAACGTCAAGAAATTTGCCGAAATTGCCTCCGTTGACGTCGGAATCGTTACCGGCGCCAACAAGTTTTTCCTCGTACCTGACAGCACCGTCGAAGAATTCGGCCTGCAACGCTGGGCGCACCCGATGTTCGGCCGCAGCGACCACGTCCAAGGACTGGTTTATTCAGAAAAAGACCATAATACCAATCGGAAAACCGGCCTACCGGCAAACTTCCTGTGGTTCCAAGAGGAAGAATTCGAGGCTCTTCCCTCCAACGTGCGGCGTTATCTGGATATCGGCCTAAGCCAAGAACTGCACACGCGCTTCAAATGCAGAACGAGAAAAGTCTGGTATAAAGTACCCTCGGTTTATTCAGCGCCCATCGCCATGCTAAAAAGGGCGCATCATTACCCCCGACTCGTGCTCAACAGCGCCGAAGCATATACAACCGACACTGCCTACCGGATCCGTCCCCTGGGAATCAAACCGGAGGCCTTAGTGCTTAGCTTCGTGAACAGCCTCACATGCCTCACGGCTGAGATGGAAGGTCGCCACTACGGTGGCGGTGTCTTAGAACTCGTTCCCTCGGAAATCGAAAGACTCCTTGTTCCCATCATTACAGCCACCCGTGCAGACCTCGGCGCGGCCGACCGTAGATTCCGTAGCGCACAGGACAATTCCGCCTTTTTGCAAATGCAAGACGAATTCGTCCTTGGGGAAATCGGCCTTACGAAAGAGGAGCAGGAGACATTGCACAACGCGTGGCTCAAGCTTCGGGATCGGCGTCATCGCACCCCTTCCTCCGATGAATTAGAAGAAGCCCTCCCTTGACGGCTAATCGATCTCGATCAGGAATTCTGGTGGATTCCCTTCCTTGCGATACAGGGACATAATCCGAGCCAAGAGATCGCGCTTGGCAACGAATTTTAGTGCGGGACCCCAATGCAGGGATGTCATGGAATTCTTCTGTTTGTAGGTCTTGGTGTTCGTCTTGGTATTATGAGACAGTTCCAATTTGAAGCTACCATAATTCAGCCCCTTCACAACGATCTGGAAGGAAGCATCGGCACGCTCGTAATGCGGTAATGTTCTGTCCGTATGCCAGTCAAGGCCAGCGAATGCCTCAACACGGAAAAAGTGGCGCTGATCAATATCCTTGGCAGCACCCTTCTTCCACAACATTGACCCAGTCGCGTGCGTTTGTTTACCACTCGGAATGTTTAGATCGCGTTCCGTGAGTTTGCGGCTCTCCCAGGTCAGAACGAATTCGGGAACCTGAACGACGGGCGCTGGTGTGGGTGTCGGAGCGGGAGCTGCCG
>Ga0180094_1000079_pt1 | contig 23271 bp, 22 predicted proteins | sample EasRivT47_16_1Da_FD_121786 | JGI IMG/M metagenome (GOLD analysis project Ga0180094, IMG submission 121786) | Soil microbial communities from meander-bound floodplain in the East River, Colorado, USA - East River metaG ERMLIBT47_16_1Da | ecosystem: Environmental > Terrestrial > Soil > Floodplain ... | reverse complement strand
AGGAGTTCGGGCTGCGCGGCGACGTGTCGTCCGATGCAGCCAGCGTGCTGCCGCTCGCTCAGGCACTCCTCGGTGTCCCGGGCCTCAGATTCATGCGCGATCCGACGCGCGGCGGGCTCGCCACCGTGGTGCACGAGATCGTCCGCGCGAGCGGCCTCGAAGCACGCCTCGATGAGCCTGCAATCCCGGTACGTCCACCGGTGCGCAGCGTTTGCGAAACGCTCGGCTATGACCCGCTCTACCTCGCCTGCGAGGGGCGAATCGTCGCGGTCGTGGCGCCAGAGCATGCAGCGCGCGCGCTCGAGGCGCTGCGGGCGCATCCCGCGGGGAGAGACTCCGCGATCATTGGCCAATTGGCCGGCGCGGGCAAGCGGGTGGTGCTACGGACGGAGCTCGGCGGTGAGCGCTATATCGAAGAGCTCGAGGATGATCCTCTGCCGCGTATCTGCTGAGACGGGTCAGCGCTGTGGCGCGTAGAGCGGCGTGATGTCGATGTAGATGATGTATTCAGCAACCCGGTCCCCCCGCATCACCAGCGTGTCGGCAAAGGGCAGCGTGATTTTGCTGCCGTCGAGCCGGGTGTAGGTGACGAGGCCGTCGAGGGCGATGGCGTCAACCGCAGGCCATACCCGCACGACCTGATGGTGCGATCGCTGAATGCTGGCGAAGAACTGCCTCACGGCCCGCTCGATCGCCGGGCGGCCCAATACGGGTGGCGCATTGCCGAAGTGGAAGACCGCATCCTCCGTGAGATAAGTGCAAAAACCGGTTGCATCGGCGGCGTCGATCGTGCCGATGAGCGAGCGCAGCCACTTGGGTTCATGAGTCGCCATCAATCGAACCAGACCAGTGTGCTCAGGCGCCGCGCCACGCCCACACGGCGAGCCACAGACAACCCACGGCATGAATCGCCAGCGTGCGCTCGATGGCGCGCGTCAGACGCTCGCGCGCTTCGGCCACTGGCCGCACATCGCGCGAGTTCGCGAGCGCAAGTGCGAAGATGAATGGCGGTACGACCAGCGCGAATGGACTCAGGAGCCCGGTAGCGACCGCCGCGACCATTGCGAGCAATGCACCGAGGTGCAGCCCGACGTAGACCCAGCGCGCCCCGCCGACGCCGAGACGGACCGGTAGTGTGCGCTTGCCGGCCGCCGCATCGGCGGCAATGTCGGGCACCTCGTTGATGAGCAGGATGGCTGTGACCCACAAGGCGACCGGAACCGAGACGAGCAGGGAAGCGAAGTCCACGACCCCGGATTGCAGCCAGGCGGCGCCCGTAACGGGGAGCAACCCGAAGGCCGTAGCGATCGCGACTTCTCCGACGCCGCGCCCGGCGAGCTGCACCGGACGCAAAGAGTAGAGCGTGGCGAGCGCGACGCCCGCGAGCCCGAACGCAAGCACGAGCGGGCCCTTGAGCCACGCGAGCAGCGCACCGCAGATCAAGGCAGCGGCGAGCAGCCCGACGCCGAAGCGCCGCATGGCTTGTGCGCTGAGGATTTCGTTTTGAATGAAGCGCGAGCCACCCGTGTAAGGGAAAATGCGATCGACATTGGCACGGTCGGAACCACTCTCTTCGTCCGCCACGTCGTTGATCACGTTTGCGCCCGCGTGTACCAGCATCGTCGTCAGGAGTGCGAGCGCGGCAACGGCGAGATCGATCGCTCCGCTCACCGCGTGACCCCAGGCAGTGCCGACGACGACTGGCAGCACGGATGCCGGAAAGAAGGCAGGCCGCATCGCCCGCCAATAGCGGCGCAGGATCTGGCCCGGCGAGTGACCGAGCAGCTCGACAGCAAGAGGTTCGGAGGCAGGCGACACGGTGTTACTCCTTTGGTTCGGAACCCGCTTCGTGCACCCGTACATTCTCTTCCATTTCGTACAGCTCGAGTTGCTCCTCGACGAATCGCAATGCCTGCTCGAGCTCCGGCATCAGCACGTTCTCGAGCGCACGCGCCCGCCGCTCGGTGCGACGGTACTCGGCCGCGAGCCGGCGCAGATTGCGTTCGAGCGCCGCAAGCCACACTGCGTCGAGCAGAAGCCCGACGTGCGCCGCCGCACAGGCACGCGCTTCGGGTGACGGATCGACCGCCCCGCCGGGCGGATCCGCAGACGCGGCTTGTGCCAACGCCTCGACGATTCCGATTCCCAGCACGCGACGCGTCCGCTGCTCAATGTGGAACTTCTCCAGCTGGAGCGCAGGATAGACGATGAGCGCGTCCAGTCCATGACGCGCTGCCGCGTCGAGGAGCAGGGCGGCGGCATTGCCGTGGAGAGCGAGCCAGGCTGCACGCTCGGACTGATAGCGCTCGAGACCGCGCAGAATCTCGGCGGCAAGCAGCATTCGTTTCTCGTCAAGGAACTCGTAGCCCTCCTGGACGAGGTGACGCTCCTCGCGCAGCTCGAGCGCAGTCGAGCGGTTCGCCGACAGCTCGCGCTCGAGCTCAGGCATCCTGTCCCCCTTCAATATAGTGGGCGCGCTGGCGTCGATCGAGGCGCGTGAGCTCCTGCGGCGGCAGCAGCCGGAGCACCCGCCAGCCGGCCGCCATGCTCTCCTCGAGAGTGCGCACATGCTCCTGATGTACGAGCTGGTGCTCAAAGGCATCGCCGAATTCGAGGTAGCGTTGCTCGACAGCTGAGAGCCCTTCGCGGCCCAACACGCTCGCGAGCAGGCGAACCCGGATGGCGCGCGCGTACGCCGCGAACAATTGATTGGCGAGTCCCGGATGATCGGTGTGGGTGGAACCGGTGCCTATCCCGGCGTCCATGAGCCGCGAGAGACTCGGCAATACCTTCACCGGCGGATAGACCCCGGCTCTGTCCAGCTCCTTGTCGAGCACGATCTGTCCTTCCGTGATGTAGCCGGTGAGGTCGGGGATCGGATGCCCGATGTCGTCTCCGGGCATGGTGAGAATCGGCAGCTGCGTGAGTGTACCGGGGCGGCCGCGCACGCAGCCGGCGCGCTCGAAGATCGAGGCCAGGTCCGAGTACATGTAGCCCGGATAGCCCTTGCGGCTCGGGATCTCACCGCGGCTCGAGGATACCTCGCGCAGCGCCTCGCAATAGTTGGTCATGTCGGTCATCACGACCAGCACGTGCCGCCCTTCGACAAAGGCGAGGTACTCGGCGGCGGTCAACGCGTAGCGCGGCGCGAGCAGGCGCTGTGTGCTCGGATCGTCCGCAAGATTGAGAAACAGCGCGGTGTGACCGAGCGCTCCACTGCGCTCGAGGCTGCCGCGAAAGACCTCCGCCGTGTCATGCGAGACACCGATGCCCACGAACACGAGCGCGAAGTCCCCTTGCGCGGCGCCTCGCAGATGCGCGCGCTGCGCGATCTGCACCGCGAGGCGGTCATGTGGTAGACCGCTGCCGGAGAAGATCGGCAGCTTCTGACCGCGAACGAGGCTATTCATCAGATCGATGGTGGTCACGCCGGTCTCGATGAAATCCTGCGGCAGCAGGCGCGCTGCAGGATTGATCGGCAGCCCATCGACGGGGAGCTCGAGCTCGGCGGGCAGGCCGGGGCCACCATCGATGGGCACGCCGATGCTGTCGAACACACGGCCGAGAATGCCCGGACCGACCGCAAATTTCAGCGGCTCGTCGCGCAGGATGATACGGGTATCGGTCGTGCCGAGACCGTGCGTGCTTTCCAGCACTTCGAGCACCAATGTCTCCTCATCGAGCGCGACCACGCGACCGATGCGTCGGTGTCCGTCGCGGCCAACAACCTGAACTGCACTGTGCAGGCCGACGTCCACGGTGCGCCGGGCGAAGAGCAGCGGCCCCGCGACGCGCGTGACGGCCCCTTCAGCGGATAGCGTCGCGCGCATCGCTCGCCTCGGCCGTCAGGCTTTCAAGCTGGCTTTCGATCTGTCGCACGAGAGGCTCAATGAGCGCAATGCGATCCTCGCCGACATCCTCCCCCAGACGCTGCAGACGGCGGTAGGTCTCGAGCGCGACGATCCGTTCCGGTGAGACGCCTCGCTCGAGGACGCGCTCCGCGAGTTCGATGAACCGCATGACGGCCTTGACGATCGCGGCCTGGCGGGCGGGCGAGCAGTAGCGGTCGACTCGCGACATCGCCGACTGGCGCAGCACCGCTTCGTTCACGAGCTCGGCGCACGCCAGCGCGAGCTGTTGCGCGGGTGGCAGCGCTTCCTTGCCGACGATGCGCACCATTCTCTCGAGTCGCGCCTGCTGCTCGAGGAGGGTGAGAATCCTGCGACGGTGCTCGAGCCAATCCGGGTTGCCATGCAGCTTCCACCACTGAGCCATCACCTCCACGTCTTCAGAGTAGGACTGCAGAGGGTGGATGGCGGGATAGAAGCGCGCATGCGCACGTTGCCGATCCAGCGCCCAGAAGCTGCGCACATAGCGCTTGGTGTGCAGCGTCACGGGCTCGGAGAAATCGCCCGCCGGGGGGCTGACCGCGCCAATGATGGTCACCGAGCCCTCGGCGCCGGCGAGGGTGCGCACGCGCGCCGCACGCTCGTAGAAGTCGGCGAGGCGTGAGCTGAGATAAGCGGGATACCCGGCCTCGCCGGGCAGCTCGCCGAGCCGGCCTGACACCTCGCGCAAGGCCTCTGCCCAGCGGCTCGTCGAATCGGCCATCAGCGCGACGTGTAGTCCCTGATCGCGGAAATACTCGGCCACGGTGATCGCCGTTAGATGCTCGCTTCGCGCGCAGCCACCGGCATGTTGGAGGTGTTGGCGATGATGACGGTGCGCTCCATGAGTGGCCGCCCGCGCGTCGGATCCTCGAGCTGGGGAAACTCGTGCAGCACCTCGGCCATCTCGTTGCCGCGTTCGCCGCAGCCGACGTATACGATGACGTCGGCGTCGCAAGACTTGGCGAGCGCCTCTTGCAGCACCGTCTTGCCCGTGCCGAATCCGCCAGGCAGTGCAGCACGGCCGCCGCGCGCGACCGGAAACAGGGTGTCGAGGATTCGCTGTCCGGTGACGAGCGGACCGCTTACCTGAAGTCGGGCGCCCACCGGGCGACGCCTGCGCACGGGCCAGTCGTGGGCCATCGAGAGATCGAGCGTGCGACCGTCAGGCGAGCGCAAGCGGCAGATCGGCGCGTCGTCGAAATACTCGCCGGTGGGCGCAATCCACTCGGCGATGCCCCTCTGGTCGGGCGGTACGAGGCAGCGCTGCGCCGGTCCATGCGCGTGCACTTCGCCGAGCACGGCGCCTCCGAGGAGCTGTTCACCTGCGCGTGCGACGGGCTCGAAGCGGAACGGCCCGGCGGGAGCCTGCGCCATACCGCGCTCGGTGAACATCGCATTGCTGCGGTCGAGCGGGCGAAGCAGACCGTCAAAAATGTGACCGATGAGCGCGGGACCAAGCCGCGTCGTGAGCGGTTGGCCCGTGCCGACGACGAGGTCACCCGGCCGCAGACCGCTCGTATCCTCATAGACCTGCGCGACGAGCTCGTCGTCACGCAACTGGATGACCTCGCCGAGGAGACCCTCCGCGCCGACACGCAGCGCCTCGTGCAGGTGGAATGGGCCGCGCATCCTGGCCCGCAGGACCGGGCCACCGATCCAGCGAATTCGCGCCTCGCTCACGCGCCCGCCACTCCGGCGCTTGCGCGCGACTCGTCGCGCAACCACTCGCGCAGGAAATTCGCGCCGATCGCAGCGACATCGTCGAGCAGACCGGCGACGGCCGCATCGAGCGTTGCGCCGGCGGCTTGAATGCTCAGACCGGCCCTGAGTTCTACGCGCTCGCTGAGCGTGTGCGTTCCGGCCCGCAATTCCCCGGCTCGCGCGAGCAGACCGTCGCGCTCCTCCTTGCTGGTGCCGGGTGCTATCTCGATCGTCCAATCCGCGCTGCAGAGCTGCTGCGCGGCCGTGGCGAGCGCACTTTCGCACCACTCGCGACGCGCACCCGGCTCTCGCCAGCGCCGATCCAGCGCGGCGGGGAGCCCGTCACGGGCTCGCCTTACGAGCTCGCCCAGAGCGGTGCGCTGCTCGCTGCGTCGCGCAGCATCGAGCTCGGCACGCCGGAGCGCGAGCGCTTCCGCGAGTCGCATTCGTTCGTAGCGCACCGCCTCTCGCAACCTGCGGCGCGCCTCACTGCGTGCGGCGCGCACGATCGCCCGAGCGCGCTCGCGTGCGCTCGCGAGCTCGGCGCTGCAGCGACGCTCGCGGTCCTGCTCGAGTCTCTGGAGCAGTCCCTGGAGCTGCGCGGCGATGATGCTGTCCGGCAGGCTCACGTCTCGACTCCGAGCGTACGTTGCAGCTCGCGCGCGAGATCGGGTGGATCACGACGGCGGAGCGTATCCGGTATGACGAGCAGCAGTGGGCGGTTCGCAGCGAGCGCTGACTCGAGCCGCCTCGCTGGCAGCGCGGCTGCGAGCGTTGCGCTCAGCAGGAGCAGTTCGCATTCATTACATGCGGTTTCAAAGGCGGCAGTAAGCGTCTGCGTGTTCGGCACGATCGTGCGCGCTCCCGCGAGACGGAATCCCGCGGCGGTGAGTTCGTCCGCAATCACGATGGGTGCCGCCACGTCAGCTCACCCGGTTGAGGATCAGGATCGCGATGATGAGTCCGTAGATCGCGATGCCCTCCGCCAGTCCGACCAGGATCAGCACGCGTCCCATGAGCTCTGGCTTCTCGGTGAGCGCGCCGACAGCGGCGCTGCCCACTCGGCCGACGGCGTAGGCCGCCGCCAGCGAGCTCAACCCCACCGCGAGCGCGGCGCTCAGTAAGCCCCACTGCAGCGCCTGCGGATCGGTTTGTGCGGCGAGCGACTCCGCTGGTGGGGCCTGAGCCAGCGCAGTCGCCGCAAAGACGACGACAACGAGGGCGGCGAGCGCGAGCCCACCTCCCGTCCAGGCGAGCAAGCGCAGGATGCGAAGCTTGGCATTCATGTGGGGCGTTCCTGAGAGGATGAAGGGACGACATCGATTTCCGGCAGCGGCTGGAACTCGCGCCCGGCGCCACGCAGAAAGCGGACAAAGAATTCGAACAACACCAGCCGGGTGGTCTGGATTCCGGCGACGAGCGCTTCGAGCGTGATCACGAAGGCATTGCCAAGGACCAGCACGACGACCGCGAGTACGCGCGACGAAGTTGCGGAGGCCAGCCCCGTGATTGCGACCGAGAGGCCGCAATGAGCCAGCGCAAATGCGCCGACGCGCAGGAAGGACACGGTGTTGACGGCGATCTGCAACGCCGACTCGAGAAACTCGCCGATTGCTGGCCCGATGCGTGCGATGCGCGTGCCCGCGGGTGCGCACACAACCTGCCCGGCCACGAACCAGACTGCGCCGGTGGTGGCGATCCAGAGTGCAGCGACGTCCACGACAGCGAGGAGCAGCCCGACGTAGAAGGCCACCAGCCCGCCCTTGGATGCGCACCAGCGTGCGCCGCGACCCGCCCAGTGCTGCTGCAAGGCATCCAGCGCCAGCCCGAGCAGCACGACCACGGTGCCGAGGCCGAGGGTCACACCCAAAACCAGCAGTGGGGCCTCAAGCGGTGCGAACCACAGGGGGTGAATCAGATCCTCGCGCGCGAACACACTGCCGAAGAGCACGCCGAACATTATCGAGGCCACGCCGCCGGGCACGAGCAGGGCAAGGAGCGGATAGCGTCGCCGCAGTGCCAATCCGGCCGCGAGCAGGACGAGCCCCTGCCCGACATCGGCGAACATGAAGCCAAAGACGAGCGGGGCGATGATTGCGACCAGAAGGCTCGGATCGGCTTCCGACAGGCCTGGCGTGCCCAGCAGGCGCGGGAACAGTTCAAAGGGCCGCACCCACCGGGGATTGCGTAACGTCACGGGTGGCTCCAGCCCCTCCGGTGGCGACGGAAACTGCAGGAGATGCGGAACGTCAGCTGCTTGAAGTCGCTGCTCGAGCGGCTGCGCATCGGACTGGCGCGTCCATCCCGTCACCCACGCGAAGTGCTCGGTGCCGGCGAGCTGGGGTACCTGACTTGCGTACCAGTCCGCGAAGGCGAAATCGCCGAGCACGCGCTCGAGCCCACGCTCGGCCTTAAGGCGCTCGAGCGAAGCGCGCAGAGCGCGCACCTTGGAATCCGTCGAAGCGATCATCTGCGTCAGCGCTGCGCGCTCAGAAGGACCACCCGCGGGCAGCGCCGGCAGGACGACGCGACGCGCCTTACGGGCGAGCAGGGCGTCTTCGAGAGCCACGATCTCCGCAGCAACGCCCACGGCGACGAGGAAACAGTGTCGGCCGGCATCGATGCGCTGTACGAGCGCACCTGCTGGAAGCTCATTCGGCCAGTCGCGGGATTGAAGACGAAACGCACAGCTTCGCAAGTGCGGCCCAGCGCCCGCGAGCTGCGTGAGCCGCGGCAGGCGTCCCGCCGAGGCTTCGACGAGCTCCGCGGTGTGCTCGATCTCTGCGCGCTGTGCGAGCGCGGCTTGCAGCTCCGCGACGAGCGGCTGCGCCTGTGTGTGCCACTCGCGCAGCTGCGCGAGCGCGTCGTCGAGTATGCGCTGAGGTTCGCGCGGTGTGCCTCCCGACTCGAGGCGCGGCGCGGGCCAGTAGGGAGAATAACGGCGCTGCAGATCGCGGAATTCGGCAAGACTCGCGTCCAGTTCTGGCAGAACACCGCGCGCGATGGTGCGGCTGTGAGTCTCGAGCTGCACTGCGTGCGTGCTCGCGAGCAGCGCCAGGGTGCGAGACAGTTCCTCGCGCGGCACGAGCAGCTCGAACCACGCGGCCGGGCGCGAACGGACACTCATGCGGCGTCCGCGCGTGCGGTTTCGAGGAGCACGCGGCGCACGAGGCCGGCGCGCAACCGCTCGAGATCGAGCGCTTCGAGGAGCAGATGGGCAACGGTTGCCGCTGCAGTCTCGAAGTGACGGCGGAACTGCATGCACAGCCGGAGCTTGAGCGCCATCCGCAACTCGGCGCTCGGCGGCGCTTCAGCGTCGCGCATGCTCGTGGAGTGCTCGGCGACCGCCCGCACGATTTCCTCGAGCGCATGCGCCTGCTCAGTCGATGTGCGCGGCCAGAGCCGGCGCCAGACAATGAGCCAGGCGCGCAGAGTGGGCATGCCGGAGCTCGCTTCCAGCAGCAGGGCGGCAAGCGGCGACGCCTGCAGAGCGCGCTGGCGCTCAGAAGCGTCTGTCCGGCACCACGGCGCGTAGATTTCGTCGTCGGCCATCCAGGAGTGAACCGCGTCGCCACGCAGCAGGTGATCGACGACCGGCAGATCGACGAGAAATGCCGTCCATGCCAATGCCGGGCGCCAAGGGTTCGGAAGAAAGCGAGCAACCTCGTTCACGTACGCCCGCCATTCGGCGCGCAGGCGTGCTTCGAGCGCATGGCTGCCCATGTCCGAGGCGACGCGCTCGATCCAGCGGGCACGGCCGGTGGCGCGCAGAACGTGCAGATACTGCGCGGTATCGTGCGTCGCTTCGAGCCGCCGCCACTCCTGCTCTGTGAGTCGCGTGCCATGGCGAGCTTGGATGCGCGCCTGCGCGTACGCAAAGTCCGAGTCGCCAGTCATGCAGGAGACGTCAGCCACGCGGCCACGCGATCGAGCAACGAATCGGATGCAGTCTGTTGGGAGCGCTCGGCGAGCCGCTTGGCCGCATTGCCCTCCACTGCGAGCTCGGTGACCTGGCGGGCGAGGGCGGTGGCGCAGCGATCGTGTACCAGGCGCACGCGCTCGTCGCAGCGGTGCGCGATCTCCGCGGCGCGCTCCGTTGCCTCCTGCACGGCGAGCGCACCGGCTCGCTCGGCCTCGCGCACGGCATCCTCTACCGCCTGTTCAGCGGCGAGCGCTGCATCCATTGCTTCGGCGACACCAGCAGATTGAGGTGGCGCGGCCATCAAGATCCCCCTGACTGATTCATAGGAACCCGAAACTTGCCTGACGCATCGCTGCGGCAGCAATCGCGGTTTTCCGCAAGCCGCCGGAGCGTCGGGCCTCGGCGGCCAAAACCGCATGCCCGGGCGACTAGCGGTAAGTACATCCCGCAGCCGCGAAGTCGCCGATGCCGTGCTAGCTTAGCTCACGACAGTCAGGACCGCTGTTCGCCCTCGGCCGTGGACGAGACGCCATGAATGAATTCGGCGTGCTGATGATCGGTTTTCTCCTCGGCATCAAGCACGCGACCGAGGCCGATCACCTGGCCGCTGTGGCAACACTGGTCACGCGACATCACTCGCTCGCGCAGAGCATGCGACACGGAGCGGCCTGGGGCATCGGCCATACCTTCACGCTGCTGCTGTTCGGGGGTCTGGTACTGGCGCTCGGAACATCAGTCTCGCAGCATCTGGCGCTGGCGCTGGAAGTCGCGGTCGGCGGCATGCTCATCGCGCTTGGTGGGAATGTGCTGTATCGGCTGGTCCGCCAGCGAATCCACGTCCACATCCATAGTCATCAAATGGGTGGGCGCCATGCGCATGTTCACAGTCACACGGTTCTGGATGTGCACTTCGATGCGGCGCATGAGCACGCCCATGCGGCAGGCTTGCCATTGCGTGCGCTCGCGGTGGGGATGACACACGGTATGGCAGGTACGGCGGCTCTGGTCGTCCTGAGTCTGGGTGCCGTGCAGTCCTGGACGGCAGGTCTGGCGTATATCGGACTGTTCGGCGCCGGTTCCGTCGTCGGCATGGCGTTGCTTTCGGTCGTCATTGCGATTCCGCTGCGGCTGACGGCGCCCCGTTTGGGAAGGCTGTACACGGGACTGACCGCTCTGATAGGGGGCTCCAGCTGCGCACTGGGAGTGTTTATCGTGTATCGATTTGGCGTCGCTGAAGCCCTGCATCTCGGCTGGCTCAATCCGGCTGCGTAGCTGCACTGCTGACCTGCGCCTTCGCGTGCCGATGCATTCTTACTTGATCACCAGGTTGGCTTTGCTGGCCATGATCAACGCTGACGATCGAGTCCGCGCATGAGCGCCGGGGACCTGCCGGCGCAGCATCGACTGGTGTGGCGCAGGGCGGCGATCCTTGCCCTTGCATGCGTAGTCCTCGCTGCTGCGGCCTCATCCGATGCGCTACATGCGGCGCTGCTCGATGTGCTCGAGGCCAGCGAAGCACTGATTGCCCACAGTCCGATCATCGGTGCGACGCTGTTCATCGCCTTCGCCGCCGTATCGGCGATGCTCGCGTTCGTATCCATTGCGTTCATCGTCCCGGTCGCGGTCTACTCCTGGGGCGAACCGCTGAGCATGCTATTGCTATGGGTGGGATGGATTCTGGGCGGCTGCCTTTCCTACGCTACTGGACGCTTTCTGGGTCGAGCGGTGGTTAGATGGCTGATGGCGGACGCGGCGCTTCATCGTCTCGAGAATCGTGTGCAGCAACGGACTCCGTTTGGCCTGGTGCTTCTATTTCAGCTTGCGCTGCCCTCCGAGATCCCCGGGTACCTGCTCGGGCTGGTGAACTACAGTTTCGCCAAATTCCTGCTGGCACTGGGCTTGGCGGAATTGCCTTACACGGTGGCCACTGTTTACCTTGGCGCAAGTTTTGTTGAGCGCCGCAGTGGCATGGTGCTGGGCATTGGAATCGCAGTCGTTGTCTTGAGCATCGCGGCGTTTTACGTTTTGAGGAAAAAGCTCGTGCGTGTCGGGGCAAGAGCGAAGACATCGGGAGTGCCATAATGGCCCGCGTGAATCTCGCAATGTGGCAGCTCCAGCCAGGGATCGAAGAGGTCATCACGCTATGAAGAAAACGTTAGGACTGCTGCTTGTCCTCGCAGGCGTCACTCCGGCCGCGTGGCCGCAGGACTTTTCGCTGTACTCGGGTGCGGACCTATTCCAGCGCTTCTGCGCCAGCTGTCACGGCAAGACCGCTGACGGCGAAGGGGTGGTGGCGCCTGTATTGCAGATCAGGCCACCCGACCTCACGGAGATTGCGAAGCGGCATGGCGGGGAGTTTCCGGACAACAAGATCTACCAGATCATCGATGGGCGAGTCCCGATCGCTGCGCACGGGACGCGCGACATGCCGGTGTGGGGACTCGAGTTCTGGCGTGCGCAGGGATATGACATCGAGGCCGGCCGCAAGACCGTGCTCGTCATCGACAAGCTGGTCGAGTATCTGAAATCGATTCAGAAGCCGAAACGTGGTCCTGAGCCCTCAGGTTCGGCCCAGCCGCCCGGGTCCGAGAGGCAACAGCGTTGAGGTTTCACGAGGCGCGCGAAACGAATTGCGCGTCAGTACTGGCCGAGCAGAAAGTAGACGCTTTCGCTGCCGCCCTCGGCAATGCCGTAGGCGACATAGACCGGTCCCAGCAGTGTGTCCATGGCAAGAAATATCGAACCACCCGTCAGCACGTCTGTACGGTTGCCCGGCACGACAGGCTCGCGCACCTGACCGGCCTCCAGCGAGATTCCGATGAACGTCCCCTCCATCAGCGTTTGCCGGAGCAGCCGGTGCTGGTAGACGAGCCGGCCCAGCCGCATTTCGTCGCCGTAGAGCTCGAACGTGCGCAGGCCCGAAAGGTTCAGAAATCCGCCCAGAGATGACTGATCGTAGCGCGGACGCGTGCCACTGAATGTCCCGCTGCCTTGCAGCGCCAGTTGCAAGGTGTGCTCGCCGAACGAGTAGGCCGCGAGAAAATCGGCGTCCCACTTGGCGTAGGTCTCATCCGCGCCGAGGTCCTCCTCCGAGGAGTAGAACTGTGCCGTCGCGGCGAAGCCACGGCGTGGCAGCGTCACACTGTCGAGCTGGTCGAACTTGAGCTGCGCCGTGTATGCGCCCTGCTGCGCCTTGTCGAGCGCGGTCGGAGCCAGCGAAGCAGGTCCCGTGTCGAGCTCAGCATCCAGTCTGCCCCCGACGATCCCGATGCGCGCTTCGCCCCAGCGCGTCACCTGTAGACCGAGATCCAGCCCCGCCAGCGCGGATTTCACGTCATAACGTGCGATCCGATCACTATCCAGGAAGAGATCGATGGGCTCGCGCGTGGCCTCGACTCGCGGCGCGACAAAGAACAGTCCGGTTACGTCGAGCGGCTGGTAGAACTCGCTGACCAGGAGCGAGTTACGGCCAACCTGCACATCCGTGCGCCATTCCGCACCGAGAGAGTTGATCCATGTCTGGCGATAGCTGCCCAGCAGGTTGAAGAACGCATCCCCTCGGAAATCGGACGACAGATTGAGCCCGAACCGCAGGTAGTCGGGTCCCCAGGCCTTTTCGATCGCCTCGACCGCCAGCACATTTTCGTCCGCGTCCTGCGTCACGCGATAGCCGACGTGCTCGAAATCACCGCTGCCATAGATGCGCTGCATGTCGTGGTCGATCCTGTCGGCCTCGAGCCGCTCTCCTGTTCGCGTATCCATCATCGCCAGCACGGCTTGCGGATTTGCGCGACGCAGGTTCTCGACGCGGATCTCGTCCGCGGATTCAGCGACCGGGACCGGAGGAGCGGATTGACGCCGGCGCAACTGCTGGTACTCCTGCTCGGGAATCGCAAAGCGCGCCAGCTCATTGCGTGCCGCCCGCGCAACTTCCTCACCACGCGTCACTATCGCGGGCAGGCTGTCGAAGTCCGAGGACGAGAATCCCTCGAGGTTCGGCGTCAGCAGCACATCGCCGGGACGAAGCTCGCGTAACGACTGCTGTACATTCTGCTCGGTGAGGATGTTCACCATCTGTTGCGCGACACTCAGGATCGATCCGACCTCGTCCTCCTTGAGCAGCGGCGAACCCAGATTGACCGCAATGACAACGTCGGCACACAGGTCGCGCGCGACGTCCACCGGGAGATTGCGAACCAGCCCGCCATCGAGCAGTGTCCTTCCGCCGATTCGGGCGGGAGCGAAGGCACCCGGCACGGACATGCTGGCGCGCATGGCGCTCGCCAGCTCCCCGGATCGCAGCACGACGGCCTCTCCGGTCACGATGTCCGTGGCCACGGCACGGAAAGGGATCGGAAGCCGATCGAAATCGTAGTAGCCCTTGATCTTCGACAGTTGTCGTAGCACCGATTCGAGCTGCACACCGGAAACGAGACCCTTGGGCAGCTGTACCTTGTTGTCACGGATCCCGATCTCGGGGCCGATGTAGTTGATGTGATCGTCCGCTTTGCGGCGCATTGACTGCTCGAAGCGTGGCGGCTGCTCGCGAAACAGGGCCTCCGCAGACATCCTGCTCACAATGGCTTCCATTTCCTGCACGGAAGTGCCCGAGGCATACGCGGCCCCGACGATCGAGCCCATGCTGGTCCCTGTGATGCATGTGATCGGAACGCGCAGCTCTTCGAGGACTCTCAGTACGCCGATGTGTGCCGCTCCGCGCGCGCCGCCTCCCGACAGTACAAGGCCAATGCGTGGACGCTCGTTGCCGGCGGCGAACGTGGCATGCCCTTGGGCAACGGCGCTCATCGTCCATGCGCACGCGAGTCCCGCTAGACAGGCGGTCCGAACGAATGACGCGATCATGCGTTGCGCGGCGACTGGCCGCTGCGCCGGTTGCATGCTGAGAGCCTGGCGATCACGGGAACTGTGCGCCATGGAATGTCTCCCTTGAATTGCATCCGCTGCGGACACGCCCTATCGAGAGGCAGCGACGCTAGCGGCAGTGTGCTCAGGTGTGCGTCCGTGACAAACGGGTCGGATGGCCGACAATGCGCGGCCGTGCTGTCGCCTTGCAGGGGATCGGGCTCGCGCCTCAGAACCCGACGGTGAAGAACGCCATCGGGCCACCGTACCCCACCTTCAGCTTCCCGTTGAAGTCATTCTTATCGACGTTGACCTTCACGCCGAATTGGTTGTAGCCGATACCTATCCCGACATTGCGTAGCGGGACCCAGGTCGCGGCGATCTTGGAGTCGTAGATTCGGCCGTCGAAGTTGTCGAACGCTATGTAGAAGAACTGCGCCAACCCGTCGAAGTAAAAATTCCCGCTCATGTGCCACAGCACGTGAAAACCAAGCACCGGCAGCGGGCCAGTAACCGATCCTTCCTTTGCGACCTCCGCAGAACCACCCCCGCCCGGCGTCGAAATGTCGCCCCGCAGCGAAGCGCTAAGCTCGAGGGTGTGAATACCGAATGAGCCCGACAACTCCAGATTGTCATGCCGAAGGAACGCGTATTCATACACAAGTTCGACGAGGCGCATGTCAATCCCCACTTCGACATTCGTATTGACGGGATAGGTGGTGTCGCCGAATACGATATCGCGCGAGAGGGTGCGCGATTCAGAGCGATTATTTTCGAAGTACATGAATCGCATCTTGTGACGTTCTGCGAAACGCCAAAAGCCATCCACGCGGAAGCTGTCCTTGTCCCCGATATCGAACTCGCTCTCCCAGTCGACTTCGGTTCCGGTCTGCTGAGTTTGGCCGTCCAAGCGCACCGTCGTATCGGTGCCCAGGAAAAATTCACCCAGACTCAATTGGAAATCCTGGTCTATTGGTCCGCGGTCTCCCGCCAGCGCGACGCCAAGCGGAGCGGTGAGCAGAACGGCGACGGCAAAGGAGAGCCAGCGGACATTGGAACGAATCATGGAAGGACTCCTGGACAAGTCAGTCAAAGCAATTCCTGAATTGGCGGCTTGTCGTGCGGCATGCACAGCGGGCATTCTTCGACCACGAGCTGCACGGACGGCCGATCATAACGGAAGCTGATCGAAGCGCAATTGCCCGTTAGGGGCATTCCGCGAGCAATCATCAATCTGCTATTCGGGCTCGTTCCGGGGGCGACTCGATATCTCTTGCCATTTGAATCGAGTTTGGTAGCGTTGTCAAAGAACTGACCGTGTCACGTGCAGAGGGCAGTTCAATGAATTGGGCAGCGATATTCCGTGTTGCTGCGATGTCGACGGGCGTGGCCCAGACGCAGACGAGTCGGCCCGGTGCACCGCTGTTTCGCGCGACGCCCTCGGGATTTCGGAGAAACGTTTGAGCGACACTGGTTGGCATCTATACCCGAGGAGCGGTCATGCCCGGTCATCGAAGCAATGCATTCATGGGTGTCGGGCTTTTGCTCGCGCTCGGGATCCCGGAATTGGTCGGTATTCCGGGATGTGGGATCGCGTTTGCGCAGGCGAGCGACGATGACTGGCGCTGGAGCGTCACTCCGTATCTCTGGGGCAGCGCGATCAAAGTGGATGTTCGATTTCCCGGCGGACAGGAGGTCGGTGGGGAAGCAGGCTTCGACGACATTCTCGACAAGCTCGACATCGGGGGACAGATTCACGTCGAGGGGCTCCGCGGCCCGTGGGGTATGTTCGTCGATGCGACTTACTTGAGCCTGAGCGATGACGGCGCCCGCGGAGCGATATCGACGGACGCCGAGATCAAGACGGGAATCTATGAGATCGCGGCGCTCTACACGCCTGGGGGAGAGAGCGGCCGATTCACCTCAATCGCGGGCGCACGCATCATCGATCTCAGTCTGGACATGAATTTCTCGGGTGGATTTCCCGGCAGCCCGGTCACGCGTTCGGTGGACAAGAGCTACACGGATTTCATGGTCGGTGGGCGATACATTGGCAGCTTCAACGACCGTTGGGGATACATTGTCAGGGCCGACATTGGCGCGGGTGATACCGAATCCAGCTGGAACGCGCTTGCCGGGATCAGCTGGAGTTTTGGAGATGAGCTCGATAACTCAGTGATGGTCGGCTGGCGCCACATGGATCTCGAGGTCGAAGATCAGGGTCGCAAGATCGACGTCGGTTTCGACGGTCCTATTGCCGGCGTTGCGTTCGGTTTCTGAAAGTCGTCGCGGCAGCGATTCCTCGACGGGGAGAGTGACATGACAGTTAGAACGAAACTGGGTCTCGCGGCACTTCTGGCCACTTGTCCGCTGCTCGCCGACGATCTGACAGGTGCGGACGCCATCTTGTGCTCTGCCGTGGAAGCGACGAAGTGTACCGCGGACGGGGAATGCGCCAGCGGTCCGCCATGGAACTGGCAGTTTCCGCAGTTCCTCGAGATCGATCTCAAGAAAAACGTGATCGCAACCACTCAGGCCAGTGGGGAGAACCGCTCGACGCCGATCCGCAATACTGAGCGGTCGGATGGCAAGATCTTTCTGCAGGGCGTGCAGCAGGGTCGCGCGTTCAGTTTCGTGATCAGTGAACAGACCGGGATGGCCTCCGCCGCGATTGCGGGGGATGGAATGACGATTACGGTGTTCGCAGCGTGTACGCCGATGACAAGGCGGTGAATCTGCACGTATTCTGCGTCGTGCTTGTGCATCAAATTCGAAATAGGGGTTGTCCGCATGCGTAGAGTCATCATTGCTTTCGCGTTGCTCGCCGCTGCCCCGGTAGGGATGTTGGTGGCACAGCAAGCGCCGCCGGCAACTGCTCAGCCGGCGACCGCGCAGAAAACTCTGGCCGCCACTTTGAGTGTGTATGTGTTTCCGGCTGCCGGTCAGGCGGCCGACCAGCAATCGAAGGATGAGGCCGAGTGCTACCAATGGGCTGTACAGAACACGGGCACGGATCCGTTCGCTGCACAGAAGCAGGTGGAGGCGGCTCAGCAGCAAGCTGCGCAACAGCAACAGCAGGCGCAGCAGGCTTCGCAGGGGGCGGGCGCCAAGGGCGCCGTTAAAGGGGCGGCCGCGGGCGCTCTGATTGGCGAGGTGGCCAGCAATGACGCCGGCGAAGGCGCAGCATACGGTGCCGCTGCCGGGGCAGTGATTGCCAGACGCGGCGCGAAGAGGGCCCAGGCGCAAGCGCAGCAGCAGGGTCAACAGCAGGTTCAGCAGGCGCAAGCATTGTCGAAAGAGCAGACCGACGCCTTTCGAAAGGCTTTCAGCGTCTGCCTCGAAGCGAAGAAGTATCTGGTCAAATACTGAACGTCGCCGGGCATACACCCAACGACTTCGATTGCGCCAGGGCTAACTCAGTTGGAAGTGCTGACGGGCGACGACTGCATCCGCACCGCGTCGAGACGTGAGCGCAGGATGCGCGCCCAATTGGAAATCATCGCGCGCGCTTCGGCGGAATTTTCGACGCTGCTGGACATCTGCAGAAACATATCGTCGCGCGCCTCACGTTGATCGGCGACGCGTGCCAGGATCGCACCCGTCTCCGAATCGCGCAGCTCGGCGACCAGTGTCATGTGGCCGGCGTTCATGACATACGTTGTCGAACGTCCCGGCGTCATGACGTCGGGCGCGTTGACGTAGACATCGATGAGCCCCGCCGTGACGCGCAGGACGTCGGGCGCCGGGGTTCCGACAACGGGGTATCCGCCTTTCTCGAGCTCTTCCTTGAAGGTCTTGTCGAACAGGTTCTTGAGGCCGGTGCGGATCTTTTCCCGCTCCGACTCGTTCAGCTTCATCCTCGACCCCGTCTTCTCCGGATCCCAATCCTTGCTGAATGCGACGTCCGCGGGATCGAGCATGATCCGCTTGTAAGGCGCGAGAGTCGCGCCCGGACGAACGTAGGCAATGTCGATACCCTTCACGGCCACCTTGTTGAGGCCATCTTCAGTCGTTTCCGGCAGCGGTTGTCTCTGTGTCGTCTCGCAAGCAGCCAGGCTGGCGCCGACGATGACCGCAACGAAGAGGACGAACGGCCTCGAATAGTCGGATTTCACGGCAATCTCCTGTCTTGGTAGCCGGTTGCCGTAACAGACAATGCAACCGGAAAAGGCGGCGAGACATCAAGCTGCGCGAGCGTACCGCGATGCCTCCCGCGAAGGCAATCAGTCTCCACGACGACTGGACGGGACGAACGGACGGAGTCGCCACGGTTTCGCACACTGCAATGGCTGTGTTAGCTTTGGCGCATAATCAGGGCCGTGATGGTCCGGAATCCGAAAAGTCTCAATCAACAATCCAAGGGCACCCCACATGCGCAACATCCTGTGGCTTCGCAGCGCCGCACTCTGCATTGCATTGCTGTCGGGATGCGCAACCGGTCCGACGATTCGCGTCGACAAGGATCCCAGTGCCGACATGTCGGCATACAAGACTTTTGCTTTCTTCGACCAGGTTGCGACGGACCGGGCACAGTACTCGACCATCGTGACCAGCCGGCTCAAGCAGGCGACGCGCACGCAACTGGAGCGGCACGGTTACACCTACAACGAGCAAGCAGCGGATTTGCGCGTGAATTTCTATCTGAACATTGCCGAGAAGCAGGAAATCCGCTCGTCGCCTTCGGCAGGCATGGGAGTGGGTTACTACGGGTACCGCGGGGGCATGTACGGCACATGGGGTGGTTACCCGCAGGATATCGACACCGTCAACTACAAGGCGGGAACGCTCAGCATCGACCTGGTCGATGCCAAGAGAAACAACCTCGTGTGGCAGGGGCTCGCCGAAGGGCGGGTGAAGGACGAATCGATTAAGAATCCCGGTCCGGCGATCGATGCGGTGGTTGCGGAGATCTTCTCGAATTTCCCGAATCCGCCGGCCAAGTAAATCGCGCACCGGATCGATAGTTCGAGGTCATACCGCGATCGCGGAGTCTGACTCCGGCCTCTGTCGAACGCGCGAACGGACGATGTCGTCATTGCAGCGCAAGTAACTCCGCGCCGACATCTGTGGGTGTTGGCGGCGGCCGCGCTGTTGTCGGTGATGCTTGCCGGTTGTGAACGCGATTCCCAGCAGGAACTCCGCTCAGCGTCCGCTACAGGCGTCGCGCCCGCTTATGTAGGCGGTGCGAAATGCGCTGCCTGTCATGCGGCGCAGGCGGAGTTGTGGCGCGGCTCCCATCACGCGCTGGCGATGCAGGCGGCCACTCCGACAACCATCCTCGCCAACTTCGATGATGCGCAGTTCACGAAGGACGGTGTCGCATCGACGTTCTCCAGGCGCGATGGGCAGTACTTCGTGCACACCGATGGATCGGATGGTCGCCTGTCGGACTTTCGTGTGGCGTACGCGTTTGGCGTCAAGCCGCTGCAGCAGTATTTGCTGGAGCTTACGAATGGTCGTTTTCAGGCCCTGAGCATCGCGTGGGACACGCGATCGAAAGAGCAGGGTGGCGAGCGCTGGTTCCATCTGTATCCGAACGAGAAGATCGACCATCGCGATGTTCTGCATTGGACCGGACCGGCGCAGAACTGGAATCACATGTGCGCCGAGTGTCACTCGACCAACCTCGAGAAAAATTATCGAGCTGCGGAAGACCGCTTCGAGACCCGCTGGACGGACGTCAACGTGTCCTGCGAGGCATGCCATGGACCCGGCTCGCTGCATGTGGCCTGGGCCGAAGTGGACGAAAAACGCGCTGACTCAACGCTCGGGCTTGCGGTGGCGTTCGAGAATCCCCTCGGTCTGTGGGCCTTTCAGAATGGCAATCCCATCGCGAAGCGCCAACAGGCCCTCGACTCACCGGTCGAGGTTGAAGCTTGTGGCCGCTGCCACTCGCGTCGCGCTGAGATCTGGCCCGACTACCATCACGGTCAGCCTCTCGAACAAACGCATCGGGTCGCGTTGCTCGAGGAGGGCCTCTATCACGCCGATGGCCAGATTCTCGATGAGGTGTACGAGTACGGATCGTTTCTACAAAGCAGGATGTTCGCGGCAGGGGTCACCTGCTCGAATTGCCACGATCCGCATAGCGGGCGGTTGCGGGCGGAGGGCAACGCCGTCTGTGCGCAATGTCATCAGGCGTCTCACTACGACGCGCCGAAGCATCACTTTCACCCGCAGGGCAGCGACGCTGCTCAGTGTGTCTCGTGCCATATGGTCGAACGCACTTATATGGTGATCGACGGCCGCCGCGATCACAGCTTCCGCGTGCCGCGACCGGATCTGTCCGAGAAGCTCGGCACGCCAAATGCCTGCAATGGCTGTCACGAGAAACGGGACGCTGGCTGGGCTGCGCAGGCAATCGTGCACTGGTATGGCGCCGAGCGACGCCACGGGCCTGGCTACGCCGAAGCAATCCATGCCGGGCGCAGTTCGCGGCCCGGCGCCGAACAGGCGCTCGCGACGATTGCCGCAGATGATTCGATTCCTGCAATCGCGCGTGCGACGGCCGTATCTCTACTGCCGCCGTACCTCAGTGCGAACTCGTTGCCGGCGATCATCGAGGCATCCAAGGACTCAGATGCGCTCGTGCGTCGTGCGTCGATGGAGGCTTTGACGGGTCTCGACCCGCAGATTCGCATACCGATCGCGGCGCCGCTGCTTGCTGATCCGATTCGTACCGTACGACTCGAGGCGTTGGGGAGTGTCCTGGATGGACCGCGCAGTGCGCTCAATGCCGATCAGCAACAGGCATTCGACGCGGCAGTCGAGGAATATCGTCGGGTGCAGGCATTCAATGCCGATCGCGCCGAAGCTCAGGTCAATCTGGGAATGCTCGAGGCGCGTCTGGGCAATTCACAATCAGCACAACACGCCTACGAGGCGGCAATCCGGCTGCAACCGTCTTTTGTGCCGTCGTACGTCAATCTGGCCGATCTGTTCCGCAGCCAGGGGCAGGAGGACAAGGCCGAGCAGACGCTTCGGATGGGGTTACAAGCGGATGCCTACAACGGCGAGCTCCATGAAGCGCTCGGGCTCGCGCTCGTGCGCCAGAAACGGCTGCGCGAAGCCGTGAACGAACTCGCCCATGCGGCGCAGCTTCGACCCGATAACCCACGATATGCGTACGTCCATGCGATTGCGCTGAGCGAGATCGGCGATGTTCGCGGGGCGATCAACGTCCTGAGCAAGGCTCACGAGCGCCATCCGGGCGAGCGCGAGATCGTGATTGCGCTGGTCGAGTTCAATGCGCGCGCCGGCGACCGCGAGGCGGCCATTCGATGGGCGCGGAAGCTGATCGAGCTGTCGCCAGGTGACCGTCAGGCGATCGATCTGCTCGATGGCCTGCAGGGGCCATAGACCAAGAACGCCGTTGATTGCTGACTCTCGTTCGTGCAACTTTCAGAAACTTATCGTTCATCCTTTATCTGCGCACAGTAGAATCCACGCACCGCATCGACAGATCTCAGTCGCAAGATCAAGAAGGGAGATTCTGGTGAACCACGCAAGACTCTGCGGCGCAATGCTCTGTGGGTTGCTGGCCATCATTGTCGGGCTGCCCGCGATCGCGCAGGACACCGGCGAGCTCAGCAAGACGAAAGCCGATAGCGTGCATCCATCAAAGCCGCCGTACTCGCCCTATGCGGCGCGCAATTTCCCGACGCGCCCGTTCTTCGGCGATACGCATTTGCACACCGCATTCTCGATGGACGCCGGGGCATTCGGTGCCCGGCTCGGGCCGCGTGATGCCTATCGCTTCGCCCGCGGCGAAGAGATTATGGCATCGAGCGGCCAGCCGGCAAAGTTGTCGCGCCCGCTCGATTTTCTGGTCGTCGCCGATCACTCGGATGGCATGGGTTTCTTTCCGCTGATCGTGGGCGGCGATCCCAAGATCATGGCCGATCCGCAGGGCCGGAAATGGAACGAGATGATCCATTCCGGCAGAGGCGCGGAGGCTGCGCTCGACATCATCGTGAATTTTGGCAAGGGGACGATTTCCAAAGCGATCATGCCCGTGCCCGGGACCGCCGCCTACCGCGATGCATGGCGGGAGACGATCGCGGCGGCAGAGGCCTACAACGAGCCGGGCCGCTTTACCGCGTTCATCGGCTATGAATGGACCTCCAACACTGGCGGCAACAACCTCCATCGCAATGTCATCTTTCGCGACAACGCCGATCGGGCAAATCAGGTCGAGCCGTACACGACGCAGAAGCCACTCGGCAGTGACAATCCGGTGGACCTTTGGAAATGGATGACCACTTACGAGGCGAAAACCGGCGGCAGCGTGCTGGCGATCGCGCACAACGGCAATCTGAGCAATGGCCGAATGTTTCCGATCGTCGAGGCGTTCGGCAAGAAAATCGATCGCGCGTACGCCGAAACACGCGCCAAGTGGGAGCGCCTCTACGAAGCTACGCAGACCAAGGGCGATGGCGAAGCGCATCCTTTCCTGTCGCCGAACGACGAATTCGCGGACTTCGAGACATGGGACAAAGGCAATCTCGACGGCACCGTGGCAAAAACGCAGGACATGCTGGAGTTCGAGTATGCGCGGTCGGCGCTGAAGCTCGGCCTGAAGCTCGAGAAGGAGTTGGGAACCAATCCCTACAAGTTCGGCATGGTCGGCAGCAGCGACGCGCACACCGGCCTGGCCGCGATGGAAGAGGAAAACTTTTTCGGCAAGACCACGCCGCAGGAGCCGAGCCCGCATCGCTTGACCGCGAACTTCATGCACAACGACACGACGGGCGTGAAAATCATGGACTGGGAGGTCGCCGCAGCGGGCTACGCCGCCGTGTGGGCGAAGGAAAACACGCGCGAGTCGATCTGGGATGCGATGCAGCGCCGGGAGACCTACGCGACTACGGGCACGCGAGTTGTCGTGCGCTTGTT
>Ga0180094_1000077_pt1 | contig 24043 bp, 19 predicted proteins | sample EasRivT47_16_1Da_FD_121786 | JGI IMG/M metagenome (GOLD analysis project Ga0180094, IMG submission 121786) | Soil microbial communities from meander-bound floodplain in the East River, Colorado, USA - East River metaG ERMLIBT47_16_1Da | ecosystem: Environmental > Terrestrial > Soil > Floodplain ... | reverse complement strand
TGTGGAAGGCGTTTACAGCGTAAACGGGGATCTCGGATGCCTTCCGAAAATTCATGAGGTAGCCGAAAGTCACCAAGTACCATTGATGGTCGATGATGGTCATGGGTTTGGTGTCCTTGGTAACACTGGTTCTGGTGCAGCAGAGCATTTTAATTTGACGGATCGGATTGATCTTGACATGGGTATATGTAGTGCTGCGCTTGCCGGGATTGGAGGATTTGTTGCGTGCAAGAAATATGTGAGAGATTACCTTCTGCACTTTTCACGAGGAATTCTTTTTACGACGAGCCTTACGCCAGGTACAACTGCGGGTATCCTCGAGGCGCTTAGAGTCATCAGGACCGAGCCATCGCTGCGCGCGAAGCTGTGGTCAAATGTCAGACACTTGAAATCGGGACTACTAGCGCTAGGTTATGATATCTTTCCGACTGAGTCGGCAATTATATCAATCCCGGTAGGTGATGAACAGAAGACTTATAAGTTCGCTCATATGCTTAAGGAGCGTGGCATCTATGTCAATACATTCAGGAGACCTGCGGTAAAGCGAGGTCAGGGCAGACTCCGGCTATCGGTATCAGCTGCGCACTCAGAGGCCGATATTGCTGCGGCACTGGATGTGTTTCGACACTTTAAGCATAACGTCGATTTGAAGGGTTGTCCCTAAAGCTTCCGTGAATTACCCACCACTCCTTCTCTCGATTGTAGCCTGTGCGCCCATAGCAGTTGCCGGAATTGGTGTTTTTGTGTTTTTTAAAAACCCACGCAGCCGTGTTAACCGCTACTTTGCCTACTTTAACCTAGCCCTGGCCTTTTGGAACATCGGAGATTTCTTTGCGCTGTATTTCAGTGATCATATTTCGTGGGCTCTCTTCGCCTATCGCGTGAGCTCCATGGGAGGGGTGTTCTTTGGGGGATTATGCGCGCTGTTCCACTGTGTACTAGTCGGAGACGCGAAACCGCCAAAGCTGGTTCGGTGGGCGTTCAATACTGCGACACCGCTTCTTTGTTTGGTTATGTTGTCGCCATTGATCATCTCTGATCTTCACTATGGCGAGAGCGGATTTTCTGAAGTTCAGGGAGCTTGGTATCCAGTGTTTGGCATCTATCTCTTGTGGGGAGTCTTTTATGGGCTATATCGACTGATTCATTTCTATCGACATGCGGAAAGGATCAAACGCGTTCAGATCCAGTATGTGTTAACTGCATTTGGCTTCATCTGTTTGGGGGTACTCACTTATTCACTATGGAGTCTCTTTTCATCGTCGGAAGACGCCCCCTTGTATTTACCCGAAGGGCCCCCGCTTTACGTTATGTACTACCTGTTTGAGATTGGATATGGCCTCATTATGGCATATGCGATTCTTCAGCACGGTGCGCTGGAGATTAAGACTGTTGTCCATAAGACCATACTGTGGTTAGGGACATCCGCAGCAATAGTTTTACCGGCTTTGGTTTGTTTATGGTTTCTGTACCCGCTACTTGACCGCCACCCTGCTGTGGGAATAGCAGGGGTAGTATTGATTTGTCTCGGGTTGCTGGCGTATGCGCGAACGATCCAGCCGTACATCGATCATCGCTTCCAGCGACGACGGTATGATCTTTTCCAAACGATCCAACGGCTTGTCGAGGAGCTCGTCGTTCTTAAAGGGGTTGAGGAGGTTTCTAAAAAGGTTGTTCAGACCGTAGATCAAGTCCTATACACTACAGGGACCTCTGTTACCGTTATGGCTAATGGGATTCCGCGAGCGACCTTCCCGCTGCGGGAAGAGGCTATCCCGTCGGATACAGGAGTCTTCGGCTGGATGGCGGCCCATAGCGAAGTCCTCACAAGAGAACAGTGCGTATCCGATCGACGATTGCTTCCTTATCAAAGGGAGTTCATCAAATATTTGGACTCAAGTCGCGCGGATGTTCTTGTTCCTTTCGTGAAAGATGGCGTGCTACTCGGAGTTCTTCATTTAGGTGCCAAACGAACAATGCAGCCGTATAGCGCCCTAGACCTCGACTTTCTCAATCGCCTCCGCACCGAGGTGACTGTAGCCTACCATAACTCTCTTTTGTATGAAAATGTCTCGACGCTCTCCAAAGAGCTCGAGCAATGGAATATCGAGCTAGAGCAGAAAATCCAGGTCCGCACTCAGGAATTAGAGGGTGCCTACAATCAACTGAAAGAGGTAGACAGGGCCAAAACCCAGTTTTTCGCCAACATCAGCCACGAGCTGCGTACGCCGCTTACCATGATCCTCGCCCCGCTGGAATCGCTCCTCAAGGGCGAGGTGGGGCCGCTGGCGGATGTCCACCGGCGCCATGTTGAGATGATGCACCACAATGCCCTGCGCTTGCTCCAGCAAATCAACAGCCTCCTCGACCTGGCAAAGCTCGACGCGGGACGGATGGAACTTCGGCATCGCGCGGGGGATCTCTCGGCGTTTCTTCGCGGCCTTGTTGCGTCGATCACGCCGATGGCCGAGAAGAAACGGATCGCGCTCACCGGTCACGAAGACGTACCGTTGCCTGCTCGCTCCTATTTTGACCAGGATCGGCTGGAGAAAGTGGTGCTGAACCTCGTCTTCAACGCGCTCAAGTTCACCCCGGAGGGGGGGGCGGTGGAGGTGCGGTGGGGGCTGGGGAGCGAGGGGGATATCCGGGTTCAGGTAAAGGATACCGGGATTGGAATCTCCCGCGACGATCTACCGAAACTGTTCAAACGCTTTTCGCAGGTGGACGCGGCGACCAACCGTCGCTACGAAGGAACCGGGATCGGGTTGGCGTTGGCCAAGGAAATCGTTGAGTTGCACGGCGGGCGGATCGGCGTCGAAAGCGAGCCGGGCCGAGGCACGACGATGACGTTCACCATTCCCCTGCGGGTTGAGGCGCCGGACGGCGTCGAGAATGTGGCCGCGGCGACGGGGGAGCCGATGGATTGGACGCACGAGCTACACGCCGCCGCCGAGCATCATCAAATTGTCGGCGCGGCGGACGAGCCGGAAGCTCTATCCTCTCAAAGCCTGTCGCCTGCCAATGGCGTCCAGATCCTGATCGTCGAAGACAACCACGACATGCGGGAGTTCATTGCCTTTCAGCTCCAGGGCGAGTACCGCGTCCTTAAGGCCGTCAACGGCGTCGAGGGTGTTCGGGTGGCCTCCGAGGCGCTGCCCGACCTGATCGTGTCCGACGTGATGATGCCTGAGAAAGACGGCTACCAGCTCTGCCGCGAGATCCGAACGGACCCTCGCACGATGCACATCCCCATCATCCTGCTGACCGCGCGCGCCGATATGTCGATGAAGATCGAGGGCCTGGAGCATGGGGCCGATGATTATCTGACCAAACCGTTCAACGCGCAGGAGCTGCGCGCGAAGATCAAGTCATTGCTGGCCTTGCGTGGTCTGGAGCGTGAGATCCAGCAGCGCAACGAGGCGTTGGAGGCCGCGCTGGCGGAATTAAAGGCCACGCAATCTCAGTTGGTGCAGTCGGAGAAGATGGCGGGGCTCGGCTTACTGGTTGCTGGGATGGCGCACGAGATCAATAACCCCATCAACTTTGCCAAGAACAGCTTGGCGATTTTAGAACGGGCCTGGCGTGAGTTAAAACCGCTCCTCGATCAGAAGGAATCGCCCCACGAAGCGGTGGAGGATTTGGAAGCGTCGGTGGGCATCGTGAAGACGGGCGTGGAGAGGACCGAGCAGATCGTGACCCAGTTGAAGATCTTCGTGCGAAAGGATCAGGACCGCCAGATGCGGGCCCCGATCCAGGATGGATTGGAATCCACGATCCATCTCATCCGCCACACGCTGGGGCCCCACGTGGTTCTGCACACGGACTTCCAATCGACCGGGCTGGTGAGCATGGTTCCAGGTCAGCTCAATCAGGTGTGGATGAATCTCCTCCAGAACGCGGTCCAGGCGGTGGGGGCATCCGGAGAAATTTGGGTGACCTCCCGCGACCATGAGCACGTCGCGTCGGTGTCGGTGCGCGATTCGGGGCCGGGCATCAAGAAGGAGCACCTCGCGAGGCTGTTCGAGCCGTTCTTCACCACGAAGGCGGTGGGTCAGGGGACCGGGCTCGGGCTCTCGGTGAGTTATCAGATTATCCAAGACGCTGGGGGGCGGATCGAGGTCAAGAGCGAAGAGGGTCACGGCGCGGAGTTCACCGTGTTTCTCCCGTTGGCCCAGGCGCTCTCACGGGCGGCGTAAGCGAAGAAAGGATTCGCTATGTTCGAGGATCTGGATTACAAGGCCTACGCCATCTTGTACATCGACGACGAACCGTGTGCGCTCGATACTGTCCAGCGGCAGTTTAAGCACGAGTTCACCGTTCTGACGGCATCGAGCGGGGCCAAGGGCCTAGAGGTCCTGGCGGAGCGTGAGGTGGCTCTCGTCCTCTCCGACCAACGGATGCCCGACCTCAGCGGCACGCAATTTCTCGCTCGGGTCCGAGCCGAACATCCTGAAACGGTACGAATGTTGTTAACGGCCTATTCCGATCTTGAAAGCGTGGTCGATGCGATCAACCTCGGCAACGTGTGCCGATATCTGACGAAGCCCTACGAAGAACGCGAACTCCGCATGGCGTTCCGCGAGGGCATCGAACGATACGTACTGGTCAAAGAACGCGATAAGCTGTACGCCGAGAAAATCGAAACGATGAAACGAATCGCCCGCGCGAATCGCTTGAGCGCCGTCGGAACGCTCGCGGCCGGACTCGCGCACGAGGTCAATAATCCCCTGGTCCCCATCTCGACGTTCCTGCAGATGCTCCCGGCTAAACGCCGCGAGAACCAACCCGACGAGGAGTACTGGGGAGCGCTCTACCAGGTGACGGTCAAGGAGGTGGAACGCATTCGGGGATTGATCCGTCAGCTCCTGACGTACGCCAAATTTACCGGAGAAGCCGACCTCAACCTCGACCCGGTGGATCTCAATACGTTGGTCCAGCAGATGGTCGTTTTCGTGGATCCGCAAGCCCGTTCGAAGGGAGTGACCATTGCGGTGACCCCCGACCCCACGCTGACGCCGGTGTGGGTGGATGCCGAGCGGATCAAGCAGGTCTTCCTGAACCTGCTGCTCAACGCGCTCCAGGCGATGCCGGCCGGAGGCGCGGTGGCGGTGACGGTTCGCGCGACCGCGGTGAAGGGCTTGCCGCATGTGGACGTGGAAGTCGCCGATACCGGAAGTGGGATTCCTCCCGAGCATATCGAGAAGCTGTTTACCCCCTTCTTTACCACCAAGGGCCACGAAGGCAGCGGCCTGGGACTCTTGACCTGCCATCAGGTCGTCGATGAGCACCGTGGCCTCATCCACGTGCAATCAGAGGTCGGCCGCGGCACCACGTTTACGGTCAGACTGCCGATCGACCCGCGGGCCTATGACCGGCGACAACACGGTCGGCGCTTGGACGACGACACCCCGCTCCCAGCCGCGGCCTGAACGCCGTTCTCGCCGCGAGGCGCGAGTTGCTGCGTCACTCGGAATGGTGGGTGAGGATTTCCAGTCCGCGCCCTCGGCGCGGTGCGGCGGGTTGATCTTTCACCGAGCCTTTCCTATAATGGCCCCGCTTTTTCATCTTGGACAGCCTTATTGTGCGCGGAGACGGACGGACACCACGGCAGTTGCGACCGGTTCAGATCACGTCGGAATTCATCAAGCCGGCCGAGGGATCGGTCCTGATCGAAATGGGCGACACCAAGGTTGTCTGTACCGCGACCATCGAGGACCGTGTTCCTCAGTTCCTCAAGGGGAAGGGCGCCGGCTGGGTCACCGCCGAGTACGCCATGCTGCCCCGCGCGACGGTCGAGCGAACCCAGCGCGAGCGCACGAAAGTGGGCGGTCGCACCCAGGAGATCCAGCGGCTGGTCGGGCGTTCGCTGCGCGCGGTGGTCGATTTTTCGCGGATGGGCGAGCGAACGATTTGGATCGACTGCGACGTGATCCAAGCGGACGGCGGGACGCGCACCGCCTCGATCACGGGGGCGTTTGTCGCCCTGGTGGCAGCGTGCCGGAAGGGCATGGACCTCGGGCTCTTTGACGAGATGCCGGTGACTGACTACTTGGCGGCGGTGAGCGTCGGAAAGGTCGGCGGGCGGGTCCTGTTGGATCTGACCTACGCCGAGGATTCCGCGGCCGAGGTAGATATGAATGTGGTGATGACGGGTTCGGGCGGCTTTGTGGAGGTGCAAGGAACCGCCGAGCGGGCGCCGTTTACGGCATCAGATCTGGGGGAGCTCACCCGCGTGGCCCGGACGGGGATCACCAAGCTGGTGGCCTGCCAAAAAACGGTGCTCGGCCCGCGCTTCACCGTTTAGCTCGCGACGATCATGAGTAAGGGGGCCGCGCTGTTCCCAGGATCCGGACCGAGAGTGCAGAACCACGGGTGTGATGGGAGGGGTCCCGCGGGGCGAGAGATCGTGATCGCGACCACCAACACGGGGAAGGTGCGCGAGATTCGGGCGGCGCTGGAGGCCATGGGCTGGCTGGTGAAAGCCCAAAGCGACTTTGGAGAGATGCCCGACGTGCGGGAAGGCGGCCCGACGTACGCGGCGAACGCGCTGAAGAAAGCGCACACCGCGGCCGCTCGGCTGGGCCTGACGGCGCTTGGCGATGATTCGGGTCTGGAAGTCGATGCGCTGGACGGCGCGCCGGGGATGTATTCCGCGCGCTTTGCGGGAGTGCAGGCGACCGATGCTCAGAACCGAAGGCTCCTGCTGGAACGCTTGCGCGGGATTCCGGGCCCCCGACGCGGGGCGAGATTCCGTTGCGTGATGGCGCTGGTCTCCCCGTGCGGCGTCTCGCGGGTGGTCGAGGGGGTGGTCGAGGGGCGCATCGGCGAGGAAGAGACCGGCGATGGCGGGTTCGGGTACGATCCGATTTTCGTGGTGGAACGCACCGGCCGAACGTACGCCGAGTTGCCAGGCGATGAGAAGAACCGGATCAGCCCCCGCGCCCGAGCTCTGGCGCAGATCTGTGCTCTCTTGATCGCGGAACCGGCCGTGTGGTACAGGGGGAACGACGGGGCGTAGCGCAGCCTGGTAGCGCACCTGCCTTGGGCGCAGGGGGTCGCTGGTTCAAATCCAGTCGCCCCGACTCCTCCGAGCGTGCTGAGCGCCGTGAAGGCCCAGTCGGTGCTTCGCGACGCACCGTTCGCATTCCGGGCCGAGCAGCGGGGTCGTTGATGGTTCCCTGTAGGGGCGAAGCGGTGACTCGCCCTCCGTGCAGTGTCTGCGCCTGTAGCTCAGTCGGATAGAGCAACAGCCTTCTAAGCTGTGGGTCGCTGGTTCGATTCCAGCCAGGCGCGCGGCTTCCCAAATTTGACAGGATGTCATGAAATCAGCGCATCGTGCGACACTCCGGTTCGTGTTGATGACGCGATCCATCGCGGTCTGGAGTGTCGCGGCAGCGGTGATCGCCTGCACCCCGCGGTCGGTCCCACCAACCTTTGCGGTCGTTGAAAGTTTTGAGACCGGGGCCAACGCCTTCGTCCGGGCGCTCTCGATCGACGGGCCCTCTCTCTGGGTTGCGTCCTCCGAGGGGGTGCTGACCATCGAGCGGGCGAGCGGCAGGCTGGTCCGTAGCTACACCACCCGCGAGGGGCTGATGGTCGACTACGTGTTCGCGGTCTCCACCGACCGTCGCGGCACGACCTGGCTCGGCACGAACAGCGGGGGGTTGGCGCGCGTGGATGGCGACCGCGTCACGACGTTTCACGTCCGGGACGGCTTGGCCGATCCGTGGGTGTATCACATGGCGTACCAGCGCGACGGGACGATGTGGATCGGGACCTGGAACGGCGTCAACCGATTCAATCCCAGCAATTGCTCCACCAGCCGCGAGGAAGATGGCGATCGCCACTCTGCGCCGTCGGCGCAGTGCGGGTTCACCACGTACCGCGTGGAGGACGGGCTGATCAACCGCTGGGTCTACGCGGTGGCGGTCGACCGAGACGATTCGGTGTGGTTCGGCACTGAGGGCGGGATTAGCCGGTTTGACGGGCGCATCTGGAAGAGCTGGACGCACGCGGACGGGCTGGGCGCACCGAACGCGGCGGGCCTCAAGGCCAGCGACAACACGGGGTTCGGGACCCTGACGGCGGGGAATCAGCACCGCCACGACCTCACCGCCCTCGATCCCGAGGGCCGAGAAACCTACAACGAAAACTATGTGTTCTCCCTGCTGGTCGACCCCCAAGGGGTCAAATGGGTGGGCACGTGGGGCGGCGGGGTTGCGCGCTTCGACGGGCGCACCTGGACGAACTTCACGACCAAGGACGGGCTGGCAGGCAACGTCGTCTACTCGATCGCCCAGGATCCCACCGGCCGGCTGTGGTTCGGGACCAACCACGGCCTCTCCACGTACGACGGCCGGCTGTGGTCGTCCGTACCCCCCTCGCAACGATACACCGGGGGCGATGTCTACGCCGTGGCGATCGACCCCGACCGTTCGGTGTGGATCGGCTACCGGGGTGGCGTGGCGCGGGTCCGTCCGGTGGCTCGCTAAGCCGCTGGCCGTCCCCGTTTCGTTGACAGTCCTCGTACGGCTTTGGTACGGTACGGGCTCGATGCGTTCCCGGTCCACACGCCCTGCTTCCACGCGGCCCACGGTCGCCGTGGTGACTCTCGGCTGCCCAAAGAATCAAGTCGATTCCGAGGTCATGCTCGGCCAACTGGCCCAAGCGGGTCTCGACGTGATCGAGGACGAGCGAGCCGCCGACGCGATCATCGTCAACACCTGCGGGTTCATCGACACCGCAAAGGCAGAGTCGATCAATACGATCATCGAGCTCGGCGCGCTGAAGCGCCGAGGGCGGTGCACGACGCTTATCGCGACGGGGTGCTTGACCCAGCGGTATCAGGGCGAGCTGCTCAACGAACTCCCGGAGCTCGATGCGATCGTCGGGACGGGCGATTTTCCTCGGATCGCCGAGATCATTGCCGGTCGCCTGGCGCAGGGGTCGCCCGACGCGCGGCGAGAGTGGTTCGAGCATCCCACGTTTCTCTACGACGCCAGCACGCCTCGCCGCCGCCTCGGTCCCCGGCACTGGGCCTACGTGAAGATCTCCGAGGGGTGCGACAAGCGGTGCGCGTTCTGCGCGATCCCGAGCTTCCGAGGCGATCTCGCCAGTCGGACGATCGATTCGGTGGTCCGCGAAGCGACCGCGCTGGCGGTCGACGGCGTGCGGGAAATCAACCTGATCGCACAGGATCTCCCCGCGTTCGGGATCGACCGCGGCCGCAGGGGCGAACTCATTGAGCTCGTTCGCGCGCTCACCGCCGTCGACGATCTTCGATGGGTCCGCCTCATGTACCTGTACCCCCACAAGCTGCCCGCGGGCTTGATCGACCTGTTTGCCGACGAGCCCAAGCTGTGCCCGTACGTCGAGATGCCCATTCAGCACATTGATGACGGCATCCTTCGCCGGATGAACCGCGGCGGCACCAGCGCCGAGATTCGGCTGGCGCTCGACCGATTCCGCGAGCGGATTCCGGACGTGGCGGTCCGAACGTCGTTCATCGTCGGATTTCCCGGTGAAACCGAGCGCGAATTCGAACGGCTGGTCGAGTTCGTTGCCGAGCAGCGGTTTGACCGGGTCGCGGTGTTTACGTATTCCTCCGAGGAAGGCACACCCGCCCATGGGTTGGGTGACCCGGTGGATCCAGAGGTCAAGGCCGAGCGGCGCCAGAGAATCCTCGATCTCCAGTTCGAGATCGCTCAGGAAAAGGGCGACGCGCTGGTCGGCAGCCGGAGGACGGTCATGATCGAAGGCCGCGCCCAGGACGACGAGTTTACCCTCGAGGGGCGGATGGCGACGCAAGCTCCCGAGATCGACGGGGTGGTCTACGTCAGCGAAGAGGGTGTAGAGCCAGGCGACTTCGTGGAGGTGGAGATCTCCGAAGCGCTCGGCTATGATCTCGTGGCATCCCTCGTGGCCCCTCGCCGCGCGCTCCCCGTCCTCTAGGAGTCTGTCCATGAATGGCCATCTGCGGTGTTGCCGCTTCGCATCCGCTTGTTTCGCCACCCGCAAACCGGGTTCTCACGTACGGACCCGATTACACTCCGTGCGGTGCTCGCGGTGCCTTGCATCTGGCGCATTCCTGAACAAGCTCCAACATCTAAATACTCGGACACACTCCTAGGGCGCCGCGCTACGAAAAGCCTTCGAAGTCGATCGGGTACTTCACCGTGACCTCGTCATCGGCGTCGGTGGCGAGCGGCGAAAACTTGAGAAGGCAGAACCGTTTGAGGATCGTATCTTCGAGCGTCGGGTACTTCAGGGCGCTCGAGGCCACTCGGCAATCGGTCACCTCGCCTTGCGGCGTGATGGTAAATTCGATTGTGATGCTGCTGCCGAGCGCCGGTTGGTCGCGCTGGGCCTTGTGGTACTGAAACTTCAGCCACGCGTTGAGGCCCTTGAGCACGCGAAGGATCGACTCCTCACTGCGAATTGGCCCGGCTCCCTTGACGACCAGGGCGCTCTCCACCCGGGCCGAGCCCCTTCCGGCCAGCACGACGGCGTCGCCGCTCCCCTGGCCCTTTAAGCCCGAGATCACGTCATCGACGCTGATACCGCCGCTCCCGCTTCCTCCCAGCCCGTGCTGGCCCGTCCCGCCAAGGCTAGGGTCGCCGCCTCCCGGGCCGGCGGGTGGCAGTGCCGGGTTGCTGAGCACCGAAATATCGGACAACACGCGATCGAGGGCAGCCGGGTTCCCGACGGGTGACGCGCCGCCCGCCTCCCCCCCGAGCGCTTTCAGCAACCCGCTTTGCTTGGCCACCGCCCGGTTGCGCTCTCGCGCGGCGGCCGCTTCGGCTTCCAGGCGCAGCCGGGCCTCGGTGAGGGCCTTTTCCGCGTCGACCGGGGCCTCGGCCGCCTGCGGAGGCGCGGGAGGAGGCGTTGCCGGCCGAGGCTCTACCTTCTTGGCGGTTGTCCCGGGTTTTGGTTTGGGGGCAATGGCGGACTCGCTCGGAGACGCGGCCTCGGAGGCCGGGGTGATGAGTTTGGCGGGGGCCGGGGGCGGAGCCTCGAGGATGAGCTTGGCGATGCGCGGGGGCAAGCTCGCGACATCGGTCGTGGATCGGCTCGGCGCGGGGACGAAGGACAGCGCCGCGGCCAGCAGCGCGTAGGCGAGGGCGCATGCCGTCAGGATGAAGAAGAACTCGCGGTCGTCGGATGCGAACGGGCTGGTGCGGGGATGGACGGCGGCCATCAGCGTGCCCGACTGTGCTGGTAGACCGCCAGCGCGATGTCGCCGAATTCACTGGCCGACGCGGTGTACATGATCCGTTCGAGCAATGCAAAGGGCGTCTTCTTATCGCCTAAGATCGTCACCTTTCCCTGAAAGGCGACCGTCGTGTTGTTTCCCGCGATGAATCGGGCTTTGTCCACACGGACCTTCAACGCCTGTCCCAGGGCCGGCAGGTAGAGCCCGTCGATCCCCGCGAGCTGTGCGAGTTCCGCGACCCGCTCGTCGTCGACGAAGAGCGCGTCTTCCGAGACGGTGATGGTGATTGTCGCCTGGGGCGTCAGGCTCGACGTGGACGAGGGCAGCTCCAGATTTTGGGCGGCGGCGGTGAGCGTGCCTTCGGCGGCGAAACTCTTCAAGAGGAAGACCAATAGCACCGTGAAGACGTCGACCATCGCGGTCAGATTCAGCCGCGGCGGTTCGAGGTGACGGCGCGATCCGGGGGTGCGGCGGTTCATTCGCGATCCCCGACATCGATCGGAGCGGCCAGAGCGGCCCGGCCGATCTGCCCCAACGAGATATTCGGAAAGAGCGGCACCGCCTCTCGATGCTCCTCCTGTTCCACGACCGCTTCGCGGCTCGCGTCCATCGTCTGCACGATCGTCTCGTACGGGATCGTTGCCTCGCTCAAGATCACGATATCGAGCCGGTCCGGAATACTGGTTTTGACCTGGAGGAGCAGATCGGTCAGTTTGCGGGCCTGGTAGCGGCCCTCGGCGTCCAGCGGAATCGCGGCCACCACGGTCGGACCGTCGCTCACCAAATACCCATCCCGCACGATCGAGACAACGGGCTTGGGAGTCGGCGCGCCCGGCGGCGTCTTGCCGGCTCCCGGGGGTGGCGGAGGCGGCAAGTAGAGGTTCAGAATCGACGTCTGGGAGAACACCGCCGACAGCAAGAGGAACGGGATCAGGATAATCATCAGATTCCACAGCGCCACGATGTGGATCGCTTCGTCGGCGACCGGGCGCCGGCGGCCCTGGGCGAGACGGCCCAGCATCAGTGGCGGACCGAGCGCGCCGCGAGGCGATTCGCGAGCCGGAGCGAGAACTCGTCGATCTCGTCGCCGATGCGGGCGGCGCGGGACTGCATGAAGGAATAGGTCAACATGAGGAGGATCGCCACCATGAGGCCGAAGGCGGTGTTGTTCAAGGCGAGCGAGATGCCGTTGGCCAGCAGCGCGGCCTTTTGGGCCGGGTCGGCGAGGGAGACCGCGGTGAACGCGGTGATGAGCCCGACGACCGTGCCGAGCAGCCCGATCAGGGTCGCGACGTTGGAGAGCGTGTACAGATAGTGGATGCGCTTTTCGAGCTGCGGGAGCACTTCCCGCACGGTCTCCTCCATCCCCCGCTCGATTGCCTCGCCGGTCGCCCCCCGCTGGGCCCGTGCGAGGCCGGCGGCCAGCACCCTGGCGAGCGGTGCGTCGGCCGTGGTCGTGCGCTGCATGGCGTCGGCCAGCTTGTCGCGGTCGATCAACTCCTCAATCTCGCGCCACAACTCGCGGGCGTTGACGCGGCCGCGAATCACCAGCGCCAAGGTGCGGTCGACCACGATCGCGGTGCCGACGACGAGGACGAGGAGGATCCCGTACATGAAAATCCCCCCCGCTTTGAAATTGGCGACGAGAAACTCAACGATCTCCATCGAGACTCCTTTGTGGGGTGACCTGGTTCCGCCGGTTGGGAAGTATTTTAATGCGCATGATCGCCTGAGTCACGCAAAATCTGGTCGCGGTCCAGCGGCGTGAGCAACTCGCGGGTGAAGTCGTGCGAGAGCGGCGCCGCGTTGGTCCGAAACACGGGAGGACTCTGCCACGGCACCGTCTTGTCGATCGGAGGCTTGAGGACATCCCCCACGATCGTCGTCCCGAAGATCACGACGCGCCTCGATTTGGGTTTGGCGGCGGGTCGGTCGGGGCCTGAGGGCGGCGGTCCAGGTTTCTCCGCCACCAGCTTCCGAGCGGCTGGGGTGCCGGGGGACACGGCCCACGCCACGTCCAGCAGCACGATCCCTGCCAACAGGATGGCGGCCACCAGGCCCGCGCCGCGCGTGGTCATGGCGCCCCCTCGGTCGGCTGGAGGGCCGCTCCGCGGGTCGACCGCCGTTCCAACGTGCGAATCCACCCCGTGATCATCTCGACGTCTGGACCTCCCAGGTCGAGGATCGTCCGATACTGGGCCAGCGCGTCTTGGGGTCTATCGAGGTAGAGGTCGTAGAGGATCCCCAGGTTGTAGCGCGTGTCGACCTGATTCGGGCGGAGTTCCAGCGCGCGAAGATAGGCCCGCTCCGCATCGGCGAAGGCTCCGCGACGGCGATGGGCGAGCCCGAGGTTGTGATACGCTTCGGCGTCCGCGGGGTTGATCCGAATCGCGCTCTCGTATTCGCGGATCGCCTCGTCGAACCGCCCGGTGCGTCGGTAGATGATGCCCAGATTGGTATGCGGCGCGGCCCGTTCCGGGGTGAGGGCGATTACGTCATTCAGCAAGACGGCGGCCCGCGCGTCGTCTCCGGCGTCCTGCGCGGAGAGCGCTTCGGTAAACAGCGCGGCGGCGCGGTCGGGACGCGAGGCGTCGGCGGTCGTGGGCGCGGGGGGCGCTCCCGCGCAGCCGGCGATCGTCCACGCGATCGCAGCCGACACGAGCGCCATGGTCGAGCGGCGCGGGGAGCGGACCATCATGGACGTTCCCAGACCCGTTGCACGAGCTCCGCGCGTTCGGGGCGCTTGTATCGCGCGGGCCGGACGACGGCGAGGCGCTCGAAACTCTTCCCCACCCACTCGTCGAACACCTCCAGCTCCTGCGCGCGCCGCACGTTGGTTTCGTACGCCGCGACCGCGCGCTCCTCAAACGGCGCCGCCTGCTCTTCGAGAAGAATGTTGTACTGGTCCACTTGTTCGGGAGTCAGTTCCCGCGGACGCTCCGACTCCAGCAGCGCCGTGAGAAAGTCGTCGAAAAGCATCCCGATTTTATGCGTCGCAGCGGTGGTCACCCCCGCGATCTTGAGCTCGGCGGCTTCTGCATAGGTGTCAAGCGCCAGGTTCAAGGCGGTCCGCTTCTCGGCCAAGGTCTGTTCGAGGGGATCCCTGAGCCGAACCGCGGCGCACGCCGCGGCGCGCCGATCCGCCAGATCTAGGAGGGCGGCGGCCGCGAGCGAGTCGGCGGGGGTCAACTCGGTCCCTGCGCCGCGCCGCGCCCGCCACGCCCGATAGCGGTCCAACGTCCCGTCGACGCGTTGGTGCGCTTCGGCGCTCCGCCCCTGCCTGGCGATTGCGTCGGCCGCGCGAAAACCCGCTTGGAGCGACAGCGGGGCGGCGAGATCGGATCGTTCTGACAGGGGAACGAGCGCGCGTTCGGCGCGAGGCCACAGCCCGCCACGCTCCGCGAGGTCGGCCATCGTCCACGCGAGCTCGTCCCGAGTGGGGGCGTCGCTCCGGGCCGCCAGCGCCTCGTACCAGTCCAGGGCTTCGGCCGCCTCCCCTTCCCGCTCCGCGAGGACGGCGAGTTGGCGTAGGGCCGTGGCGGACTGGGGGCTGTCGCGATAGTCCGCCAAGAGCCTGGTCCAGATCCGCTTGGCCCCAGGTCGATCCCCGGCCCCCTGCGTGAGGTCGGCGGCTTCGCTGAGCGCCGCCGGCGCGAGGGCTGTTTTGGCGAAATCATTCGCCACGGTGAGGAACGCCGCGGCAGCCGCCTCTCGCTTGCCGAGGGTACGCTGATCGGCGGCGTGTTGATAGAGCGCGGAGGCCGCGAGCGTCGCGAGTGCCTCGGCCTGGGGACCAGTCGCGGTGCCCAGGGCTTGCCGAAAAGTAGTTTCGGCGGCCGGGTACTCGTGACGGTCAAAGAGCGTTTGACCGATCAACCGTCTCGCCGGGGCGGTCCACCGACTCGATGGGTAGCTCGTGACCAGGCGCTGCGCGGTCTCAGCCGCCCGGTCGGCGAGGCCGGCGCGTGCGGCGGTCTCGGCCGCTTTCATGAGCAAGTCCGGGTTGCGCGCATCATCCGCAAACGCCGTGAGGAAGCGGTCGATGCGGAGCAGGAGTCCCTCGGCGGCGCCGGGAGAGACCGGGCCGTCGGTGGGGAACGCCCGCTCCCACGCCACCACGGCTGCGTAGCCGGCCTCGCGGCTCTGCGCGTGCAGTGGGTAGTGGTACGCCGCGAGCAGGTATCCCTCAGAGGAGTCGGCGTACCGTCCAAGTTCGAACAGGGCGTCCGCCCGGAGCCACGCGATCTTTGCGGCTTCGATGTCGGTGGGAAACAGCGAGAGAAAGCGGTCGTGTCGCGCGAGCGCCTGCTCGTAGGCGTCGGGTCTCCGCGCGGCTTGAGCCTGGGTATGATCGTAGAGCGCGAGCTGATACAGCGCGTCTTTGACGAGCGGCCGAGCCGTCTGACGAGCGGCGTCGGTCGTGGTCTCGGCCCAAGGGGTCCCGGGGCTGTAGCGGTCCACGAGTCGCTCGCGGGCGCCGATGAGGGCGGTCTGCCACTTGGCCTTGGTGTATGTCTCGGCGATGGCGGCTTGGAACTGGGGGGCGTTCGGGTGGAAGGGATGGGTGGCCAAAAACGCCTCGTAGGCGTCAACCGCGTCGGCGGTGCGATCCTGAGCCTGGTACAGTGCGCCCAATGTTCGGTAGAGCGTTTCCTCGTACCCGCGTCGCCCCGTACGGTCGAAGTAGGCTCGCATGTCACCGGGCCCCCCGAGATAGTCGAAGCTGAGCAGGAGGGCTTTCATCACTTCCATCACAAAGGCCGCGTCGGGCTCCGAAAAGTCCGAGAGCGAAAAGGGGACCTCGGGACCCGGGGCGCTCGAAGAAGCGGTTGCCGCCGCGGTGCCTCGGTGGGCACGGCGCGTCGAGGCGTCCAGGATCGACACGAACGCGTCAGCGGCTCGCCGGTACTCCTGGAGGTTCAGATCGGTCCATCCGAGCTGATAGGCTGCGCTCTCGGTCAGGGTGGGATCCGACCCCGCCCGAGCGTTGCCGAACCAGTTGGCAGCCGCGGGGAAATTCCTCGTCGCGAAGGCGTGTTCGCCGAGGCGGAACGCCGCCTCGGCGGCGTAGACGCTCCGTGGATACCGCGTGAGGAGGGTTTCGAGACGGGCCACGGCCTTGTCCGCGCGCCCCGTCTCCCAGTAGGCTCGCGCGAGCTGGTAGAGGGCGGAGTCGTTTTCGGCGCGATCGGGGTAGAGAGCCAGCAAGCGTTCGTAAACGGCGAGCGACTTCGTGCGATCGAGGGAGGGCGGAACGACGGCCGGTCCTTTACCCGCGCGGGGCCGTGTTTCTCGAACGCGTTTGTCGTACGTCGACGTTTCGATGTGGGTGTAGAGGTCGCCGAGACGATGGATGGCCTCGGCTCTCAGCGTCGAGCGGCCCTCCAGATCCTCCATGACGAATCGCTCATACGCCCGTAACGCCTCCACCTTCTGGGCGCGTCCCCGTGGATCGCGCTGGCTGGCCAAGACCTCTTCCGTGATCGCCCGGATTTTTGATGCGTCGATCGCGATCGGGAGATCGGCGACCGCCCCGAGCACCGGCGCAAGCCCCAACACGGCCTCCGCGAGGATCAGCGGTCCGACCCAGCGGGCCAGACGGAACGGCCCTGCGCTCCGTGACGGGTTAATCAAGCGTCAAGGCCTCCGAGCCCATCTCGTCGCGCTCGGCCCCGAGGGCCCTGGCGATGCCCAGAATCGCCTGAACCGCCCAGTCCTCCAGCCGCTGTTGCTCCCGGACCAGCGCGTCGAGGGCAAGCGCCGCCAGCACCCCGCGCGACTCGGTTTTGACCGCGGCGAACTTAACGAGGAGCTCCTGGCCCTTGGCCACGAGCTGGGTGCTATCGAGCGATTGAAGACGTCCCCCGAGCGTGATCGAGCGGGGCGGGGCGGCGGTGATCTCAGAGGGAAAATGTTCGAGGGTGTGGCGAAGGCCTTGCTCAAAGCGCACTAACCACCGATAATGTTCGAGGGCACGGAAAAATTCCGCGTCATTGAAGACTCTCCCCACCTCGCCCTCGAGCGGATCCCATTGGGGGTTCTTGATCGCCGCGCGGAGGTGATCGACGGCATCCATCGCGGTGGTGAGTCCGTCGAGTGCGGCGCGATGGGCGGTGACCGATCTCGTGTACGCCCGTAAATCCGCATACGACGCCGCGAGCGTTAAGCGCGCCTCGTGCGCGTATTGCCCGTTGGGAAACCGGGCCAGCAGCCCGTGGAGGATCGCGATGGTTTTGACGTGCTCATCCGATTTCCGTAAGGCCCAGGCCACACCGAAGAGCGCCGTCTCGTAGGCTGGACTGCCGGGGCGCACCTGGCCCAGCTCGGCGATCGCTTCGTCGTACCGCCCCTGCTCGATCAATTGCAGCCCCAATGCGGCGTGGGCGTGGTCGACAACGCGCGAGCGGATCGGGTCGAAGAGCGAGCGGGATTCGATCAGTTTTTTGAGGACCGTGGAGGCCGTGAAGGCGTCGCCCAGCCCTGATAGTGCCTGGGCTTGGCCATAGAGCGCCAAGGACGCATCCGCGCTCGACTTCGACACGCTTTGAAAGAATCCGGCAGCCTGCGGATAGGCTCGCAGCGACAGGGCGCTGATCCCGGCCAGGGCGTGAGCCTCGCCGGCGAGGTCGGCGGGTAAGCCTGCGCCGAGGTGGTCATGGGCCTCGATCACCCGCGCGTGCTGGCCGTCGCGAAACGCGATTTGCTCGATCAGAAACCACGCGCGCGTGCGCACCTCGTCATCGTCATCGAAGGCCTCGCCGATCAACGTGTGGAGGACGGCATCGGCCTCTTCGGGCAACCCGATGGCGGCGTAGGCCTCGGCCAGCCGCAGGCGGCTCTCCTGTTTGAGTTGGGACAGGGGCTCGCGGTCGAGGGCGGAGAGAAGGAAGCTCGCGGCGTCGCCGAAATCTCCGGTCTGAGCGGCAAAGACACCGAGGCGGTAGACTGAATCGTCGATCGGTCGATCGGCGCGCCGAAAATCCAAAAGAGATTCCCCCGCGGGTTCCAAGGTCAGGTGGGGCTCTTCATTAAATCCGGCCCTGAAGCGCAACACCCGGTGATCGGAAGATCGTGGGCTTTCAAACGTCAGGGTCTTGGTTTTGAGGTAGCCTTTTCCGTCTCGATCAATGCCCTTGAAGGTGACGGCCAGCGTATGCTGGCCTGGGCCGGCCGATACCGTAAGGAGCGTCTGAAGCGCTCCAGTGGCTAAGGCGTGCCATTCGCGGTCGGAGTACGTATGCTCAACCGCCGGGTGGTGATCGAGACCGACGCGGATCCAACTGGGAAGGTGATGAGCCGGGATGGGGTCGCCGCGCGGATCCACTTCAAACAAGATCTCGAGATGCGGCACGGGTTTGACGGGGTCCTCGCGAAATGTGAAGAGGGCCTTGTTGTACTCCACGATAGACTTCTTGAGGGCGTGAACCGGCTTCCCCAGCGGGAATGCCACGGGTGCCGCCCATCCGCTGGTGCCGAGTATCAAGAGACAACCCACCGCGGGGGCGACGAGGCCCAAGCGGCGTGCGTGGCGAACGGCGCGATCCTGCGTAGATCGCTGCGAGTCTATACGGTAGTGCAAGGCGGTGATCCGACGTGGAATCGACTGAGAAATCCCTGTGAAATCGTAGCGAAACCAGGCCGACAAATCAACCCTGCGGGGTGGCTAGGGGAGGCGAAGCGCTCCGTAACGTGCCGACTCGTTATCCGCCTTGTCGACGGCCGTGATCTGGTAGAGATGGGGCTGCCGGATATCCACACTGCCGGTGGGAGTGAAGAGGTATTTGATCGGGTTGCCGGTCAGAGTGTTTTGGGCCACGAAGGCATCCCGATTGCCGTCGACATAGATCCGGTACCCGTTGATCCCGCTTCCTCCCCCGTCCGAGGCGGGTCCCCACTCCAGAATGATGTAGGGCGGTTCGCAGGTGTAGCAAGGCGTGCCGGCTAACGATATGGCTCCCTTTGTCGGGAAGACGGGAGGGGTCGTGTCGTTGGAGATTCCGGTGCCATTGGGGATGACCGCGAAGAATCCAAAACTGAGGTCGCCTTGGGTGCACGACACGTCATGGGCGGCGACATCGGCTTTGTCGCCGCACACCGCTGTCCATTCGCCGCTGGCAAGGAGCCGTCCCAGGACGAAATCCGCTTCGGTTTCCGGAGCAATGTCGCACGCAACGGGATCGTACCGGATGGTGAGCGTTAAGGGAAGCACCCCTCCACCAGTAAACCCGCTTAATCCTGTAGGCGCGATGGCGCTGATCAGAAACGCGGTGTCGATGTGGCCGTCCTGGGGAAGGTTGTCGTCTGGCACGGGGGCGATCCGAATATCGGCGAAGTCCACGCCCGATGGGAGCTCGTTATCTGGAATCTCAAATAACAGCTTCGCCTTCGCTCGATCTCGAGGAAGTTCGAGCTGGGGATCGATAGCCCAGAACAGGGTGGAGCCCAGATTCGTCACGTTGAAGTCGAGGTTGGTGCCGGTGAGGGAGCATCCCTGCTGCACTACGTTTTGGACAGGGTTGGGGGCGGGGGCGGGGTCTTCTGTGGGAAGGCCCGCCCCACACCCGATCGCGATCGCCGCAACCCCCAAGGCGCAAAACAACTGTATCGTTTGCCTCATACTCACAACGACACGCTGAGATTCTGAGATATTCGGTCGTGCGCGCGAGAAAGTCGATTTCTTCCTGATGGCCGGCCGGTTGAAAAATCGACCTGAAAAGCGTATACGTACGCCCAGGGTCGACTCGACGTCAGGAGATATCGTGGATTATCAGACAATTGCGGAGCGCTCGCTTGCGGGGGATTTGCTGACGACGGAGCAAGCCCTCGGTGTCTTGCAGGCCCCGGCGGAAGACCTCCCCGAGCTGCTGCAGGCGGCGTTTCTGGTCCGTCGAGCGACATTCGGTACCAGGGTCCAATTCCATGTTCTGATGAACGCGAAAAGCGGGCTCTGCCCGGAGGACTGCGGCTACTGCTCGCAGTCTTCAAGGTCCACCGCGGAGATTGACCGCTTCCCCCTCCGATCCACAGAGGAAATGCTCCAAGCTGCACGTAAAGCCCATCAAACTGGGGCGCATCGGTTCTGCCTCGTGATTAGTGCACGTGGAGCCACGGCCCATGAGATCGAGCGGATCGTCGAAACGGTCGAGGCGATTAAAGCCGAAGTGCCGATCGAGGTGTGCTGTTCTCTAGGACTACTGACACTGGATAAGGCGCAGCAATTGAAAGCGGCAGGTGTCGACCGCATCAATCATAACCTGAATACCAGTGCCCGCTACTATCCGGCGATCTGCTCGACCCACTCGTTTACTGACCGCGTCGCCACGGTGGAGGCGGCTCAGGCCGCCCGCCTCGCGACGTGTAGTGGAGTGTTGGCCGGGATGGGAGAAACCGACCTCGATCTCATCGATGTCGCCCGTGTTCTGAGGGGGTTAGCTGTCGATTCGGTACCCGTGAATTTCTTGAACGCGGTCACCGGGACCCCTCTCGAGGGTACCAGGGAATTGACGCCGTGGCGTTGCTTGAAGATCCTCTGTTTATTCCGCTTCATCCTTCCAAAAACCGAGATTCGCGTGGCCGGGGGACGCGAGGCCAATCTTCGTGGCCTTCAACCCCTCGCCCTCTACCCCGGCAACTCGATCTTTGTCGAAGGGTACTTGACAACCTCCGGGCAAGCGGCGGTCGATGCCATCCGCATGGTCGAGGATCTCGGTTTTGAAGTTGGAGGCCGGATTCCCGCCGAACCTCCTCGCGTCTAAAGCCCCTCAATAAACACTCGATGGCCCTCACACAACACCCGAAATAAATATCGAACAACTTTCTATTTATCGGTTATTTTCTCTTGACTTCTCCTACTCGTCGTGATATTGAAATGCCGTTGTTCCTTAAGTATTTGAATTAAAATAAGTATTATAAATATATAGGTATCGAAAGGAGGTGATTATCAGAATATAGATTGATCAAGAATAGGTAAAGATGAGCCTTTCTATCGGATGGACAGGGAGGTTCGAACAGGCGACCCGCTACCGAGGAGTCGCCTCTACCAGGAGGCCGGACTATGCGTGTGATTGCGATCGTCAATCAAAAAGGCGGATGTGGAAAAACGACCACGGCCATCAATCTGGCGGCGTGTCTGGCCGCGCAATCGCGCAATGTCTTGCTCATCGATCTGGATCCGCAGGCTCACGCGACCCTGGGCCTGAGTATCAAGCCAGAAGAGGCCGAGCGCGGCATGTACGAGGTCTTAAGTGGTGAAGCCATGCTCGATGAGGTCATTACACGGATCCTGCCCCGTTTGTCTTTGGCGCCGTCTAATATTGCTCTGAGCGCGATTGAACAATTCCTTGCAGGGACTCCGGAGCGGGAACGCCAGTTGGCAGCCCGCATTGCCGCCCTCCAGGAGCCCTTTGACTACGTGTTGATCGATTGCCCTCCGAGCGTGGGGCTGCTGACCTTCAATGCTCTGATCGCGTGCCAAGAGGCGATCGTTCCCGTTGAGACGAGTTTCTTTTCCCTGCAGGGGGTAGTCAAGCTTTCGGAAACGATCAAATTGATCGGAGAGAAGATCGGCCACGAGATTTCGGTGCGGATTCTCCCGACGAAGGTCGATCGGCGAGCGGGTTACGCGAAGGAGATTCTGCTCAAGATGCGCGAGCGGTTCAGCGACGTGACCCTTGCCACGGCGATCAACCTCAACGATAAGCTCCGGGAGGCGGCGGGTCTGGGCCTTCCGATTACCGAGTACGCGCCGGACTCCACAGGGTTTAAAGACTATATGGCGCTGGCTCGCGAGGTTATCTCGACCGAGCGGGGCCGCGCCAAAGATCGCCCAACGGGACTTGGGCCCCAGTCGCGTTCGGGAGTGCTGTTTGCGATCGACGCTCCGGGTGCCCACGATGTCAAATTGGCCGGAGATTTCAACGGGTGGATTCCAGATCGAGATGTCCTCAGCCTCAAGGATGACAGCGGTCTCTGGAAGAAGTTCGTGTTCCTTGGGCCCGGTAGTTACCAGTACAAGTTCGTTGTGGATGATGAGTGGCGGGAGGATCCGCACAACCATGTCGTGGCTCAGGACACGTTGGGAGGGCAGAGCTCAGTCGTGGTGGTGGAGGCGTTCACGGTTACCATGGTGAAGGATCACGCGCTCGCCACACCATCCGACGGAGGGCCTCGGGTGGTTGGAGTATAGCGGCGCCTCTGAGCGCCGTCAGAACGACGAGCTGCTATCGCCTGCCGTTGACAATGGTCTGTCGTCGGGGTACTTTAAACGATGGGCTTCTCGGTGGGCGCGATCCAATCGAAAACAGCACTGGTCTTTTCTGGCGGCGGGGCGCGAGGTGCGTACAACGCGGGGGTGGCGCTCGCGTTCGCCCAGCGGGAGCTCCATCCCGAAATTGTGTGCGGCACGTCCGTGGGTGCTCTTGTTGCCGCGATGGTGGTCGCTGGTGAGCAGGAGCGTCTGGGTGAGATCTGGCGGACGCTGACTCCTGCGCAGGTATACGGTTTGCGCTCGCGCGTCCAGTTTTTCTTGTCCTTTATCAGGCCGTATAGGTATCCGGCGTATAGTGCCGACCCGCTGGCTCGGCTGATCATCGAGAACGTCGACTTGGCCAAGGTCGGGTCCAGCCCTCAGAAGCTGATCGTGACCTGCTATAACCAGACGCTCCACCGCGTCGAGCGATTCGATAATCACTTCCCAGACCTCCACCGCGCGCTGTTAGCCAGCACCTCGATTCCACTGGTGTTTCCACCGGTCGTGATGAATGGACACGAGTATGTGGATTTGGGAGCGACCGTGTGGCCCCTGAAGCCGGCGATCTCAGCAGGCGCTGAACGAATTTATGCGGTGTTGTGTGACCATCCCGACGATCACCGGCGAGTGGCGCGCAATAATCTTGAGTGGGCTATCCAGGTCATGAACCTGGCTCAGCGTTCGAATATGCTGGTCGATATCGAATTAGCCCGACGGATCAATCTCACGGCGAACGGGACTGGCTATAAATTCGTCGAGCTGACCGTCATCCAGCCGTCGAAAACCCTCGGCCTTGGTTTCATGGATTTTCATAAGAAACTCCAGATCAACAGGGCGTTGGAGCTGGGGTTCGAAGACGGGAGCGCCGCCTTGACGCAGGTGGGGGTGGATCTGCCTTCTGCGACGCTTCAGGGTGATTTCTGTCCCTACATTTAGGTCCAGTTCGCTGCGCCACGAGTTGATCCTACCCAATAGCTTCGGTGCTTTACACAGCGGTTTCCTCTGGTTTAGAGTGGGGCATGGGATCGGTCGTACCAACGGACGTCGCTCGATGGCTCGGAGGGCTGACTGCTGTGTTCCTGCTCCTGGGGATGGCGGGGTGTGGTGGTGGTCTGCCGGAAGGTGGTGGTCTGCCGGAAGAATCTTCCTCGGTGGGGACTTCGTTTGAATTGACGTGGGTGAGCGTGGAGCAGTACGGTTCTCCCATCCCGATACCCGAATCTTCGGAGCCTTCCGCTCGACTGGTTTCCGTCGATGTCACCCTAGCCTTTACGGCTTCTCAAAGACCTGCGACGCTGTCGTTGGTCTTTGCCACTCTCGATGCTCCGATCCTCTCGAGTCGGTCCGATGTGGATTTGACAACCGCGGCACCCGACGTGGCAGCCAGCACGGGGGGACAGAAGGTCCTTCGCGCGGGGGTGAGGGTACCGGCGCTCGGGATGTTGAAGTTCGATGCGGTGCTGATCGATCGTGCGGGAGTCGCGTCGGAGCCGGTTTCGGGACATTTCACGATCCAGGACGCTGTGAGTGCGACTCAATCCACCGTGGTGACTGAGTCGGACCAATCCAGCGGACAAACGACA
>Ga0180094_1000076_pt1 | contig 24105 bp, 23 predicted proteins | sample EasRivT47_16_1Da_FD_121786 | JGI IMG/M metagenome (GOLD analysis project Ga0180094, IMG submission 121786) | Soil microbial communities from meander-bound floodplain in the East River, Colorado, USA - East River metaG ERMLIBT47_16_1Da | ecosystem: Environmental > Terrestrial > Soil > Floodplain ... | reverse complement strand
TCCCGGCTACGGGATGCAGCAGGCCACGTTTATTGGAGCAGCTACCTTAGCAGGGCCTTGAAAAATCAAGGGTAAAGGTCTGTTAAGCGGAGTAATTCCACGTCAATTCCGCCGTACCCCCATTCAGTTCTCCCGCACGGAAAGCCTGCCGGCGAGCGCGCCTCGCGAAAGGATCACCATCTCGCCGGTATCAGGCGATACGCCCGTCAGCGCGAGAATGGTAGAGCCGTGCGTCACCAGCACCAGGTTTCCCCGGCCTGGCCTGGCCGCAACCATGGCCCGCATCTCGCGCACCTGGCGTTCGCGATTCTCGCCCCGTCCGAACAGGTTGCTCAGCGCTTCGGAGGTTTCCGCGCTTCCGAACGCCAGCCGCGCGGTCTCGAGACAGCGGCACCACGGGCTTGAAAGCACGCGCTCGACCGCAATGCCACGCGAGCGGAATTCCTCGCCGATGCGGCGCGCGTGGCGCCGGCCGGCGTCGGTGAGATTGCGCTGCGTGCTGCAGTCGTCGAGCCGCATTCCGGGCGGGTCGCCGATGCCCGGCGTGGTGATCGTGTGGCGGATGAGGACCACCTGGCCGCCATTCTTGAGCAGGCTCCACAGCCGCTCGTCGGCGAGCGCGCCTGCCGGCACCGCGAGCGCCAGGAATAGCAGCACGGATGAAGTGTTAGTGCCGGACATGAGGCAAGCATCGCGGCTCGCGGCTTGTTGCGCAATCCTCGCCGGCTGCGCCAGCGACTGCGGCTCAGACTGGTACGCCATCGGGCAGCGCGACGGCCGGCTCGGCGCCGAGCCGCAGGCCGAGATCTACGCCGCGCGCTGCGGCGGGCAGGTCGATCGCGCGCGTTACGCCGAGGGCTGGCAGTCGGGCATGGCGATGCGGCCGCGCGTCCCTTACCCCTAGCCCTGAAAGATCATCGAAATGGGCGCAGGGGTGGTCCGTCGTAGGTAGGGATGTACTTGCGCGGGATCGGCCCCTTGTTGCGTCCCCCTTGCCGTGTCTGCTCCCACGCGTGCGCGAGGATGCCGACTGCACGCGACAGGCAGAAGAGTCCGCGCGCGAGCGGGGCTGGGAAGCCAAGCTCGGCGTAAATGACGGCCGTTGCGCCGTCGATGTTCATCGGAATGCGCTTGCCGCCTTTGCCTGCGGCGAGCGCAGCCTCGACGGCGCGCCCTATGCGAGCAAAGCGGCCATCGACCACACCCTCGCGAGCGGCGGCATCGACCAGCTCGAGGAGCCGCGGCGCGCGCGGGTCCACCGGATGGAAACGATGGCCGTATCCGGGGACGAACTTGCCGTGCCGGGCCGTGAACTCCGAAAGGGCTGCCTGCACTGCCGCGCTCTCGGCTTCGCCGCGGGTCACCCGCTCGGCGATCGCTTGGAAGAGCTCGACCGCCTGCTCGCCAGCGCCGCCGTGCACGTCGCCGAGGACGTTGAGTGCGGAAGCGATGGCATTGTTGAGACCGACGCCGCAGGTCGCCGCCATGCGGGCAATCGCGATGCTGGGCGCCTGCGGCCCGTGGTCGACGCCTGCGGTCAGCGCTGCGTCGAGCAACTCGGCCTGGGCCCGGCTGGGCAGCTCGCCGCGCGTCATGAGCCAGATCATCTGCGCGAAGCTGACGCGGCCGATCAGCTCTTCGATGGGATAGCCCCGGAAGCGGATCACCCCGGGGCTCATGTCGATGATCCCGGTGCGCCACCAGTCCTTGGTCAGGCGTTCCGCATCCGCCGCTGCCTCGTCCATTGAGGTTCCCATTTCAGGTATGCCGCCGGTGGTGCGCGATGTTGTGAAGCTGCATGGCGGTCGTCGGGATGCGCTCGCAGGCGCGGAAGGCGTGGAACAGCGCCGACTCCACGTCCCCGGCTTCCGGCGGAACTGCCTGCAGACCTCGCCAGCGCAACCACTGCCGGCTGGAAAAGTTGCGCACCGCCAGCGCGAGCACCTCGGAGCGCCGCCATGGCGACAGGTCTCCGCCGGCCAGCTTCCACGCTCTTCGCAGCCAGTAGTCCCGGCAGGCGCGGCGCAGCGCGCCGTCCTTCCAGGGCAGGCGCAGGCAACGTTCCAGGGGCAGCGCACCGCCATTGGCCAGAAAGGCGGCGAACCCCTTGCTCAGCCAGTCGAGGTCCTGCGCGCCGATGTGGCCGCTCGCCACGCGCTGGGCGCGCTCGAACTCCTCCTGCAGAGCAGCGCCTTCGTCCGCTCGTGCAGGTTGCGGCAGCGGCAACGCGGCCGGTTCGTTCCGCATTACTTGGCCGCCGGGCTCGCGGCATAGTCGATCGCCACGTGCGACGCCGGGCGACCGGGCGAGTAGATGTCGTTGATGTTCCAGTGCCCGCCGGTCGGGACCGGCTCGTTGAGCATGGCGACGTCGATGACGCAAGGCCGGCGAGAACGGATCGCGCGCTCTAGCGCAGGCTTGAATTCCTGCGCGGCCCCGATCTGCACGCCATCCGCGCCGTATGCCCGAGCGATGGCTGCGAAATCCGGCGAGTAGGGCTTGCCATCCTTGCGGAAGACGCAGCCGAACGCCGTTCCGTAATGCGCCATCTCGAGGCCGGCGATCGTGCCGAAAGCATAGTTATTCATCACCACCCAGACGACCGGAATGTCGGCTTCCACCGCCGTCGCGAGCATCGCCGGGTTCTGGCCGAAGCCGCCGTCGCCCACCAGCGCCACAACCGTGCGCTCGGGGCAGGCAAGCTTGGCGCCGAGCGCGGCGGGGGCGCCGAACCCCATCGTCGCGTAGCCGCCGGGGGTGAGGATGCTTCCGGGCGTATACACAGGGAACTGCTGCCCGACGCCGTTCTTGTTCCACCCCACGTCGGTGGTGATGAGCGCGTCGCGCGGCAGCACCTCGCGCACCTCGGCGAGGATCCGCTCGGGCCGCATCGGGTAGGCATCGTTGCGGATGTGCGCCTCGTTGCCTTGCGCGAAAGCCTTGCGATACGCGGCGATCTCCTTCACCAGCGCGTCGTTACGCCGGCCCGCGGGATGGCGCTGTTTCGCCACGCGCAGCAGCACGCGCAGCGCCTGCTTCAGGTCGGCAAGCGCGCCGATCTCGACCGGGAAGTTGCGGCCGATCTCGGCCGGGTCGATATCGATCTGCATCAGCCGCGTCGGCGGTATGCAGAAGGTGAAGCGCGCGTCCCACGAGCTGCAGTCGGCCTCGGCGAAGCGTGTCCCAAGCGCGAGCACGCAATCGGCTTCGCGGCACTTGCGGTTGATGAATTCGGTTCCCCAGAAGCCGGTCATCCCCAGCGTCAGCGGGTGGTCGTCCGGGAGCGCACCCTTGCCCATCAGGCTGTGCGCGACGGGAATCGAGAAATGCGAGGCCAATTCTCGCAGCTCGTCGGCGGCGTCCGCGAGCAGCACGCCGCCGCCGGCATAGATCACCGGACGGGATGCGCCGGCCAGCGCTTCCACCATGCGCGCGGCGGCCTCGTCGTCGAGCGACGGCTTGTGGAGTGCCTTGGTGTGGTGCGCCAGGCGCTGGAACAGCGCCGGATCGACCGGCCTGGAGAAAATGTCCATCGGCACCGATACCAGCACCGGCCCCGGCCGGCCGCTCTCGGCGAGCTGGAAAGCCTTGTCGATGATTTCGGGAAACAGATCGGGGCGCTCGACGCGCCATGCGCGCTTCACAAACGGCCGGTAGATTTCGTATTGCGAGGCATCGGCGTGCAGGTTGACTTCCTGGTGCGGATGCTTGCCGTAGTAATGGCTCGGCACGTCGCCGGCGATGACCACCATCGGGATCGAATCGAGCGACGCATTCGCCACTCCGGTCGACGCGTTGGTGAGGCCGGGCCCGAGGTGGCTGAGCACTACCGCGGTCTGCCGCTTTGCGCGCGCATAGCCGTCGGCCATATGCGCCGCGACCTGCTCGTGCCGCGTGTTGACGAACTGGATGGAGCTCTTCGCCAGCTCGGCGAGCACGGCAATGTTGGTGTGGCCGCACAGGCCGAAAACGTGCTCCACGCCGCGGTCCTCGAGATACTTCACCAGCTGGTGTGACACGAGGTCGCTGGTCGCTGCCCGAGGCATGTCCGAGGCATGTCCCTTTAGGTCGCGTGGCTGATTCATCCTGATTCTCCTTTCCTTAGACGGCGCCGGCTTGCCGTAGTCGGCCGATCTCGGCGCTGCTATAGCCGATCGCGTGCAATATCTCCGCCGTGTGCTCGCCGAGCTGCGGCGGCGGCGCAGACACCGCCGGATCGCCACCCGACATCTTGAACCCGCAGCGCGCAATCGTGATGCTGCGGTCCACGCCCGGCGCGTTCTCGAACACCTGGAGCAGCTCGCGCTCCCTGATCTGCGCCACCTCGAGGGCTTCGGGCACCGTCAGCACCCGGCCCGCGGGCACTCCGAGGCGGTTGAGCGCTGCTTCCCATTCCGCCGCAGACTTCCGCGCGAGCGCCGCTTCAAGCTCGCGGGTCAGCGCGGCGCGGTTGCGCTTGCGGCCTTCGCGCTCGGCAAAGCGCGCGTCGGCGACGAGGTCCTCGCGCCCGAGCGCCTTGGCCAGCGCCTCGAACTGCTCCTGCTTGTTCGCGGCGATGTTGAGCAGGCCGCGGCCGGTCCTGAAAGTGCCCGACGGCGCGGCGGTGAAGTTTTCGTTGCCAATCGCGCGCGGCGTCACGCCCGCGATGAGGTAGTTTGAAACCACCCAGCCGAGGCTGACGATCGCCGAGTCGAGCATCGAAACATCGATGAGCGACCCTTCGCCCGTGCGCTGGCGCCGCACGAGTGCGGCTGCGATGGCGAACGCCGCGGTGATGCCGCCGATGGTATCGGCCACCGGGTAGCCCGCGCGCAGCGGGCCGGAGTCTTCGTTTCCGGTGACGCTCATCATGCCCGACAGGCCCTGGATGATCTGGTCGTAGGCGGGCGCGTCTTTCATCGGGCCGTTCTGGCCGAAACCGGAGATCGCACAATAGACCAGCGAAGGATTGAACTCGCAGAGCGAGCGGTAGCCGAGCCCGAGCCGGTCCATGACGCCAGGCCGGAAGTTCTCGACCAGCACGTCGGCGGTGCGCACCACGCGGCGCAGCACTTCCTTGCCGGCCTCCGACTTGAGGTTCACCGTGATCGACTTCTTGCCGCCGTTCTGCGCGAGAAAGGACGCGCCCATATGGCGCGCGTTGAGCGCGGCATCGGCGCCGAGCTGGCGCGCGAGGTCGCCCGTTTTCGGGACCTCGATCTTGATGACCTCTGCGCCGAGCAGCGCGAGCTGATAGGCGCAGAGCGGACCTGCCAGCACGTTGCTCAGGTCAAGCACGCGGATCCCGCAGAGAGCCTGGGTCATGGCCGATTTACCGGCGCACGAAGGGATTGGGAACATCGAGATCGGTCGAGATCCATACCGATTTCGTGTGCAGGTACTCCTTGATCGCCTCGGTTCCCGATTCGCGCCCGATGCCGGAGTTCTTGTAGCCGCCGAACGGCGAAGTGAAGCTGGTCGCGCGGTAGTTGTTGACCCATACCGTTCCGGCGCGCAGCTTCTCGGTGAGCAGCATCGCGCGACGCAGGCTGCGGGTCCAGACCGCGGCGGCGAGGCCGAAGGCGACGTCGTTGCCGATGCGGATCGCATCCTCCTCATCGTCGAAAGGAATCACGGCCAGCACGGGGCCGAACACCTCCTCCTGCGCGATGCGCATGTCGTTGCGCACGCCGGTGAAGATCGTAGGCTCGACGAACATGCCCGCGCCGAGCTCCGGGCGGCTCCTGCCGCCGAGCACGCAACGCGCCCCCTCCTGCTGTGCGATGCCGATGTAGCGCATGACCTTCTCGAACTGCGGGCGGGTGGCGATCGGGCCGATCTGGGTGTCGGGAGCCGCGGGGTCGCCGAGCTTGGCGCTGCGCACGAAGTCGACCAGCATCTGCACGAACCGGTCGTGGATCGTTTTCTGCACCAGCAGGCGCGAGCCGGCCTGGCAGCTTTGTCCCGATGCGGCGAAGATGCCCGAAACCACGCCTTTCACCGCCTGGGGCAGGTCCGCGTCGTCGAACACGATGTTCGGCGACTTGCCGCCCAGCTCCAGTGTTACGGTCTTCAGGTGTCGCGCGGCGAGCTCGTAGACCTTGCGGCCGGCGGCGTCGCCGCCGGTGAAGCCGATGTGCGCGGTCTTCGGGTGTGTCACTAGTGCTTCCCCCACCTCGGGTCCGAGCCCAGTCACCACGTTGACGACGCCCTTCGGAAAGCCGGTCTCGGCGAGCAGCTCGGCAAACTCGAGCATCGACGCCGAGGTGAACTCGGACGGCTTGATTACCGCAGTGCAGCCGGCGGCGAGCGCCGGCGCGAGCTTCCAGCTGGTCAGCGTCAGCGGCGAGTTCCAGGGCGTGATGATGACCACCACGCCCTTCGGCTCGTAGCGGGTATAGGTGAAGACACCCTTCTTGTCGGTCGGGATGACATGGCTCTGCACCTTGTCGGCCATGCCGGCGTAATACTTGAAGTAGTCGCCCATGTACTTCACCTGGGAGAGCACTTCGGTCGCCAGCTTGCCGTTGTCGCGCCGCTCGATCTCGGCCAGCCGCGCCGCGTCGGCCTGCACCCGGTCGCCGAGCTTCCATAGCAGGTGGCCGCGCTCGGTCGCGCTCAGCCGCGACCAGGGGCCGTGGAACGCGCTGTCGGCCGCCTCGATCGCCGCATGCGCATCGGCCGCGGTGCCGCGCGCGATCAGCGCCCAAGCCTTGCCGGTGAACGGATCCTCGGTCGGAAGATAGGCGCGCGACCCCGGAGGCACGGCTGCACCGCCGATGTGATGGTCATACCTCCGCAACTGCTCGGACGCTTGCACCGTCCTCCCCGCTACCAGCGTATTGCCCAACGTAACACTATTCCATTTCGTGAAACGCTCGCAAGGGGTCGGAAAACCCCACGGTGAACCCCGCGGCCACGGCTTGCGGCGCCCCAGCCATGCGCTGCAGCGTGCTCGCGCAAGACGGTGGGCAAAGCATGAGCCAACGGCCCTGGTATACACTGCCCCCTCTCAAATCAGGGTCATCGACAGACCTAGCCCCATGCCTGCCGCAGCCGGAGTCGCCGCCGTCGATCGTGCTCTCGCGATCCTCGACGCTTTTACCGAAAATGACCGCAAGCTCACGCTGGCCGAGCTGGCCAAGCGGACCGGTCTGTACAAGAGCACGGTGATTCGCCTGGCGAAATCCCTTGAGAAAGCGCGCTATCTGCTGCGCTCCGAGGACGGGACCTACCGCCTCGGCTCGAAGGTGCTGTTGCTCGGCGCCCTCTACCAGAAGAACTTCGGCACTGCCGAGATCGTGCCGCAGACGCTCAGGGAGATCGTCGATGAGCTGCACGAGGGGGCGTCGTTCTATGTGCGCGACGAAGCGCAGCGGTTGTGCCTGCATCGCATCGAATCGCGGCGCGCGGTGCGCGACTCGATCCACGTCGGCGACCGCTTACCCCTCACCGTAGGCGCCGCCGGGCACGTGATCCTCGCCTTCAGCGGGTTGACGGGCGAGCGCTACGACCAGATCCGCAAGAACATGTACGCCGCCTCATTCGGCGAGCGCGACCCGGAAACCGCCGCGGTGGCCTGCCCGGTGCTCGGCCCGGACCAGAAGTTCATCGGCGCGCTCAGCGTTTCGGGGCCGAGATACCGCATCGAGGCGATGGGAGTGCACAGCATCCTGCCCGTGCTGTTCCGCCATGCCCGCAACCTGTGCCGCGTCCTTGGCGGCGACCCCGATGCACCGCAGTTCGCCGCCTGGTCGAAGCCGGCGAAGGCGCTGCGCGCCGCCCATGCGGCCGGCGCGACGAAGGGCTATCGCGCGCCCGCCAGCGGGGTACGCGCCGGCCGGTAGCGTCGTTCTATCCAGAAGAACCCTGTTGTATTTCTCGTGGCACCAAAACAGCCACCCGCTGACGTTTTGGTGGACCCGCTGCTATAAGAAGACGGCGTTCACAGAGGAGAAATCATGGATAGGGAAGGAAAAGGGATAGGCGCAAGCACGGCCGTGGTGGCCGCGTTGGTCTTGCTGGGGGGCGTCTCGACCGCCACGCTTGCGGACAATGACAGGGACAGGCAGAGCACCCGCAGCGGCAACAATCCGGATATGAACGACCCGAAGATCTCCGGCGATTTCGACTACGGCGTGTGCCGCGGGACCAACCCGAAGTGCTACCACGACTGGGCGCACGAGGAGCGCGTCGATCCGCCGAGGGTGCTCATCTATACCCGCACGGCGGGCCCGCGCCACGCGAACCTTGGGCCGCGTCTCCCAGCCGGTCTTAACCCACCGCTCACCGAAGGTCCATCGGGCCACACGGTGCAGCTGGCGTTGATCCGTTGGCTCAAAGCCAACGGGGTCGAGGCCGACTGGACCGAGGACGTCACTCGCATCTCGAGCTTGCATCGATACAGGGCGGTGATCTTCGCCAGCACCAGCCGTGACACGCTCTTCGCCCACGGCCGCGCGGTCGACCCCACGCTGGCGCTCAACACTTCCACAAGCGCGCACCTCGATGCGGCCAAAACTGCGTTGCGCCAGTACATGCGCGCGGGCGGTGGCTTCGTCGGCATCCATAACGCGTTCGGCACCGAGTACAACTGGCCTTACTACGAAGGGCTGCTGGGCAACGCCAACTACTACGATCACGGCGCGAACCAGGATGGACAGGCGGTGGTGGTTGCCCAGGACAGCTCGACCCAGGGCTTGCCGCCCCGCTGGCCTTTCAAGGACGAGTGGTACAACCTGCGTCCATTTCCCACCAAGGTGAAGTTCCTGGTGAATGTGGACGAAGAGTCGCTCGCGACGCGGCGGGAAATCCATCCCGGACACGGCAAGTTCCACCCGGTGGCCTGGTGCCAGTACTACGATGGCGGTCGCGTCTGGGTCACCACTCTCGGCCACGACCGGGCGGCGTTCACAGAGGGCTCCGGCTTCCCCGGGCAGGCGCAGTTCCAGAGCATGGTCACCAACGGCATCCTCTCGGCAATGGGACTGCTGCCCTTCTGCGTGACGAACGACAGGCACGACGACGACGACGATTGACCGGAGCTTGAAAGCAAGCAGCGCGCGGCGCCACCTCGGCGCCGCGCTTTTTTTGGGAGTTGTCACCCTTGCCGCGCAAGCCCAGAACGACGGCACGGGCGGCGAGGGCGTGGCCGCGGCGCCGCTGGTCGAGCTCGGCGGCGCGGCAGAAAACGCCGGGGGCCAGGGCGGCCTGCGGATTCTCGAGCTGCCGCGATGAGGAAAATCGCGCTCGCGGCTTGCGTCGGCCTCGCTTTCGCGGCGCAGGCCCAGGAAGTCGTACCCTGGAAGACGTTCGCCCAGGTCGAGATGACGCGCTCAGCCAACCGGATCGTGCCGCGCTTCTCGCCGGCGGTCGCGGCGCTCGATCAGAAGGAAGTGAAGGTGCAGGGGTTCATGCTGCCGCTCGACGTGGGCGAAAAGCACGCGCTCTTCGTCCTGTCCGCGGTGCCGCCGACCTGCTCGTTCTGCATGCCGGGCGGGCCGGAGGCCGTCGTCGAGGTGCGCGCCAAGCGCCCCTTGGCCTATACCGACGACGCGGTAACCGTGGTCGGCAAGCTGTCGGTGCTGAAGGACGACCCCACCGGCATCTTCTACCGGCTCACCGACGCAATCCCAGCGAAGTAAGGCAAAAAAAAAGCCCCGCCGTCGCGGCGGGGCTCGATGCCACTACTGGGAATCAGTAGACCTCGATCTTGCCCGTCGGGCGCGGGCTGAAGCAGTCGTTGAAGACGAGGCCCTCAAGTCCGCCGTCGCGAACGAACCTGCCGCGGCGTTCTATCGCCTGTCTTATACCGAGCGCCAAAGAGGCGGCGCGAGGATAACGGACCAACGAATATCGCTAGCGCGAGGGGCTGTGGCCCCTCGCGCCGCACACGACCTTGCTACTTGACGACCCTCACGAGTGCCGTGGATGTCAGTTGCTTCTGCTGTCCCTCATGGATGACGTTCACCATGAGCACGAGGGGAACGGAGTCGCCCTGAGGAATATTGTTGTCTATGTCGGACTTCCTGAAGTGCGCCAGCAGCAGCCTGTCATGCAATATCGCGTTCGTGGATACCGGCTCGAACAGCGTGGTGCTCAGCGGCGTTTTAAGCTTGACCTCGCCATCGAGGGTGTAGCCAGCCGGGACCTTGAAAAGCGCGGTGACGACCCCGTGCACGTCGGTGAACAGACCCGACCCCGAACCGAGGTCCAGCGTCCCCCACAAGAAATGTAGAGCGTTGGGCACGTCCTGCGGCGTCAGGTAGACCTCGACCTTGCCGGTCGGACGCGGATCGGTACAGTCGTTGAAGAAGTATTCTCCTGCACGGGTGAACGTGTACTGGAAGCTCTCGCCCGGTTTGAGCTGCGGGTTGAACAACCCCTCGAAGTACTGCGTCGCGCAGTGCAGCTTCTGGTTGGGGAAGCTCGGGAAGGTCGCTGCCCCCGGGTTCAGGAACGTGACGGTTGTGCCCACCGGAACGCGCATGTGCGTCGGATTCATCGCGTTCGCGGCTACGCCATCCCGCGCGGCAGCGGTATCCGTCGTCCTGGACGCTCGCGCGAGGTAGATCGTGTTGCTCACCGTGCTGCCTTCCACTGGGTTGCCACTGACCGGGCGGCGAATCCTGAGCGGCGCCGGCGTCGGATCCTCGCTGCTTCCCGAGGCCGTCTTGTACGTGCCGCCCAGCTTGAACGCCCACAGCGAATCACCTTCCGTGATGGAGTTGCCGTAAGGAATGCCGGTGCCGGCGGAAAAGATGGCGACGTATTGTTCACCGCCGATCGCGTACGTGATCGCACCTGCACTGATGGCCGCGCCGGTCTGGAAGCGCCACAGCTCCTTGCCTGTCACCGCGTCCAGCGCGACGAAATTGCCGTCGAACTGGCCGACGAAAACCAGGTCGCTCGCGGTCGAGAGCGGGCCCTGGCCGTGCCCCATGTCCAGGCCCAGGTGGTTCGTCCAGCGCACCTTGTTGGTCGAGGCGTCGAGTGCGAGGATGCCGCCCGTCTGGTATTGCCCGATTGCCCGCTGGCCGTTGCCGCCGGCGCCGCGCCAATGTGCGACCGGGTTGACGCCGTATGGAACGAAGATCAGCCCGTGCTTGTGGCTGAAAGAATAGCTCGACCAGTCGGGTCCGCCGTTCTGGCTGGTGGTCGAGAGGACCGGCAGATCCCAGTGCGTGTCGTACATGCAGCCCTTGCGGTGCGTCGCCCCGTATTCGGGCGGATAGGTCACGAAGGGCTTGTCCGGGTCGAGGTAGTTGGGCTCGGTGTAGACGAGCTGCCCTGACGCATTGGGCTGATACCCGTTGTAGTTCGGAACCGCGCGCCACGGGTCGCCCGGGATGTTCTTCGGATCGAGCGCCTGCCAGTTGAGGCAGTGCGGCAGGAAACGGTTCGGGAACGGTTGCGCCGGCCAATTCACCTGCCGCGAATCCACCGTCATGGGCACTTCGTCGACCCGGAGCAGGGGCTTGCCGTTGGTTCGGTCGAGCACGAACAGATGCCCCGACTTGCTGCCGTGGTAGACCGCCTTGCGCGTCCGGCCGTTGATCCGCACGTCGGCCAGCAGGAGTGGATGGACGTTGTCCATGTCCCAGACGTCGTGGCGAATCGACTGGTGGTGCCATTTGTAGGCGCCGGTCTTCAGGTCCACCGCAACGACGCTGTTGGCGAACAGATTCACACCGGGACGCAGTTCTCCGTCCTGAGACGAGCGGCAGCTGCGAACGTTGCCGAACGCGTAGTAGGCCATGCCGAGCTCAGGATCGAGCGCCCCGTGGATCCACGGCGACACACCGGCAACGACCGCACAACTGCGGCCATCGGGCATCGGCGGCCCCCAGGTGGCGCCAGCGTCGACCGTATTGCCGTTCACATCGGTGACCACCGTTCCATGGTCCGCGCCACCATAGAACGACCAGACCATGCTGCCGTCACTCGATTTCAAGGCGAACGCTGCATTGCGGTTGCCATCATTGGTGCCCACATACACCATGCCGTCGTGATAAACGGTGGCGACCTTTTCGATGTTCCCGAGAGGGGCGTCGCTGGGGCCCCTGGGCTGTACGACCCAGACCTCCAGTCCGGTGTCCTTGTCCAGGGCGACGACGCGATTGCCGTCGGCAAGCGTGTACACCTTCCCGTCACCGACCGAGACGCCGCGGCGCGTGCCGTTGGTGTCGAACGCCGTCGGCGTCCACTTCCACTTGGTGGCGCCCGTGGCGCCGTCGACCGCGATGACGCTCCCGTTCGGCGTGTCGAGATAGATAACGCCATCGACCACGATCGGCGTGGTCTGCTGGCCGGTGTGATCGGTAGCGGGCGGCTCGGCCGAAACGTGCGTTCGCCATACCGGTCCGAGCCGCTTGATGTTCCCCTTGTTGATCTGCGTCAGCGCCGAATAGGCCTGGTTGCCCAGGTTCCCGCTATGGGTGGGGTAGTCCTTGTCGCCGGGCGTGCAGCAGTCCGCGAGCTCGGCCGCGCGCGGGCGCTTGCCATCGTGGCGGCCGCCGTCGTCGTCATCGTCGTCGTGCGCGCGTGCGGCGGGCGGCATGGCCAGCAGCCCAGCGGCGATCAGCGCCGACACCATGAGGATTGGTTTCATTCGACTTGTCTCCCGCGTTGTTGGTGGAGTTCTATCAGATAGAACTCTATTCCAAAACTGTAGGAGGCCCCGCCTGCGCGGTCAACGGCGCGGGGGCCTTACCAAAGCAGATGGCGGGGGGTTCTTTGGCTTACGCGCCCGGCAGCACCAAGCTCACCGTGTGCGCGGATGGCGCCGACACCGCGACTCGTTTGCCGTTGGCGTCGGTCGCGTTGACCTGCACGTCGATATCGGTGAACACGGGGGCGTCCGCCAGCACCTTGAAGCGCAGCTGCGCGCGCGGCGCGCTGCCGCTCGCCACCTCGACGGTCGCCCGTCCCGGCCGGCGCGGCTTCGTGCCCACCATGCTCAGCACCTCCGCGTCATACCCGACCTCGACGGTGGCCTTGAGCGCGCCGGCGGGCAGGCCGACCGTCACCACGAATTCCTGTCCCAGGACGACTTCGGCGGGCATGTCGACCTGCAACGCAACGGACCGCCCGATTTCCAGCGCGGCCGCGACCTCGGGCGGCGCCTCGGCCCCGGTCGCGTACATCATCACCTGCCGGATCCCAAGCGGCAGGTAGCGCAACACGACGCGATCCCGCGCCACCGTTTCCACGGCGTACGTCCCTTCGAGCGTATCCCCGGCGCCCACCATGAAAGTCCGGTTCTGGCGCTTCAGGAAGACGAAGCTTTTCCCCTGCAGCACGCCATTTCCGTCGTACTGGTAGGGCAGCGGCGGCGCTTTCGGCGGTGGCGGAACCTCGGCGCGCGGGCTCGGAACCCGCACCGGTGGCGGCTTCGGAGGGGCGCCGAAGGGATCGCGCGAGGGGGCGGACAGTGCGCGGCGCTGGAACTGGAGCTCGACCGGGGGCGGCTCGGATGCGGCGAGCGCAAGGGGCGCTTGCGTGGCGTGCGGGGCGCAGTCGATGGCCGGGTGTTCAGCCCACCACCACGCGAGCAGCCCCGCGGCGGCTGCGAGCGCGAGGGAGAAACGCAGCTTGCTCATACTCGTGGGCGATCAAGGATTGCAGACACGCAACAAAGCGGCCACGGCATCGCGTTTTGTTCCCGCGTACCGCTACGGCTTTTCCCTGACGGTCTCGATCAGCGCGCGCAGCGCGGCGGAATAGGACCGCCACCCCAGTCCTTCCACCATCCCTTTGACCGCCGGCGAGATGATCGAATGGCCGCGCCACTCCTCGCGCGCATGACGGTTGGTCATGTGCACCTCGATCACGGGGAAGGGCATCGACTTGATCGCGTCGTGCAACGAAACCGCGAATTGCGTCAGGCCGCCGGGGTTGAGAATGGCGCCCGCGACGTCGTCCATGTGCTGGTGAAGCGCGTCGACAAGCGCGCCTTCATGGTTCGACTGGAAGGTGATCAATTCGACTTTCAGCTCGCGCGCGAGCGCCTGCAGTTTCTCGTTGAGCTCGGCGAGCGTCAGGCTGCCGTAGATGTGCGGCTCGCGGCGCCCGAGGAGGTTGAGGTTCGGCCCATGCAGCACCAGGATCTTCATCGCTTTTTCCAGTTCTTCTCCAAATTGGCTATTAGCGCGGGGCTGAAATGGCAATCCGCCTGCTCGCGGGCGTAGATTGCCATATAGCGGCGGAACGTATCGAGCGGCTCCTCGCCGGCGCGGAACGCGCGCCGGTTGCCGGCGGCGCTGACCACGCCGGATGAGGTCAGCTTTTCGATGATTTCTTCCAGCTTGCCTTCGAGCGCCCCCGGGGGGACCACCTCATCGCAGATCAGGCGGCCTTCGGCGCTGTCGCACTCGATGCGCCGCTCGGCGAGGATCGCCTGGCGCGCGATGCGGTCGCCGACGAAGCGCGGCAGGCGCAGGTTGGCGGCGCCGGGGATGATGCCTTCCTTGCGCGCGGGCAGCGTGAGATACGCGTCCTGCGCGGCGATGGTGTAGTCCATGGTGAGCAGGATCTGGCAGTGCCCGCCGATGGCGAAGCCCTCGACCGCGGCGATCCACAGTTTCTCCGTCGAGGCGATTTCGGGGGACTGGTCTTCATGGGCCAGTCCCCGGTAAAGCTTGTTCACGAAGCCCAGATCGCGGATCAGGTACCAGAGGTATCGGATCTTGCCCTCGTAGAGGTGCGTGAGATTGATACCCGCGCCGAAAAGCCGCCTGCCCGCGTGCTTGGTATGCGTCACTACGTCGCCGCGCAGCACGCAGACCTCCGTCTGCGGATCGAGGAGCGCGACGTCGACCGCGATCTCGGTGCCCGGGAGTGTCGTTTCGTCCTCCGCGTTGAGGTAGCGCGGATTCCGCATCGTCAGGACCGAGGCTTTGCCGTGGCGCTTGATGTGCACGCTGCCGAGATCCAGCTCGCTCTTCTGCTGGTATTCCTCCAATTTCGCTTTCGAAGCCTCCAGCGGCAGCAGCATGGCGTGGCATAGGTGCGTGCCGGCGACAGGGTTGCCGAGGATCTCGGCGAGGAACCGGCCTTGCTGCTTTTCCAGGCCCTTCTTCTCCTTGAGCGGCAGCCGCGCCTCGGCCGCGAGGTCGGCGTCGGAAGGCAATGCGCCTTTCTCGGCCGCGCGACGGCATAGCTCGTCCACGCGCAAAAAGCGGGTGCGCGCGGCGGTCAGCTCGTCGTACAACCTGAGGGCGTTCACCCCCGTACTGTACCCGCCCCGCGCAGCGGCAAGCTGCGGCGCGATACCTGGTCGGTCAGCCATTTCACCGAGCGCCGCGCGCGCTCCGCCACCACCGCCACCGGCAGCTGCGCGTAGTCGTCGTTGAACACCTCGAAGCTGTAGTCGCCGCGGTAGCCGAGGCGGTCGAGCGCGCGCACCAGGGCGGCGACCTCCGCGCTGTGCACGCCTTCGCCCGGAAAGACGCGGAAGTGGCGCGCGGTGTCGATGCGCTCCTCGCGCGAGCGGATCTCGCGCCACATGAAGTCGGCGAGCTGCACCAGGAAGATCTTGTCCGGAACCATTTCCTCGATCTGCTCGCTGCTCGTGCCCATGGCGAGGATATGGAACGAATCGATGGCAACGCCGAGGTTCGCGCGGTCGGCCTCGGCGACGATGTCCCACGACTGCGGGTACTCGTTGACGTGCCGGCCCCACGACAGCGCCTCGTACGCGATGCGGATGCCATAGGGAACCGCCAGCATCGCGAGCTTCTGCAGATCGCGCTTCAGGGAATCAAAGTCGCCGGTGGCGTGCGCCGAGGTCGACGAGCACATCAGCAGCACGCGCGAGCCCAGGGCGTGGCACATCTCAAGCATTGCCTTGGCGATGTCCACCTTGTAGGCGTGCAGGTGGCCCGACAGCCCCTCGAAGTCGCGCAGCACCTGGAAGCCGGTGACGCGCAGGGAGCTCTTGCGCACCGCCTCGATCGCGGCGTCGGGGCCGCCGGGATGGCCGGCGAGGTCGTTGGCGTTCAGCATCACCTGAGTGAAGCCGGCGCCGCGAATCGCGGCGAGCTTCGCCTCGAGCGGCCCGGCGAAGGTGATCGTGTCCATCCCGAAATGGTCGAGATTCATGGCTTCAGGTGACTCACGACCAGCTCGAAGGTAACGCCACCGAGATAGACCTGCGTAAGCGCGCCTTTCTCGCTCGGCTGCACTGGTCCACGATCAACGAACACCACGCCGCGCTCCTTGAGCGCCCGCGTCGCGGCGGGAACGTCGGGGGCGCCCAGGCCGATGCGCACCAGCGCCTCCTCCCAGTGGATGTCGTCGGATCCGGGCGGCGGCTCGATCAGCTGAAGATAGAACTTGTGGCACGGGCTTTCGAGCAGCGTGCCTTTCGGCAGCACGCCGAAATACTGTCCCTCGGGCAGCACCGAGAAGCCGAAGAGATTGCGGTAGAAATCCACCCAGTCGCGCGTGCGCTCGCCGTAGATGCTCTGCACGACGCCGAAATAGTGCAGCCCGGCGATCGCCGGCGGATTCTTCGGAGCGTCGGGCAGCGGCACGAAGTCGACGTCGTAGATGGAGAAGTCGCGGTAGCGGTCGACGAAGTAGATCAGGCTGTCGCCGACGCCATGGATGCCGGGGATGTTGAGCTCCATCGCCGACGCACGGGTTGGCATCTCCCACGCGCCGAGCGCGAGGGCGTGCGCCCATGCATGGCCTGCGTCGCGCACGCGCAGCGCGATCGCGGCGAGCTCGGGTGTCGCCTCGGGGGCGGACATGCCCGGCAGCGCGTCGGGATGCGCGTTGACGATCAGGTTCATCGGGCCCTGGCGGTAGAGCATCACCTCGCGCGAGCGATGCCGCGCCACGGGCGCGAAGCCCATGCGCTGCAGCACCACGCCGAGCGCCTGCGGCTGCGAGGTGGCGAACTCGATGAACTCGATGCCGTCGATGCCGACCGGGTTGCTCGGCTCGGGCAGTGCTTCCTGCACGGTCATGGCGGGTTGCCCTGAATTGGCGAGGCTGTTAAATTTACCTTGCAATGTCGTTAATTCCAAGAACCGAGACGCGCGGCAGCGCGGCGATGCGCAAGCCGAAGGCCCCGGAAGCCAACCGCGCGCGCATCGTGGAGGCAGCGATCGACGAGTTCGCGGCGCGCGGCTTCAAGGGCGCGAGCATGGACGCCATCGCCGCGCGCACCCATACCACCCGGGCGCTGATCAACTACTACTTCGGCAGCAAGGAGAAGCTCTACATCGCGGTGCTGGAGCAGGTGTACGCCGAGATCCGCGAGGCCGAGGCGCAGCTCGACCTCGACCACCTGCCGCCGGCCGACGCCGTGCGCCGCATCGTGGAATCCACCTACAACTACTACCTGGAGCACGAGGGGTTCGTGCGCCTGGTCGTGGCCGAGAACCAGGCGCGCGGCCGCCACCTGCGCAAGTCGAAAGCCATGCGCACCCTCAACCGGCCGATCATCGAGCGGCTCGCGCGCGTCATCGCGCGCGGCCAGGCGGAGGGGCTGTTCCGGCAGGACGCCGACCCGGTGGAGGTGCACAAGTCGATCGCCGCGCTCGGCATGTTCAACGTCACCAACCAGTACACGTTTGGCAGCATTTTTCAGCGCGACATGGGGGCGAAGGGCGATGTCGGCCGGCGCCGCGCCATGGTCGCGGATTTGATTCTCAGCTACCTGACTACCAGAGGAGGAAGGTCATGAAGTCCAGCTTCAACCGTCGTAGCGCGCTCAAGGCGGGTGCCGCGCTTGCCGCCGTATCCGCAGTTCCCGCCTGGGCGCAGGCAAAGCCCACCCTGCGCTTCGCCGCCGTGTTCTCGGACAAGGACATCCGCGCGGACATGATCCGCATGCTGGCGAAGGAGATCGAGGGCGACTTCAAGCTCGAGCCGTTCTTCGGTGGGGCGCTGTTCAAGCAGGGCACCGAGCTCGTCGCCCTGCAGCGCGACAACCTCGAGCTCGGCAACATCGCGCCCCAGGACATCTCCAAGCAGATACCCGCGTGGTCGATTCTCACCTCCGCGTATCTCTTCCGCGACGCGAACCACCTGACTCGCTTCTGGGCGAGCGGCCTGGGCGCGCAGTTCAAAAAGCAGGCGGAGAGCGAGGCGAAGGTGAAGGTCCTCGGGCCGACGTTCTTCGGCACCCGCCAGGTGGGCCTCAAGCCCAAGAAGAAGATCAGCACGCCCGCCGACCTCGCCGGGATCAAGCTGAGGATGCCCCCGGGCGACGCCTGGCAGCTTCTCGGCCGCTCGCTCGGCGCCAACCCGACGCCGATGGCCTATGCCGAGACCTACACCGGCCTGCAGACCGGCGCGATCGACGGCCAGGACAACCCCCTGCCGAACGTGCAGAACATGAAGTTCTACGAGGTGATGTCGCAGATCGTGCTGACCTCGCACCTCGTCGGCTACGACTTGCTGACGATCAACCTGAAGACCTGGAACGGCATGGGGGCTGCGAAGCAGAAGGCTTTCCAGGCCGCGGCCGACAAGGCGATCAGCTGGAGCGCGGCCGAGCACCTGAAGCGCGAAGCCGAGCTCGCCGACGGTTTCCGCAAGCAGGGGCTCGAGGTCTATGCGCCCGACGTCGCAGCCTTCCGGGCGCACGCGCAGAAGGTCTACCTCGCCTCCGACGAGGCAAGAGCGTGGCCGAAGGGCATGCTCGAAAAGATCAACGCCCTGAAGTAGTGTTGCGCGCATGATGCGCAAAGCCGCGGCCTGGCTGCGGCGGCGCGCGGAGAACGTCGCCGCGGCCATGGTCGCGGTGATGTTCTTCGCGTTCGTCGTCCAGATCGTCTTCCGCTACTTCTTCAACTTCCCGGTCGGCTGGACCTCGGAGCTGAGCGTGGTGATGTGGCTGTGGCTCGTGCTCTGGGGCGCCAGCTTCGTGGTGAAAGAGCGCGAGGAGATCCGCTTCGACCTGCTTTCGGAGTCGGCGGGTCGGCGCACGCGCATCGCCATGGGGTTCGTCGCCGCGACTTCGCTTCTCGTGCTGTACGGCGCGTCGCTGCCCGCGACTTACAAGTACGTGACGTTCATGAAGGTGGAGTCGAGCTCGTACCTCAAGATCCGCATGGACTGGCTGTTCTCGATCTACCTCGTTTTCGTGGTTGCGATCCTCGCGCGCTACCTCTGGATCCTGTGGCGCCTGCTGCGCGGCGGGGAGCCGGATCAGGCCGAGGCCACGCAGGCAAGCTCGGCGCTGTGAACCTGGCGAGCCCGTTCTCGCTCGCCCTCGGGACGATCGTGGCCTTGAGCCTGCTCGGGCTGCCGGTCGGGCACGCGATGATCGCCGGGTCGGTGCTTTATTTGTGGCTGGCGGGGCTCGACATGGGCACCGCCGCCGAGCAGCTCTTGAACGGCATGTACACGAGCTATCTGCTGCTCGCGATCCCGCTCTTCATCCTCGCCGCCGAGTTCATGAACAGCGGCCCCATCATGGACCGGCTACTGCGCTTCTGCAACGCGCTCGTCGGGCGCTGGCGGGGAGGCCTGGCGCAGGTGAACGTCGTGCAAAGCATCATCTTCGCCAGCATGTCGGGCTCGGCGCTCGCCGACGCGGCCGCGAGCGGCCGGCTGATGCAGACGCTGATGACGAAGGACGGCCGCTACACCGCGAGCTTCGCGGCCGCGCTCACCGCAGTGTCGTCGGTCATCGGGCCGATCATTCCGCCTTCCATTCCCCTGGTCCTGTACTCGCTCGTTTCCGACACCTCAATCGGCTACCTCTTCCTCGCGGGCATGGTTCCCGGGCTGCTCATCGGGGCGGTGCAGATGAGCTTGATCGCTTTCTTGGCGAAGCGGCGTAACTTTCCGGTCGAGCCCGCTGTGTCGCTGCGCGAGCTGCCCGGAATCACATGGCAAGCCGTTCCGGCGCTGATGATGCCGGTGATCCTGCTCGGTTGCCTCTATAGCGGCATCACTACGCCGACCGAGGCCGCCGCGGCGGCTGCGGCCTATGCGCTGCTCGTTTCCGCCTTGCTGTACCGCTCGGTGACGTGGACAGGCCTGTACGGCTCGCTGCTCACGAGCGCGCGCACCACCATCTCGATCGGCATGCTGATCGCCGGCGCGCTCGTCTTCAACTACGTGATCACGATCGAGAACATCCCGAAAGCGCTTGCCGCGATGATGAAGGCATACGAGCTCTCGCCGCTCGCCTTTCTGCTGTTCGCGAACCTGGTCCTGCTCGCCCTCGGCTGCTTCCTGGAGGGAACGACTATCCTGCTGGTGATCGTTCCGGTTCTCGTGCCCACGGCGCAGGCGCTCGGCATCGACCCGGTGCACTTCGGCGTCGTCGCGGTGGTGAACATCATGATCGGCCTGGTCACCCCGCCCTACGGCCTGCTGCTTTTCATGATGACCAAGATCGCCGGTGTCCCGCTCAAGGACCTGGTGCGCGAGGTGATGCCGTTCCTCGGCGTCATGATCGGCGCGCTCGCGCTCATCACCTTCGTCCCCGATTTGGTGCTCTTTTTGCCGCGCCTCCTGGGCTACAAGGGCTGACATGCTGGGGAGAGCGGCCGTCGCCATGTGGTGGGACATCGCGCCGGAGATGAAGGCGGAATTCGAGGACTGGCATTCCCACGAGCACATGCCCGAGCGCCTTGCCATACCCGGCTTCCTGCGCGGCACGCGGTGGATCAGCGTCTCCGGCGAGCCGTCGTATTTCGTGCTGTACGAGGTGGCAGGGCTGGCGACGCTGACCGGCGGTCCCTACCTGGAGCGCCTGAACGATCCGACGCCGTGGTCGCGCAAGATGATGCCGCACCACCGCAACATGGTGCGGAGCCTGTGCGCGGTCCGGGCGAGCTTCGGGCACGGCGTCGGCCAGGCTCTGGCAACGCTGCAACTGGAGGTTCCAGCGAATTCGTTGTCGGTGCTGCCCGAGCGCAAGGGTCTTACCGCAGCGCACCTGCTCGAGTCCCGGCCGATGAACGGCATGGCGCAAACGGTCGAGCAGAAGATCCGCCGCGGGGACGCTGAGGCGAACTGGATCGCGATCGTGAACGGCTACGACGTCGACGCGGTCGGCGCTGCGGCCAGGGAGGTCGCGCCGCGTGCGGTTGCGCAGCTTTATCGACTGTCCTATTCCCTCCGCGCGAAGGATCTGGCGTGACGAAAGTGCTCCTCGGCCTCATCGGCGCCGGCATCCAGCGCTCGTTGTCGCCTGCGCTGCACGAGGAAGAAGGCCGCCACCACGGCCTGCGCGTGCACTATCAGCTCATCGATCTCGACGCGGCGGGCGTTGGGCCCGAGGTGCTGCCGGAGCTCATACGCGTCGTTCGCGTCATGCGGTTCGCGGGATTGAACATCACCTATCCCTGCAAGCAGTCCGTCTTGCCGCTGCTCGATGCGCTGTCGGAGGAGGCGCGCGCCATCGGCGCTGTCAATACTGTGGTACGCGAAGGCGACCGCCTCGTCGGCTACAACACCGACGGCGCGGGGTGGAGCTGGGGCTTCAGGCGGGCGCTTCCCGGCGCGGATCTGTCGCGCGTGGTGCTGCTCGGCGCCGGCGGCGCCGGCTCGGCCTGCGCGTACGCCGTCCTTCGTCTCGGGGCAGGGCAGCTCGTCATCGTGGACAAGGAACCCGGGCGCGCCCGGGCGCTTGCCGCCATGCTCAACCATCATTTCAAGGGAGCGCGCGCAAGCGCAGCCGCCGACGCGGCGCGCGCGCTCGAAGGCGCGAGCGGCCTCATCCAGGCGACGCCGGTCGGCATGGCGGCCGTCCCCGGCATGCCGCTCGCGGAGGCGCTGCTGCGGTCTTCCCTCTGGGTGTCCGAGATCGTGTACGTGCCGCTCGAGACGCCGCTGCTCGAGGCGGCGCGGCGCATCGGCTGCCGGACGGCCGATGGCGGCCACATGAACGTCGGCCAGGCGCTCGGCGCCTTCAAGCTCTTCACCGGCCTCGATGCCGACCCGGCGCGCATGGACGCGCATTTCCGGCGGCTGGTGGCGTGATGGCCAGAGCGGTGAGACGCATCGTCACCGGCCACGACGCCGATGGCCGGTCGACGGTGCTGATCGACGGACCGGCACCGAACGTGAAGCAGCGTGCGGCGGGAAACGCTTCCACGCTGCTCTGGGTCACGGAAGAGTCGCCGGCAGACATCTCCGGCGGGGCCGATCGCGCAGCGCGCGAGATCGGGGTGCCGCCGCCCGCCCGCGGCAGCATTTTCCGCATCGCCGAGTTCCCGCCCGGGGTCGGCGGCGAGGTGCGCGATCACGAGACCGTCCTGCGCGACTTCGGCATCGGTCGCGACGTCGCGCGCGGCTACCCGCCGAGGTACTCTGCGATTCACCGCACGCGGAGCGTCGACTACGTCGTGGTCCTGGAAGGCGACATCACCCTGCTGCTCGACGACGGCGAAGTGCACCTGAAAGCCGGGGACGTCGTGGTGCAGCAGGGAACCAACCACGCCTGGATCAACCGCGGAACCGCGACCTGCCGCCTGGCGATGGTGTTCATCGACGCCGAGGAGCCGCCGCAGCTTTCCCGCCGCTGAAAGCTACGTGCGCGGCAGCGCGGTGCGGTACTTGATGAAGTTGTTGTGCTGCCCGATCAGCATCCTGGCGAGTTCCTCGAGCACCTGCTCGGAGAGCTCGTCGGCCGGCACGGCGAAGTCGTCGATGCCGAGCTGCAGCGCGTTCTTGCCGTAGAACAGCAGCCGCCGCCCCTCGATATCCGCCTTGAGGGTGAAGTTCACGGTCACGGCCGAGGGAATGGTGAACTGAACCTTCGAGATCGTGCCGTAGGAGGTCTTGGTCTCCAGCTCGGTGAATTTGATGTTGAACATCCACAGCATGTCCTTCACCTTCTTGATCGTGTGCGGCATGTCGCGCTCGATCACCATGCTGGCGGGGGCCGCCCACTTCACGTAGAAGTCCATGTAGTCGTAGACGTCGCGGTCGGCGAGCTTCTTCTTGCGCGGATCGACGAAGGCGCCGGCGTACTTCAGGTCCTTCAGCGTGCCCACGCCCTCGATGCGGTACGCGGTCGGATTCGCCGGCTTCAGCACTTCGAGCTGCTTGAACAGCTCGAGCAGGTAAAGGAACGCGCGGTGCATCGCCTCGTCCACCACGCGCACGTTTTCCTGCAGGTTGCTCCGCTGCAGGCTGTCGTGCGTGCGCACCATGTCAGCCTGGCGCTTCAGGTCATCGAGCAACCCCATCTTCCCCCCTGGTCAGAGCAGTCGCCCGGGAATTGTGCCTTCTAACAATCGCGCTTTCAATGTGACGTAGTTACTTCTGCCTGGGGTTGCGCAGCCCCTCGTCCGGCGCGCGATAGGCGCCGGTGCGAATGGCGCGCACCATGTTGGCGAGGCTCTGCGCCGCGTTCTCGACCTGGATGAAGGTCTCGGGCTGGGCGTCGAGCTTGTCGTGGCTCGTGGCATAAGGCTCCCAGTAGCCGATCAGCGTATCCACCGCGGCTGAAGCCCCGGCCTGGATCATGCCGATGCTGGTCAGCCATTCGGTCAGCGCTTCGCGCACGCCCTCGTGACCCTGCGAGTCGCCGTGCGCCACGACGGCGAACGCGCGTCCGGCGAGATGGCGCGGATACGGCCACCCGGCCAGCTCGAGCGCCTTCGCCGCCGCGGGATCCTTGCCGCGCGTGGTGGTCGGGTCCGGATTTCCGCCGTCGGCGCAGACCAGGCGATCCATCATCAGCTTCAGGCTGGCGGGCGCCTGGTACCAGTGCACCGGGCACACGACGAACACGCCGTGGGCGGCGACCCAGCGCGGATAGAGCTCGGCCATCCAGTCGTTGGTCTGGCCCATGGCGTGGTTCGGATAGCAGCTGCACGGCCAGTGGCAGAGCGCCATCGACGTCGAAACACAGGCCTTGCACGGGTGGATCACTTTCCAGGGCTCGTCGGCGAGGTGCGAAAGCTCGAGGAAGTCGACCTCGAATCCGCCTTGCGCCTCGATCGTGCGCCGCGCGCGGTCGGCGAGCCGCCGCGTCTTGGCGACTTCGCCCGGGCAGGTGTGCTCGCTGCGCGTCGCTCCGCTCACGACGAGGATGCGCGACGGCGACGCGGGATTCTTCTGCCCGAGCTCCGCTTCCCGGATCGTCTTGCGGGTGTGAAGCCACTCCACGGGGAGCTTGAAGGAGGGATCGGAGAACCCGGCGCC
>Ga0180094_1000075_pt1 | contig 24114 bp, 22 predicted proteins | sample EasRivT47_16_1Da_FD_121786 | JGI IMG/M metagenome (GOLD analysis project Ga0180094, IMG submission 121786) | Soil microbial communities from meander-bound floodplain in the East River, Colorado, USA - East River metaG ERMLIBT47_16_1Da | ecosystem: Environmental > Terrestrial > Soil > Floodplain ... | reverse complement strand
TTTGAAGTCTACGAGGTCTATCACCGGTTCACCCCTGTTCGAGTCGGTGCATTGGTGCTGAATGTGGCAATCGTCGTGTACCTGGCTAAACACAAGGAGCTATTCCCGCGGTGGTTCTAAGCGTGGAAGCACCCTCCACGGGGACACAACGGGGCGGCGCCTGAGTTGTGGGCGCATGAACACGGCTCAACGACTGCGCGTGACGCCGACTCGCCGACACCAAGAATGCAATCCGCATTCGCTGCAAAAGGGAGACACCGGCGTGCAGCGATGCTGCCCGTAAGGGACCAGCAAATCGTTCAGCACGATCCAGTACGGTCGAGGAAGTTTTCTTCGCAGCGCCTGTTCGGTCGCGTCCGGAGTCTGCGTCCTGACGTAACCCCAGCGGTTAGTAATCCGGTGGACGTGCGTGTCCACGCAAATCCCGGGCTTCCCGAAACCAAGCGTCACGGCGAGGTTCGCCGTTTTCCGCCCGACCCCCGGAAGGGTGAGCAGCTCGTCGAGATCGTCCGGGACGCGGCCCCGATAACGCCGTAACAGATCCCGGCACAGGGCTTTGAGGCTGCGAGCCTTCGTCCTGTAAAATCCGACGGGGTAGATCAAGTGTTCGATGGTGGACACGGGAAGCGCGGCCAGTCCTTCGGGCGTCGTCGCCCAGGCAAACAACCGGGACGAAGCCGAGGCGGTTGTGGCGTCCTTCGTGCGGAGGCTCAACAAACAGGAGACCAGGATGCGAAAGGGATCCCGCGTCTCGTTGGCGATCATGCCCACCACCGGAACACGCCACTGACGAACATCGCGTTTGAGAACGGCGATCGCCTGGTGGAGGTCGTCCTGGGTCATCCGGATCGGGCGGGTGTCCCAGAGAGTGGATGTGTTCTTTTTGAGGCTCGAGGGTGGCGGGGTCGCGTCGACTCGACGGGGGGTTGGGTCAGCGCATCGTAGAGGTCGACACGGCGGTCGCCAAGGAGGTGATTGTAGCGGTTGATAGTCTTGCGCCTCGCGTCTTTGGGGTCGATCGTGACGACACGCACCTCCTCCCGGTCAGTACCCGCCCGGGCGAGGACTTCTCCCTGGGGACTCACGATCTGGCTTGTCCCGATAAACGTGAGGCGTTCCTTATCCGCTCGCTCTTCTGAGCCGACGCGGTCTGCGGTGACCGCGAACACGCGGTTCTCGAGACACCGCGTGATCATCGCGCTCGGGGCGTGGGGGAGAACGAGATTAGCGGGGTGGCACACGACATCGGCTCCCGCGAGCGCCATGCACCGCATCGACTCGGGAAAGAACCAGTCGAAGCACACCATCACCCCCAGCGTGATGCCCGCCGCGTTCCAGACCCTGAAGCCGGTGTTGCCTGGAGTGAACCACAGCGTTTCCTCGTAGAAGAGGTGGCTTTTTCGATAGAGGCCGATCAAGCCCTTCGCTCCAACGACGACCGCTGAATTATAAAAACACCGACCCTTCCGCTCGGCCAGACCAGCGACGATGACGCACCGCCGTTGGTGGGCGAGCGCGATCAGGCGTTTTGTCGTTGGGCCATCCGGAACGGACTCGGCCAGCCGTTCGACTTCTTTCCGCGATGAAAATTGGTAGCCGGTCGCAAAGAGCTCCGGAAGGACGAAGAGGTCGGCCTCCGCCTTCATCAGAAGGTCGCTCACATGGTCAAGATTCGCCTTCACGCGACCAAATATCGGAGAATTTTGAACAAACCCCAAGTCCATACCCAGGATCCAACGCTCGGCGGTACAATAACACAGGTGCGAGAACAGACACAAACTATCGGCACAACACATTGAATATTAATGATAATATCTCACATTGACAATCCGGCTTGATTGGTGCTACATATCCCTCTATCTAGTACGGAGTCCCCTTTTCGGCGAGGTCTTGAGCGATGCTGACCCAAATGAGGGTCAGGGGCCTGATGTTCGACCCCCCCAACAATTACATCGTGGTCCTTCGAAGTGACGAGGGCCCTGAAGTCCTGCCAATCTGGGTGGGCAAACCCGAGGCCAATGCGATCAGCTTGGCGTTGGAAAACGTGAAATTGCCTCGTCCGATGACCCATGACTTGATCAAACAGGTGTTGGATGCGATCGAGGCGAAGGTCATCAGCGTGGTGATCACAGACCTCAAGGACAACACCTATTTCGCGAAAATCCATTTGACCTACCGTGACGCCGAGATCACCGTCGACTCGAGGCCCAGTGATGCGATCGCGCTGGCGCTGAAGGCGGAGAGTCCGATCTTCGTGGCGAGCGATGTCATCCAAAAGCACAGTTCCGAAGAGTTGGACCGATGGCTGGAGAACCTCCGGCCCGAGGATTTTGGTCAACACGACGCCTGAGATCGCGGTGGGGTTGAACGGGAAGAGGCAGATGCCGCGGGACAGTACGACTGAACGAGCGAGGGAGAGCCGAGTGCGCGAGAACCCAACGACGCCGATGCGCGTGTATCTCAGCGAAAATGTGTTCATGGGAATGGTGCTGTCGACGGTAGAAGTCTACAAGAAAGAGTGTTTTGGCCTCCTACTGGGGTATCGAGCGGCTGAAAAATACGTGGTGGAGCATGCCATTCCCTATCAGAGCGTGAAGCGCGGTCACAACTTTGCGGAGTTGCGGAGCGATAAGTGGCGGCTCATCCAGGAAGTCCTCAAGCACTTCCCCCGCCTGGATGTCCTGGGTGACTACCACTCGCACACGATGTACGGGGACGTGCGGGCCGAGGTCTCGCTGAGCCGCGATGATATCGAATATATGGAACCCAACGATCTGCAGGTGGTGATCGCTATCAATGAGAACCGACGGTCCAGGGGGTGGACGGTCAACACCGATCGAACCATGTCGGGGTCGCTGGACCGCTACCATTTTAAAATCGCCGCCTATTACGACGCCAATCGTGCCGGGGTGCACGGGCTGTATCGCAAGGTGGCGAACGGTCGCCCCCGCGCGCGTGTGACGCCACGACTCCAATTGGCGACGATCCAGTGCCCCTTCACCCTCGTACCTTCCGCGAGAGCTCTGTGACGCGACCAACGGAAATTCAGGTGTCGGTCCACGGCGTGCTGGCCGATCCGGTCACGGAAGCGCATATCGTCGTGCTCCAAAACGAGGCCGGATCGCACACCCTTCCAATCTGGGTTGGAGTAACCGAAGGCAACGCCATCCGAATCGCCGTCGAAGGGGTTTCCGGCCCGAGACCGTTGGCCCACGACTTATTGACAACCCTCATTGATCGCGTGAAAGCGACCGTGACAAAGGTCGTCGTCCACGATCTGCGTGAGAATACATTTTACGCAAGCATTTACCTTGAGGCGGACGGCCAGGAGGTGAAACTCGACGCGCGTCCTAGCGACGCGATCGCGCTGGCGCTTCGGAGCGGAGCCCCGATCTTTGCTCGACACGATTTATTGGCGGCATCGGAAACTGAACGGGTTCAAGCCTGGCTGGAAGATCTGAAACCCACCGATTTTGACAAGCCGAGCGAGGCCTCGTAGCTGGGCGGACCGCAACATCATTGGTTGTTAAAGCGAAACCTCCGCGGTTTCAACCTCGATCGAGCTGTCGGCTTTCTCCATTTTCTCCAGATGGAGTTTCACGGACACCAATTTCGAAACTCCAGGCTCTTCCATCGTCACCCCGTATAAGACGTCGGCTTGTTCCATCGTTCGGCGGTTGTGTGTGACGACTAGAAACTGCGAGTGCTCCGTCATCAATCGCAATGCGCGTGTAAACCGCCGCACGTTCTCCTCGTCGAGAGGGGCGTCGATTTCGTCCAGGACACAAAACGGACTGGGGTGAATGAGAAAGCTCGAGAAGAGCAAGGCGATGGCGGTCAAGGCCTTTTCGCCGCCGGATAACAACGAAATGTGGCGCAGCTTTTTCCCCGGTGGTTGAGCCACGATCTCGATCCCGCACTCCAATGGGTTGTCGTCGGCGAGACGGAGTTCGGCGTGACCGCCCTCGAAGAACGACGCATAGACCGAACCGAACTTCGTGTTAAGCGCGTGGAAAGCATCCAAAAAAAGCTCGCGGGTGGTGTCGTTGATCTTGGTGATCGCCGCGTGGAGGTTCGCCAAGGATTGGGTTAAATCGGTTTCCTGGGCCGCGAGAAACGCGTGACGTTCTTCCAGCTCGCGGTATTCATCGATCGCGGCGAGATTGACGCTTCCGAGTTGCGCAAGGGTTTCCTTGAAGCGCGTGATCACGGTATCGATCTCCTCCGGATCACACGGGAGGGGGGGAAGGGTCTCGAGGGAAACTGTCTCAAGATCGGTCTGGTATCGATTGAGCATCTCCCCAGCCTGCTGGGTTGCCCGCATCTTCATTTCGGCCAGAGAGACAGACAGGGTTTGGATACGGGCCTGAAGGCCATCGAGCTCGCGGCGCGTCACTCGTCCGGTATCCTCGAGTTCGCGAATACGATGCGCCAATTCTGACCGCGCTGCGGCGAGCGCGGTTACCTGCCGCTTAAGATCGTGGATGCCGATCTCGGCGGTCCGGAGAGCCTCTGTCACCCCGTCCCGTTCTTGAAGAGCGGCGGCGATCCGCCGCTCGAGGTGGCCCCGAGTCTCTTCTTTGGCCGCGATCTGGCGGGTAAGTTCATCGATCCGTTGGGCCAGTGCCTGCCGTGCGGCGGCGACGTGTTCCCGTTTTTCCCGGTGGGTGGCCAGATCCAGCCGGCTGTCGGTCACCGCGGCGGTTGATTCTGCGAGGGACGCCTTGAGCTTGGCGACGGCCTCATTCTGGGCGAGCAGAGAGTGCTCTTCTCGGGTCTTGGCGGTTTGAGAAGCCGAGAGTGCGGCTTCGCTGTCGACCGCAGCGGATCCCATCGCGTCGAGGTCCTGCCCGGCGGACTCCTCTTCCGACACGAGCAGGCCTAACCGTCGCTCGAGCTGAAGAACTTCTTGGGCGATGGCCTCAGCCGCCTTTTGGTCGTGAACCAAACGGAGTTCGCCTTCCCGCAAGTCCTCTTCCATCCGTGTGAGGATGATGCGATCCGCCTCGAGAGCCTGCCGAAGCGCGACGACCGACGACTCGATCGGTGCGAGCGCGGCCTCAGCGTCAGCGACGTCGAGCTCGAGGGCTTTGATCGCGCGCTTTCGTTCGAGTAAGCCCAACCCCACGCGCGGTCCGGCCCCGCCACTCACGACACCGGATGGATAAAACACTTCGCCCGAGACGGCGACCCACGTCAAGCCGTGCCGATCTTCTTCCCAGCAGTGCTGGGCGGTCTGACGGTCGATGACGATGATCACGCGATCGAGTAAGGCAGCCCGCAAGGTCGCAAAGCCCTCACGGCATCCCACGAGGTCCCGTGCTCGCCCGTGTATCCCGTGCCGCTGCTGGACATCACCATCCGTCGATGGGTTGACGCGGGGCATACGGGGTACGAAGGTCGCCCGTCCGGCGTTGTGGGCATCCAAGACCGCGACGGCCGCCTCAATCTGACCGGGCCCTTCGGCGACGATCCCCTGCAAGCGGTCGGCTAAGACGGCTTCGATCGCCCGCTCGTACTGTGGCGGAATCTCGAGCATGTCCGCCGCTACACCCAGCAACCCCGCTGGCGAGGTGGCCTGATCGCCCCCATGGAGGAGGTGGCGGACCCCTTCGTCATACCCCACGAGGTCACGCTGGAGGGCGAGCAGCGAATCCAGTGTCGCCCGCAGGCGAGTGAGCGTGTCACGACGGGCGGTCAGGACCGCTTCTCCCTCCTGGAGAGCGGCCTGCCGTGTGACCGAGGCGTCCCGCAAAGCCGTTCGCTCTGCATCCCGCGCGGCGAGCGACTGTGCATCGAGCTGATGGGCCGCCTCAAGCTCCCGGTGCGTTGCCTGTCTCTGGAGAATTTCCAATCGCGTGGCCTGGATGTCCTCTTGGTACCTGGCCCGGCGTTTCCCGAGCTCTTCGCGCCGCATCGCGAGCGTTGCCAGGGTATTGGTCGCCGTAGTAATGCCGGACAACGCGTCGAACACCCGATGCCGAGTCTGCTCGATGTCCGCAGACGATTGGGCCATGTGTTGTTCGAGCGTCCGAACCACCGCCTCCCGTTCCACTAACCGCGAGAGGTGTTCCTGGAGGGCGGCCTCCACCGACTCATAGTCGGCGTCACACCGGACACGCTCCTCACGGCGTTCGGCGAGGCTGCGCGCAAGGACCGCATGCTCCGAGGCGAGCGCCTGGCTCTGTCCACGCCATTCCTCCATTTGTGCCGCAAGGAAGTCCAAACGATGCCTGGAGTGTTGCGCGCGGGTTTCTCCCTCGACCAGTTGTCCCTGGGCAACCTGGAGTTGGCGATCCAGGCCGTCGAGCGCGATTTTTTCCTCTGCGATCTTCGCGTCGATGGCGCTCAAGTCAGCCAAGAGATGGGCTTCCTCAGCGCGATCCCGATCCAGCGCGATGCTCAACTCGCCAGCTTGAGCACGCCAGTCGTGATAGCGAGTGGCGGCGGCCCTGAGATCGAGCGCCCTCAGTTGATCAAAGGTCTGCCGATACCGCTCGGCCTTTTTGGCCTGACGATCCAGAGAAGCCAACTGGCGCTTCACTTCGCCGATGATGTCGCGCACGCGCAGCAGGTTCTGGTCGGTCGCCTCGAGTTTGCGAAGGGCCTCTGTTTTACGGATTTTGTATTTGATGATCCCCGCCGTCTCTTCGACCAGCGCACGGCGTTCGAGGGGCGAGGCGTTGATAATGGCGTCGACCTTTCCCTGCTCCAGAACGGTATGACCTTTGATCCCCGCTCCGGTCTCGATCAGGAGGTCACGAATGTCCTTTAGTCGGCACGGAACCCGGTTGATGAGGTATTCGCTCTCTCCCGACCGATAAAGCCGCCGGCTGATGGTCAGCTCGGAATACTCGCCAGCGACGCTCTCCAGCTCCGACCGACGCACACCCCCCAAGGCGAGCGACACTTCGGCCAGGCCGGTTGGGACTCGTCGTGCGCTTCCATTAAAGAGGACGTCCTCCATCCGGTCGCCGCGGAGGGTCTTGGGTGACTGCTCTCCCAAGCACCACAGGATGGCATCGGCAATGTTGCTCTTCCCGCAGCCATTAGGTCCAACGACGGCCGTGATCCCTGACTGGAATGTCAGAAGCGTCCGTTCGCCGAACGACTTAAACCCGGTGATTTCTAGTCGCGTAAGTCGCATCGATCCCTCAATGAAGATGGGTTTCCCACCCCCCCTTCAGAATGGGGGTTCTATAGCACAGGATCGTCTTAGATGTAAAGCAGAAAAAAAACAACTTTTGGCATTCTTGTGCCATTACAGAGACACCCTTCGTGGGAGCAGACGACCGGTCGCGTTCGTGGTGTGGTATAGTACGGGCCGTGGTGCCCGGAGATCCTCAACCCGACCCAGAGGCCACCAGGCTGACTCTTTCATGTCCTGGTTGTCACGCACAGCTGGTGGTCGACATGGCAACGGGCACGGTGCTCTGGCACCAGCCGCCCCCCGAGCCGTCGCAACCGTCGCTGGGTGACCTCATGAAAAACCTCGAGGCCAAACGGCAAGAGGTGGCCCAGCGGTTCGAACGCGAACGTCGCGCCTTAAGCGATCGCGGGCGCGTGCTTGATGAAAAAGTCAAGGAATCCCTCAAGCGCGTCGATCCAAACAGCCCTCCTCCTCTGCGTCCCATCGATCTGGATTAAGGCCGCAGGCCGCGGCGTCCTTGCCGGCCCCTGGAGCGTGTGTTATCTTTCGAGCTCTCGGAGATCGGTATGTCGCTTTACCAGTGGGACGTTCCGGCCCTGATCGGGGTCGTCGGAGCCTTGATCGGGAGCTTCCTCAATGTGTGTATCCATCGCCTGCCCCGCGGCGAGTCTATTGTTCGGCCGCGATCCAGGTGTCCGGCCTGCCTGTCGCCCGTCGGGGCCCTCGACAACGTGCCGGTGCTGTCGTTTCTGTGGCTGGGGGGGCGGTGCCGTCGGTGCAGGGCCGCGATCTCGTATCGGTATCCTGCCGTCGAGATCCTTAACGGGTTAGGCTACATCCTCATTTGGCACCGCTTCGGCGCCACGCCGGCCGCCGCGGTCTACGCGGCGTTTTTCTCCGCCCTCCTCGTGGTCACCTTCATCGACTGGGACCATCAGATCATCCCGAATCGGATTACCCTACCTGGTATCGTCATCGGTCTGATCTCGGCGGCCACGGTATTGGCGGGGAGCTTTATCGATGCCGTGACGGGGGCCGTCCTAGGCGGGGGATTGCTCTACGCGGTGGCGGTGATCAGCGAATGGTTTTTGAAAAAGGAGGGCATGGGGTTGGGCGACGTCAAACTGTTGGCGATGATCGGGGCCTTCCTCGGTTGGAAAGCGGTCCTCGTGACGATCTTCATCGGCGCTTTAGCGGGCTCTCTCATCGGACTGACCCTGATGGCGCTGAAGGTCAGGCGTCGGGAGGAGCCCATTCCGTTTGGTCCATTCCTTGCGCTGGGCGCAGTGGCCGCGCTCTTTGCCGGGCCCGAGTTGATTGCGTGGTACCTCCGGTTGGGAGCATAGAACCCGGCGTGCAACGCTTCTTCGATCGTCCTGGTTCGGTCGTGTGGCTCGGGGTTATGCTCTGCGGGGCTTTCCTGGTGCTGGTGTTCCGCCATGGGATCGAGCCGGCGTCGCCAGCGGCGCAACCACTCACCGTGATCGAGATCACCGTCGCCGTCGCGCTCGGGGTCATCGGGCTGGCGGCCATCATCGCGCGCCGAGTCGGACGCCGAGGTCGTTCCAGCCGGAACCCCGCCGAGGATGATCGCGCGGGCTTTCTCATGGACACCTTCCAGCACGTGCTCCAGGAGCTCAAGGAAAAGGAGACCGACCTTGGCCGGCTTCGGGCTGAGGCCGAAGCCCGTACCGAGCAAGTGGAGAGTTACCATGAAAACATCCTGAGGAGCATCGCATCCGGAGTGATCACCTCCGATTCTCGTGGGATCATAACGACGTTTAACGCGGCCGCGGAGCGTATCTTGGGCCGTCGAGGAGGGGAGGTCATCGGCCGGCCGTGCGGCCAGGTGTGGGGAGACACCAGCCCAATCACGACGATGGTTAATCGATCGCTCACGGAGCGGACCCCCTTCTCTCGCCAGGAGTGGGATTTTCGGCGGGGAAGCGAGCGGGTGTGTGTGGGCTTAAGCAGCGCGCTCCTCCGGGACCGAGTGGACAACATCATCGGCGCGGCGGTCGTGTTCACCGATTTGACCGAGATCAAACGCTTGGAAGAGCAGGTTGAATCGGAACACCGGCTGTCGGTCTTAGGTGAGATGTCCGCGGGGATTGCCCACGAATTTCGGAATTATATGGGCGCCATTCTGGGGTGGTCCAAGCTCTTAGCGAAACAGCTTCCAGAAGGCAACAGCGGTCGCCCGATGGTCGAGGCCATTATGCACGAATTATCGGTCATGCAACACCTGATCGACGATCTCTTGGCGTTTGGGCGAGACCTCGAACCTCAGCGTCAACCGCTGGAGTTTCGCGAGTTCTTAAAGGAGGCTGCCACGCTGAGGCCTGGTCGGCCGGGTGTGCAGGTGCGCGTCACGATCGCTCCAGCGGTGCCTCGCGACGTGGAATGGGACCTCACGCTCATGCGACAGGCCCTCAAAAACTTGATCCAAAACGCCGCTGAGGCCATGCCAGAGGGAGGGACGGTTACCGTCGAGGTCACGGTGGAGGACGCGGAACCCGCGGCGATCGAATTGGTGATCGGCGACACTGGCGGCGGCATCCCAGCCCAATTTATGGACCGGATCTTTCTGCCTTTTTTCACGCTCAAAGCGAAAGGACACGGCCTCGGACTGGCGCTCGTTCACAAGATTATTCTCGCCCACCGAGGGAGCATTCGCGTCCGCAGCCGCGAGGGAGCGGGCACCACGTTTACACTCACCATGCCGGTGACGGCAGCCACATCGACGGGACACCGCAGCCGACTCAACGAGGCGGCGTAAGGATTCGTCACTCTATGCTGACCATCTTGATTGCAGAAGACAACGACGGAATGGGCCAGATGTTGATGTCAGCCCTGGCAACCGGGGGATATGAGGTGACCTGGGCGCGGGATGGGCGGGAGGCGTTGCAGCGATTGCGCGAGCAAAAGATCGATCTGGTCGTGACCGACCTGAAGCTGCCTTATAAAGGCGGTCTGGAGATCCTACAGGCGGCGAAAGATCAGAACAGCCTGCTTCCGGTGATCGTCATGACCGCTCACGGCACCATCGAAACGGCGGTCAAAGCGGTCAAGGACGGCGCGTACGATTTCATCACCAAGCCCTTCGACCCCGACCATCTGCTCTTGGTCATCAGCCGCGCCCTCGAGAAACAACGGCTGATCACGGAAAATCTCCTCTTAAAGGAAGAGGCCGCCAGCCAATCCGGGCTTCCGCGCATCATCGGCAAGCATCCCCGAGTCCTTGCCGTCATCGACCAGATCAACAAAGTGGCGGCCAGCCGGACGACGGTCCTCCTGCTTGGTGAAAGCGGGACCGGGAAGGAATTGTTCGCGCGCGCGCTGCACGGGTTGAGCCCTCGGCGCGATGGGTCGTTCGTGGCGATCAACTGCGCCGCGATTCCGAAGGAGTTGCTGGAAAGCGAGTTATTCGGTCACGAGCGCGGGTCGTTCACGGGTGCGACCGACCGCCGAATCGGCAAATTCGAGTTGGCGGATCACGGCACGATCTTCCTCGATGAGATCGGCGATCTCGACCTGGGATTACAGGCCAAACTTCTGCGAGTACTGGAAGGGGAGGAGTTCTGCCGCGTCGGAGGAACCGCGCGGGTGAAGATCGACGTCCGCGTAGTGGCGGCGACCAACAAAGATTTGCGCGCAGCGATTGCACAACAATGCTTTCGGGAGGACCTGTTCTTCCGCCTGAGCGTCGTGCCGATCACCATCCCTCCTCTGCGCGACCGTCGGGAGGACATTCCCGCCCTCGTCGCCTATTTTCTTGCACACTACTGCCGGGAGCTGAAGCGGCCGCTGAAGATGCTGTCAGAGAGCGCGCGGCAGGTCATGATCCACCATCCCTGGACGGGCAACATCCGAGAACTGCAAAACTGCATCGAGCGGGCCGTGATCTTGACCGACAGCGATGTGATTGAGGAGGAACACCTCGGAATCCGCCAGCAAGAGTTAGGAGAGATCCACGCGCGGGAAATTCCTCTGGAAGGGACGTTACATGAGGTCAGCGCGGCGGCCACACGGATGGCTGAAACGCGCATGATCCGCAAAGTTCTCAAAAGCACTGGTGGGAACAAGAGCCGCGCGTCGCAGCTTCTCGGAGTGAGTTATAAGACGCTGCTCACGAAAATCAAAGACTACGGCATTGAGCGACCCAGCCCGTCTTCTCGTGAGCCGGTCGAGGTCATCCCCCCAGCAGCCTAGTCGCCGCGTTCGCGTCCATTCACAGTCATGCCCACCGATCTGAACTCCGGTTCAGGTCAAGAGGGTCATACCGATCTCGCCTCCAAGAATTCGCCCTCCCGGCCCTCGGCACGGCTTTTGAAACTCCCCCACGACTATGACGAGAACGACGAATCAAGCCGAGCGAGGCTACACCATCCTGGAACTGCTGGTCGTGCTTGGCATGGTGGCGATTGTTGCGGTCTTTGCCTGGCCCCGGATGACGGAACTGTTGCCGCGCACCGAACTGACGGCCGCGACTAACACGCTCGTGGCTGACATTCGCTGGGCGAGGCAGAAAGCCCGGGCCCAAGGACGGGTGCTAGTCATCCGGTTCGACCCCAACGGGCGGTGCTACACCGTCGGCGGCGAGACCGGATTCCAACGCGCGGTCCATCTTCCGACTCCGCTCTCGTTCGGAACCCCGGAGGATCAAGCCTCAGACGGGATTACCTTCCGAGACGACGCAATCAGATTCAGTCCAAGACCCGGCCTTCAGAATAGCTTTGGGTCAGTCAGTCTCCGAACGCCGAGCGGTCAGGCTCGGAAGATCACCGTGAGCATCGCCGGATATTCTTCGTTGGCGTTCTGGGATGGCATGCAGTGGCGATGAGCGAGGACGTATGAGGGATGCGCACCGGCAAGCAGGGTTTAGCCTCATTGAAACGTTGGTGGCCCTTTGCATCCTGGTTGTCGGTGTTTTGGGGGTGACCAGGATGTTCAGCGAAGGGCGGCGGATCTTTGCAGAGGTCGAGCGGCGCCGGTCGGCCGTGTGGTTAGCCCAAGACAAATTGGAGGCAAAGGTGGGCCAAGAGTATGACACGCTGGGTGCTCCAACCAACGGGTCCGAGTGGAGCGAAGGCGGCATGCTGGCTGGACAAGATGAACACGAGGGAATTGTGCGGAGCTGGAGGGTGGAGATCGACCGCCCAGCCCCGGGAGTTGCGAACATCTGGGTGGCGACGCAGTGGACCGAGCGCGGGGCTCGACGCTCAGTCCTTCTTGTCGGGCTCAAAGCCCGCGGGGATTGACCGCAATGAGCGCTCTAGGAGTGTGTCCGAGTAATACCAAAACGGCCGTTTTTTGGGGTAGCAAACCCATCACAGGTCGCCGATCGTCGCTCCTGGGGCATTCTACGAGGTCGTTTTTTGAGCGCATCGATTACTCGGACAGGCTCCTAGGCCAAAAGGAGTTCCCGGGGCAGCGGGGCACGACGCTCGTTGAATGCCTGCTCGCGACTGGGATCGGGGTGGCGCTCATTGCCGTGTTCGTCCACACGCTCTTGATCCATCAAGCCGGCTATCGTGATCAGATCGTCCGCCTCGACACCACACAGCAAGCCGACTTCGCCCTTGCCTTGATCACCGATGAGCTCCATACCGCCGTGCAGGCCATCCATGGTGAAGGATGTCCTGAACCGGGGGTCCAGGTCCAGAGCTCGCAGATCTCGTTTGCGGCGAATCTCTATGACCGCACGACCGAGCTGGGGGAACAAGCCCCCTCGACTCAGGGCAGTTTTGTGGTGAGGTCTTCGACGGTCTTCGAGGTGAATGACGTCGTCATGATCGTCGGGGTCGGCGATCCTGCCGATCCCTCCGACGATGTGGCCGAATGCCGAGCGATCGAGGAGATCGTCGGTGATCGGGTGACGGTGTATGACCCGTTGAGCCGGTCCTACCCGTTGGGAAGTCCGGTCTCCGTCCTCAATCGGGTGCGATATGTTTACGATGCCCACCGGGGCCGACTGATGCGCTCGCAAGACGGGTCGAATCAGCGGATCGCGCAGGGCGTGACGGCGTTTTCCGTCGAGGGAGAAGGCCCCACCATCGTGGTAAGCCTCGGTTTGCGCGCTTCGAACCCGGCTGTTCTGTCTCGGACGTGGCAACGCCGCGTGGTGTTGGAGGATCGCCGATGACGGGATTCCAGAGCAGCGAGTCATCCTCGCTGAGAGCGTGTCCCGTGCCCCGGGTCGTAGGGCGGGGCGGGTCCGAGCGCGGCGCGATTCTCGTGGTCGCCCTCGTGACGGTGGGGCTTCTCTCGGTGCTCGGTGGGGCGTGGCTTCGAGTCGTGACCGCGGAACGGGAAACAGTGGTGCGCGAAGAGCGCGAGATCCTTGCCCGGTCTCTGGCGGACGCGGGAGTCGAGCGAGTGCTCGCCTGGTTTGCGGACCCCGCGAGCTTCGCTGGCCCGGGCGTTTTCCGACAGACGAGTGCCTGCTCCGCACCGAGCGATCACGCGGCGATCTTCCGGAAGCGATGTCTTGGTGCGGGTGGACTTCCCGGCTTTAGAGGCGTTGATGGCTCGTCTCAATTCAGGGGAACGGCGACCAGCCCGGACCTGGTCTACGCGTGGAATACGATCGAGGATCTCTCGATCGAGTCGATCCTCCAGAATCTGAATCTCTCCTGGCCGTCCCTCCGATCCGTTGCGTCGACCATCAGCACGGAAATCCGACTCCTCGCCCCACGGAGCCCCGATGCCATCGCGAACGTCCTAAGCCGGGTGTCCATCGGCCAGGACGCCACCGCGATCGTCAGAGCCGAGTTGATCGATGGACCATGGCGGGGGATATCTGAGGCGATCCACGCGGGAGTGGATACTCCCGGATCGATTCCCGTTCGCGTCCACTGGGGAGATATCTTCGTCGATGGTCCGCTCGACGTGACGACGATCGCGGATCGCCTTCCCCGCCGCGATTCCGATGCGATGATCAACGGCGAGCGGTACATCCTCGATCCCGGATCGGATCGCTGGCTCGACATCCGAGCGGGCGGAACGATCTCCGGGCCGCTGGTTCCGAGCGGCCAAGGCTTCCTGGCGCCATACGCCCACGTGCACCAGAATACCCCCTCTCCAGAATCCGAGGTCTGGGGGTATCAGGCGCTGAAGAGGTACGCGCAACGGCATGGCCGCTATTTGACGACGAGGGGCACAGGTCTCCTCTATGACAACGATCAAGGCCCTGGTGTGCCGCCGAACGCCGTCTTCACGTCGTCTTATGATGAGAGCAGAGAGCCTGGCATCGTATTTATCGACACGCTGGACCAACAACCCCCTCGTGCAGATAACCTCGAACAACTCCGCGTGGAGTTTGGTTTTGCACGAGCCGACGCGTTTGTCGGAGCGCACTTGGTCATGACAGGCGCCGCGGGTCGGTCGGTGGTTGTGGACACGCCAGCGGAAGAAGGAAACCCCTCGGCGGAACCGGCCGTGCGCGGCATCACGCTATCCGGGACCCACTACGTGGGTGCTTTGCTTGTGGTGGGCCGAGTTAGGGTAGAAAACCGTATCAACGTGTTTGGGGCCATCAAGGCCGGCCAAGGGTTCGACGATGTTGGCGGCCTCGAGGTCTGGTACGACGAAACGCTGAGGACCGGATACCGAAAAGGCTTCGCTCCCGTCCTTGTGAAGCCGGGGAGCCGTCGGTACATTGTGGCCGAGGGGTGGTCCGATGGGTAGCTGACTACACAGGTGTCCTCCTTCCTACCCGCCCCCACGTTCCCCATCCTGGCATCATCCTCCCAACGCCCTCTTTTGACTGAGTTTTCGGCTCACTCAGACCTGGCATAACTGATGCAATCTCCGCCAACCAACGCAGCGCAGGAGATCTGACGGTGAAGAGGATCAACGCGAAGAACGAACGGGGCGTGACGGCAATCGAACTCATGGTCGCGGTCGCGATACTGGGGATCCTGGGTACGATGTCGGTCATGGGGTCTAGAACGTTTCTGGACAGTTTTGGATTGAGGGCGGCGACGCGGCAGATCTTTACCGATTTTCAGCAGGCGAGACTGTCAGCGATCAAAGACGGCCGGGCATGGGCGGTGTGTTTCGCGCCTGGAAACACCGCGGTGACGGCCTACACGGTTCGAAACACCCCGGGAGCGGATAACGTGTTATGCACGCCGGACGATCTGCTCGCCGGCCCGGTTCGGAAGACAGTTACTCTGGGGGCGGGGGAGTATTCGACGCTCGCATTCGCCGAGGGCTTCGCCGGGACCAGCCTGGTCTTCAATCCGAACGGGACGGCGTCCGCCGGGAACCTTACGATCACGAAATCAGACGGCGGAGCGCTCCAGGTGACGGTCAATGCGAACACGGGGAACCTGAGGATTCAGTAGCCGGGGGACGGAGATGCGAAACAGCCGAGGATTTACCATAATCGAAGTCCTGGTTTCCATCACGATCGTGTCGATCGGTTTACTGGCGGCGGCAGGAATGCAGACCACCGCGATCACGGGCAATGCCACGGCCCGCGACGGCACGATCGGGATCCAGCTTGCTGAAGAGATGGTCGACAGGATCAGGATCAACGCCGGTATTACTCCGCAGGACTACAACGGAATCGACACAAACGGTGCGTGCGGCGGAGCAGATCCGGTTCTTGGCGACTGTACTCAGTGGGCTGCCCGCCTTGTTGCGTCGGGGCTCCCAGCGGCCCGAGGGCAGGTCAGCGTGTCCGCGGTCGACGCGCCGCTTGCCCGAACGAGGACCATCAACGTGACCGTGACCTGGGGAAATGGCACACCCCACACGGTGACGTTTACCACGATCGTCGAGACATGGGCATCCTAACTAAGAGCCCATCGAACGAAAGCATGCTTCGGGCTGGGGAGGGATTATCGTGCGAGTGATGGATCGAATGGATCAAAAGGGGTTCACCCTCATCGAATTACTGGTGGGCGTGGTCTTGGCCAGCATCGTCGGCCTCGCGGCGTTCGTCATCTTCTGGTCGAGCGATAAATCGTACAAGCTCCAGGAAGGTGTGGGCGAGAGCCAACAGAACGTCCGGGTTGCCATGGACCGGCTTGCCAGAGACATTCGAATGGCGGGCTTTGGATTACCCGACCCCCCATTTTCCTTGACCATCGGGGGGCAAACGCTCACCGCGCCGATCGCCTTCACCAACAGCGCGGCCGCTCCTGATACCTTGACCGTTCTCGGAATTGGGGTGACGTCGGGAACCTTGAACCAGGGCGGCAACGCCGCCTGCAACGGGACCTCGGACACCGCCATCTGTCTCGATACCGTGGCGAATTTCTTCAACGGGGCCGCGTTCCTGCCGGACAGACGGTACATCAACTTAGGAGGGCCCCGGTTTGTCGAGCTTGCTCCGGCGGGCCACGATCAGGCGAATGGCATCCTGCAGCTCAGCGCGGGAAACGTCCTGGATCGGGATTACGTCGATGGGACGACCGTGTACATCATCCAGGCGATTCAATACTCGATCAATACCGCGCTCGCGGGGTGCTCGGTGACCAACCCCTGCTTGACCAGCAATGACCTGACGGGCTTCCGTGGAGCCGGCGTGCAGGTCTTGGCCGACAACATCGAGGACGTTCAATTTGCCTACGGCTTGGATGGCGATCGAAACGAACGGATCGACGACAGCGACGCGAACGGGGCATATACCTCGACAGACTTCTCGAACGCCCCTTTGGATTTGTCCAGCATCATCGCCGTTCGAGCGAACGTCGTGGCGAGGACCAGAAACACCGATCCCACGGGGCAGATAGCGTTCCGAAACCCTTGCCTTGAAGATCGGGCTACCGATGCTGCGTGCACGGGCGCGGCGAACGACGGCTTCCGCCGAAGAACGTTAACGAAAGTCATTAACTTGCGGAACCCCAGGCAGGGTGCGTAGGAGAAGACCATGATCGATGGTGAAAAACGACAAGCCGACAGGGAAATCAGAGAGAGTGAGCGGGGCATGATTCTTGTCACCGTCCTGATTCTCCTCATGATCGTCAGCCTGATGGGCATCATGGCGACCAACATTGCGACCGTGGATCTCCAGATCACCGGCAATACCAAACGGACCACGGCGGCGCTCGAAGGAGCCGACGGAGGCGGCGCCGTGGCCACCAGCGTGATCGAGAACACGATCACGGACGCCACCCTTACGCCAGGCGCTCCCACCGCTGTGATCACGTCGCTGGACACCGCGAACCTCGACGAGGAAATCAGGGGCGGGGTGGCGTACGACGCGGACGATCCTCAAGCGTCACCGGACCTGGCCATGTCGGACCTCGGGCAAGTCGCGGTGAGCGTCGACATCGACCAGATGTACGCCTACCTCGTTGCCGGCGGAGCGGCGCAGTTCGCGATGGGCTACGATGGGGTGGGTGCGGGAGCCGGCGGTGGCGGATCCGGCCTGCTCTACCAGATTCGGAGCCAAGGGACTCGATAGGAAACGGTGAGGCGGTGACGCCCTGAACCGATGAAACCAACGGATGCAACCGAGAGGGGATGACCGATGAACCCAGCGATCAAGTTCTCGATGAGGATGGCGCTGACACTCGCTCTTGGGGCTGCGCTCAACACTTACCCAGCAGATCTCGGCCCGCTTCGGATCTCAATCGCGGCCGCGGCCGATTGGACGGAGGGAGTCTTGCTCGAAATTAAAGGACTCGATCGCAAAGGAGAGGGAAGTAACCACTCCCGCCTGAACTTCGACACCCTCGAACTGGTCATGGATAAGGGGCCGGTTCTCAAGCTCGATCCCAACCTCAAAATCACTGGTGAGGGGAACGAGCCGATGGGACTGGAGGCGCTTCCCGCCCAGTCTCGCATACGGTTTCGCCCTCAAGGAGGGCTGGTCAAGGAGATCGTTCTCCTGGATTTGTTGGCTCGATGAGCGGCCGGGAAACGATCTCTTTTGTGAGGAGGACGACGATGAGACGCCTAATCACTGTGGCTATTCTTCAGATCCTGATGGTCGCGCTCCCCGTCGGAGCTCCGGATGCCATCGCGCAAAGCATGGTGGACTACACGGCCATGCCGCCCTTTGTCTCCGCGGCGGTGCAACCCAACGTGCTGCTGTTGGTGGACAATTCGGGAAGTATGAATAATTGCGCCTACCAGGATGCTGGGGATCCAGACTGCCTGAGCAGCAGCGGAGCCGGCCTTTCAACCGAGTACACGGCGGCCACAACGTACTATGGGTACTTCGACGCTACCCAGTGCTACCAGTATGCAAGCAGCAAATTTTCTCCGGTCGGGGCGAAACCGTGCGCCGGAACATGGGATGGCAATTTCTTGAATTGGTCCACGATGCGCCGATTGGATATCACCAAGTGGGTGATGACCGGCGGGTTGTGCAACTCGATTCGAGCGAGCGAAAACAGTTGTACCACGCTTCGAGGCCAAGACTCCTTCAACGCCGGGGCGTGTTGCCAGGTGTTCTACAAGCAATTCGATCTCACCGGCCTCGTCCCCGGTATAACCGGCGTCCGGTGTATCCGTGTTGAGAGCGGGAATTTTTACGTCCTCGCAGGTGCCGGGTGTTCTGACGCCGTGGACGCATTCTATTTTATCCGCGTCGACTCCGGGGTTCAGGCCACCGGCGTCATTCAACAAGTCGGGAACAAGGCTCGGTTCGGATTGATGGTCTTCGACGACGACGGGACGATGGAAAACGGGGCGGAGGTTCGGAGCGATATCGGCGCAAATCTGGTCAGCATGGTGAATGCGATCGAGGGGATGGTGGCGACCTCCTCGACACCCCTCGCCGAGTCACTCTATGAGGCGGCCCGATACTTCGCGCAGATCAAGCCAACCCCCGATGCGGGAACCGCTAATTATTCGGTGAGTCCGACCTCCGACCCCTACTGTTTCGGCGATCTCACGCCGACGAGCGGAGCCGGATGTCGGAACGCGACCCAGGGACAATTTGTCCCCTGCTGTAAGAGCTTCGTCATGCTGTTTACGGACGGGCAGCCGACCAACGATACCAACATCCCGGCGGCGCTCCAGGACTACGCCCACACGGCCGCAGCCCACGGAAGCAGCCACCACTGTGGCGCGACGGCAGGGTGCACGACGGACCACAGCAGCGCCCCTCACACGGTCGGCCACCCTCCCGGGTTGGTGCACGATACTATGTCCGAACACCACGACAACTGCTCGGGTTATTACGGAGGGTTGGCAGGGGATGCATGCGTCGCCAAGGGGTCGCATTATCTCGACGACGTGGCCTATTGGATGCACACAACCGATCTTCGACAGACGACAATTCCGGTGATCGGCGACGCGGGGCAGGCCATCACGGGGGTTCAGAACATTACTTTCTATGGTTTCTTTGCCTTTGGTCAGGGGGGCAATCTCCTGTCTGATGCGGCAAAAGTCGGCGGGTTTAAGGATCTTAACGGCGATAATGCCCCCGGTCCGGACTCAAAGGAATGGGACGCCGACGTCAACGGAGTCCCCGATACATTTTTTGAATCCGGAAATGCGTTTACGCTGCGTGAGCGGTTGCTGGCGGCCATCACGGATATTCTCAAGCGGAGCGCGTCCGGCACATCGGTCTCGATCCTGGCGACGTCGGCGGAGGGAGACGGAGCGCTCTATCAGGGGTATTTCTATCCCAGCCGGTATGAGAGCGTCGATGAGATTACATGGCTCGGCTATCTCCGTGGGCTCTTCCTGGATTCCTCGGGGAATCTGCGCGAGGATACCAACCAAGACGCGAAGCTGGTCTTGAGTCAGGATCGGATCGTCGACATGGTGCTGGATCCCATCACCAGCGAGGTGAAGGCTGATCTCTACGACGACGCGAACGAGGATGGGGTTCCCGATACGGCCCTCCCGAGCGCGACGGTGCCCAACGAGGACATTGTGTCGATCTGGGAGGCGGGGAAGACCCTCGCCCTCCGCGATCCGACGGCGCGCTCGATGTACACGTTCGTCGATGTCGATAACGACGGCGTCGTGGATGACGGCGATTTTGGCTTGCCGGGAGGCGAAGCACTCCTGTTTGCATCCGCAAATGCCGCCACGCTCCAGCCGTACCTCCGCGCGGCGAGCGGGGCCGAGTCCACCAACATCATCGATTTTATACGGGGAGCCGAGGTGGCCGGCTACCGCGGTCGCTGTCTCACTATTCCGTCCGCCACGCCCCAGAGCGGGTGCACCGGAAGCCAACGGGTGTGGAAGCTGGGGGATATCGTGTACTCCACGCCGACGGTGGTCGCAGCGCCGAAGGAACAGTACGACCTGCTGTATGGCGACGCGACGTATAAGGCGTTTCGGACGACGCACAACGCGCGACGGAACGTCGTGTATGTGGGCGCGAACGACGGCATGCTCCACGCCTTCAACGCGGGTATTTACACCGCAGGAGATGATGCCGCCACGCCCGAGACGGAGCGGGGCGGCTTCGCGGCCAATCCCAGCTCCGGCAACGGGTGGGGCAGCGCTCAACTCGGCGATGAGCTGTGGGCGTTTGTGCCCTACGACAACCTCCCCCACCTGAAATGGCTCACCGATCCTGCGTACACCCATGTCTTCTACGTGGATCTGAAACCCAAGGCTACCGACGTTCGGATTTTCAACGACGCGGCCACCGGAGTCAGCGGCCTGATCGACGGGCAAAGCGGGGCGTCTCATCCCAACGGATGGGGCACGATCCTCATCGTGGGGATGAGGTACGGCGGAGGCGCCATGGACGTCACGGCAAATTTTGGCAGCGGCGTCCAGACCAGGACCTTTCGGTCGGCCTACTATGCGTTGGACGTCACCGACCCCGAGCGACCGCCGAAACTGCTCTGGAGGTTCACCGATCCAAACATGGGGTTTTCGACCTCCTACCCCGCGATCGTTCACTTCAAAGCGTCGGGTGCGACACCCGAGAAGTGGTTCGTGGTCGTCGGGTCGGGGGCGGACAATAACGCGCCGAATGGCACGCGCGGGTACGACGGATCGAGCAACCAAGCGGGCCACGTGTTTATCGCCAACCTCATCACCGGAAGTCTGGTGAACAATTGGAGCACGGACAACAATAGTTTCATGGGAGACCCATCATCGATCGATGGGAACCTCGATTACAATGGGGACGTGGTCTATATCGGAAACGCGAGGAAATTGGTCGGGTCGAATTGGACCCAGGGAAAGATGTATCGATTGGTGACCAATCAAAGCGCCGACCCCACGGGGACGAATTGGACGCTGTCCACCGTGATCGACCAGGATCGGCCCGTCCTCGCGGCCCCGTCGGTGTCGAAAGACGCGCTCGGGAATTTCTGGGTGTTCTTCGGCACGGGGCGGTTCCTGAGCACATTGGACAAATCGAACTCCGAGCAGCAAACCGCGTACGGGATCAGGGATGCGTGTTGGAACAGCAGCAGCGGTTCCTGTCCGACGACGTATACGTTGTCGGATCTCTTGGACACCTCCAGCGTCATCGTCGCCACAACCCCGGGGCCGACCCAGGTCAGCGGGAGCTCGACCGCCTGCGGGGGAACCGCGACGTGCGCCTTCACGACGCTGGTCGCTCAGGCGAGGCTGCGCCAGGGATGGTACGTGAATCTCACAGATCCAACCACGCCGAGCGAGCGGATTCTGGCTCCCCCGATCATTCTGGGCGGGATGGTCCTCATGACGAGCTTTGTTCCCAACTCGGACATCTGCGCGTTGTTGGGCGACAGTTTCGTTTACGCTCTCTATTATGAGACCGGCACGGCGTATTACGCACCCGTGATCGGAACTGAGTTTGTGCCCGGCGAGACGAACAAGAAGAAAGCAGACCTCGGAAAGGGGATGCCGACCACGGTGGGGTTCGCCGTGGGGAAAGAAGACTCGACGGGCTGCGTGCAGACGAGCACGGGGCAGACGGTGTGCTTTAAATACACCGGTCCCGAACCTCGGAGCGGGGTCATCGATTGGAGGCAGGAGGGTGACGCCGGCGGTGCAACGACCGAGGTTCAAACGATCTATCGTCACATGGTGAAGTAACGGATGGGTGTGTCGATGTCCGCTCGACTGTTAGTCGAGCGGACATCGGCTGCCGCAAGGCGGGTTCAATCTGCTTGTTATTACCGGGCCGCACCGATATAATTTCCCAAGGAGGCTCATCGCGACCACGTGAGCGTGCGATTACGTCTGAAGGAAGGCCTGGATACTGCAGCGCTGTTTGGAACGTTTGATCAGCACTTAAAGCAAGTCGAGCATGCCTTCGGGGTTACGATCCGCGCTCGAGGCGAAGAATTGCGGATCGATGGGGCCCCTCAAGCCGCTAGGCGCGCTGAGCGCTTGCTGAGCGAATTGGCCTCCCGGATCCAGCACGGGCGGACACTCCAACCCGAGGATATCGACCAGATCATCAGACGATCGGCTCAAGGGGAGCCCGACCATCCCGGGGTGTCCCTTGCCGACGACGCCATTCCCCTTACCAAAAAGCGGTCGCTGACCCCGAAATCTGCGCATCAACGCGACTACCTGAAAGCCCTGAAGGCCGCCGATATCGTGGTGGGCATCGGACCGGCCGGTACGGGTAAAACGTACCTCGCGATGGCCATGGCGGTCGCGGCGCTGACCAAGCGAGAGGTGACCCGCATCGTGCTCACTCGACCCGCCGTCGAAGCGGGAGAGAAGCTCGGCTTTCTGCCCGGAGACATGTACGCAAAGGTCAACCCCTATCTCCGGCCGATGTACGACGCGCTGTACGACATGATGGAGGTCGAGCAAGCCAACCGCCTGGTCGAGCGCGGCGAGATCGAGATTGCGCCCCTCGCCTATATGCGGGGCCGGACGCTCAACGACGCGTTCATCATTTTGGACGAGGCCCAGAATGTCACCCCCGAGCAGATGAAGATGTTTCTAACCCGGTTGGGCTTTCGATCGAAGGCGGTGATCACGGGAGATATTACGCAGGTCGACCTGCCCGCGGAGAGCCTTTCCGGTTTGATCGAGATTCAATCGATCGTCCACGATGTTCCCGGCATCGCCTTCGTGTATTTCGACGAACGCGATGTCGTTCGGCATCCGCTGGTCCAAGAGATCATCAAAGCCTACGAGCGGTATGAAGGCAGAAGCGGCGCGAAGCGCAAGCGGTAACCACAGCGCATGATCCGCGTCGCGATCTCGAATCGTCAACGCACACTCACATTGGACATTCCGCACCTCAGACGACGGGCGCGGCGGGTCCTGCTCGAGATGGGATTCGTTAAGGGCGATCTGAGCCTGGCGTTCGTCGACGACGGTGACATGCGCGTGTTGAACGCGACGTACCGCTCGATCGACCGTCCCACCGACGTCTTGGCGTTCGCCATGAGCGAGGGGCCGTTTGCCGACATCAATCCCGGGATCTTGGGCGACGTCGTGATCTCGACCGAGACCGCCCTCCGTCAGGCCCGGCGAGCCGGGCGGGATCCCGACGACGAGATCGACGCGCTGTTGATTCACGGGGTGCTCCACCTCATCGGCTACGATCATGAACGTTCTCGATCCGATGCCCGCGCGATGCGGGAACAGGAGCGGCGGCTCCGACACATCGTACACAACACGGGATAGCGCATGTCATTCTGGGATCGAATCTCCACCGGCCTGGCCAAAAGCCGGGAAACGTTGGCGCGGGGGCTCAAGAGCTTAAGCGCTTCGGGAGCCAAGGAGAAGCAGACGGTGTCGCTCGATGAGATGGAAGCTGCGCTCATCGAAGCGGATGTGGGTGTGCGAATGGCCGATACCCTGATCGAGGAGCTCAAGCGCGCCCCTGAGGTGGATGCGGACCGGGTCCGCCAGTGCCTCAAGAGGCTCATCATCTCGAGATGCGATCAAGCCCCATCCAGCGCGCTGACGGACGGCCCACGCCCGCTGGTCGTGCTGTTTGTCGGAATCAACGGCGTGGGCAAGACGACGTCCGTGGCGAAGCTGGCGGATCGTTACCGGTCCCAGGGGCGACGGGTACTGATGGCAGCCGGAGACACCTTTCGCGCGGCGGCGGTCGAACACCTCCAGGC
>Ga0180094_1000074_pt1 | contig 24390 bp, 33 predicted proteins | sample EasRivT47_16_1Da_FD_121786 | JGI IMG/M metagenome (GOLD analysis project Ga0180094, IMG submission 121786) | Soil microbial communities from meander-bound floodplain in the East River, Colorado, USA - East River metaG ERMLIBT47_16_1Da | ecosystem: Environmental > Terrestrial > Soil > Floodplain ... | reverse complement strand
GTGTCGAGCAGCGCGTACGTACCAGGCACACCGCTTGGTGCGAGCGCGCGATAGATGCGGAACTCCTCGAACTCGCCGACATCGATAGACGGCACCCACGTCAGGTCCACGCTGCCATCGAGCGGGTTAACGTCCGCCGACAGCGTTACGGTCGGCGCAATCAAGTCGTCCACGCCCAGCACCGCCGGGTCGACGCGCCACACCAAATCTGCTGTGCGCAGGTACAAATCGCCGCCGAGAATCGCCCAGTAGGTGAGCGTCTCGGGGAATAGGTAGCGTGACCAGCTCTGGTCCTTCACGCCGCCGTTCATGGTCAGCACGAATGCTTCGGAGCCTGTCTCGGTCTCGAAAATCAGCCAGTACTGGCCCATCGACGGCCAGAACAGCGCGAACGGGATCAGCCCGAGGCGGATCTTCGCGAGCACCAGCGGGTCGACCTGCAAGCCGAAGTACCCGGCCTGCAGATTCGTGCTGGCGCCGGCGATGCCGATATTGCGCACGCCCTCCGGCGTACACATAACAAGATCGTTGCTGACCGGCTGCACGGACTTCGGAAAGAGGCACGCGACCGGCGATGCGTCGAGGATCGCCATGTTGGTGGGGTCCTCGTCGATCTGCCACATCTGGTACGCCTCGGAGTTGAACGCCACGAGGTTGCTGCGGTACAGGCCCATCGCCGTGACCGGCGTCGCGCCGAAAGTGTTCAGGCCGAACGGGATGTAGCCCGCGTCCTCGGGCGTCGTCCAATCGAGCGGATTCACTGTCGCGGAGAACGCGATGATGTCCTCGTCCGCCGCGAAAATCTTGCTTGCGCCAATCGCGACAACTTTTGAGTTCGGCGCCTGCGTGACGCGCCAGTCCATCGCAGTCCACAGAATCGTGCCGTCGGCCACCGTGGCGTTGGGCGCTTCCGGGAAATCGGGCTCGTACTCGCCAGACACCAGAATAGGGGACGCCTCCCAAACTACTCGCGATGCGAATACCGCCTCCCACGTAACCTCGTTGTCTACTACCTGCAATCCGACAGACAGCGGCCACACGGGCTCGCTCGATCCAGAGAAGCCAGCTATGGCTTGCACGGCCCGGAAAATCAAGCCATCCGGCAGGCCGTTTACGATGGCGTCCCAGGTGCAGTTGTCAATCCAGAGTTCATCCCCGCCGCTCGTGCGGAAAGCAGAGACAGAGAAGCGCGCAAACGCCGCGCCGGCGGGTGCCGTTGCGCTGACGAGAGACTGCTTCCACGTCTGGTTCGAGCCGCTGTCAATAAGATTGCCGGGGGACGAGGAGATAAACTCGTCCGAAGAGTCATACCAGAGAACCTCGACGCGCGCGCCGGCATCTCCAGCGTCCGACTGGCCCTGCTGAACTTGGCAGTTCGCATTTATGACCTGGCCGGCCACCACTGCCGTCGCGTTGTTGTTGATCGCCCTCGCCTCGCCCGTCAGGTCCCACTGCAATGACCAGGTGCCCTGAAAGTGCGTGCCATTGCCGAACTCCCCGATGCTGAAGCCGGTCGCGAGCGTCCAGCCGGTGTTGCCGTCCTCGAAACCGCCGTTTGTAACTTGGTCAGGCTGCGACGGCGGCGTAGATGCGGGCTGCACCAACGCGCCGGGCGAGTAGATAGTACCGGGTTGCCAGATAGGAGTAGCCATTAGCGCCTCGGCCCGTTGCCGTAACGGTCGCGGATGCCGGGCGCGGGTAGTGCGGCCGGGTCAGGAGGCTCCGTGACGGACGGCGGATCGCTCGTGGACCCATCAGCGTCTTCGTTGATGCGCGCGCCGTCCTCTGTCGGCCATACCGGCTCCACCGTGCCGGAGCGCGGGTTGTCGCCCTGCGTATCGACGACGGTGTAGAAGAAGTCGTTGTAGACAGTCGGCTCGACGACATCGCCGACAGTGCGTAGCACGTTCGGCGCCCAGCTCTGGTTCGCGGGCAGCAATCGGCCTGCCTGATAGGCGAAGCCGTTCGCAACGCTCGGCACCACGATGTCGCCCAGCTTGTAGACATGCTCTGCCTGCCAAACGTCGCCGTCCTGCAGCCAGTAGTGAAACGTATCCCCGTTCTCGAAGGTCGCCACAACATACGGGAAGCCCATGAAAGGCGCCGCGAAATTGATTTCGTCGATCGGGGAAGTCGGGTCGGTCGGATGCTGAATGACGTGAAGCACGATACCGTCCGGCACGTCGACCGCGTGGTGCGAGAATACATGAAGCTCGCCGCGGAACGCCATCAGGCCCTGCGTCTCCCCGTCGCCAGCCGTGTTAGTCGGCAGCTCGTGCGTGCGGAAAGTGCCGGGGCGAATGATGATCGTCTTCGATTTCGAGACGTACGCGTTCACCAGATCGAACAGAGAATCTTCGAGAGCGCCGCCCTTGGTGCGCTGCCGATTGATTCCACCTTTTATGGTAGTTAGCGCGATGCTGCGATCTGCCACGCTACACCGGCGGGTTGAAGTCGACCATCACAGGTTCGACGGCCGGCGGGAGGCGATACGTGTTTGGAACGTACCGGCGAGTGAGGTGGTTGCCCGCGATCATGTCCCCGAGCATTTCGCGCGCGGACTGCTTCACGTCATTCGCATCGGGCTGACGGTAGTGCGCCTTCGCATCTCCCAGCGCCCAGCCGAACACCAGGTCCGAGTTGATAGTCGTCTTGTCCGTGTTTGCGACGAAGGGCTCGACGCCCATCTGGCCCTTGACCCACAGCTTGTACGCCGCGTTCGGAACCGGGAACACTTCAATGCACGAGCGAATCTCGTACAGCGTCGGCAGCCCTTCCTGCGCAGCCGTCGTGTAGAACGAGGGGTTGATGCCACAGCGCATCGGCATCCACATGCTGTTCAGGTCTTCCAACCACACGCCGGTGATGCGGTACGCGCGATCGTTCAGATGCTTGCCGCAATCGATGTCGCTGAATTCGGTGTCGCCGTCGTTGTCGAGAATGCCGAATAGCTGATGCCGGGCACCATCGTCCAGCGGTACAACCGCTCGGTGCGCAGCACCGGATTCTTCATGTAGAGCTGGTCCTGCGCGTCGCGCAGGAAGTCATCGAGCAGTTCAGCCATGCCCGGCGGGGGGTTCGTAGCCTGAGCCGAGTAGCCGAGTCGGCGCATCAGGCGCGTGCGCAGCTGCAGCAGCGTCTCGTTAGAGTTGCTGTCAACGCAATCGCAGTTGAAATCGGCTTGGCTCACGCGGGCTCCCGGTTAAAAGACGCCCCTGCCAGCCCGAAAGCTGGACAGGGGCGAAGTGTTCACCCACCCACGGATGAAATCGGATCTCCGAGCCCGGTCAGGTCGCCCTCGGGCGCTGCCGTGACCGCGGCGTTGATGGCCTGCTCGAGCTTCGCAACGCCGAGCTCGCCATACACCATGTGGACGAAAGGCGTGCCCTGCGAGCCGTCCTCGTTGCGCCCGCGGCGATAGCGATTGTTCAGGCGCGTGAACTCATCGTGCGCCTCCGGCGGATCGCGGTTGACCAGCTTGTCGCCGATCTCCGTGACCGCGTCCTCGCCATGCACCACTTTCAGGATCGGGATTTCCCAGGCCGGAAAGCTGTTGCGGATGGTGGCGCCTTCATTGCGCCGAATATCGACAAAAACGTGACGAATCATACTTGTACTCCGATGGGTGGGTAGAAACCTCACCACTTATCGCTAAGTGGTGAGGTTTTTGCTTTGGGCTCAGTTGCCGAGAATGACGATGGTGCCCGCGCCGTTCTCGATCGCCGCGTAGCGCGCCGTGATCTCGAACTCCACGGAGCAGCCGGCCGGAATGACCGCCACGGTGTCGAACGGGCCGGTGGACTCATCGCCGAGCTGCAGCGTGTCCGCCGAAGTGCCGGTGTTGATGGCGACTGCCGTGTAGCCGGGAAGGAAAGGCGCGGTCGTGCCGAGATCGGTGACGGCGGCGCCGGAAACGTATTTGGTACGCATGATTGATAGTCCTCGAAAATTCAGTGGTCCGAGGAGCGCCTTGCGGCGCTCCCCGGAGGCGTTACGCCAGAGCCAGAACGGCGTGCGCGTTGCGCTTGCCGGTCGTCAGGGCCGCTTTCGCGGTCAGAGCCCAGTAGTGGACGTAGCGGTCGTACACACGCGGGGGCCGACGCGAGATCATCCAGTGGCCCTTGATGGGGCGCAGCTTGATGAAGCGCGTGTTCAGGAAGTAGCACCGCGTGGCCCATGCCACGGTCGGGGTGTCCAGCGTGTCGAGCGTGTCGAACACCGGGTCCCAGATCAGTTCCACGCCCTTGAAGTACAGGCCCGTGTTGATGCCGTTGCCGACACCGCCATCGAGCGTGATGCCCTTCTTGTTGCCTTCGGCACCGCCGACCTGCACATGACGCTGAATCGCGCCGCCCGGCGAGCCGACCGCATCGCGATAGGCGTCGATGAAATCGGCGCCGCACAGGATGTAGTCAGGCGGGAAGCCGCCGTAGCGGATGCACGCGCGCCATGCGCGTTCCATCGCGTCGAGCACGCCTTCCGAGCTGTCTTCCACGCCGAGATCGGCGTAATTCTGCCACCACGCGTTGCTGGCCGCGATCGTGCCGACAGTGCCCGCGGTCGGGGACAGCGACACCAGGGCGTCAAGGCCCGGGATATCGAGGCTCGACTGCGAACCGTCACGGTGCAGCATCAGGTCGAAATTCTCGTCGAAGCCGAGCTTCAGGGTCTCGAGATTCTCTTCGAGCAGGTTCGTGAGCTGAACCTTCTCGTTGTCGCTCGGGGACTGGCCGCGCTCGTCGGTGAGGATGACGCCGTTCTGCGCCATTTCGTCTTCGTCGAGGCCGAAACCGTCATGCCACGAGCCCCACAGGAACTTCGCCTGGTTGACGGTGCGCTTACGGTTGTACGTGACCTGGCTGGAGCCGAAGTACGCCTGGAAGTTCGAATCGTTGCTAAATCGCAGCTGCTCTACGACATATTGCAAACCGCCGGTCCACTCCTTCTTGCCCTCGCCGAGCTTCTTGAGCAGCGGATGGGCGACATTGATCTGGTCCGTCGGGTCGTTCTTCAGGTAGAAGTCGAGGGCGAGTTTGCCCGCGTACGAAACCTGTTCTGCGGTGAAAGGCATTGTTGTGTCCTCAAAATGGTTAACGAAAACCGCTTTGAGGGGCATGACGCCTCGGACAATGCTACCGGGGAGCGGCCCCGGCGATCAGCTATCGGTCAAGGCGCGAATTTTGCATGCGTGCGCGCTCCTGTCAACACGAGTTGCGGGCGCGGATCAGTTCGTGATAACATTTGGGCATGCAAGAACTTACTGAACTCCCGTCTTCCCGCACTGCGGCCAAGGTTGCAGGCGCAAAACACTACTTCACCGGAAAGCCGTGCTCTAAGGGGCATCTGGCTCGGCGGCACCTCACCGGGACTTGCGTGGAGTGCGCCAAGGTGGCAGTCAAAGCGTGGGAAGCGCGCAACCCCGGTGAGTGGCGTAAGCGCGCCGCCGCTTACTACGCGAGGTACCCCGAGCGCGTGAAAGCGAACTCCGTGAAATCAGCGCGTAAGCGCATGGGTATCCCCGACGCACCTTACCTGAAGCCGTTGACCTGCGAACTCTGCGAGCGCGACACGACCGACGTGCAGATGCACCTCGACCACGACCACACTACCGGTGCGTTTCGCGGCTGGCTATGCAACCGCTGCAACTTAGGCTTGGGCAATCTCGGCGATACCGTCGCTGGCCTGGAGCGTGCGCTCGCGTACCTGCGGCGCGTCGGCAGTAGTTAGCTCCCACAGCACCCGCGCTACGCCGCCATTTCCGACGACATCTCGGATGCCCTTCAGCTTCACGCTGGACTCCGCCCAGCTCCCGCGAGGAGCTAAAGCCTTGACGCGGCGGAAGCCTGCAGCGCGCAACGACACGCCGCTCTCGTCGGCTTGGGTGTACGTGATGCAGCGCGTATAGCCCATCGCCTTCGCCGCTCGCCACACGGCGCCGTACAGCATGGAGTTTGCGTTCGGGGTGCCGTCCGTACATGTGCGGCTGACTTCGAGCGTAAACCCGTTGTCGAACGCTCGCGCCACGGGGCGCCCGGCCGTTGCGACACCGACGAGCGCGCCATCTTGCTCCAACCCTACGCCGAACTTCCAGCCGCGCGGCGGCTTATTGTGCCGATGGTGTTGGCTGACAAACTCGCTGGCTCGCGCCAGCGTGATCGGGACGATTCTCACGCGAAAAGCAAGCTGCGTAGGCCGAACACTGCCAACAGCAGGACTACAGTTAAGACCAGCATGGCGATGTCGACTTTATCTTGGGTGCTCATAGTTTCCTCAGTCCGCTTCCTATTTTCTCGTACTCGAAATGCGACAACGCGAGGCGCTGGCCGGGGCGCGTGTAGTCATCATTCGTCATCCGAAACGGGTTCGTGACTTCGCACAGCACCTCCCGGCATTCTTGCTCCAACCGAAGGCGATACCCGACCGGGCGGGGCGGCTTTGGCGTCTCCGCGGGGTCGTACTGCTTGAACCACTGCAGCAACGGCCCGGACATGGGCCGAATGTGCGCGCCGTTGCAGAACTGGCGCAGCGGAGCAACGCGCTCTTTCGCCCGGCGCTTCATCGCCGACTTCGGCGCTTTATGCTTCGGCGCTTTCGCACCGGCGTCGTGGAAATATCGCCGGCCGCCCTCCCACATATCGATGCCGGTCACGATGACCTGGCTCGCGCCGAGCGTCGCCGCGAGCGCAATAGCCTGCATGCCGGTGTTGCCGGCCATCGTCCAGTCGGGCAGCCGGTAGTCGGCCCAACTATGGCGGTTCACGATCGGCGCGCCGTACGGCCGGAGGATCTTCTCCATCGGCTCTTTCAGCAGGCAGTGGCGCTTGTCGACGTTGGTGACTAGATCGACTTTGAAGCGATCCTGCTTGAAGCCGTGTTCGTTGGCCGAAATCACGCAAGCTGGCGTCTCCTTGAGCAGTGGCAAGTCGCGCAGCACCGACGGGCCGCCGCCGATGACCAGAATCGGCTTGCCCTCCCAGCGGTGGAAAAGTTCAGTTACGAGGCGCTGCATTGTTCAGGACTCAGGTGACGCCATTTCAAACCGTGTGATCGCGCAGTGGCGTGAAGCGCGATGCGCGGCGCGACACCGGCGGTTTCAAGCAGCCACATATACGCGCCGAGAAACGTCGGCCCGTGATCTTGCACCCGCGCGCCGAAAACATCGTTGACTATGAGGTGCGCTGCTTCGTGCAGCGCAGTCGCGACGTTCTTGCCTTTGAGCGAGAAGCTAACTACCCGCTTCTCGACATCGCACCAAGGGTAGCTCTTGCCGGCATGCTGCCCGACACGCGGTGCCGCGATGCCGAACTGATCGCACGCCCAGCTTATCGCCGACCGGCACTCGGTGAGGGTGAGCTCGGCGCGGTTCCACGCTTTCCAAGAACCCTCCCAGCGATAGACTGCGTCTTGTTGCGGATCGCTTTCGCTGCGGCCCGCAACTTTTCGCGTCTTCGCAGGCACGCCGAGCACGCCATTACTCGAATGCGCCGTTGACGGCCTCGAGCATTGTCTTCGGCTGCTTGGAGCTGGAGCCCGAGGGCACCTTGTTGCCGCGCAGCGGCTGGTTCTTCGGCAACTGCTTGCCCGCCGCCTTCGCGGCAGCCGGAACCTGGTCGTATGCCGTTTTGAAGGCTTTCGCCCACTTCGCTGGCGGCAGATCCGGCAGCATGCTCTGGAGCATCCCCACCACGAGTCCCGCCTTGCGCCGGTATTCGGCAGGACCGTCCTTCGCGGCGAGCTGTTTGCCGAGCGTAGTCAGCGCAGCCTTGCCGGCCGCAGTGGCCTGAGCCTGCTGCTGGGCGCTTTGCTGCGTCGTCTGCTTGACCTGCCCGAGCTTCGTCTGCGCCGCGGCGCGGTTGCGCTGCTTGGCGATTTCGACCGCGCGCTCGGGCGTGATGAGCTTGTCGTTGACTTCCTTGAGCAAATCGGCGTGAGTCGCAAGGATATCCTGGCCCGGCATCGGCTCGCCGAGCAGCTCCGCGAGCGCTTTCATCTCGCCGCTCAGAATGTCCCACGCTTTTTGCAGCCCTTCGTAGGTGCCGCTGTTGTAATTGCTGGCGTACGTGAGCAGATGGCCGAACGTCTGTCCGTTCATGCCGGCGCCAGTGATCTCGCCGATGAGTTCGTTGTACTGCGTCTCGACGGTCTCGCGCGCGGATGTCTGCTCTTTGAGCTTGTCCACCACATGCTTGAAACGCTCGGCGGTCGACTGCAGCGTGCCGCGCGGGAGCGGATCGTTGACGGGATCGGTCTCTTTCGGTGATTTGGCGGCAGCTTTCGCAGCGGCCTCTTCTTCGGTCTCTTCCGCTTCTTCGCCTTCGGTGGCCTCTTCGGCTTCTTCGCCTTCGGGGGCTTCTTCGCCTTCCGGCGTTTCCTCGGCTTCTTCGCCCTCGGGGGCCTCCTCTTCGACGATCTCCTCTTCAGGGGCGTCGTCGGACGGGAGACCGGCGTTGATGGCGTCGAGCAGGCTTTCGCCTTCGTTCTCTTTGGGCATGGGTGGTTCTCGTCAGGGGTCGTTAGAGTGGGGGCGGCGCGCCTTGCGCAGCCGGATTGTTCACTGTGCCGTTCCCGACAGGCGGGGCCGCGCCGGGAAGTGCGGAAGTTGCCGGAGCACCGGGCATACCAGGCAACATCGGCGGCGCGGCGCCCGGTGCGAGTATGCTCTCCAAGGTGAGGCGGTCGTCAAGTCGTTTCAGCGTCTCACGCAAAATGTTTTTCAGCGTCTCAGCCATGCCGATGTCGCCGGTCTGTTCCGACAGGCGAATCTGGGGCACGAGTTCCATGATGAGCGGCAGGAGCGTCGCCCACGTTTCCTTGTCGGCTTGGGCGCGCGGCTTGCCGGTGGTGCCGGCCTCCACTTCCACTTCAACGAGCGTGAGCACGTCTTCAACGTCCATGCCTTCCGGCCAGAACGCGAACGGGCCGGCGAGGCGCTGCACGTCGCGCGCCGTCAGGCCCTGCACCGCAATTTCCAGCGTGTACTGGGCGAATTCGGTCAGCAGATCCTCTTCGGTATCGCGATCGGCGTTGGTGCGCGATGCGAACCCGGACTGCTGAATGTCTGCCTCGGTAGCCGTGTTGGCGCTCGATGAGCCCGAGGCTTGCGCTTCCTGGACACCGGTGACGACGTTCATGTCGTACAGGATATCCGTGGTCGCGAAAATGGCGGGATCGATGTTCGGCACGGGCTTCGCGGTCATGATGTCGTCCATCTTGACGCCGGGCGTCGTGGTGCGAATGCCGACCATCTCAAGCTCAGTGCTGCTCTCGAGCTTCTTGACCTGCTCGACGTCCATCTCGCTCGAGTTGAACACGATGCCGGGGATGGAGCGCTCGCGAGTCTTACGACCACTGGAGCGGCGCGAGCTGTACTCATCCTGCAGCTTCCACGTACGGTCGACGAGCGACTGCGGATGCCGCGCGCCATCAACTTCGAACAGCGCCAGTTGGAAAAACGGATAGTAGCGCGACGCAGCGTGTTCGGGCGGGTAAGGCTCGACCGCCCAGCGATCGATCCCGTCCACGAACGTCTTGACGTTCATGTCACGGTGGTCCCAGAACTCGACCACTTTCACGAATTTGACCGCAGAGTCTTTGCCGCCGGTGACGCCCGAGCCCTGGCCGACGTTGTCGGTGGCCTTGACGTAAGTGCCTTCCGGGATGGCGAGCTCCGGGGATGCGTAACCGTCCATCGGCTGCACGTTTTTCTGCGTCTCGCGCTGAACGTACTCGGCCGCGGTGCCCCACTGGGCGTCCTTGATGCGCGGAAAGCGCGCTTTTGCGCTGTCCTTCTCGATGTACAGGTCGTGCGACAGCCAATCGGCGTCGCGATAGTCAGCAAGCGTCGGCACGTCCAGGCTGACTTGCATGTCATCGGCGCGAATGAAATCGATGCACTGGCCGCGCTTTACCATCAGTTCGACGCGCTTTTCGAGCCCGGCGATCTGGAATTTCAGCTGCTCCAGCGTGAGCGCCTCGTCGGTGTCAGGCTGCAAGCCCGTCAGGTCGTCCTGCAACTTCTGGATGCGCTCCAGATTGTCGCGGGCGTCGGAAAGCTCTTTCTCGACGAGCGGATTTCGGCCCTGCTCGGAATAGATGTACGATTTGAACCAGCCTGGGCCGACGGAGAGCGAGGAGCGCAGTACGCGCTTCATAACGCGCTTCAAAGCGGCCTTCTTCCACGACTTGCTGATGACGATTTGCGCCGTTTCGGCGAACCGCGCGGCGTCTTCCTGCTCGAGCGGCTCGGCGCTCTGCGCCGCGGGCGGCGCGACCGGCATCGGAGGCGGAACGCCCGGCGGAACGCCCGGCGGGCCGGCGAAAGCGGTAGCAGGATCGGCCATCGGATCGGCCAAAGGTGGCGCCATCGGGTCGATTGGCGCTGCGAGAGGATCGACAGGCGCCGCGAGGGGGTCGACCGGCATTCCAGGCAGCGCGCCCATCGGCGGCATGACGGGGGCTTTCGGAGACGGCGGGGCGACGTGCGCCGCAGGGCGCGCGCTTACGTCCGGGTCTTTCGCATACAGGAAAGACGAAATGATGTCGATGAAGGCGCCGATGATGTTCGCATCGGAAGCCCATTTCGGATTCGAGTTGCCGGCGGCGTAACGCCGATCGCGCGCGTATCGGTGGCGCTGAGTCTTGTCAAACGCGCGGGCGGTGTCGTATTCCTTGACGGTCTTTTTGACCGCTTCGAGCTCGCCTTCCGGGATAGCGTCTTCGCCGTCGCCCATGCGAACGCCTTGGTCAACGGCGCCGGCCAGGCCAGCGGTCATCTGCTCGGGGGTAACACTCATTCGCGCATCCTATCAAGCCAGTCCGCGGTCTACAACAGCACGTACGATGCGAAAGAACGGTTCGTCGCCCCAATCGAGCAGCGCGGTGTTCACTGCAATAAGCACTATGCGGCAGTTTACCTCGCTGTAGTCGCCGCCCGCGATGCGCCGGTCTATGGCCGGCCCGTACGGATTGCGGGGGTCCCGCGACGACGCTTTCAGGTCGAACGGTAGCCCGGTGATTTCGCAAGTGCCGCGATCCAGCGCAGCTTTAACCCACTCTTTCGTGAGCGAGAACTTAACTCCGGTCGATACGGCCCGCTTCTTGGCGCGCGCCACCATATAGCCTGCGCGCACTCCGGTGTCCGTCTCGTAACGCTGTCTGAACTTCGCTCGAAATACCGGATCACTGCGCCTGCGCTTTTCGTCCATCTTTCGACACTCTTTACACCAGCACGCATCGCAATCGTAGAAATCCGCGTGTGGCGTCATCTCTTGGCAGTTGGTGCAAATCCGCGCCAGTGTTGTGAAATCCATGAAGCGGGGCCTCTATAATCCCAAGGTTTTATCGGGCCGTTGAACTGTACCAGCCGCGCATCTTTCGGCAGACCGTGATCGGCGCCGAGATCGCGAATAGAGTACAGGCCAGATTGACGACTCCAGACCGGCACTTTATCGGCCAGCTTGAAAGAGAGCCACGCCTGGTCCGATCCGCGGAACCCCGCGGCGCGTGCTTGCGCAACGGCCGCGTGAGGGTTCTTTATGAAATCGGTCCAAACCTTTGCATGTGCGCCCGGCGTGTATAGATAAAGGCCCCCGCCTATGCGGGTCTGCTTGCCCCAGTCGCGGAATGGCCGCCATCCCACGAATGGTTCGCTGCGGTCAACGATCGGCGTCAAATCATTCACGGGGACCATATCTATGTCACCGAGAAGCACCCTTTCGCTCAAGTATTCTTTAGCTTCGTCCGATTGCGCCCACAGCCGGCGATAGCAGGACGGGAAGCGATTGCCCTCGGGCGAGCGGATTTTGCCGGCGGCGAGCGCCGCAGGCGGCGTCTGAATTACCGTGACGTGCTCGCTGAACCCTTCGGTGTCGTCCGTGATGCAGACGAAGCGGTGCGGGATCGGCAGGTGCGCCTTAAACAGCTCACAAAGCCGGTTAACGTGCTTTGCTTGGAAGAAACGCGGCGGCGACGGGGCGCCGCGCGGCAGGACCGGCTTCGGCGGAGGCGGCAGCGTCTTTCCGGCGGCCAGCAGCATTTTAGCGCGCCGGCCGGATATCTGCAGGTCGTAACGCACTTGCGGCACGATAACAGGGCCGATGTTGCGAGTGCCGCGCGAGCCTTGAAGATGCGGGTCGTGCCACATCCATACGAGCACGTCAAGCATCGTCTAACAGCTTCGCTAGGAAGCTTCCCCCGCTACCAAAGTCGATTGCCTGGATGCCGTGCTTCGAGAGCCGGTTCGCCAAGCAGGTTGCGGTTGGGCCGCAGGCGAGAATCGCGATGTCCGGGCCGTTGCGCAGAAGCTGTTTGTGAAACCAGTCGATATCCGCGTATGCGCGCGTGCGTGGGCACTCTACGTGGTCGATCATTGCGGCGCCCGTTAGTGCGCGAAGCGCCCCGCTGGTCGGCTCGCACAAGATCGCTACGCGCTTGCCGGCCCACAGCTTCCGAAACTCGAGCGCGTATTCGCGCGTGCGAATCCACGGCGCGGAATCCGGGCGGCTGATGAGTGAGGAGTAGTACTCAACATCCGGCGAGAGCACCTGCTTGAAGCGCTCGCGGTGGCGCAGCATGGAGGCGTACTTGGGGCTCTCTTTGTTGTACGGCCAGATGCCGACGAGGCAGCGTTTATGTGGATTCGCTATAACCTCGTTCAGCTCGCGCGCCATCTTCCGATTAGCGGGCTCGCGGATGTACTCGTTGCCGGTCATCATCTTGAGCTCGCCGTCGCCGAACCGCGCGATACTTAAGCCCTGCTGAAGTTTCTTGAGCGTCGTCCACTCGTCGTGAACCTTGGGGTATTTGTCTACGCTCATAGCAGCTTCACGCTGCCGGTCATCGCCAGCCAACTGTCGATGCGCGCCGTGTGGGTGGCAGACAGCTCGAACGTAGCGGAACTAACTACTCGCGGCGGCTGGTACTTGGCTTCCACGCGGTTTCGCACCGCGTTCAGTCGGCCTGCGATTTCCGGGATCTTGCGCGCGTCCCACATGACTTGCAGAAAGCTGATGTACGCCATCGTGCCGCTGTCGAGAAGGTCCGTGACGATGTCGAGTTCCGCGCCTTCGACATTCAGCTTCATCCACGCGGTATCGCCGGGATAGATGTTGTCGCGCAGCCATTCGGCGGCGCTCACGAACGTGCAAGAAATGTGCGTTTCAGGGCGTCCGGGGCGCTTCCACAAGCTCGCACCTTGGCTGCCTGGATCGTACAACTCTGCCGCTTCGTCGCGGTCCCACAAGCCGTACGGCACGATCTGCGTACGCTGGTCCGCGAGTTTCGCGAGCATTTTCTGGTGTTCATGCACCGGCTCGAAGCAGACTATGCGGTCGAAATCCCAACGCTTCGCCGCGGCGAGCGTTTGGCCGGTGTGCGCGCCGACGTCGAGGAAAACTTTCATCAGAGAGCGTGGCCCCATGCCGCGCCGCGTTTTATGCGGCTTACCGCAGCTTGCCCTATCCCGTACGCCGCCGCAATGTCGTACTGGTTGAGCCCTCGATCAAGCGCAACACGAATGGCGCGGACTTTCGGTTCGTCCAGCTTCGCGCGACCGTTTGCAGCGCCTACCGGCGCCGTCCCGTGAATCTTTCGGTCCTGCTGGTTTTCGAGCACCGTACCGTAAGTCAAGTTCGACAGGCAGTTGTTAGACGAGACGCCGTCTCTATGGCGCACTTCGTGATCCTCAGGTGGCGGCCCGACAAACGCCAGCAGTACGAGCTGATGCACGCCGAACCATCGCGGTTTGGCGCCGCGCGTTGCGCGCAACTTTACCTGCAAATGCCCGTAGCGGCCCTTTTTACCTTTGAGCAAAACGCCGGCCTCGTTGTTGAGGACTACGCCGGTGTCCGACACCAAGTACCGCGGGAAGCCTGGAACGCTGCGGTACTCCATCACAGGACTCTATGCCAAGGTAGCGGCAGCGCCTCTTTCGGATCAGCGCGCAAAGTGCCGTACTTAGCCGTGATATCCCGCTTGCGTTTCTTGAACGCTTCGGGCGAGCGCGGTAACGTGTGCTCACTGGAATCCGGAACGGAGTGGCGCGTGTGAACGTGCAGTGGGAACTCGATCATAGCCGGCGCGCCGTTTGCGCGCTCCATCTCTTTCAAGAACGGTGTGCCGCCGCCGAGAACGCCGGAAAAGCGCGTATTGTAGCCGCCCGCCTTCCAGAACGCTTCGGGAGTGCAAAGGTAACTGTCGATGTGCGGGTGGATCCTCGCGAATGTGGCGTGCGGATTCACTTTGTCCTTCTTTCGCGTCTCGTCGGCCGCGCCGACACGGAAGCGCTCGAAGCGATACCACTTCGACGCATGCAACTGCGCAGCGCACGCGACTAGTTGCGCAGCGCTGTCCGGCGGCAGGACGTGGTCCGTGTCGACATGCAGCACCCACGGCGTCGTCGCCATCTTCGTACCGAGATTGCGGGCCATGCCGCGGTTCCACGGCACGTCTTTGTCGATGCGGTACAGTTGAATGAATCCCGGATCTGACAAGCGCGCCATGTTGTGATACGCATAGTCGCAAATTACGGGTTCCGCCGGCTCCGGGCTGCAGTCGTCCACGACGATAAAATCTATGGCGTACTGCGCATCTTCCGAGTACGTGTTCCACGTCTCTAGCTGCTTGCGCAGCATGTTCGGTTGCCGGTAATACGGCACTACCATCGTAATGAGCGCGCTCAACTAACTATTTCCCACAGCTTGTCCAGCGCCATCTGCTTGTGCCGGCATTTCGCCGCCATCAGCAGGTCGCTGAAATCTTCCCAGCGCAGCAGCCGACCGCAGGCGTTTTCATGCACCGCGAACACCTTCGCGATTGCGGTCTTCATCAGATCGCCGCCGTAGGTGAGCTCCTCTTCGAGCTTCTCGCCGGGGCGCAGGCCGGTCTCGATAATCGGCGACGTGACCGGAAATTCATCCTGCACTTTCAGCGCCATGTCGTACATATTGACCGGCGTGCCCATATCGAGTACGTACAAACCTGATCTGGGCAGGGTCGCCGCGCCGAGCGTGAGCTCGACCGCATCCGGGATCGACATGAAGTAGCGCGTGCAGCGCTTGTCGGTGAGCGTGATCGGCTTGCCTTGGGCAATCTGTTCGCGCCACAGAGGCAATACCGAGCCGCTTGAGTTCAGGACGTTGCCGAAGCGCACGGTCGTGAACTTGGTCGACGATCGAGTAGATAGAAGGTTGACGAAAAGCTCGCACGCGCGCTTCGTGGCGCCCATCACCGATGAGGGCTTCACGGCCTTGTCGCTCGAGATCAGCACGAACTGCTTGACACCGGCGCGGCTCGCCGCGTGCGCAAGCTCGATCGTGCCACCGACGTTGTTCTGGATCGCCTCGATGGGGTTTTGCTCGCAGAGCGGCACGTGCTTGTGCGCGGCGGCGTGGATCACGATGTCAACGCCTTCGCAGGCTGCGGCCATCGCCTTGCCGTCGGTGACGGAAGCGAGTACCGCCTTGAGGTACGTGCGCTTACCGCCCGCATCCAGTTTGTCGAAGCTGTGGTTTATGCGTCGGCCGTCAGCAGCTTCGTGCGTAGCGAGTTCTTTTTCTACCGCGTAAAGCGGCAGTTCGCTGTGCCCGACCATTCTCAATTCTTGAACCGAGAATCCGGCGAGCTTGCGGCAAATTTCCGAGCCGATGGAGCCGCCCGCGCCCGTGACGAGCACGACTTTGCCGGCGAAGTGGCTTTGTGGGTGGGTCATGTTTTCAACCTCGCGGCTTTGGTGCCGCTTGATGTTTGCAGCCTAACACTACTCGCGTTCGGATCGCTAGTCTCCACGAGGTACACTGCATAAACCGTGCCGTTCTTATTAATCCGCGGCGCGCCGCCCATGCCGGTCGGCGCATCGGCCGCGGCCACCAGGCATAGCTCGCGCACCGCAGCATTGTAGAACGTGCGCAGGCCGGAAAACTGCGTGGGGAAATCTGGCGGCGGCCCCGGCGACGTAAGCGGGTTGCGCAGCACGAGCGCCGTTGGCAGCGCGACCGGCTGCAGATATATCAGTGTGCTGGCAACAACCGCGGCCACCGACACTGCGCGCAGCACAATCGTGTTAGGGCTCGCGTGCCCTTCTCGAAGATATATCGTGGTCACGACCCGTCTACGTTCGTCGGCAGAATCGTGTTTACCGTGGTGCCGGCGATATCAGGCGAACCGGGCTTGTAAGCCGCTAGATAGTGCGCGGTGCCGGCGGGCGTATCGGTCGGCAGATTGTATGTGCCGTCGAGATTCGACTGCACTTCCCCGACATAGGCGTCGGTCAGCGTGCGAAAGCCTTGCACGATAGCGCCGGCCGATGGATTCGAGTCTTCGTCCAGACACTGCCCGCGAATGAACCGCGTGGTCTGCGTACCTTCGCCATCGCAGCTGTAGGGCTCGTACAAGTCCGGGAAATTCATGCCGCGCTGCGTAGCGCCATCCATGTTGACATCCGCGTTGCCGACTCGACAGCCGTACGACCACAGGGAGTACCAGCAGTTGCGGTCTTTCCGGGTCTTCGGACTGCGCTGCTGGTAACTCCATTTCGGTTCAGCCGCCGCATCCAGAAAACTCGGCTGCAAAGCGCCCGACCTGCTACTCCAGCCGCCGCCGGTGGCCCCCGCCGTGCCGAACCTCAGCTGAACGCCCACTACATCGCGTCCGCTAGCTCGTGGCGCGCGGCCAGCAGCTGTTTCTCCTGCGGCGTGCCGACGAGTGCGGTGTCGTGCGCAGGCACGATGGCGGCTTCGCCGTGCGTGATCTTTCGGCGCGCGTAGCTGCTCCGGAGGATATCCCGCGCCGTGTCTAGCATCGCGAGCGCATAGTTCAAGTCGGTCAGCGATCCGCCCACCGACATGACGCCGCTGCGATAGCACTTGATCTCAAGCGACGACACGACAGTGTCGCCGTGCAGATCATCCATGTTCGCCGGGCGGCCCACTATTCGTCTACCACCGCGTGAACGTCGACAACCGCGCTGTTCGCGGTGATGTTCCACGCAACTATCGCTTGGCCGCCCGCGGGGAGCACGATGCCGCGCGGGAACGTGTACACAATCGCCGCACCGACGAGCGCGGCCAACGAGAACCGGCGGAAAAAGTTAGCCGGCACCGTGGGAGCCGTGCCGAAGGCGACTGCACCCTGGGTAAGCCCGGTAGGGCGCCCTTCATCTTCGGCCAGGAACGCTACGCCGCCGGTGAGCGTCGGGGTGTTCGCCGAGCGGCCGAGACCGACCACGCACGCTGTCGCCGCGCCGTTGAAGTACCCCCACTCCATGAGCGCGGCTTCATTGGAGGCCGGGGACAGGAAACCGTGGGATGCGGCGGCGATCGTGGTAACGGTCGTGCGCTGCGCGAGTGAGTAAATTGCCATAAAACCTCAAAGGTCTGTGCGGAGCCAGATTTGCCCCACGGTAGGTGAAACAGGGTCGGCGGTCAAGTTCTCTACGCGAAACGATGTGGCCTGTTGGCCGCTGAAGTTCACCGCCGCCGTCGGCGCCGCAAGTTCGTCGAGCCGGATGGGGTCGGCTCCGCCGAGTTTGTGTCGGGAGGCGTGGACGAGAGGAGCGCTTGCCGCCTCTGCCGCCGCAGCAGCGCCCGTGGCGTCATACCGTGCGTCCCCGTCGGCTCGGGTGAGAACGTCGGTAGCACTGGCAACGCCGAGCGCTCGTTTGGCAAAAGCGTCGGGGCCGGTCTGTTCGACGAGACCCGCGGTTGCATTAAGTCCTGCGAGGGCGGTGAGGGTGGCGTCGACTGGCTGGCTTGCGGCTTGGGCTGCAGCGGCGGCGCCGATCGCATCGTACCGGGCATCCGCGTCCGCGCGCGTAGGGACGCTAGTAGACGCTGCGACGCCGAGCGCTCGTTTGGCGAAGGCGTCGGCACCGGTCTGCTCCACAAGACCGGCCGAAGAATCGAGACCAGCCACGGCGGTAAGCGTCGCGTCCAGCCCCTGATAGGCCGCATTACCCTCAGCCGCAGTGAGGTACTGAGGATGCGGATCGATAGCAGCTTCGTGCGCCGCCATCGACGCAATAGCTGCCCCAATCGCGTCATACAGTGCATCGGCTTCTGCCTCTGTCAGATAGATTGGGTGCGGATTGGCCTCCGCGACGTGTTCGACCACCGCTTCTGCGGCACCGGCGTCAATCGCCGCGACGAGCGTCGCCGATCCCGAGACGCTGCCTTCTATATCCGCCCACGTCACGGGCGTTCCGTCGCCGCCGGTGATCTGGCTCCAGCCGCCCGCAGTCTGGATGTACAGCTTATTGCCGCTCGAATCGACGTAAATCGACCCGACTAGCGCCTCCAAGTCGCCGGGCGCCCCGGAACCTACGTTCAAGCTCGGTGTGACGCCTTGAAGCGCGCCGGGGTTCGCAAACCACGTAATGCTGGGGAGCAGACTCATTCGCGCAGCCTAATAGAACGCTCGAATCAACGCCAGCGCAGCTTCGGCTTTTCCTGCTCCTGCCACTCGAGCCATTCGACAGAGCCGAACACCGGCCCTGGCGTGCGCGCGGAGCCCGCGGGCACCCGGCCGACCGGAAATTGATCCATCGCCCGGCCGATGAGGCCGCACACGTCCGCGGCGTCGTCGTAGCGTCCTGCGGGCAGCGCCACGAGCTGTTGCACAATGCGCCGGCTGTTGGCGGTGTCCCTGAAATGCACGGAGCCAGAGTGCCAGAGCTTCTCGCCCTGCGGCCCGCGAAGCATGCTCTCGCCGCCCGAGGCCGCGCGGCCTTGGAACGAGGCGCACTTCGCCAGTTTGTCGGCCATCGAAGTGATCGCGCGCCGGTCGCAGTAGATGTTTTCCTGCGCTTGGTTGCGCTGGCGCATGCGCAGGTTGAACAGCGGCCCCATCGCCTTGTCGATGACCCCGCCCTCATTGAACCACATCGTCGTCTTCCACTTCTTCATCATATCGATCGTCTGCTCGCAGGAGACGCCGGTGTTGCACTGCTTGCTCCACCAATCCACTTCCCACAAATCGCCCTGCGGATCGACGCCGAAGATGCCGAGCTCGGTGAAGTCGTTGCGCCCTTCCGTCACCGCGTAGTCGCCCGCTCCGACGTAGGCGAGATACGGCGGCTCGGTGCCAGGCTTGTAGAAATCGAACATTGATTCCGCGAACCTGTCGCTGCCTTGCGGCGTCGGGCGCTGCTGATAGAGGCTCGACCAGGTGCGCGCGGATTCCGAGCCCTGCGCGTGCTCGAACATCGCCCAGTGCTCGGGCGGGTAGTACTCGGGCCAGATGTACTCACCGATTCTGCGGCCCAGCGGATCATCGCTGCGCTCGCATTTCGCCGGGATATTGAGCACTTCCCAATCCAAGCCGTCCTTGCACCGGATAATCCCCGACCGGCCGTCGTAGTCTTCCGGCAGGATTCTTCCTGCGATGTCGTCCTCGTGCCAGCGTGTAAGCACCACGATTCCCCACGCATTCGGCAGCGAGCGAGTGAGCAGGTCATCCTTGTAGGCGTTGTAGCAGTCCTGGCGCTGCGTCTCGGAGTCGGCCTCCTTACGCCCGGAGAGCGGGTCGTCAATTATCCAGCCGTTCGCGCGGTTGCCGGTCAAACCGCCGGTCAAGCCCATCGCCAGCATGTTCGATTCGTTATCGAGCAGCCAGTCCTTCTTGGCGTTCTTGGCGAGCTTGCAGTCATCACCAAAAATGAGCCGGTAGTCTTCCTGCTCGACGATGAACTGCGCGCGTCCGCTCTGCCGCTCGGCGAGATCCCCTTGATAGGCGGTGAGCATGATGCGCGAGCCCGGGAACTTGCCCATGTACCACGTAGCGCCGACGCAGTCGACATAGAGCGACTTGGCGGCGCCGGGCGGTAGCATGATGATAGCCCGGCCCATTGGCTTCAACATCGTGCGCTGGATGCAGGAGAGGAGCACGGCGTGATGGCGCGCCATGAAGTTCTCTGCCGGTCCAAGCAGGTCTTCATCCGGGTACATCGGCGCGTTCGGCACCGTGGGCATCTGGATATTCAGGGCGAAGGAGTGCAGCGATTCCTGGCAGCGCTTGCGCCGGAGCAGCTCGCGCGCGACATCAGCTTTGCGAAGCATGGGTGGGTGAGTGAGCCGGCGCGGCTACGGCCGCGGGGGCCGGATTGGCGGGGGCGTCATTGCACGCTCACCACAGCATCCGATGCGAGCGCGGCCTGCAGGTCGGCCAGCGAGAGCGTGCGCGCCGACTCCGCATTCGCCGACACGTCTATCTCCACCGACTTCAATCGCGGCAGCGAGAACTCGGCGAGCGCCATGATCTGATCGAGATACACCTTCGGATTCTCCTGGTGCAGCGCGGCGAGGGCCGACTGGATCTGCGGCATCTCGAGCGCTAGCAACTGCGCCATCTGATGACGCATTCGCGCCTTGCTGACGTTGTTGATGCGCCCGAGCGTCATCGCACCCGGCGCGTCCGGCTTCACCAGGGACTTCTGCATGTGCTCCTCGGGCGGCATGTTGCCGAACTCATTGAGCTCGCCGCCGACCAGGTCGGAGAGTGTGGGCTTCGTCATGAACCTAAAATAGCGCGTCGGCTTGTTTTAGGTCAAGCCGAGCACGAAACACTAGAAACGGGATAACACGAAACCCTAGAAATAGGGTAATGGCGAGCGGCCAAGGACTCGAACCTCGTTTCGCGGCTTTGGAGGCCGCAGTCTTGCCCGGTAGACGAACCGCCCGTGTCCGCAGTGTAGCGATGTGGCCGATAAGGGGCAAGTATCGGCGCAAGCGGTACGCATCTAAGCGCGTACTTATACGCGTAAGTGCTTGAAAAATAAAAATTTTTACGCAAATCGGCATTCAGGCTCGCGCGTTTCAGATGACCACCCCCGGGCGGAGTCCCAAAAGGGGGCCCCTCGAGCGGGTGGGTGGGGGTGGGGTCGCAGCCTGGCGAGCGTGACGGCGCGCACGCTACTGCGCATAATCCTTATTATGTTATTCGTAACGCTATGATGCGCAAGGCTTTATTGCGTTGCAGCGTGGATGATAGCGCTATCAACAGTGATATGCGTCACGGTTCGCGTGTGCGCCTAAGTATGTACTTAGACGCGGGCGAGCCCATACGGGTGAAAGCGGGCTGGCGAACACGCGACCGGCGCTGAGGCACTAATCCGTGTTCGATTGTAAACCGTTTCACTTATACGAGGTTTACCGTCTAAGTCCGTTTCCTCTACTGTCGCGCCACTGTCTAGGCCGACTTATACGCGCTAACCCCTTGATCCTTGCGCGTTTCGCCCTTAAAATTCTCTTGCGCCTAATATCCTACATCTCTCTTCTTAAGAGAGAGAGAGAGAGAGAGAGAGTATATAATATAAGGGCCACCCAATCACAACCGCCCAAAACCCGAGGCAGGATTTGGAAACTTTCAGATGTAGCTGTACAGACTTGCATTTACTAGCGCACCCGTGCTCTAATGCATCCATGCGCTATCAAATACCCACAGATGCAGAGTGCGCCGACATCCTCACAGATGCGGAATTCCAAGCCTGCCCCACAGAGCGAGTCGTGATAGAGCGCGCTCGCGCTAAGGCCTGGGCCGACCACTGCGCTTCGGGCCCCTCCGGACAGCTGCGCGGACTGTCTCAAGGCTCGATAGGAGATTCCGTCCTGCTCGGCGGCTACACGCAATCGCGACAGGTGTCTTCTCTGGTCGCTTCCGTAAGCATCAGCGAGAGTGCGCAGTTTCGTTGCAGCCTAGAGCGATCACTGATAGACGGCGCAGTCACCGGCGTGCGCGTTACGCTGGTACGTTTCACCAAGTGACGCTCAACGTCACAAGTGACGCGCCGCGTCGCACACTGACAATTTTCGTCACCATGCACCGCACCAACTAACAAGCCCGCCCGCTGAATCACTGGCACGCCTATTGCAGTATCTTCACCAACGAACCCGCAACGAGGAATCAAGACAATGAGAACCCTTCACATCAACCAGCTACGCGCCATTGGCGCATGCTCAGAGCAAGTAGACCTTTTTCGCTCCCTGTTTGGCGAATCGGTCGACGTCACCGAGGCCCTGTGCGCGAAGCACTCCGGTAAATTCGATTGGCGTTTCGCCGCCAAACTACTTTCACCCCAAGGACAGGCGGAGTACAACCGCGTGACCGGCCTCGCGTGGGCGGAGTACAACCGCGTGACCGGCCTCGCGTGGACGGAGTACGACCGCGTGACCGGCCCCGCGCGGACGGAGTACGACCGCGTGACCGGCCCCGCGTGGGCGGAGTACGACCGCGTGACCGGCCTCGCGCGGGCGGAGTACAACCGCGTGACCGACCCCGCGTGGGCGGAGTACGACCGCGTGAACGGCCCCGCGCGGGCGGAGTACGAGCGCGCGTGCGGCCTCGCGTGGGCTCGCCTGTACATTGCGGAGGGTGGGAAATGAACTACCACGATTACAACGACCGCAAGGGCCGTGACTCGCGTATTCGCGTTGAGATCAACCAGGCCGAACGCACCCGCGCCGCGCAGCCCTTCGAAGGTACGCTTTGCATGAGCAAGTTCGAATTGAAGGCGCGTTGCCGCGAATCGGCTTACACGGGAAGCAACGTCCGCGCTAGTTAGACACTATCCACAGGAGCAAAGAGCCATGACGAGGAAAGACTACATTTTGATCGCTACCGCGCTGGTAGCCGCGCGATCGTTCTGCGAAACCGACAATCAGCGGCGCGGCGCGGAGAACATCGAAGCGAACGAGTATGAATTTACGGAAGACGGGGAGCGCGCATGAACACCTCCGCGCAAGAGCGCGAACTAGCGCTGCAAACTGAATTCTGGATACCCAAGGGCCGTAAAGGTGGCTCCTGGGTGCCGATGCACGCTGTCCCCGTCGGCAACTACCGAACCTGGCGTCGCGTCCTGCCCGGCCATACGCACAAGGACAAAATGGCGCATTCAATCGCGCGCATACGCGATGTGCGCTGTCCACTGAACACGGTAAAGCGGCAGTGCGAAACCTACCTACAATGGGCGCGCCTCAATGGGCTGAATACGGTAAGCGTGTTCCCCGGAAGCTACGGCCAGTCTGCCGCGAAGCCTTTCGGGTTCACGGCTCGCACCGTTGACTTGGCAGACTACAACGGCGAGCCCGCGCCGGATGAGTATGATTGCTACGGCGACTGGGACCACGACGGACACCCGGCTGACGTTGGTAGTTGCTACAGTCGTGGCATTGCGGTTATTCCGTGAGCGCCCTTTGCGGATTCGTAATCGGCTACACGTTGACGCTCGCCGCTATGGCGATTGCGGAGTGTCGCTCTACGTACTGGTCGCGCGGCGACAGGCGCATCCTGAGCGGATTGCTAGCTACGGCGGCCACTGCCGCGCTCGTATGGTGGCTCGCATGAAACCCGTCGACGCTGCGGTGTTGTTCTACGATCACTTACGCGCCTACGCGCACGGCACGCATACGGAGCGCGGCGCACGCATCCAGGCAGAGCTATATTTGCGGCGCAAGATGCCCGGCGTAGACGCCGACACGGCCGCCGAGTTACTGGCGGAAGCGCTCGCCGTGCGCGCAGCGGCTAAGGTTAACCCGTGACCCCGGCGCGTTGGTGGGCGCTCGCCGTCCTAGTGCTCGCCGCGCTCGCGGCATACCTGGGGTTCATCGCCGCGGTGCTTGCGTTCGGCCGATGGGCATGGATACTGTAGCCCGGACCATATGAACCCCGAGTAGTTCGATCAACTGAAACGGAGAATCGACAAATGAGAACCCTTCACATCTACCAGCTACGCGCCCTTGGCGCGTGCTCAGAGCAGGTAGACCTATTCGCCGAACTGTTTGGCGAATCGGTCGACGTCACCGAGGCCCTGTGCGCGAAGCACTTCGATAAATTCGACTGGAGTTTTGCCGCCAAACTACTTTCACCCCAAGGACAGGCGGAGTACGACCGCGTGACCGGCCCCGCGTCGGCGGAGTACAACCGCGTGACCGGCCTCGCGTGGGCGGAGTACAACCGCGTGACCGACCCCGCGTGGGCGGAGTACAACCGCGTGAACGGCCTCGCGTCGGCGGAGTACAACCGCGTGACCGGCCCCGCGTGGGCGGAGTACAACCGCGTGAACGGCCTCGCGCGGACGGAGTACAACCGCGTGAACGGCCCCGCGCGGGCGGAGTACAACCGCGTGACCGACCCCGCGTGGGCGGAGTACAACCGCGTGCGCGGCCTCGCGTGGGCGGAGTACACCCGCGTGAACGGCCTCGCGCGGACGGAGTACAACCGCGTGAACGGCCCCGCGCGGGCGGAGTACGACCGCGTGAACGGCCTCGCGTGGGCTCGCCTGTACATTGCGGAGGGCGCGAAATGAGAACCCTTCACATCGACCAGCTACGCGCCCTTGGCGCGTGCTCAGAGCAGGTAGACCTATTCGCCGAACTGTTTGGCGAATCGGTCGACGTCACCGAG
>Ga0180094_1000073_pt1 | contig 24407 bp, 23 predicted proteins | sample EasRivT47_16_1Da_FD_121786 | JGI IMG/M metagenome (GOLD analysis project Ga0180094, IMG submission 121786) | Soil microbial communities from meander-bound floodplain in the East River, Colorado, USA - East River metaG ERMLIBT47_16_1Da | ecosystem: Environmental > Terrestrial > Soil > Floodplain ... | reverse complement strand
GAGTGGTCTTGCTGCGCCGGCGGGCCGAAGTTGAACGGCTCGCCGTGTAGTTTCGCGTCGGCATGAAGAGCCATCGCGAGCGTGAGATATCCGCTCAAGGGTTCCAGCACGTGCTGCCACGGACGCGTGGCCAACGGATTCCGCAGGTGCACCGTTTCACCCTGGGACCAGGCCCGCACGCAGTCGGGCACAATGCGATCTGCCGCCCAGTCACCCCCGCCAATCACGTTCCCGGCGCGCGCCACACCGATACGCATCGGCCCATCTTTTGGAAAGTACGAACGCACATAAGAGCGTATCGCCAGCTCCGCCGCTCCCTTGGAAGCGCTGTAGGGATCAGGACCGCCAAGGGCGTCGGTTTCCCGATACCCCCAGACCCACTCGACATTGTCGTAGCACTTGTCGCTGGTGATCAGAACCGCCACGCAGGGCTTTTTCAGTTCCCGGAGAGCTTCCAGGACATTCACCGTACCCAGGGTATTGGTCTGCCAAGTTTCCACTGGGTCGGCATGGGAGCGCCGAACCAGGGGCTGGGCGGCCAGGTGAAAGACAAAGTCCGGTTGAACTTCCTGGGTCAGGGACTTCAGGACTCCCCCATGGCGGATATCCAGGCGATGATCCTGCAGCAATCCGGCAAGCTGCCCCGCGTTGAAATGAGAGGGCTCCGTCGGCACATCAAGGGAAACCCCGGTAACCTGAGCCTCCATATGAGAAAGCCACAGGCTTAACCACGACCCTTTGAAGCCGGTGTGGCCGGTAATCAGCACCTTGGTGTTGGCAAAGATTCCTTTCGCTTTATCTCTCATAAAATTGATTCAATCAGAAAACTTTTAAAGTATCGCAGCTCGGCCCTCAATGAAGTAAGTACGCTGATTAGGTGGTTAAATAGATCCATCCGTCATCCCAAGATAGCCAGCTCGACGCATCAACTCCCGGCATTCCGACTGTGTCCGCCCCCAGCCCCAGAACTGGCCGCGGTGATAGATATCGAATGTTCCCAGCACGCGCTTGGCCATCGCTTTGCCCCATCCCATGATCTGCTGGATGAGCGGGGGCGTTCTTTCCAAGAAACTGAACGAGATCAGCAGGCAAGTCCTGCCCTCACGTAGTTCAGTTTTCAGGTCCGCAATTAGGGGGATCAGGACAACGGCTTCCACGGCGTAGTCAACGGCTGACACGCAGATGAGGAATACAGCCAGCCTTCGGTTTCGCAGCCCCCCAGCCAGATGGAAACGCGAGGCGGGTAATTCTGGCGCAGCCATGTCCAAGGCATCGGACGGATAATCCTGCACATGCAGTTCAAGTTCTTGACCGTGGTCTCGCTACAGGCTACGCACCATCTAACCCAGACCGGCACCCACCGACAGCGCACGCGAACCGGCAGGGACGCGCTTGGCAATCCAATCGGTCTGTTGCGGGGAGGTCAGCTATTTCGAGCAGCGGGATGGGGTGTTATTTCTGCTGGGCGACTTTCCGTGATCGTCTGAGCGTCCACGCATGTTCCTCGGGGAGAACCAACGGCAGCATCGCCCCGTTCCCGTTCGGGGACTCCGTGACCGGTTCGCTTTCCCACTTGGGAAATTGAATTAACGCGCTATCCTTCAGGACTTTCGCTCGATCAGGCGCTTCCTCATTTTGATGAGTCTTGCGGAATCTCCGGAGCCTGTCCCTCATCTCATAGAAGAGGCCCTTTACGACCCATCGGAAGTTGAGGTAGGAGTAGGTATCGTGCTTGGATGTCTTCGTGAGGGTGACGGCTATGGTGGACAACGTGCTGACGGGCCGCTTGACTAGAGAATGAAACACCTTCGAAATGAATTGGGGGGCCAGAACGACTCGTAACTTGAAGTCCTCAAACGCCTTCAACGCCCTCAATTCCTCAACAGACCAATCTGGGGTATACAGGCTGTACTGATTGATCGTGAGATTCTCCCATGAGAAACCATCCACCAGATAGTTGTTCATTCTGGCAATTTCCAGCAGCTCCGTTCCGGGTAACGGCATCGCAACTGAGACATGAGGGAAGACCTTGTTCTGCAGGGCAAACCGATAACTCTCTCGCATCTGATCCAATGTCTCTCCGGGATTGCCGATGACCAGAAATAACCCGACCTGCAACCCGATAGATCGGGCATAGTCAACCATAGGCGGAACCTTCTTCAAGTCAAGCGGTTTCCGAATAACATTGTTCACCACGTGCTGATTGCCGGACTCGATGGCGAGATTTACCCGATAGCAACCGCTCTGCCTCATCTTGAGAAGCAGCTCGTTATCCAAGGTAATGGCCATAAGCCCGTTCGGGGTGTCCCACGTCATGTTATAGTTGCGCTCGATCAAGGCGCTGCAGAGTCTCTTAGCCCGTTCACGGTGCATGGTGAGATTATCGTCCTCGAACAGGATCTCCCCAATTCGATAAGTTTTCACCAGTTGATCAATTTCAGCCATGACGTTCTCGACGCTGCGGTATCGGAACTTGTAGCCCATGGACCCGTGCGCCGAGCAGAAGAAGCACTCCGCCGGGCACCCACGCGAGGTGATCATGGATGCGTATCGCCGGTTGATCAAGTTCCCTCCATGCGCAATCGCGGCCTCGAAGTACAGCTCCATCGGCAGCAAATGTCTGGCCGGGAACGGAATCGAATCCAGGTCATCGATGAACTGCGTCTTTGGATTCACTAGCATGGTCCCGTCGGCATCACGATAGGCCACGCCGTCTATGGCCGCGAATCCCGTCCCATTTTCGATAGCGCGAAGGAGTTGGAGCGTTGTGGTCTCACCCTCGCCGCGAATCGCGAAATCAATGTTCGGATCCTGCATTGTGATGTCAGTCAAGGCAGTCGGATTTTTCCCGCCGATCATCACGAGAATATCGCGATCAATCTCCTTCACGATGCGGCAGACAGCGTGAGCGTTCTTCCGCTGGCAGGTGAACAGGTTGGTCACCCCAACGACGTCAGGCCGAAACGCCTCGATCCTCGCCGCAACTTCCTTAAAAGAAAGCCCTACGCGCTCGATGGCGTCAGAAGGCACATTCTCCGGATCGTCTTCCAGAGGCACCGGGTCTCGGAACCAGCCCTCCACAAAGGCATCCAGGATGGCGACCTCATAGCCCTCGCGCTCGAGGACCGCTGCAATATAGGCGGCGCCCAGGGGCGGGTTGGGATTGATGTCAAGACGATTCAACCGCCACGAAAAGGCGGGGGGTTGAATGAACATAACTCGTTTGATTTTTCTATTCATGATATCCCTCCAGTCCCTGGCACAGTTTTTCCCAAACTTGCGGTCTTATCCCAGAGGCTCCCTCACCAACTGCAGCCACACTTTTTCATTTACCGGAGAAAATGCCTGATCGAGAAAGCTTTTCCGCGTCACTGTCGCAGAATCTACCGCTTGAGTCAAGAGACCACTCATTGTTCTCCGTAGCGTATCTCTCGATGAGACGGGTAACTCGCTCACACCCGGCAGGTCAGTTGAATCAATATCCAAAAACTCCCCTCGGTATTTGAGGACAGGCAAGCCGGCCCCATATGCCTCTCGCCATGTCCCCGTAGGTGGTGAATACAAAAACAAATCAGCACTCTCCAGGAGTTCACTGAGGGGCCGCGCGGATACAGTAAACCACTCCGGCAACTTGGATTCCTGGTTCCCGAATGTCCCCCACGGGAGATCAGGGTGGCATTTAAGAATAAAGGTCAGCGGGCATTCCCTATTAGTCCTCAGGAACGGCGTCGGGAAAAGCTCCAGGAGATCCTGCAACAAACAGGTCGCGGAGAGGCGGGAGGTCGGAAATGCCACCAGTATACGATACTCTTCTTTGCTTGTCCTGCTCCTCAACTGTCTGCTCTCTTTCCCATCGAACAAATACTCAAAGCGAAAAGCACCACCGTCAACCAGCATTTCTGACGGGAACCCTCCAGCCTTGAGACGATCGAATGTACCTCTGCCATTGGTTACGATGACATCCGGCAGAGGAACATATCGTGATTCCTGTTTTCCAAGAAAATAGCCCAGAAGGAGTGAAGGAACGGCGGCGTGCTGATAACCTATCAACCGTACCGCCGGGGCCTCATCCCTGAATGCCAGGCAAAGCATCTTCTCCCAGGGTTGATTCTCAAAGGGATAAATTAGAGCCTTTACGTGGCCCCTACAATACCTTGCCATCCGTCGAAATGCCAAGTATGAAAGCTGGTACGTCGCAAACCCGGGCTCGCCCCACTCATGCAGCAGTTCCCGGTAGAACAGAGGAGCGTAATCTCCGTCCTCAAGCATGGACAATGTGCGAAGACCGGTAATGTGGAAAAACGAGATCGCGCTTCTGAAGATATCCCACATCGTGGTGTACCGTGGGGTTACCAGAAGGCTCCCGATAAACGGGCTTAAATCCCACAGAAACGGAGTTTGAATTGATAGGGCGGTAAGCCTTTTAACTCTTTCTCCGTTCTTGGTGAGGATCTCTTCCAGCCTTCCGGTGTAAGAATCATGGAGTTTATCCGGCGTGATGAAACAGGATTTTTCGATCCACGTGTACAAAAGGACCTCTGGCTGCTTGGGATCGGCCTGCTTCCTAAATCGCTGAGACCCAGAGTGTACAAAGTCGGCGATGCGCTTTAACCAGGCATATCGGAGGATGACATATATCATGGACAAGGGAACTCTGGCCAACCAGTAAGCTCTATCAGCCCCCACCGCAGATATCGAGTCCAGAACCGCCACCCCTGGGTCAGCAGCAAAATCACGCCGCAAGAGGCTCCGTAGCCATGGATCACCTACGACGACAATCCGAGTCCTCGGTTGTGGCCCTCTCACTACCCACGACCGAAACAGCCTGTGGTAACAGACTAGCAGAAACAAATCAGTCTGCAGGGGGCTCTTCGAGGCAATCCTCGATGCCCACCAGTTCAGCTTATCCTTCTGGCGACTACCTATTTCGGCAATCCAATCCAGGAAGGGTTGCTTGGCGTCATGCGCGACTCGATTCAATTCTTCAGAAATGCTAACTGAGTTGGCAGAACTAAGAATTTCCGCAATCTTGTTCCTCTGAGCAATGTCCGTGCCGAAGTAGCACCACTCGATCTCCTTCCCAGCGAGCCTCATGGTCGCAGCTCGGGCCTGCCGGGGACCGACCATCCATAGACGACAGTTTGATGCGGACTTCCTCGTCATCTCTTCACAACTTCCTGCCGGCCCAAACGCAAGAGACAGGCTTCAAGCTCCGCCAGTGAAACGATCGAGAGGCCTAAAAATCCGGGAAGGCTCGGCGTCGCCCGGTCGGCCCGCCGCCAGACGAAGGTCACGCCGGTTTCGAGGGCCGCCTTCCAATCGGTTTCCGCGTCGCCTATGAAGACAAGTTCCGTAGGCGCGAGCCGATGCCGCTCCATCGTCTCCCGGAGGAGGATGTCCTTGGTCTTGGGGGAGCCCATCACTTCCATAAACAACTCCTCCATTCTCCGGCGACGAACGATCTCCCGCAGCTCCTCTTCGGGGGTGCCGGAGATCACGAACAACGGATACAGGCCGCCATACGCCTGGAGAAACCGCTCCGCCCCTTCCACCCAGGGCGCGGCCACGACTTCATCAACAACCAATTCGCTGAACCGCTTACACAGGGACCGAAACTTCTCCTCGGTGAGCGGCAGCTTGAGAATATCCCGATAGATAGTTCTAAATTTTTCAAACCTTGAGACCCCAAGATTCTTTAGGTGATACGCCATGATTTGCTGAGAAATCATATGAGTTTCGCCTGCAAAAAGATGAGCAAAGGCCTTTGTTTTTACCTCCACAGACTCAACAAGGACCCCGTCGAAGTCAAAAACAATGGCTCGAATCAATGCTTCACCTTTTCTCCATTGATATCAATTCCGGGCAAACTGGTCACACATCTGGGAACCTCGTGGAGTTATAGCTCATTGGAGCAGAGATCGCTCCACGAGTGGTCTCTCGTAAGGATCGCCCCCCAGAAGCCTTCAAAGTCCACTGTTCGCCACACCGTTTTCATCAAACGAAACATGCTCCGTCTCGGATATTGCAAATACAACCTTTCCCTTTTGACTGCCCACCCTGCATGCATAAACAGTAACCGCCAGTCAGCCGGACAAAGCTCAAATATGTGTGTGTTTTCGGGATTATGATGTTTTCGAATGTCGTTGCGGATCTGGTGAAGGCCAATGCGGCTCTGCACTAAATAAGGCACGGTGATAACCAGCGCCTGACAACTCGTGTGGTAAGAGAGATTCCTGAGAAACTGGATCGGATTGGGCAGATGCTCCAGCATCTCGAATGAGATAAAAATCCCAGCTTTCACACCAAGAGAGGGAAGATCTTCTGCCCATGCTTGCACCGCTTCCAGGCCCTTTTCTCGAATCCTTTGCACGGCCTCCTTATCCACGTTTACGCTGAGACATTTCAGATCTTTATCTTTGTGCAGCTCATGGAGATACCGGATGTGGGTTCCGGCTGAATCGCCTATATCCACAAGGACAGTAGGTTCATCTGCACTATCGATTGATAAAATAGCGTCATTCACAAGAGCGATCTGGAATGCGTGCATTCCCCGGACATTCAACAGGAGGTATTCTGAATCGATATCAAAGGACGTGTATTGTTTCTTCAGGTCAGGAGCTATCCAGCCAAGTTGATCATATAGCTCCCACAGACCCTGTTCTCTCAGGGCCATCCGCAATGACATGCTTTGCAGATACTCTAACCCTATCCGTAACTGCTTCTTCGCTGTTGCGGGAATTACTGCTCTAAGAAGACTCATGGGCAGGCTTTCCATGCTGGAGAGGAAGGAAACGAGGTTATCAAGATTGAGAACGACCATCCTCAGCAAACAGCACTCCCCCATCAGAAACATAGCGATGGTGGTGCCGGTAGATCTCGTCCAGAAGAGTTAGCAGCCCCTGTCCAAGATCTAGGTAGTCGTTGCCAACCAGCTTGTGCGCGATCGTGGGCTTGAACGAGTAGGGCGTGACTTCGTAGTGCAGCTTCGCCTCAAATGGCGAGCGGGTGTCGTCCGGCGAGCGGTATTCCACCATGATCCGCCCACCCATGATTTCTTTGATCATAGTCAGCACGTCCTTCACCTTGATCGCCTGGTGGCCGCTGATGATGACGTGCTGGTTCTCGTACTCGGGCGCCAAGATCGCCATGCTATACCGCGCGGCGTCCCGGACGTGGATATACTCGCGGATCTCCTCCCCGTCCCCGTAGCGGACGATGCGGCCCTCCGTCACGGCCTCGTGCAGGACGCGGTAGATCCAGTTCTGGCGGTCGGCCCGGTCCCCGTAGAGCGACCCGTAGCGGAGAATCGTGTACGGCAGCCCGTAGGCCTGCCGGTAGTTGTCAATGAGCAACTCGCAGGCCTGCTTCGTGCTCCGGTAGAACGCGCCGGCGTTGCTGTACACATAGAGCGAGCTCGCGAAGACGAAGCGCGTGACCTTCTGCTTTTTCGCAGCCTCCAGCAGGACCGTGTTGCCCAGGATGTTGACCCGGACGGTCTCCAGCGGGCGGGCGTTCGCCTCCTCGATATCGGCGATGCCGGCGAAGTTGTACACGATGTCGCAGGCTTTTACGGCGCCGCGCACCTGATCGGCGTCGAGGATGTCGCCGACGATGCCCTGCTGACCGGGCCGCAGGTACGGCGAGGCTTTGGCATCGAAGATCGTAACCGCGTGTCCGGCCTGGCTCAGGGCGTCGGCCACGTGGCTGCCCAAAAAACCTGCGCCTCCGAACACCGCGACGCGCATCAGTTGGACCCCTCCTCTGTCGCTTCAACCGCTACCGGCATTGCGCCACCATCATCCATATGTGAGAGATCAGACCATGATCCGCCAGAAACTGCTGAGAGCGCTCCTTGCCATCCTCTCCGAGCAGCCTCAGAAAGTTGGCCCAGAACCGGATCGAAGGCGCCTCACGGTAGTACCGCCTGAACGCGTCCAGCCCGGGACGTGGGTTGACGAACAGGGTCTCGCACAACAGGCAGGTCTCGTAGTCGAACCCACGCTTATGAAATGCGAACACCGAGTCGTCACTATCACACGCCGGGCAGCGGATTCGGCTGAACGGAATCCCGCCGAAATAGCGCGTCGCGTCCCGCTCGGCCAGGGCCAGAAACTGATCGAAGACCGCCTCCGGGCGGATCTCGTTCTCCTCCACGGGAGCCCCTTCTCCATGTCCATTGTGTCTATTCGCCGCCGCTGACGGCGAAGACCTGCCCCGTGATGAAATCGCTTGCGGGCGACAGCAGAAACAGCACCATCCGCGCGATGTCCAGGGGCGTGCCGGGTCGCCTGAGCGGAATCTGCTGCACGCGCGCCTCCCATTCCTGGCGGGACTTGATCCCGTGGAACGGCGTTTCGATCACGCCGGGCCTGATGGCGTTCACCAGCACATGATGCGGAGCCCCCGCCTTGGCCAGCCCCAGCGTCACGCCCTCGAGGGCCGCTTTCGCCGCCGAGTAGTGCAGGGTGCGCGGCGAACCCCCGAATTTTACCCCAACCGAGCTGATATTGACGATTTTTCCTCCGCCCACCTCCTGCATGTGCCGGAACGCCGCCTGGGCGAGAAAGAACGGCGATTCCACGTTCAGCAGAAACGTCTGGCTCCAGGCCGTCTCGTCCAGTTCCAGGAGGGGCGCCGGGCCGACCACCGCGCCCGCATTGTTGACGAGGCCGTCCAGCCCGCCGAGCCGCTCGATAGCCTCCGGCACCAGGCACGCGCGGGCGTCCCGGTCCAACAGATCGGCCTCGAACCCTTCAGCCCGTCCGCCCGCCGCCCGGATTTTCCCAACAAGTTTCTGCGCCTCGGCCTTTTTCCGGTGGTAATGGACCCCCACCACAGCGCCCTCGGCGGCGAGCAGCTCCGCGGTTGCCGCGCCGATACCGGAGCTGGCGCCCGTGACCAGAAAGCGCTTGCCGCCGACCTGGCCGGCGTCAGCGGTCATAGGGCGTGGCTGTTTCCGTGAACCCATGCTTCCTCAACCAGAATTCCACCTGCGGCACCTGCCAATCGTAATCTACGTCGAGCCCACCCCACTGCTTCAGCGGGTAAATGCGCCGGCCCATCCACTTTTGCGGAAGCTGGCCCTCATGCAAATTGTCCAGGCAGCGCGGCCTCACGATGGAGACGCTCATGTCGGCAAACCACACGTCGCCCTGCGAGTCCCGGTCGCAGTTTAGCGTCTTAGGGTCGCCGAAGGTCGCAAACGGCACGAACGGCTGGAGCAGTCCGTCGGGGCCGACCTTCCGCGCCCGCAAGGGGCTCCACATGTTGTAGCGCGACACGGTCACGGCGGAGTCCAGCGTCGGGTCGCGGCGCAGGGCGTCGATGCCCCCGTCGATGGTCCGGGCCGTGATCGTGGCGCCGTTGCAAAACATCAGGACGATCAGCTCGATGTCTTTTTTGAGCGCGCCCAGGATATGCCTATAGCCGTGGGCATAGGCGTCCTCGCCGAGCGCCGTAGCTGTGCAGAGTTCCGGCGGGCGGTCGATGAGCGCGGCCCCATACTCCTTCGAAATTTCCCGAATCCTCGGCGAGTCCGTCGAGACATAGACCTCGTCCACCGAACGGGCGTGCCGGACGGCCAGGAGCGGATACGCCATTAGCGGGCGGCCCAGCACCGGCACGGTGTTCTTGCCCGGAAACCCAAGGCTGCCCTCACGGCCCAACAACAACGCGGCAATCACGCTAAATCACCGTGCAGCGGTTGCACGGCGAGCACTGCGACCGCTGCTTCTGCAGATGCCGTTCCCGGAGCAGCCTGTAGCCGTCCGATTTCCAGAGGTCGCTCAGGCCGCGCTCGGTCGCTTTGCCGATGGCCAGGGTCGATTTGTAGTCCACATCGCAGGGATTCACGATCCCATCCCACCAGATGAACATGCGCCGCCATAGATCCGAGCAGGCCGTGGCAATCTCGTTGACCGGCTGCTCGTAGGTATTCTCCCATGGATTATATTTCACGAAGGCGACCTGATCCACCAACTCCCCCCAGAATTTTTCCATCTGGTCCAGGTCGGGCGTGCCGGGCACCTGGACCCCGGAGACGCGGGTGATGGTCCTCGACTTGGGATAGTGCTTCACCCGAATCTCGCGGAACCGCCTTACGTTCTTCAACACGCGGTCGAGCGAGCCGCCCACGCGGAATTGGCTGTACGCAGGCTCGGAGGCCGCGTCGGCGGAGAACACGAGCGTATTCAAGTCCGCCTGGAGGATCGCGTGGCACTTGGCCTCGTCGAGAAACCAGGCGTTGGTGTTCATCTTGAGGGCCAGGAACTTCCCGGTCGCATACTTCAGCATCTCGTCGATCTTGGAACAGATGAGCGGCTCCCCACGGGAAGCAAGCGTGATCGCCTCGCACCGCCCGGCGGCCTCATCGACGATCCGCTTGAAAGTGTCCAGTGACATCATTCCCATGTGCCCACCGCTCTTCCTGGTAAAGTCCTCGTCAATCTGGTAGCAGAACACGCAGCGGTAATTGCACACGGACGTCGGCTCGACCTGGAGGCAGGGCGGGAAGTCGTCGAGGACCTTGCGCTGGGGGAACGTCTCGTAGCGATAGCGGTAGAAGAGGTAGCGCGGAAGCGCCGCATCGGGCAGCCGGTTGATTTCCTCGATCACATAGGACTGCAGGACGAATGGAGGCCCATCGCCATGAGCCAGCGAGAGGCCAAGCAGTTCCTCGCAGGCTTCACGCACCAAGGCCTGCCGGTAGGTGCTCAACCCAGACCCGGCCAGGCCGCCATGGACCCCCCAGATGCGGGCGAGCACATCAGAGACCGGACCATGGTGGCGGATGTCGACGAAGCTGTCCTGCTTCTTGTATGTCGCGTCAGGCATGATCCGGCAACCTCATCAGATATTCGTCTTCGGGAACCAGCAGGCGCAGGGGCTCGCCCTTGAAAAAGCGGACCGCCTCCTCCGTGGCCTCCAGCTCCATCTGCGCCCGGCAGTCGCGCGACATGGACCCCATGTGGCAGGTGAGCAAGCAGTTCTCGATCGTCACCAGTTCGCCAGAATAGGGCTCTTGCCCAAACACGTCCAGGGCCGCCCCGGTCAGCCTGCCCAGCTTGAGCGCCTGCGCCAGGTCGTGCTCGTTGACCATCCCACCGCGTGACGTGTTGATGAGGACGGCGTCCGGCTTCATCATGTCCAGCTCGCGCCGAGTGATCAGGTTCCCCGTCAGCGGCGTCAAGGGCAGGTGCAGCGAGATGATGTCCGCCTCCTTATAGATGGTCTCTTTCTCAGCCCAGCGGACCTGATGGTCGACGCCGAATTCGTGGTCGGGGACGAGGTCGTCGGCAAGGATACTCGGGGCGAACCCTTGCAGGTGCCGGATGACCCGCTTGCCCACGCGCCCGACCCCGATCACTCCGACCGTCAATTCGGACAAGCGCCGCCCCACAAAACGGTGCCACACGCCCCCGCGCATCCCCCGGTCTGCCTGCGCCAGCGAGCGCAGAAGCGAGAGCATCAATCCGACCGTCATCTCCGCAACGGCTGGCGCCGGCGCGTCCGGCGTGTAGGAGACCAGGATATCGCGCGCGCGGGCGGCCTGTAGATCCACGCTGTCCAGACCGATTCCCACGCGCGAGATCAGCCGGAGACGGGATGCCCGGTCCATCACTACGGCCGTGATCGGCTCGGTGCCGGCGATCAGGACGTCGACGTCGCCGACCATGTCGGCCAGTTCCTCCGTCCGCAGCCGCCGTCCGATGGGATTGATGACATAGTCGATGCCCGCCGCTTCGAGCAGATCCAGAGGCCGGCGGTCCACTTCCCCGAACGGGACCGTGGTGATCAGCGCGCGACGCCCTTCGGGCCTCCTCGCCGAGACGTGCACGACGGGTGCGCTTGCAACGCGCGAGCCGTACGGCGTCGCGTGCTGTGAGAACCCGTGGCGCCTCAGCCACTCCTCGACGGCTGGCACCTGCCAGACGTAATCGACATCGCCGTAGCCCTCGTGGACGAGCGGGAACACACGATGCATCGCGCAATCCATGATCCACTCGGACAGCTCCTGCGCGCGCGGCACCGCGGACAGCACTTGCGGCCGGAAAACCCACAGCAGGGCGTCCGGAAAATATGCCTCGTCCGTCTTTTTCAGCGCCTCACGGTCGGCCGCATAGGGACGGAGAATCCCGCCCTCGCCCATCCGCAGAGCGTACGACGGATGAAATTCATTGTGTAGTGAGACCGACATCACGGCGTCCAGGGACGGATCGCTCCGCAGAATCTCAACGCCGTGATCTATCAGGCCTCCCGTGACGGTCGGCGCGTTGCACAGCAGCAGTACGATCGCCTCGGGCGTCTCTCCGACGGCCTTGGCGGCCTGCGCAGCGGCTTCCACCACCACCTCGGTCAGACGCACCGACGGCCCGCTGACCTGTGGGCTCCGCGGCAGCGTCGTCACGCCCATCCCGGCGGCCACCCGCTCGATCGCCGGTGAGTCCGTGGTTAGAAACACTCGGTCCACCTCATCCGCGTGCTGCGCCGCGAGGATCGGATAGACCATCATCGGCCGGCCCAGCAGCGGGAACGTGTTTCGCCCCGGGAACTTCTTGTCTTCCTGCTGCCCAGCGATTAAAGCGATGACCAAGACTGCATCTCCTTGAGCGTCACGCGGCGGTCGGCCGCAGCCGGCGCTTGGTCCCATTCACCGGCCATCGGATTTCCCCATCTGTAAGCCCGGCCAATCCTGGCCTCCGGTACAACACGGCCAGCGAGAGCCCGGCGTACAGAGCGCCGCCTCCATGTGCGATCATCGGTGCGGCGAACACCTGCATAGCCTCGAAGCAGCTCGTGAGGTTGGAGGCGATGACCTGGCCAAACTCCTCGCGAGTTAACGCCATGAAATCCTTGCGCTGACGGATACCGGCCTTGTTCACAAGGCCGTTGATGAGGCCGAACCGCTTGATCGCAGAGTCGCGTAGCCGCTCCAGATCGGCACGTCGGGTGACATCCCCCTGCATCGCCTCAAATGGACTGCCTGCGAATTCACTGGTGAGGGATTCGACATCCCCGCTGCTTCGTGTCAGCGCCGCGACATGGGCGCCGTGTTCAAGGAAGAATGCCACGCATGTCCTGCCCATGCATTTGCCAGCACCAGTGACGGCGATAACCTTGTTTTCAGGCATGGTAGGGGTCGCGTATGAGAATGATCTTACCTGAGACGTTAGCGTTTACGTACTGGTGACGACCATCCAGAGGAAACTCAAGCTCGATGCTCTGCATGCGTCGCCACAGATCGTCTCGGTGACGCCCTTCGAAAAACATCCATTTCCGCAAACCTGTTCGAGTCTTAACCGGACACGACTAGTCATAGAGTAAAAATGCGGATATGTTGCCGAACACTCTTTATCGCAAGCGAAATTTCTTCTTTTTCGGCTCCGACAAGCGAAGGTATCGAGTAAAGCAAAACAAACACAAGAGTAAGATAAATAGGAACCGATGCCACCATTGCGATCAAATCAGGCTCTCCCCATCCAGTCACGATGATTTTCGCCAGCCAGCCCGCGGCGACCGCCAGCACAAGGCCAGTGATCTGGTAGCGCCAATCATATTTCCAGCGAAATACGCGGGAGATGAACCAAGCCATGATATTCACCTGCACAAGCTGCATGATCACCATCTTGTAGGCCAGCCCCTCCGAAGCAAGCGCCAAACCTGGAATGGCGGCATCCACAGGAGCCATCATGAAATATGCTACGACAAGGCTCGAGGCCATGAAGGCCAGCCCCAAAACAACCTGAATACGTGTATGCCCAGTGGCATAGAGCATGGTGCCGCCGATCTGGCCCATGGACTGATGCACAGGGTATAGAAACATCATCATCAGGGTCGCGGCACCGCCCGCATAGGCCGCGCCAAGGGTGAGCTGGAGAATTTCCCTTGCCCATGGAAGCAGCCCTCCGGCAACCACGGCACCCACAAAATACAGGCCGCGTGATGCTTTGAGATACAGTCTCTCCACACGAGCGTGGTCCTGCCGATGGTGCGCCTCGGCAATCTCTTTCCAGAAAATCCGCAAGATGGATGCCGTAGCCAACAGCGCCACGGCCGCAAACTGGCCTGCGACTGCATAATAGGCCTGCTCTGCCGCCCCGCCCCAGTGCTGCAGCATCCATCGATCGCCAAAGTCATGGGCGAACCCCAACCAGGCATAGGGCACGAAGGGCAGGCAGTAGCGCCAAAACTCGGCCCATACGCTGGCGACCGTATCCGTAGACCCCCGTTCTGATTCGGCCAGCTCGGCCTGCCCTCGATACAGCCGCGCAGCAAGCCATCCACCAAACCCCCATTCCAAAGCTAGCGCTGCGAACAGCAGGGGTATGGCGAGTTGACCTGCCCACCATAGCGACAGCACCACCCCCAAGTGAATCAGCACTACCAAGGTATTTAACCGCTGCACACGAATCGTTTCGCGCTGGGCTTCGGCCATCTGCGACGCAATTTGCCAGATGGTACTCTGCATGAAGGTGGCGCCGAACGCCAAAACGACCAAGCTGCGCCCCTCGCCCTTCCAGATGCCGCCTATCCACTCGTCGGGGAACAGAAGGCCGACCACCAACACTACGACGAAAAACTGGATCCCGACCCAGCGCCAGTAAAGACTGACAAAGCGCTGGCTGCGCGGACCTCGCGAGAGAAACGTGAAGAAGGCCGATGAGCTGGCCATATCCAGCAATTGCCGAACGGCAAGGAACGATGCCAGCAGGAAGGCCATTCGCCCGTAGTCCTCCGGCCCCATCCAACGCGCCAGCAGCATTCCGGTTGAGAAACTGATGCCGCTGCGCAGGATATTGGCGGCCAGGCTGGCGGCAAAACGCTTGCGGATGGTGTGGGGCAAGGAAACCAGGCTCGGTCATCTCGCGACTACGCGCGGTAGCCGTGCAATCTGTCGAAGAACCTGCTCAAGGTTGTCCAGGAGTTTGTCCGGCATGCGCGAGTAGCGATGACAGAATTCACCGCGCACTGTTTGCACACGTTCACTGTTCCACCAAGTGGCAACGTCATCCCATACCCGAGCCATCTGTTGTGCGGCGGACTCAGGGGTTTCGTGAAAGATACCCACCGCTTTGAGCCGCTCGAAGTAGGGAATCGCACTATCGCAAAGTTCCCAGTGCTTCGGGTTCCAGAACATTATTGTGGGGATGTCCATCGCCAGCGATTCGAGAAAGGTGGTGGCGTTGTAGGTCGAGATATAAAGCCGGGACTTTTCAATCAGCGACGCCATGGGGGCTACTCCATCCTCCAGGCGGATCTGCGGGAACCGGTCTTGCCAGCGCTGCTTTTGGCGCCAGCCGTAATCGTGGCTGTAGAGGCGCACCAGCAACTGCTCCCGCAGGTGTTGGGGCAAGGCGGCTACGAAGCGCGACTGATCTTCAAAATAGTTAAGCCACTGGGACGCCACCGGCACGCTATACATGTGATAGCTGTAACGAGGCATGGCCATCCCCACCATGAAGGCGTGCCCCTCGGGATCCCAACCCAGACGACGACCGGCCATCTTCAGATTGCCCACAGGCTGGATCTTTGGGTTGTCCTTGTCCTCCCAGCCCCACGAGAGCCACGCGTCGCTGATCGCGCATTGGTGATCTTCCGTGAACCCCCACAGAGCCACACCATAACTGCCGCCGTGCTGCCCCACCACCAGCGGTGCCCCAGCCTCGACCTTTGCTGCCGCCCAGGCTTTGAACACATCGTCCGAGCTATAGGCATTGCTGGTGAAAATCAGGCGGGGCTTCCGAGACCAGGGCAAGGTAGCGCAGCATTCCTGCAGGGCGCCGTAGCCTTCCAGATATAGCGCAGGCATGTGCCTAGGAATCATCGTCCGTACAATAGCCGGGAAGCCCTCCACCGCTGGCCCGCTCATCAGCCATTGGCGCTTAGCCCAATCCACCTCCGCCTTCGGCGTTGGGAGCGAGCGCCAGAGCTTGGGCACTTGGCCCAGGCGCCATTGCAGGCGCAAATCCTCCTGGATCGGCAGATACGTGGATATGAAAAAAGCTTCATCCTCCCGGGTGAGCATGTGCGAGACGAGCGATGCGGCACGTGCCAGCTTGCGTTTGAGCCGCCGGGCAACGGGCAGCACCGGTGGCGGAGCCACCAACGGACGGCACGCCTCGGCGGGCTCTACCTTCTCGATGGGCACAGTGGTCCAGCCTTGGAGCAACTGGCCGTAGATCATTTCATTCCAAGGATCCGCAACAAAGAGTCTCTGAAACTGATCCATATCGTTGGGGATCATTTGCTCCGGCGGGGTTTCCAGGACCCTCACCCCGGTGATAGACTTGTCGCTAACTACCCGCTCGATCATCACCCAACGATCAAATAACATCTGCACGAAATAGCCCAACCACGGGCCCGTCAGGATGCGCCAGTAGCGCGGGGAATGCTCGACGCCATGGAGAGCATTGAGCCGCTCCGTCAACTCTTGGAGTAGCTCCTCGTAAAGGCCTTGCAAGTAGAGATAATCCTGATGCAATTTCTCGCGGTCATCCCAGTGATAGGGCATTACCTCGGCATCCAGATTCTTCCAAACCGCCTTTCGGTTGTAGAGACGGCACCACTCACCCAGGAACAAAATCGGCCTATCCGCGGGCCAGGTTCGCTCATCCGCGGTGGTGATCAAGAAACGACTCACCAAGTCGTCCTTCCGCCATCCACGCTGATCACGGCGCCGTTCATGTAACTCGATGCCTCACTCAATAGAAAGAGCAACGCTCCCTGATACTCATCCGGCCGGGCCATCCTGCCCATGGGGATGCGGCTGCACACTTCTTTGAAGAAAGCTGGATCCTGCTTGTTCTCCACTCCGCCCGGACAAAGCGCGTTGCAGCGCACCCCCAGGTCCGCCCAATAGGTGGCAAGGTAGCGGGTGAGGCCGATGAGGCCGCTCTTGATCACTGAGTAGGACACCGGCTTCACCGGTTGCTGGTCCTCGGGCAGGCCTGGTTTGCGGTAGAGGCGCTGGTCCGGTGCGATCAAACCCAAGTCAGAGGAAATATTGACGATGCTGCCGCCTTGACGCGCGATCGCGGCGCCGTAGTGTTTGGCACAGAGGAAGGCACCGGTCAGACCCACCGCCACATCAGCCTCCCACATCGCTAAGGGGAAGTTCTCCAAGCGGGAGAAGTTATCGCTGCTATCCTCTTCCACCTTGGGATTATTGGCGGCGTTGTTGACCAGTCCGTCAATGTGGCCGAAATGGGCGAGGATGAGGGCGCAGTTGGCTTCGATCTCCGCCTCGCGGGTAATGTCCACCACCCAGCCCTCAGCGGGAACGCCATAACGGGTGGCAAGGTCCATAGCCAGTTTCTTCACCGGTTCAACGGAGAGATCCAGCAACACGGGCGTGCCCCTTGCCCGCGCCACAACCTCAGCATGCTGACGTCCGAGCAAACCGGCCGCTCCGGTGATCACAATGACGCGGCCTCTCAGGGAGAACAGCGAGTTGTCCACCGAAACATCCTTCAAAACATGCTCACGGTCTGCCCACCATCCACTACCATGCAGGCACCGGTGATGAAGCTGGCGCGTTCGGAACAGAGAAACAGGGCAGCATCCGCAATCTCCTCCACAGTGCCGAAGCGCTTCATGGGCACGGTGGCTTCGATCAGCGCTTCCACCCGCTTGGGGTCAGCCTGAACCTTGGCATCCCAGCTTCCTCCTGGGAAATACACATTGCCCGGGGCAAGACAGTTGACCCGGACTCTTGGCGCCAACCTACGGGCCATCTGCTTCGTAAGCGCCACCAGCGCCGTCTTAGCCACGGAGTAATCGGTGGGCGCGCCGCTAAACTCCAAACCAGCAACGGATGACACGAACAGCAGGCAACCGCCGCTCGCATCCAGTAGTGGGATGGCGGCGCGGGCCGTCGCCTCGGCCGTGGTGAAATTGGTACGCCAGGCGGCAGCGAAGCGCTCCGGACCCGGTAAGGCGTCCTGTGGACCACGGCCGTCGCCAACATTGGCAATAGCCACATTCAGGCCGCCCCAAGCGGATTGGATTTCCTGCACAACGGCGGGCCATGCCCGCTCGTCGGCACAGTCAGCGGGGAATGCGAGTATCTGCTTCTCGCCATGCTCTGCGGTAAGCTGACGGGCAGCCTCAGAAAGGGATCCGGCGTTCCGGGCCAACAAGGCCACCCGGGCTCCTTCTCGCAGGAAGCCCCTTGCCATGGCTAGTCCAATGCCGCGCGAAGCGCCGGCAATTAGGACCTGTGTGCCGGCGAGGCCGAGGTCCATATTCCGTCCAGATACTGCCGGAGCAGGAACGCCAGTTGTTGCTTGAACACGGCTACGCCTTCAGCGTCCCGGTAGGCCTGCATGATGAAGGGGCCGGTGTAGTCAAGGGGGCGCAAGGCTTCGAAGAAGCGCTCGAACTGGGTGTTTCCGGTCCCAAGCACCACCGAACCGCCTCCTAGCACCCGGTCCTTGATGTGGATGTCAGAAATACGTTCACCATAGCAGGCGAGCTCTTCTGAAGGGTCGAAGCCCAGGGCCGCGCTGTTGCCTGTGTCGTAGTTCACCGTCACCCGGCGCGAGTCGAAACGCGCCAGTAGTTCCGCGAATGGTTGGGGAGCAAGATCCGTCTCCAGAGAGAGGTTAATGCTCGCCGTCTCGGCTTCTTCAATCAAGGGAAGCAGACGTTTGACCAAACGATCTTGGGCCGCGGCATCGCCCAGGGAGGATCGGTCCACGCACGGGATGACGATATCCGTCAAGTCGAGAATGTTTCCGGCCGCCAGAAGGCGACGGAGTGCCTCTTGGCTTTGCGTGGAGATCAAATCGTCGTCGTGGTGCAGCGGCATTTCCATGAAATAATCGGCACAGACGGTATGAACCTTGATTCCGGTCTCTTCGCTCAGCCTCAAGATCTCTTCCGGCCCATCGCATCGCAACAAGGGATTCAACTCGGCATCGTTGAAATCGAGGATGAACTCGATACAGTCCAACCCCAGGCTCGCCGCTTTGGGAAATTCCTCTTGCCAGTATCCAACCGGGTGCGCCTGGTAGCGTCCTTGATATTTTGGCAGCAAACGTCCCTCCATTACACCAAGAAGATTGCGTTGGCTCATGGGACTTGGCGCTTGAAATAAGCCGTCTCCACCTGTGCACACAAGATATGCCCCAACAGAATGTGGCCTTCCTGGATGCGTTCGGTACGCGAAGAGGGCACACGCACACAGGGGCAGACAGTCGCCAACTTACCACCGCTCTCGCCGGTAAGGCCCATGGTGCGGATGGCCAGCTCCTTCGCAACCGCCACGGCCGCGAGGATATTCGGGCTGTTTCCACTCGTGGTAATCGGCACGAACACATCATGCGGACCCGCCAACGCGCGCAACTCGCGGGCGAAGACCTGGTCGTAACCGTAGTCATTGCCGATGGCGCTCATGGACGAACTGTTGGTCGCGAGCGCAATGGAGGGCAGCGGGGCGCGATCGAACTGCAGCCGAGAAACAAACTCCGCCGCCAGGTGCTGGGAATCGGCAAAGCTGCCGCCGTTGCCCGCAAACAGGATTTTTCCGCCCTTCCCAAGGGCATCCAGGCACCAAGAAGCCAACGCGGCGAGTTGCTCGTGTAGGGCCGCGTCCTCGGCTATCGCCTGGTGCACGGCAACAGCACTTTTCAAGTCGGCTTCTATTTGGCGCCTCATAGAGAACTCCAGTAACAGAAAGGGTTATTTATTCTTGAACCGATACGGCGTAGGCGCATCGCCGGTATTGGCGGCGTCGACGTTCCACCGCTTGATCTGCTGCTCGATATCAATGCCCACGTTGTGAGACCAGCGGTCCAACAGGGCCTTGAAGCCGGTGCCCACCGTACCGCCGCCGATGGCCAACCCGTTGAGTCGCGTTACCGGTAGCATGCAAAACGGCGTGCCGGTCATGAAGGCCTCGTCGGAGGTATAGGCATCGTAGGGTTCGATATTTTTCTCTACCACTGCCATGCCAAGCTGCGGCCCCAACTCTTCCATCACATAGGCACGAGAGATACCGCGCAGGATGTTGCGGCCTTCCGGCGAGATGATGGTGTTGTTCTTGATGATAAAAAAGTTATCGCCGGTACCCTCGGCGATGAAGCCATCAGGATCCAGCAGCAAGGCCCAGTTGTTGTCGCCAGCCATCTGCGAGGCCTCGATATTCGCCATCAGGTAAAAGATACGGCTGCGATTCTTGATCTTCGGATCGAGCAGGTTGGCGGGGATGGCGCGCTGCGAGGTAATCACGGCGTTGATCCCAGAGTCAAACAAATGCCCCATACCTGCCACCGTCCAGCGGAGGGGGAAGTCGGCGATGATCACATTCGGCCCCTTACGCAGTCCCTCTACCCCCTGATAGATGCCTAGCGTGCCGCGCGAAACGTCGATCATCAGGCGGTGTTCGTCATCATCGCCAAACAATGCGTCGTTTGCCTCGATGGTTGCGTGACAGTGGTGCTCCATCTCATCGATGGCCATTTCCAACGGGATTCGCAGAATCTTCACACCGTAATAGAGGCGGTCGAGGTGCTCGCGAAGTTTGAACTGTTTTTTCCCGAAGGAACGCGTCATTTCAAACACCATGTCACCGAACATGAGCGCAGAGTCGTAAACAGATATCTTCGCCTCAGCCTCGGGCACCAGCGTTCCGTTCATCCAAATCACGCGACCGCTAGCCATCACTACTCCTCAACCTCTCGTCTGGCTTTCCAGCGGGATATGCGCTCGCAGTTTTTGCGCCACGCTGGTCTCTTTAGGGTTCATCTCAAGTGCGCCGGTCCCCATGGCTTTCTCGATTTTTCGCACCGCCCCTACCAGCATCCGGTAACCGGAGGGTTCCACCGAGGCGGACTGGTCGGAGCCATACATGGCGCGGTCCAGCGTGAGGTGGCGCTCCAGGGAGGTGATGCCCAAGGCGGCGGCAGCGTAGGATACGGCTAGACCCACTTCGTGGCCGCTGTAGCCAACATTGCAGCCGTAGCCCTCGCGCAGGGTTCGGATGCGGCTCAGGTTGGCGTCCTCGTCGTCCATGGGATAGGTGGAGACACAATGCATGAGTTCAAAGGGACAGCCGGCAGCGCGGAAGATTTCAACGGCACGGTCAATATCTTTCTGCTTGCTCATGCCGGTGGAGAGGAACGTGTGCTTTTTCTCGTCCGCCACCATGCGCAGCAAAGGTTCGTAAACAAGCATAGCCGAGGCGATCTTGTTGTACTTCAAATTAAACTGACGCAAAAATTTCTGGCTCTCCAGGTCCCAGGCGGAGGCGAGCCACTCGATACCCTTCTCGCGGCAATAGCGGTCAATCTCGCGGTAATCATCAACTCCGAATTCCAAGCCCTCTTTCTGCGCGCGCTGGGTCTTTCCCCACGGGCTCTCACGCGGGGAATCGAGCATTTCTTTGGTGTAGACGAGTTCGATGGTGCGCTTCTGGAATTTCACGGCGTCGGCGCCGGCATCCTTGGCGACATCGATCAACTGCTTGGCAATATCAAGACTGCCGTTGTGGTTGATACCGATTTCGGCGATCACGAAAATAGGCATACGTGTTTCCTCCTTGATTCGAACAAGTCTCATTTGCCGGCGTGCGCCGACAGCCACTCAGAAAGTTCTTTGATCACACCCTCGCCGCCGCGGGCATGGGTGACATGTTTGGCCAGGGCCAGCACTGCAGGGTGGGCATCCGCGGGCGCAACCGGCAAACCTACCAAGCGCATGGCCTCCAGGTCATTGACATCGTTGCCCACATAAAGCACCCGCTCCAAGGCAAGGCCATGGGATTGACAAAAGGTTGTCAGGTCGCGGGGCTTGTCGCCACTCCCCTGCAACACCTCCAGCCCCAGCTTTTTGGCGCGAGCCGAGACTACAGGGTTGGTTTCAGTGCTGAGGATAATTTGTCGGAATCCCGCTTGCCGCAGTTGGCCAATGCCCCAGCCATCGGCCCGGTTGGCCAGCACGGCCTCGGTGCCGTCTTGCAACACCAGCACGCGATTGTCGGTCATCACCCCATCGAAGTCATACACGATCAGATCGGGTTTAAAGGTGCCGATGATTGCCTCACGCGCACGCCAAAAGGGGAGCAGGTGCTTGCGGAAGTAATACTCACAGAGCTCTACATTCTCGATGGTATCAATCTCGAAGGACTTCCAGTAGTCCATCGTGTAGCGCGCGATCTTTCCGCCGAGACGGTTGCCCGTATTCCTCAGAAGAGCTGCCTTGAAGACATAGATAGAGCCATTTTCGAGATAGAGCGGCTTGCGATCCTGACGCCGACCGCGATTGAAGGGATCGAAGGTCTTGCCCTTTAATATCCCATCCTCCTCATACCAGGCGCAAAGATCATCCAGCACGGCGTCGGTGAAGAGGGAGTCTGCCCCTTGTGATTGAAAAGCCGCCAAGGCGCCGTCGATATCGGAAGGCTCCCGTAGCGGGGATGTCGCCTGCAAGAACACGACGGTGTCCGACTCGGTCCCCTGTTCCTCTGTGATGGCATCAAGGGCATGCACCAGGGCCGCTTCCGAGGAGGCGGTGTCGGTGGACAGCTCATCAGGCCGGCGGATGGGATGTGCTCCATATTGAGTTGCCACACTGAGGATCGCTTTACTATCTGATGAAACAAAAACGGCATTGACCGCCTTCGCTGCAAGCGCCTGTAGGATCGTCCAAGCCAACAGGGGCTTGCCGGCAAAATTGATCAAGTTCTTGTTGGGGATGCCTTTTGATCCGCCGCGGGCCAGGATGATGGCTATTGTATGGTTGGCCGTCATGAAGTGGTTCTTGAAAACATTATGCGCCAGTCTTACGCACCAGCATCATTGACGAGGACTGTTTTCTTCGAGTCTCCCGGCTCATTCGGATCACCGTGTTGTCACACCGCTGCAACATCTTCCAAGCTCACCTCGATGGCAGCCGCTTGCTGGATCAAGTTCACCGAGATGACCACCCGATGTCGATTTTCCTCTCTAGCGAGAATCCCCTCAATGCCTTCGAGCGGCCCACGCACAATCCGCACCCTTGTGCCTTCTCGAAGATACGGATGCGAGTCGCAGGGAAGGGGATGGAGCATGAGCTTCCGGACTGCGTCTATCTCAGAATCCGGTATTGGCTCCGGCTTCCCGGAACCTCCGATGATGCGTACCACACCGGACGCCTTCAGGACAGAGAGGTTCATGTCCCAGCCAAATCTGGCGAAGCAATAACCGGGGAAAAGAGGAACGTCGACCTCTTTTTTTCTATCTTTCCATTGGTTGAGCCGCCGAACGAGAGGCAGGAGAGGCTCAACCCCTTGCATTGCAAGGCGATCCCTGACGTGCTTTTCATGACGCGACCGCGTTGACACGGCGTACCACCGAGGATCAGTGGCCGGAGTCGTGGGGAGTGCAGGCATAGCTCCGCTCTCTCAGTTACAGGAATAAACTCAATCGGTATTCCCACTTCCCCGGTTCCCGTGGATCCGAGGGAACCGGACCCCATTCAGACCAAGTGACGACTGTGGTCAACGTCGCTGACCGCCACGATGGGCTTCGTCAACAACGACGATTCAGTTAAACGACCCCTGCTGTACCACCACCCGGCCGCAGCCTGTTTGTATCGTCGCGCAGACCTCGCCGGACGCACAGGGAGCCAGAGCAACCGAGCGATCACCGTGTCTTCTCCGCGCAACAGACCGACCATAGCACCGATCCGATCGATACCGAGGCCACACCAGAATTGAGTCGGGGGGAAAATAATCGAAACTGGGGGGGCACGATTGGGGGGTCAGGCCTTGAAATGTAGAGTTTCCTAATTATTCTGCCCCAACAAGTCAACTCCGCAGTGCCTCCAAAGGCTCCATCCTGGTTCCTTGGAGAAAGCAGATCCAGTGGAAAACAGAGAATGTTTGGATGAGGTGACAAACAGCGATACGCCTGAACAAGCGAAAACAGGCCAGGGTCTCGGTTTCGCCCACCCCGAGACGCACTTGGCAGACAGGTCACCCACGGCTCGCCACTCCTCCCTGTGCACTTCCCCAACCCGGCCCGCATGCGAAGACCGCCCACGGTACGAATCGGATCCCGGTCACGAACCGAGCCGCTCTCGTCACATCGAAAGTCGGTTATTTATACACCAAGTCCGTGATGCGACTCAAGGGGTAATTGGCCAAAACACGAGGCGCGATCACGAGCACTCGCCAGAATGCGGTGCCGCCGTCTCGCTCATCAAAGCTTTTCTTTGCGATCGGTGTTCGCACCACCTTCGTTCCCAAGACCGAGGTCCAGGCCCAACCGGTTGGCCCAGTTCTTCAGATACTCGCGATCCAGCTCGGCCCCGTACGCCGCGACGATCCGAGGTGTGGTTGATACGCCACTGCCGCTCTTTCCACTCACGGATACTGAGAAAGAGTTCGTGTTCAAGTCGCTCTTCTGGCACCGTCGCGGCCAGGACCG
>Ga0180094_1000068_pt1 | contig 25153 bp, 22 predicted proteins | sample EasRivT47_16_1Da_FD_121786 | JGI IMG/M metagenome (GOLD analysis project Ga0180094, IMG submission 121786) | Soil microbial communities from meander-bound floodplain in the East River, Colorado, USA - East River metaG ERMLIBT47_16_1Da | ecosystem: Environmental > Terrestrial > Soil > Floodplain ... | reverse complement strand
TATCGATGTCGATCCCGAACTTCGATTTCTTGAGCCCCGTCGAAATATAGGGGTGCGTTTTCGGATCGATGTGGGGATTCACCCGCAACGAGATCCGCGCGCGGGTCTTGTGTTTCCGCGCCACCTCGTCGATCGCCTGGAGTTCCTGGGCGGATTCGACGTTGAACAACAGGATCTTCGCGCGTAGGGCCTCGCCGATCTCCTCGCGGCTCTTCCCCACCCCCGCGAACACGATCTTATCCCGCGGCACGCCGGCCTTCAGCGCCCGATACAGCTCCCCGCCCGAGACAATGTCGGCCCCGCCGCCCAGCCCGGCGAACAACCGCAGGATCGTGAGGTTGGAGTTGGCCTTCACCGCGTACGCGGTGATGTGGGGCACCGCGGCAAAGGCGCCGTCCACGGCGGCGAAGTGCGAGGCCAGGGTGTGGTGGCTATAGAGATAGAACGGCGTGCCGACCGCCTTGGCGATCTTCGCCACCGAGACCTTCTCACAGTGAAGTTCCCGATCGATATCGTGAAAGTCGTGCATTTACGATTTCTCTTCCTGCTGCTGGAGCCCGTTCAGGAGCGTGCCAGATGCAAGGCGGAGCAAGGAATCCCCCCGGAGCGTACTGGGTCGTACGTGAGGAGGGATTCCGAAGCGACAACGCCGCTCTAGCGTGACGGACGAATGCTGCTTCCCGAGATGGCCGCTCATGGACGGGTTCCTAGCCGACCGTCTCGTCGCCCCACGCCGCCGGCGCCGGCGCGATCCGATCCACCGCGGCCTGAAAGGCGGTCTTCAGATTGATGAATCTGACCGAGGCGTGCGCCTTGAGCGCCTGCAGGTAGTCGCCGTCTAGTAAGGCGTTGAAGGCCTGCGGCGTCGCGTGGCGCACGTGTTCGAAGTTCACCACGATCTCGAGTTTCGCCTTCTGCACGGCGTGCAAGAGACGCTTGCGCAGCTCCTTCGCGCTCGGCTCATCCAGCGTGCCCTCAAGATCGATCTGCAGCGCGGACTGCGACTGAGCCTCGGGGTGCGGAGCGGGCAGATCTCCCCGCTTGACTTTAATTTGGAGGAAGCGGTCGATCTGGTACGCCGCGTCGGCCGCTTTCTCTTTGATCGCATTGAGCGCGTTGGGGATCAAGTTCTCGGTCGCGAACGCCGGGAGTTTCACCTGGAGGTTCTGGATGATCTGCGACAGCGGCGACAGACTCCCCTTGGGCGCCGTCCGCTTCACCAGGTGCCGGAACGCCAGGTTCATCGCCAAGCGGGCCGGAATCCGCTGGCGCGTGTAGAACAGCCGCCGGAAAATAGAGTCGTACGAGAAGAACCGGTGGTTCGCCCAGAAGAAGCCCTCCTGCAGCGTCTCAGGGCTCATCCGCTTCGGCCAGAAGACGACGTGCTTCCCGTCATAGTGCGCCCAGTCGTGATCGAAGATCCGGCCCCCGGCCTTCATCCGCTCGAAGAGCGGCGTCCCGGGCAGCGGGGTCATGATGTTGAAATACGCCAGCTCCAAATTATTCTTGACCAGAAACTCCACCGTCCGGGCGAACACCGCTTCATCGTCGTGATCGAACCCGAAGATCACGCCGGGGTTGAGCATGATCCCGTGGTCGTGAAAGCACTTGATCTCCCGCTCGTACTGGGGCACGCGGTTGAAGGGCTTGTTCGTCTCGTCGATGCTCTCTTCGACGATGGATTCCAAGCCGACGAACATCGAGACGCACCCGCTCTCGGCCGCGAGCTTGACCAGGTCCGGCTCGTCGCCCAAGAACAGCGTGCACTGCGCGCCCCACTTGATCTTGAGCGGCTTGAGCGCGGTCCAGAGCTCCTTGCAGTACGCGCGGCTGGAATTGTGGAGGTCGTCGACGAACGCGAAGATCGTCCCGTCCTCGATCCGGCTGAAGACCTTGAGCGAGGCCATGAACCGCTGGCTGAAGGGCCCGTACAACATCTTGTCCATGATCTGGCTGCGGCGCCGCTCCTTGATCCGCTGGATTTCGGCCACCACGTGGGCCACCGGACGCCGGCGGGAGTTCTTGCCGTTGAACGGCGACACGCTGCAGAACTCACACTCGAAGTGACAGCCGCGCGTGGTCTGGATGCACGAGCTCGTCATGTAGGCGTCCTGACGCAGGAGGTCGACCCGCGGGTTTCGGTATTCGTCGAGATTCGGGAACTGGTCCATCCGATACACCGGCTGCATCCGCCCGGCCTCGAAATCGGCGATGACCCGCGGCCACAGGTCTTCCGATTCACCGATCATGACCGTGTCAGTGTACCGGCCGGCCTCCTCGGAGCAATAGCTCACGTGGGTGCCGCCGATGACGGTTTTGATTCCGCGCGCGCGGAATTTCTGGGACAACTGATACGCGCGGGGCGCATAGCACGTCATCTGCGCGGAGATGCCGACCAGGTCGACGTCGAGGTCGAAATCGACGCGGTCGACCGACTCGTCGACGAACGTGATGTCCCAGTGCGCGGGCGTGTATGCCGCGATCACCGGCAGCGACAGCTTGGGGAACCACAGCGCGCGCCGCTCGCCGTCGGTGAAACGATAGGGACTGTCGTCGGGATACGGTTCGATCAGGAGAAGCCGCCGTTTGCGAGACATGACCCCCACGCTGGAGTTCTCACTGCCGACTTGTATCAACGTCGATGAAGCCATCCTGCTCTCCTTTTGTCCGTCCCTGGACCGCACGTGCTCACCGTCTAGCCGCTCACAACGCCCCAGACCGGCCCGCGCCAACCGCTACGGCGCGGGGTGATCCGACGGCTCCTGCCCGGAAGGTTGACCGCGTTGAGAGGAGTGATCGGCGGGCCGCGGAACGTCTTCGGGGGCGATCGGATCGCCCTTGCGGCCACAACTCGTGGTCGATGCTAGCAAAAGACCGAGGAAGAATGCAAGCACCCTGATCCGTCGATAAGGGGCGACTGCCACGTTGTCACTGCGGCCGTGCATCCTCACGTACCACACAGTACGCTCCGGTGCACGGCCTTGCTCCGCCTTGCATTCGCCGCCTTCTCGACGGCCAGGCTGGGCATCATCCACTCTTTCCCTTCTTCTCGATCTCCTTCAACCGCTGCCGCACGGTTTCACCCGCGGTGCCGCCGATCTGCGCCTTGCGAGCGATCGCGGCCTCGGGGGTCAGACGGGAAGCCAGATCGGCGTCGAGCAATGGCGAAAACCGCCTGTACTCCTCGGCCGACAACCCGGACAAGGGGCGCCCCGATTCGAGGCAGAACCGCACCAGCTTGCCGACCACTTCGTGGGCTTCCCGAAACGGCATGCCCTTCGTCACCAGATCGTCCGCGATCTCGGTGGCCAGCAGCAGGCTATCGGCCGCGGCAGCCGCCATCCTATCGGTTTTCACGCGGAGACCGGGCAGCATCTCCGCCGTGATTGCCAGACACGCTTTCACGGTGTCGACCGCGTCGAACAGCGGCTCCTTGTCCTCCTGCAAATCCTTGTTGTACGCCAGCGGCAGCGCCTTGGTGGTGGTCAGGAGCGCCACCAGCGCCCCGTAGACCCGGCCGGTCTTCCCGCGGATCAGCTCGGGGACATCCGGGTTCTTCTTCTGCGGCATCATGCTACTACCGGTGCAGAACCCGTCCGGCAACTCGATGAACCCGAATTCGGCCGAGGACCAGAGCACCAGTTCTTCGGCCAGACGCGACAGGTGCATCATGATCAACGCGAACGCGGACAGGCTCTCGATCACGAAATCGCGGTCGCTCACGGCGTCGAGGCTGTTCTTGGTCACGATCGGGAAATCCAGGTACTCGGCGATCAGCTCGCGGTTGATCGGATAATTGGTCCCCGCCAACGCGCCCGATCCCAACGGCATGCGGTTGGCCCGGTTCCGTGCGTCGCGCAGCCGCTCGGCGTCGCGCTGGAACATCTCGTAGTAGGCCAGCAGATGGTGCGCGAGCAGGACCGGCTGGGCTCGCTGCAGGTGGGTATAGCCCGGCAGGATCACGTCGAGATGACGCGAGGCGGAGTGCGCGAGCGCCTGTTGCACGCGGCGCAGCAGGTCGCCGATCGCATCCAGCTCCTCGCGCACGTAGAGCCGCAGGTCCAGCGCGACCTGGTCGTTGCGGCTCCGTCCGGTGTGGAGCTTGCCCGCCACCGGCCCGATCCGTTCGGCGAGGCCGTGCTCGACGTTCATGTGAATGTCCTCGTACTGAATCGAGAACGGAAAACGGCCCGCGGCGATCTCGCTCTCGATCGCCTTCAGCCCCTGGATGATCTGATCCCGCTCGGCCGGACTGATCAGCTTCGCCTCGGCCAGCGCGCGGCAATGGGCGACACTGCCCGCGATGTCGTGGCGGTACAGACGCCAGTCGAAGGGGATCGAGGCGGTGAAGGTCTCAACAGTTGATTTCGTGGGCTCGGTGAAGCGACCGCCCCAGGGCTTATTCATGACTAATTCTCAACCTATTAACTTGCGGAATTTCTGAACAAGTCGTCCCCGCGCAGGCGGGGATCCAGCAACCCTCTGGTTTCCCGCTTGCGCGGGAATGACAACTTAGAGACTTGTTAAGAGTCTCCCTAACCTATCCGGATTGCGTCAAGTGACCTCAGATCAATATTAACTGTGTCCCCCTGTCTAAAATTGGCTTGGAACCAGTCTCTCAGTTTGGCGCCACCCATAATGCGCGCAGTTCCGTTTTGATTTGCCCTTCGGTCTATCTTTCCTTGAACCACTACGCCTGTTCTGCCTAGTCTTAATTCAACGGGGCCCTCTGTTTGTCGAACGAAGGGATCGAAGCCAACCTTCACATTGAAAAAGCCCTTACCGTAATAAGTCTTCTCGAGAGTCAGCTCGAATATCGGCATGAGACCCTCCCTCCTAACCGAAGGATCGGGGGATCGGGGCCAATTCTAGGATCTATGTATTTCGTCCTACTGCCCATTCGTCCGTCGCCCCTTCCGCGTCGATCTCCTACGCCGCCTCCGCGCCATCCTCCAGCGTGAGGACGAGGCGCTTCCCGAGCGCCTTCGCCACCTTTTCGAGCGTGCGCAGCGTCGGATTGGCACTGCGCGGATTCTCCAATCGCTGGTACGCCTGGTACGTGATCCCCAGCCGCTTTGCGGCTTCCGTTTGACTCAAGCGCAATTCCTCGCGCAGCGCCCGGAGCGAGAGCGCCGCCAGCACCGGCGTCTCTGGTCGGATCAGATAGACGTTCTTGCGTTTCGACTTCGACGGCTTGGGGATCCTGACATTCCGCTCGAAGATTGAGGCGAGGTATCCCGACAGCGCCTCGGCGGCCATCCGGTTGGCTTCGTCCAGCGTGTCGCCGAACGTCACGCACCCCGGAAGATCGGGGAATGTCACCGTATACGCCCGGTCGGATCGGGTGTATTTGATGATTACGGAAAAGACGAAATCGGTCATTTCAGCCCTTGCAACCGCTGCCTGACTTCCTTGGGAGAGGCGGCTTCAAGAAACAGCCCCGCGGCTTCCTGAAGATTGTCACGGGCTTCTTCAATGCTGGCTCCCTGGCTCGCAATATCCCACTTTGGACAGAGCGCCACGTAGCCGTTGCCCTCGCGGAGCAAGAAAAAGGGACAGGCTACTTTTTCTCGCCATCATGCAACCGCCTCGTGGCTACTGCTCTCGGGACACTCATACAGCGTTTCCGGTGCGATGTCCGCCCCGTTGGGCCAGGCAATGGTCCAGCCGTCGAGGAAGAACCGCTGGAAGTATTTGACGTCCTTGAGCGGCTCAAAGATAGGCCCTTTGAGCCATCCTTGAAAGTCAATCGTCTTTTCAGAATGATCATCGAACGTCACGTGAATCCGATAGCCCCCTCGGTATTGGGCTTTGATCACGCACAGCATCCTACTCATCGCTCCTCTATTCCCGCCGCGCCCTGCGCCCCACCTTCAACCGAAGCGCATTCAGCCTTATAAACCCCGCCGCGTCTTTCTGGTCGTACACCGCCTCTTCCTCGAACGTGGCGAGGTCGTGGCGATACAGTGACAGCGCTGACTTGCGGCCCGCTACGGTGATCGATCCTTTATAGAGCTTCAGCCTTGCTATGCCCGTCACGGTCTGCTGCGCCGCGTCGATTGCCGCCTGCAGCATCTCCCGCTCGGGCGCAAACCAGTAGCCGTAGTAGATCAGCTCGGCGTAGCGCGGAATCATCGCATCGCGCTGGTGCAAGACCTCGCGATCGAGCGTGAGCGACTCGACCGCGCGATGCGCGGCGTGCAAGATCGTTCCGCCCGGCGTCTCGTAGACACCGCGCGACTTCATCCCGACGTACCGATTCTCCACCAGATCGACCCGCCCGATCCCGTGGCGTCCGCCGATCGCGTTCAGCTCGGCCAGCAGGCGGGACGGCGAGAGCTTCTTCCCGTTCACGGCGGCGGGATCGCCGGACCGGTACTCGATCTCGACGTACTCCGGCCGCTCGGGCGCGCGCTCCGGCGCGACCGTCATCGTGAACATCTCAGCCGGCGGTTCGGCCCAGGGGTCTTCCAAGATCCCGCCTTCGTAGCTCGTGTGAAAGAGATTCTTGTCGACGCTGTACGGCTTGGCCTTCGTCGCCGTCACCGGGATGTCGTGCTGTTTGGCGTAGTCGATCAGGTCCTGCCGCGAACGGAACGGCCATTCGCGCCACGGCGCCACGATGCGGATCGCCGGATCGATCGTCTGATACGCGAGCTCGAAGCGGACTTGGTCGTTCCCCTTCCCGGTTGCCCCATGGCCCACCGCGTCGGCGTTCTCCTTCGCCGCGACCGCCATCTGGGCCTGGGCGATCAGCGGCCGGGCGATCGACGTGCCGAGCAAGTACGCCCCTTCATACACCGCATTGGCGCGCAGCATGGGGAACACAAACTCTCGGACGAAGACGTCGCGGAGGTCTTGCACCACCACCTTCTTGGCCCCCGTGGCCAGCGCCTTGGCCTTCACCGCCGCAAGGTCCTCTCCCTGGCCCAGATCGGCGCAGAACGCCACCACTTCGCACCCGTACGCTTCCTTGATCCAGGTGATGGCCACGGACGTGTCGAGGCCTCCGGAATAGGCCAACACGAGTTTCTTGATCGGTTTTGGCATGATCTGTGTCTCTCTTCTTTTCCGTGTGTTAGGAGTGGGCTGCTGCGCCACGCAGACACCGCGCTGCTGCGCCACGCAGACACCGCGTTTGAAACCCGCCCCTACGGCGAGTGGTTTCCTACCAGCATCTCTAAGATCGCCCTTTGCACGTGGAGACGGTTCTCGGCTTGATCGAACACCGCCGACTGCGGGCCTTCCATCACCTCGTCGGTGATCTCCTCCCCACGATGAGCGGGCAGGCAGTGGAGGACGATCGCGTCCGGCTTGGCCAGTCGTACGAGCTCGGCATTGACCTGATACGACCGAAACACCGCGGCGCGTTTCTGCGATTCGGTTTCCTGCCCCATGCTGGTCCACACGTCGGTGTAGACGACGTCGGCGCCCCGCACCGCCGCCTTGGGATCGTCACCGATGTGGATCGCGGTCCCGTGTTGTTCCGCCTGCAGCTCGGCCCACTTGATGACCTCCGCGTCGGGCTGATACCCCGCGGGCGACGCGATCCGACACGTCACGCCCATCATCGCGCACCCCTCGAGCAGCGAGTGCGCCACGTTGTTGCCATCGCCCACGTATGCCAGCGTCAAACCGGTCAGGCGTCCCTTCTTCACGTCGATCGTCATCAAATCCGCGAGAATCTGACACGGATGGTGCGAGTCGGTCAGCCCGTTGATCACCGGGATGGTCGCGTGGCGCGCCCACTCCACCAGCCGGTCCTGCCCAAAGGTGCGAATGACCAGCGCATCCAGGTAGCGCGAGAGGACCCGCGCGGTATCGGCGACCGTCTCCCCCCGTCCGAGCTGGATTTCCTGCGCGGGCAAAAAGACGGGGTGGCCCCCCACCTGGGTGATCGCCACCTCGAACGAGACCCGCGTCCGCGTGGAGGCTTTCTCGAAGAACAGGCCGACGCTCTTGCCCGCCAAGGCCCTTGAGGAGGCGCGGGCCTTGGCGCGGTCGATCAAGCGTCGAACCTCCTCGGGCGACAGGCCCCTCAGCGCCAGCAGGTCGCGCTCAGCCATGTCCTTCCTGAGCCGCCAGCACCGCATCGATCACGGCGACCGCCTGGTCGACTTCTTCCTGCGTCACGATCAACGGAGGGACGAGCCGAACGACCGATTCCGCGGTCGCGTTGACCAAGAGGCCCCGCTGCATGCATTGCGCCACGATCTCGCGCGCCGGCACGGTGAGAGCGAGACCGACCAAGAGCCCCAGACCGCGCACATCATTGATCACGGGGTACTTCCGCTGGAGGCCGCGCAATCCCTGCACCAATCGTTCTCCCATCCGACGGCAATTGTCCAAGACATGGCCGTCATCCAAGATGGCATCGATCGTGGCGAGCGCCGCCGCGCAGACGAGGGGATTCCCGCCGAACGTCGCGGCGTGCGACCCGGGAGTGAACGCCTTCGCGACCCGCTCGGTCGCCAGCATCGCCCCGATCGGCACGCCGTTGCCCAACCCTTTGGCCAACGTCATGATGTCGGGGGTGATGCCCGCGTGCTCATACGCGAACAGGCGCCCCGTCCGTCCGATGCCGGTCTGCACTTCATCCAGGATCAGGAACAACCCGTGGCGATCGCACAGCCCCCGCAGCCCGCGCAGGTAGTCCAGGCCCGGCACGCGCACGCCCCCCTCGCCCTGCACCGGCTCGACCAAGACGCCAATCGTTTTCGCGGTGACCGCCTTGTCGACCGCCGCCACGTCGTCGTAGGGCACCGTGACGAACCCCGGCAGCAGCGGTTCGTAGCCCGCCTGGAGCTTCGGCTGGCCCGACGCGCTGATCATCGCCAAGGTCCGTCCGTGAAACGAGCCGGCGGTGGTGATGATTTCATAGCGATCGGCGGCGCCGGCCAGCCGCGCGGCTTTCCGCGCCAATTTGACCGCGGCTTCATTCGCCTCGGCGCCGCTGTTGCAGAAAAAGACCTTGTCGGCGAACGAGTGGGTCACCAAGACCTTCGCAAGCTGCGTTTGCGGTTCGGTGTAATAGAGATTGGACGTGTGCACCAGGCGCTGTGCCTGTTTCTGCACGGCGACCGTCACCTTGGGATGACAATGGCCCAGGTTATTGACCGCCACCCCGGCCACGAAGTCGAGGTACTCCCGGCCATCGTGGGAGTAGACGCGCGTCCCTCGGCCCTTCGAAAGCACGAGCGGAAATCTCGCGTAGGTGTGCATCAGGTACCGCTGCGCGTCTTCAATCCACTCTTCGGTCGCCATCGCTCGCCACAAGTGTTCGGAGAGGAAAGTGCCTTAGCGAGCGCATTCCCCGCAGCGTGCTGCGGAGTACGCGAGCGAAGGCAAAACAGATGCTTCCTTACACTTCGAAGATTGCTGCGCCACGCAAAAAGCGCGTTCCCTGCAGCGTGCCGCAGTTGATCTTCAATCAACGGGTGACCTACGGCCTCGTCGTGGCCCGGTTGTACCATACCGACCTTGCCGAGCGCAACCCACTCCGCGCCCAGGGCGCGGAGTGAACATCCTCCATCCTCCTTCATCCTCCTTCCGGGTGGCGCAGCACCCGGCACCCCACCTGAAATGACGCCGGCACGCACGGGGACGCAATCTTGACAAGCCCCAGGCAACTCTGTAGAGTGAGCCAACCCTGCCCGGAGCGGTAGATCGTGGCCGCAAAAATCCTCTTACTGGATAACGACCTTCGGCTCCTCACCCATCTCTCGGAGCGCCTGACCTATCTGGGATACGACGTGACCACCGCGTCGCGCGTGCATGATGCGGTACTGAAGGGGATCGTCGTCACCCCCGATCTCTTCGTTTGCGACGTGATGATGCCCGAGTTGAACGGGTGGGAGTTCAAGCGGCTCTTGGCCCAGATTCCCTCGCTGGCGACGGTGCCCATTCTGTTCTTGAGCACGCACAACATCCTCCCCGCCGAGCTGTACGATCCGACCGTGGGGCTCGTCGAGGTGTTGAAGAAACCCTACGCGGGCGAGGCCCTCGTGGCGGCCGTCGCCAGCCTCTTGGCTCGGCAGGCGGGGCGGGTCCGCCTCATGACCCAACCCCTGACCGGCTCGCTGGCGCTCGACGGCGCGTCCCAGATCGAGCTGTGCCACGTCTTGGTGTTGCGCGCGACCGACGGCGTGGTCAGATTGTCCTGGCCCGCGGGAACTGCGGCGTGGACCTGGTCTCGGGCGCGACTGATCGACGCCGCCACCGCGGACGAATCCGGGGAAGAGGCGTTCTACGCCGCGATGACGGCTCCGGCATCGTCGCTCGCCGTCGTCGTCGAACCGCCCCCCCCGGTGCCCCCTCGCCCCACGATCACGAAACCCCTGGCCACCCTAATCGCCGAAGCCCTGCGACGGCGCGCGCAGGGCGAGGACGACCCAACGCGTGCGGGCGCGGGAACGGCGCGCCGGCTGGAAACCGACGCTGAATTTCTGGAACGACTCGCCGCCACGGGGCTCATCCGGCGGATCACCCCCGCAGCGTCCGGGCGGTGAAACGGTTGGTGTTGATTGGCGGGGGCACCGAGGGCCTGGAAACTCTGGCTCATGCCGTGCGCCAGCAGGAGGCGACGGTGGCCATGATCGTCGATCCCGATCCCGCGGCGCTCGTGTTCCGCCTCGAAGAGCTCGGCTATCGATTCGCCGACGCGTTTGCAATTCCGCTGGGTCGAACCCTTGAGGCGCTGCGCGATCTCGGAGGGCTGGATCTCGTGGTCGACGCCACCTCGGATCGCGCGATTCGTCGAGCGCTCAGAGATATCGCGCAGGGCGTGCCGGTCATCGGGTCCGCTTCCGCCCGCCTGCTCTGGGCCCTCCAAGAGGCGCCGTCCCACGAGCGCCCCGCCCTCAGCCTCAAGCGGGCCAAACCAGTCTTCGATCAGATCGACGCGTCCACCCCCGGCGAGCTGGCTTATGCGATCGCTGAAACGGCGCGTGTGGTCGGCGACGCCGATGTCGTCCGCCTATTGCGATGGGACGAGGGACGGCAACGTCTGGTCCCGATCGGGACGCGCGGAGGGCCGTCCGACGTCTCGTCGGCCGCGCTCCGGGTGGCCCGCGACCATCGGAAAGTGACCGCGTCCGAAGAGGACCGGTCGACGGGATGGCTGCTCGAAGAAGACGGGGCCAAAGCGGTGCTCGCTGCTCCCATTCAGAGCGAGGACGACTTTTTGGGAGTCTTGGAGCTTCGGCGCACCGAGCGGTACGGCTCGTTCGCGCCCGAGACCGAAGCGTGGATGGACGAGTTCGCCCCCCACCTCGTTCGGGCGCTCAAGAAACTGCGGACCCTGCGCGAGGTGCGCGACGCCGCCCAAAGCGAAGCCGTGCGCCGCGAGATCAAAGCCCTCTTGGCCGGAGATCAGCCGATTCGGATCAAGCTCCACCGTGCGGTCGAGACGATTGCGGCCATTCTGCAGGCCACCGGCGTTCACCTCTACGTCCGCGACCCCCAGAACGACGATGCGCTCCTGCAGGCATCCACCACCGTCCGCGTCGACAGCGCCGGCACGGTTCGGATCGCCTTGGGCGCGGGATTGATCGGCGAGGTCACCCAGTTCAACCGCTCCGTCTTCCTCAAGGAGGAGGGGCCCGCGGGCAGCGCGCGCGGCCTCATCGCGGCTCCGCTGTCCACGGGGCGCAACGCGGTGGGCGTCTTGCTCGTCGAGACGCCGGCGGCCGTTGAGGTCACCCCCCGCTTCCTGACGCTGCTGGCCGAAATCGGCGAGATCCTGGGGGGCTCGATCGCGAGCGACGCGGAACGCCACAAGATGTCCCAAAAGGTCATGAAACTGTCGGTCGTGAATGAGGAAGGACTGGAACTGCTCGCCCTCACCGACCGGGAGAAGGTCTTGATGGTGGGAGCCGCTGCCACGGCCATGATCTTGGATGCCGAGGCGGTGATCCTGCGTGTCCGCGAGCGGCGCGGCGCCCGGCTCTTGGTCGGCGGCACGTACGGGCTGCACCGCGACGACGTCGACGCCACGTTGGTCCAGCTGGATCAGGTCATCGCCGCCAGGATCGCCGAAGCCAGGACCTTGGTCCGGAGCGACCGCCTCGAGGAATTCGGCATCGCGCTGCCGGAGAACTTTCCGTACCGATCGGTGGTCGCCGGCCCCCTCCTCGCGGGCGATCACCTAGTCGGCACCATGGGGGCGTACAATAAGTTGATGTACCAGTCCTTTGCGTGCGGGACCTTTGACGAGGACGACCAGGAAATCTTGGAGAAATTTTCCTTTTACGTCGGTCGCGCGTTGATCCAAGCTCAGGAGTTCCGCGATCGGCAAGGCCTGATCACCATCGACGAGGTCACGGGGCTGAAGAATCGCCGGTATCTGGACATCCGCCTCCCCGAGGAGATCCGGCGCGCGGAGCGCTATCAGCGCAAGGTGTCGTTGTTGATCATGGAGGTGATCCGTTTCGAGGAAATCAGCCGCGCCTTCACGGCGAACGGCCGGGATGAATTAGTACGCGCGCTGGCCGGGATGGTCCGCGAGACCTTTCGGAACGTCGACATCCTGGCGCGCATCGATGGCGCCCGGTTTGCGGTCGTGATGCCCGATACCGGTGACCGGATCAGCGACGTCCTCGCGCGACTCACCCACGCCCTGACGACGTTCCGACTCAAGAGCCCCGACGGGGAAACCCTCGAGGTGAAGCTGGCCGTCGGCACGGGCACCTATCCTGGGGAGGCCGCCAGCGTGCAAGAACTATTCGATCGCGCCGAACGGCTGACCCCGCTCGATGCCCGCGAGTCCACATGAACGACGTCACCCTCTTGCTCACGGCGTTGGAGGCGCGAATCCGTCGGCTGTTGACAGCGCTGGCCCGCGTTGCCGGCGAACGAGACCACCTGCGCGACGAGCTCCAGCGCGTTCGGACCCAGACGGCGGCCGTGGAGGAGCGCTGCGAACGCTGGGAGCAGGAGCGGGCCGCGTTGGGGCAGCGCATTGAACGCCTCCTGAAAGAGCTCGACACCCTGACCCACCACGAGAGCGAAGGAACGGAAGACAGCCATGAACTCGCAGACCGTGTCGGTTGAGATCTACGGCGAACGGTATTTGCTGAAGGGCGATGCCGACGCCGAATACGTCCAGCGGCTCGCCACGGTCGTCGACCGCAAAATCCGGGAGGCCGCCTCCCACCTTCCCGGGACCCCGGTCGCAAAATTAGCGATCCTGGCCGCCATCAACCTGGCCCACGACTGCCTGCAACTGCAAGACGACGGCGCCAAGAAAGATACGGTGATCGCCACGGTTTCCAAGCGGACCAAGGACCTCATCGACAGTATCGAAGAGCAATTCGAAGACCTCGACCTTCCCCTGTAGGGACGGGTGTGCAACGCGAGGTCCGCGCGGGCAGCCACCAGCTCCTGCGGTCCGGTGGTCTCCCGCCGATCGACCGGTTGCTACGCCGCCTGAAAAAAAGATGGTGGAGGGTTTGTAGTCCACACCCTTGGCGCGGTGCAGGTTGCTACGCCACCTGAGAAGAGGGTGGAGGATTTGCAGTCCACGCCCTTGGCGCGGTGCAGGTTGAATTGACCGAAACATTTTGCTAAGCTACCGGCGACATGCCCCTGCTGTGTGCGTGAGCCGGGGGGATGCTTGGGCCAACAAATGTGCAACGGGGGCCTTCCCTCGCGAGATGGTGTGCATGCCCCGCTTCGGCGGGGAAGCCTAAAATCTCTCAGAAGGCGCCCACTTGGAGCGTGTGTGGTTCCAAGCGATTCCGCCGCCACGGCATGGGCGGGGGTCGGTTTGTGCGCCGCGTGATCCGCGGCGCACGCATTTTCATGGTCGAGATGGACGACGATCGAGGCAAAAGCGTGGTGCGAATGCGTGATCTGGCATGCCGAGTTCCTCAGGCGGCCGGCAAAACGAACGAGATCGAGAACAGCGGGAATCGGGGCGTGATGTTCAGGCTTGCCACCTTGGGGCCGTCGCCTCCTCGCTGATCGCCACCGCATCGCTTTTCCTCCCTCCTGTCTGTTGCCGCGCCCTTGGCGGCGTCGGTGAGGCTCATCGTCGTCGTGTGATGTCAACGATCTCGACGGTTCACTCGCAAGCTCGGTCGAACCGAGGGCGAAGGTGACTTCGTCGCGTGGCTCAGGGGTGGGTCGTCAGCCCCGAGCGCAGCGCCTCACGCGAGGAGAGGAGGAGGGCCATTCCTACGACACTGTGGATCATTTTCATCGGCCTGCTCGTCGCAGTCGGCGGCGCGGGCATCGGGGTCTGGGTCGGACGGATCTTGACCCAAGGCGCCCGCACGCAAGCCCAGGACGACGCCTCCCGGCTCGTCGAGGACGCGCGGCGCGACATCGAACGTCTCCAAAAAGAAGCGACGCTGGAAGCCAAAGACCGCCTCTATCAGGCTCGCCAGGCCTTCGAGCAGGAGAACAAGGAGCGCCGGAACGATCTGGTCGAGCAAGAGCGCCGCTTAAATCAGCGCGAGCAGTCGCTCGACAAGAAAACGAGTACGGCCGACCGCAAGGAATCCGATCTGTCGAGGAAAGAAAAGGAACTGTCCGCCAGGGAAAAAGCCGCGGCCGAGAAGGAGCTCCAGCTCGAAACCGCCGTGCTCCAACAACGGGCTCAGCTCGAAGCGATCAGCGGCATGACGGCCGAAGAGGCGAAGAAGATGTTGATTGCCGGCATGGAGCAGGAGGCGCGGTTCGAGGCCATCAAGCTCACCAAGCGCATCGAGGACGAGGCGCGCGAATCGGCCGAGCGGAAAGCCCGCGAGATCATCGTCTCGTCGGTCCAGCGGTACGCCCACGACTACGTGAACGAAGCCACCGTGTCGGTGCTCCAACTCCCGAACGACGAGATGAAGGGCCGGATCATCGGCCGTGAAGGCCGCAACATCCGGGCGCTGGAAGCGGCGACCGGCATCGATCTGGTGATCGACGACACGCCCGAAGCGATCATTATCTCCGGGTTCGACCCGTTTCGCCGCGAGATCGCCAAGGTCGCGCTGGAGCGGCTGATGCACGACGGCCGGATTCACCCCGCGCGCATCGAGGAAGTCGTCGAGAAAGTGCGCAAGGACATCGAGAAGCTGATGGTCGAGGAGGCCGAGAAGGTGATGTTCGACCTCGGCGTTCAGGACGTGCACCCCGACCTGGTCAAGCTGCTGGGCAAGCTCAAATACCGTACGAGCTACGGACAGAACAATCTCATGCACGCGCGCGAGGCGGCGTTCATCTGCGGGATGATGGCGGCGGAGTTGGGGCTGGACGTGAAATTGGCCAAGCGGGCGGCGCTCCTGCACGACGTGGGGAAAGCAATCAGCCACGAGGAGGAGGGCACCCACCCGAACCTGGGCGGCGAATACGCCCGCAAGCTCGGGGAGCATCCCAAGGTCGTCAACGCGATCATGGCTCACCACGGCGACATCGAATGGACCTCCCCCGAGGGCGTGCTGGTCGCGGTGGCCGAAGGACTGTCGGCCGCTCGGCCGGGTGCACGCCGCGAGGCGTTCGAGTCGTACATCAAGCGTCTCGAGAAACTGGAAGAAATCGCGACGTCGTATAAAGGGGTGGAGAAAGCCTACGCCATCAGGGCGGGCCGCGAGGTGCGCGTGATTGTCAAACAGGACGGCGTCTCGGAGGCCGAATCGGCGCAGATTTCGCGCGACATGGCCAAGCGGGTCGAATCCGAACTGACCTACCCCGGCCAGATCAAGATCACCGTGATCCGCGAGAGCCGCTACGTGGAATACGCCAAATAACTTTGTGTTGGATGCGTAGGGGCGCGGCACGCCGCGCCCCTACAGGACAACCATGAACCTCTTATTGATCGGCGACATCGTCGGAGACCCGGGGCGGCGGATCTTGAGCCAGCACCTGCACGTGCTCAAGCACGAGCACCGGATCGACCTCGCGATCGGGAACGCCGAGAACGCCGCCGGAGGCTTCGGCGTCACGCCGAAGATCGCGGATGAGCTCTTCGCGATGGGATTCGACGTACTGACGTCGGGAAACCACATCTGGGATAAGAAAGAGATCATCGACTACATCCGCGACCATCCGAGGCTTTTGCGCCCCGCCAACTATCCCGACGGCGCTCCGGGCGGCGGCCGGGTGGTGGCGACCACCGCATCCGGCGAGAAGGTCGGCATCCTCCACCTCATGGGACGGGTCTACATGCCCGCCGCGATGGACTGCCCGTTTCGGATCGGACGGCGCGAGATCGACAAGCTCCGGACGGAGACCCACGTGATCCTGGTCGACATGCACGGGGAGGCGACGTCGGAAAAGTCGGCTATCGGGTTGTATTTCGACGGTGAGGTGAGCGCGGTGCTCGGCACCCACACCCACGTTCAGACTGCCGACGAGCAGATCCTGCCGAAGGGCACCGCTTTCTTGACCGACGTGGGGATGACCGGGCCCTTCGCGTCGGTGATCGGGGTGAAGAAAGACGAGGCCATCACCAAATTTCTCACCCAGATGCCCAAGAGGTTCGAGACCGCCACGGGGCCGGCGATCTTGTGTGGCGCGGTCGTCGAGATCGACGGCGCCACGGGCCGCGCAACGGCCATTCGCCGCATCCGCATCACGGATTCGTAGGGGCGGATCGCCACCGCCAGGCGACGGAATCATCGTGGATCTCTTCGAATACGCCGGCCGCCCACCCGACCCTCCTCCCGAACCGCCCGCCCGCCGCGTCTACACCGTGGCGGATCTCACCGCGCTGGTCCGCTCGCGCCTTGAAGGGGACTTCGGCGACGTCTGGCTGGAGGGCGAGGTGTCGAACCTCCGCAGCCCCGGCTCCGGCCACGTCTACCTCACCTTAAAGGACGATCAGGCCCAGATCCGCGCGGTCGTGTTCAAATCCGTGGCCCGCTTTCTCAAGTTCGCTCTCAAGGACGGCCAGTGCTTGATCTGCCGGGGCCACGTCACCGTCTACGAGCCGCGCGGTGAATACCAACTGGTGGTGGACTACCTGGAGCCGAAGGGCGCGGGCGCGCTGCAAGTGGCCTTCGACCAGCTCAAGGAGCGGCTCGCACGCGAAGGCCTGTTCGACACCGCGCGGAAGCGACCACTGCCGTTCCTGCCGAACCGGATCGGGATCATCACGTCGCCGACCGGCGCGGTGATCCGTGACCTGCTGCACATCCTCAACCGCCGTTTCTCGACCATCCCCGTCCTCATCCTGCCGGTCCCCGTGCAAGGCCCCGCGGCAGCTCCCCAGATCGCCGCCGCCCTGGACGAGGTCAACGCGTTGTCCGCCGGCCATCGGCCCGACGTCGTGATCGTGGCGCGAGGTGGCGGATCGATCGAGGATCTGTGGGCGTTCAACGAAGAGGCCGTGGCCCGCGCGATCGCGCGCTCGGCGATTCCGGTGATCTCCGCGGTCGGCCACGAGACCGACTACACGATCGCCGATTTCGTCGCGGACCTCCGCGCGCCGACGCCGTCGGCCGCCGCGGAGTTGGTGGTGCCGCGCCGAGATCAGCTTCTCGCGGCGGTGCGGACCGCACAACAGCGCTTGGAGACCGTGACACGGACGTTCCTCGGCGAGCGACGCGCGCGGGTCGTCACCGAGTGGCGCGCCCTGCATACCCCGGCTCGCCGGATCGAACACGCGCTGCTGCGGATCGACGAACTCTCGGCTCGACTACGTGACGCCATGGCGCGGCTGCTCACTCAACATCGCGCGCAACGCCGGTATCTCGCACAGGCCGTGACCGCCGCCAGCCCGAACCGACGCCTTCAGACCGCGCGCCTCGCATACGGGCGGGCGATCGAGCGTCTAGCAGCCGCACTCTCCGCCTCCCTCGCCGCCCACCGGAACCGAATCGCCACGGCAACCGCCCGCCTCGACGCCCTGAGCCCGCTCGCGATCCTAGGACGGGGCTACAGCCTGACGCGCGTCCTGCCGTCGATGCGGATCGTCCGCTCGGCCTCCGAGGTCGCTCCGGGGAATGAACTGCTCATCACCCTCGCGCGGGGAGAGCTCACGGTCAAGACCCTCGCGGTGAGCGACCAAACCATCGACGCGGAGGCACCGCCAACGTCGTAATCGCCCCGCCCGCTCAGCCGGGGCGGCTAGGCATCAGGCCTGCGAATGCCGGTTGGTCCATCAGCACATTCTCAATGACCTTCCCGTGCCACGCCATCAAATCCCAGAGTGGCTCGGGCTTTTCGACGATGGCCGCGTCCAGAACCCTGATTGAGTGGATCAGGCGATACACCGGCAGCTCGGTCGGCCACTCGGTCAATCCGTACCCCGACAACAGCGGCGCTTCGTAGGCGGGGTAGTGGGTACTGGCTTCTTGGAGGTGCAGAAGGTCGCAGTGGGCGTGGCCCGACCAGGCCCATTCGAGGTCGAAGCAGCCCGAGAGGCGGGGCTCCGGCGTCACGAGGTATTGAAGATTGCCGAAGTGAAAGTCGCCGTGCAGGAAGACGCGCTCGGGCGAGGACGGGACGAGCATGATGCGCTCCTTCACCCACGCCCGAGCCCGTGCGGCCCACGTCGGCGCATACCCGAGCCTGGCCTCGCAGCGGGTGAGCATTTCTTCGAACCACACCTCGACGAACGCGCGCCAGGATTGGTGGGCGTGATCGGGCGGCATCAGCTCGGCATCGGGATCGCCAAGCGCGTGGAGGCGCCGCAGGAGGCTGCCGACCTGGACGAGCAACGGCTCGCGGACCTCATCCGGCAGGTACTCGACATCGGCGCCCAGGTTCGCACCGGAAAGTCGCGGCAGAAGCGCATACTCGTGGGGAATGATATCCCGCGCCGGATCCACGTGGTACGCCGTCGCGATGGGCAGATCGGGAGCGCGCGCCCAGAGCCATCGATACACCGCGGCTTCGCGGGCCAGCTTTTCCCTCCCGCCCTCCACATCGACACGGCAGATCCACGCGGTACCGTCTGACAACTCCAAGATGGATGACCGATTGATCACCCCGCCCGACACGGGCGAGACCGCGTGCGGAGGCGGCAAATCAAACCGCCTCGTCATTCTTTCGGCTGTGGGAATGTCGATCACAAAAAGGCCTGAACTGGCCGCCGAGAATGGGCCAGATGCAAGGCGGAGCGAGGCTTTGCACCGGAGCATACTGTGGCGTACGTGAGAACCCGTTCTTTGGGTGGCGCAGCAATGCAAAGCCGCAACGACAACGCCGCAGATGGCCCGTTATCGACGGTCCAGGTTAGGACTTAGAGGCTTCGGCGCGCATCGCCGCCATCGTCTTGGCATAGTCCTTCTTGCCGAAGATCGCCGAGCCCGCCACAAAGATATCCGCGCCGGCGGCCCGCAACGCGCGGGCGTTATCGATCTTAATGCCGCCGTCCACCTCGAGCGCCACGTGTGGAGCGATCTTGTCGATCAAACGACGGGCGGCCTTGAGCTTCTCCAGCACCGAGGGGATGAACGCCTGGCCGCCGAAGCCGGGATTGACCGACATCACCAGCAGCAGGTCGATCTCGGGCAGAATCGGCTCGATCAACGCGAGCGAGGTGGCGGGGTTCAGCGAGACCCCTGGTTTGACGCCCTTCTCCTTGATGAGCTGGATCGTGCGGTGGAGGTGCGGGCAGGCCTCGACGTGGACGGTCAGATAATCGCTCCCCGCCTCGGCGAAATCCGGGATGAGCGCGTCCGCGTCGTGGATCATCAGGTGCACGTCCAGCGGCAGGTTCGTGACCCGACGCGCCGCCTCCACCACCAGCGGGCCGACGGTTAGGTTCGGCACGAATTGGCCGTCCATCACGTCGATGTGGATCAGATCGGCTCCGGCTTTCTCCACCTCTTGGATTTCTTCTCCCAGACGGGTGAAGTCGGCCGAGAGAATCGACGGCGCAATTTGCAGCGGTCGTGTCATGGTCCTCCCCCGTAGATGAAACGCGCGGCGAAAAAATGATCCATGTCGAACGGGTTGCCCCCCGTCGACAAATACCCTTGCGGGGTGATGAGCGGCGCGGCGGCTGGCGGCAGGACCTTCCGCAGATCGTCTGAGACCCACCCCCGATGCGTTCGCAGAAATTCGCTCACGACGTCCTCGTTCTCCTCCCGCTCGGTCGAGCACGTGCTGTAGACGAGCACCCCGCCCGGTTTGAGGAGGGAGGCGACCCGATCAAGAATCGCGTGCTGCGTGACGGCGAACCGCGCGATCAATCCCTCGGTCTTGTGCCACTTGGCTTCCGGGTGGCGACGTAGGATCCCCAAGGCGCTGCACGGGGCATCGACGAGGATCCGGTCGAAGCGGCCTAGACGCTCGGCGTCCGCCGCCTCCGAGAGGTCGGCCTGCGCGGTCTGGACGCACTTGATGCCCATGCGCCGGCAATTCTCCGCCACGAGGTTCAGGCGGTCCAGCCGGACGTCCGCCGCGACGACTTCACCAGTATCCTCCATCAGCTCGGCCAAGTGAATCGACTTGCCCCCCGGCGCGGCGCACGCGTCCAGGACGCGCTCGCCGGGACGCGGGGCCACGGCGAGCCCGACCAATTGCGCCGCCTCATCCTGGACGTAATACCATCCCTGTGTAAACGCTCGGGTCGCGGTTGGCGAGGCGCCCCGGATCACCACGCCGTGCGGCGAGACCGCGCACGGCGCGGCCTCGATCCCCTCTTTAGTGAGGACCTCCAGGAGGCGCTCCCGGGTCGTGACCAGCGTATTGACCCGCAGCGTCAACGGAGGGATCACGTTGTTGGCCCGGCAGAGCTGGAGCGTCCGTTGGAGCCCGAACCGCTTGAGCCATCGGCGAACCAGCCAAACCGGGTGAGAATATTCGGCGGTGAGGTGGTCGAGCGGCCGCTCCAGCAGATCGGGCACAACCAACTCGTGGCGTCGACGGTCGAGAGTGCGTAGCACGGCGTTCACGAACCCCACGTCGGTCGGCGCGGACAGTTGTTTGGTCAAGGCCACCGTCTCGTTGACCGCCGCCGACGGAGGCACACGGGTCAGAAAAAGGAGTTGATACGCCCCGAGGCGCAACAAGGCCAGCGTCGGCGGAGCCAGACGGGCCAACGCGCGCTGGGAGCACGCGGCCAGTCGCCAGTCGAGCGCGGACCGATGGCGAAGCACGCCGTAGAACAGCTCGGTGAGCAGGCCGCGATCGACCGTCGACATCGTGGCCGGGACCTGTGCGAGGAGCGCCGGGCCAAACGCGACGCCTTCGTCGCTGCGCATCAAGAGCTCAGCCGCCCACCGTCTCGCGCTCCATTGATCGGCTGTGCTGGGCGCGCTCGCCCGCCCGCCGGGACCGGGCCGCGGGACGACGCCGGGGGTGCGGGCTGGACTCGCAGGACGATCGGTCGCCGAACGGCGCGGCCCGGCTGCGGGCCGTCGTCTCGCCACTGGAGCCGTCCGCCCGGCGGACTGATGCGGCCGGTTGGTCGGCGGCGAACGCTTCGAGACGGGCACTCCGCCCCTCTGATTGGTCGAGCGGGGCGCGCTCAGCCGTCCGCCGGAACCGGGACGTGCGACGACGCCGGGGGTGCGGGCTGGACTCGCGGGACGATCGGTCGCCGAACGACACGGCGCGGCCGCGGGTCGACGTGGCTCGGCAGGAACCGGCCGCCCAGTGGACTTATACAGCCGGCTGGCTGGTCGCGAAGGCTTCGAGACGGGCAATCCGATCCTCGATGGGCGGGTGGCTGGAGAAGAGCGCGAGCAGGCGTTGACCGGTCAACGGGCTGACGATGAAGAGGTGCGCCGTGGCCGGATTGACGGGCATCGGCATCCGGCGAACGGCGAGGTCCAGCTTTCGCAAGGCGCTCGCCAGCGCCTCGGGCGTCCCGCTCAGGCGGGCGCCGCCGTCATCGGCGTCGTATTCACGCGATCGCGAGATGGCCATTTGCACCAACAGCGCCGCAATGGGGGCGAGAATGATCATCAGCAGCCCCGAGAGCAGACCGCCCGCCCCTTCCTCCCGATCGCGTCCTCCGAACAGCATCGACCATTGGGCGATCTGCGCCGCGTACGTGACCGCCCCGGCGATGGCGGCTGCGATCGTCGAGACCAGGATGTCCCGGTGTTTGATATGGGACAGCTCGTGCGCGAGCACGCCGACCAACTCACCGCGGGTGAGGAGATCCAGCATCCCGGTCGTCACCACGACCACGCCGTGGCTCGGGTTGCGACCTGTCGCAAACGCATTGGGCGTTTGGCTCTCGATAAGATACACCTTCGGCATGGGAAGCCCGGCCCGCCCCGCGAGATCCCGCACGATGGCATACAACTCGGGTGCTTCGGCCTCAGTCGCCGGGCGGGCCCCCGACATGCGCAGCACGAGCTTGTCGGAGAACCAATAACTGAACCCATTGATCGCCAGCGCCACGACGAACGCGAGCATCGCGCCGCCAGATCCGCCGAGCGCCGAGCCGACCAGGATCAGCAGGACGGTTAAGACGGTCATCAGCACCGCGGTTTTCAACGTATTCATCGCTTCGTTCTCATGACGACACCTGAATTGACTACCACACCCACCATCACCACCGGCCCATTATACGACGCGAAGGCCGGGAGTCACCAGATGGCCCGCCGCGGCCTCGCGGGCCGAGAGGCGCTTGCCTCCCGGCATTTGGACCTCCGTGATCACGAGCAGGCCCTCGCCGGTTCCCACCACCACACCGCGCCCATCCGCACGTAGGACGACGCCAGGCTCCCCTGATCCCGGCTCCGCGTGGGCCACCCAGATCCGCAACGGCTCACCCTGAGAGGTCGTATACGCGCCGGGCCAGGGATTCGTTCCGCGGATCAGCGCCGCGAGCGCGGCCGCCGGCTGCCTCCAGTCGATCCGTCCGTCCTCCTTCTTCAGCAGCGGCGCGAGCGTCGCCTGGCTGGAGTCTTGGGCCCGCGGCCGAAGCCGCCCGGCCTTGAGCACATCGAGCGTCTCGCCCAGCGCCTCGGCGCCGCCCACCGCCAGGCGCTCGGACAACGTCTGGGCGGTGTCGTCGGGCGCGATCGGGACACGGCGCTGAAGGAGGATGGGGCCGGTGTCCATGCCGGGGTCCATCAGCATTGTCGTGACACCGGTCTCGGTCTCGCCGCGGATGATCGCCCACTGAATCGGCGCCGCGCCGCGATACCGTGGAAGCAACGAGGCGTGAACATTGATACAGCCGTAGCGAGGGATGTCCAACAGCGCCTTCGGCAGGATCTGGCCGAACGCGACCACCACGATGAGATCGGGAGCGAGCGCGCGGCACGATTCCAGGAAGTCGGGGTGGCGGACCTTTTCGGGCTGGAGCACCGGTACGCCAACCGCGAGCGCGGCAACCTTCACCGCCGAGGGGGTGACCTCGTGGCCCCGCCCCCGTGGGCGATCCGGCTGGGTGACCACCGCCGCGAGCTCTTCCCCCCGCATCCGCAACGCCTCGAAGGACGGGACGGCGAATGGAGGTGTCCCCATGAAGACCACGCGCAGCCGCGTCGGCACGGGAGCCGGTTCGGGCAGCCGGGCACCCGCGGTCATGGCGCGTTCCTCGTCCCGGTGGACTGCGCCGAGAGTCGCCCGCCGTTCGCCGCCTTGCAGGTTATTCGCCCGCGGTCTTGAGTCGTTTTTTGAGTCTGCGTTGAAAGAGGTCGCGTTTTAACGGGCTCAGTCGTTCGAACATCAGGACGCCGTTGAGGTGGTCCAACTCGTGCTGGAAGAGCCGCGCCTCCAGCCCGTGGGCTTCGATCTGCAGCTCGCGACCGTCGCGGTCGTAGCCTTTGAGAAAGACCTTGGCGGCGCGTTTGACGATCTCGCGATAGTCGGGGATCGACAAACACCCTTCCTCTTCGGCGATTTCCCCTTCCTGCTCGACGATCGTGGGGTTGAGGATGATCTTGCGCTCGCGTTCGCCCTCGCGGATCCCCATGTCGTACACGAAGAGCTGGAGCGGGGCGCCCACTTGCGGCGCGGCTAATCCCAAACCGGGGGCCGCGTAGAGCGTCTCGAACATATCGTCAATGAGCGCCTGCAGACGGCCGTCGACATTACCCACCGGATCCGCCGGCCGGCGCAACACCTCGTCTGGAAACTCGCGAATACGGAGAATCGACATCGTCTCGTATGATGCCACGCCGGGGTTCCTAAATCAAGCCGAGCGCTCCGCTGATCGCCGCAGAGAAATGGCTTGACGCGCGCTCCGGCGTTTTGTTAGGATGCCGTCCGCGGGGTGGAGCAGTCTGGCAGCTCGTCGGGCTCATAACCCGAAGGTCGATGGTTCAAATCCATCCCCCGCAACTTTTTTTCCTCGGAATTCCTAAGACTTACAGGCCGCCCCTCAGCGGCCTGTGTCGTTTCCACCGATCACGGTTGCGCCCGGGTTGCTCGCCGCGACCCCTCACCGGGGCCCCGACCCTGCTACGCGGCACTCCATCCAACTCTCAGGTGCATCGCCTTGCGCCTGGTCAGATGGTAGAAGCCGTATCGTGACAGCGTGGAGCCGATCCCGCTGTCGCGGGCGCCGGTCCAGGGGAGGGAGGGGTCGAGGTAGTCGCAGCGGTTCTGGAACACGGTGCCGACGTCCAGATCGCGCGCCAAGCGCTCGACGCGCTCGCGATCGCGCGTCCAGACCGAGGCGGTCAGGCCGAAACGGCTGTCGTTCATTTGGGTGAGGGCTTCGTCGTCATCCGCGACCGGCGCCACCGGGACGAGCGGCCCGAAGCTCTCCTCTTGCATCACCTTGGCGCGGTTGGGCACGTCGGCCAGCAACGTGGGCGCGAAGAAATTCCCGCGCGTGCCGCTGAGCCGCTTGCCGCCGAGGAGGAGCCTGGCCCCGCGCCGGACCGCGTCCTTCACCTGGCCTTCCAAGAACCGCAGCGCGTCGCGTCGGGCAAGCGGCCCCATGGTGGTCTGTTCGTCGAGCGGATCTCCGGTCCGGTATTGCGTCAGGAGCGCGTGCGCCCGATCGAGGAAGTCGCGATAGAGCCCGCGGTGGACGTAGACCCGTTCCACGGCGCAGCACGATTGGCCCGCGTTGTAGCACGCGCCGTCCACGATATTCGCCACGGCAACGTCGAGGTCGGCGTCCTCCGCAACGTAGGCGGGGTCCTTGCCCCCGAGTTCCAATCCAACGTCCAGCAGACGCGCCGCGGCCCGGCGGTAGACCGTGGTCCCGGTCGCGACCGATCCGGTGAAGGCGACGTAGTTGATCCGCGGGTCATCGATGAGACGGGAGGCCTGCGCGTTCGTCACGATGAGGCTGGCC